>Ga0153941_1000465_pt1 | contig 17844 bp, 17 predicted proteins | sample TSNJ025MetaG_FD_104733 | JGI IMG/M metagenome (GOLD analysis project Ga0153941, IMG submission 104733) | Attine ant fungus gardens microbial communities from New Jersey, USA - TSNJ025 MetaG | ecosystem: Host-associated > Fungi > Mycelium > Unclassified | place: USA: New Jersey, Brendan T. Byrne...
CGATAAAAAGGTGATCATTGCCGGAACAAACCTGCTGGCGCTGTACTTGGCGGGAAAGGATACGCTGTACGACAGGTGCCGTACATTGCGTGTGCCGTACCTCAGCTTTTATGAGCACTGTTCCTTTGTACTGGATACCGCACAGCCCGCAAAAGAGGATTTCACGCAGTACCTGCAAAACGGCGGTCTGTTCCAGCCAATGGACGATATTGCCGATTATGTACAGACCAGCATCACAAACTCCATTACGGAACTGTTTGAAACGGAGCAGGAATCGAAAATCTTTCCGTGGCTGAAACCGGAATCCGACGATGTTGACTGGAAAGGTTATGTCAACACCATCCTTCTGCTGTCGAGCAACTATGTCAGTAACAAATCTTTTCAAACACCACCGAGTGTCCGTGAAGATATGGAAGCGGTAGATGCGGACATCACCCGCAGAGTGCTTCGGGATTTCCGACAGTATTTCAGCCTTTCTCCCCGTGACCGCAGCTTCCGTATCAAACGGACAGAAACGGTGGCTCTGTTGGATTTCCTGACCCACTGCGGCGTAATCACCGTCCTGCCAAACTTGTTTAACGACACCGAACCGTACCGCTGCTATGTGCAAACACCGTTCCTGCGTTTCCATTTCACCGACAAGCTGCATAGCATGGCTGGCGGTACGGCAATCAAAGAAAACACGCCTCTCTTCGGGAATCTTCTGGAAGCGGCCATGATCAGCGAGTATAAGGACAGCCATCCGGGTGCAAAAACCTGCTTCGCCAGAACCCACTTCCCGCCAGGCGCTGATGAGGTCGCAGAAATAGATCTCCTGGATATGGACAGCAAAACAGGTTATGAGGTCAAGCTGACAAGAAACCGCGGGTATAAGGGCTTTGAAACAATTGACTCCCTCCCCGAACTGGAGGTTTTCCAGTTAGAGCTCTTGAAGGATAATGCCTGTGTGGAACAGATCTATCAGTGGGGTTTGGAATCCTATGTTGGTATAACGGAAGGGACATTAAAATGACGACAGTATATTTTATACGCCATGCACAAGCCGACAACGCAAACCGTGACGGCAGAAACAGATCACTTACAGAAAAAGGTCTTGCCGACCGTAAGTTGGTTACAGCGTTTTTACAGGACAAAGATATAGATATTGTTATGTCCAGTCCGTTCAGACGCGCCGTTGATACGGTCGCGAACTTTGCGGCTAAGAATGGTTTTGAAATGGAGATTGTCGAGGATTTCCGCGAACGCAAAAGTGATATTGACTTAACAAAAGAAAATATTGGCTTTGACGCTTTTATGGAACGTCAATGGACAGACTTTAACTATACCTATTCAGACGGTGAATGTCTTGCAGCTGTGCAAAAGCGTAATATAACCGCATTGAATGATGTTCTTCGCAAGCACAAGGATAAAAACATCGTTATCGGAACGCATGGTACGGCACTGTCAATGATTATCAACTATTACGACCGTACATACGGCTTTGCCGACTTCATGGCGATGGTCGATATTCTGCCATGGGTTGTAAAGATGAAATTCGATGGAGAAAACATAGTTGGAATGTGGAAAATAGATTTATATGAACCAAATAAAGACTCTGTTATTCACACTGTATTCACTCCCGAAGTTGGAACTTTCATAGGTTATGAAGTTGTGGCCATATTTGCACGTCATAAAAATAAGTGGCTCTATAGCAGAGCTAAAATAAGAGATGTTTTTGAGATGATTGGCGGCGGAATTGAACCTGGAGAAACGCCATTGCATGCTGCCAAAAGAGAATTATATGAGGAAACAGGCGCAATTAATTATACAATCAAACCAATTTGTGATTATAGGGGTGTGTCAAATACACGACTTCTAAACGGACAATTATTCTATGCTGAAATACTGGAACTCGGTGATTTGCCAAAAGAATTCGAAATGGCAGAGGTAAGGCTGTTTGATACGATTCCTGATAAAATGCGTTTTCCTGATCTCTTGCCTGTATTATTTGAGAAAGTTCGGAATGAATGGCGTTGAAACTATAGGAACGGAGCATTGTTATGAAAAACTGGTACAAAGAAGAATACTCTTTCAAAATTACCGTGGTATCGGTCGGCGCGGACAAAGAGCCGGTGAACTGCCGCAACGGTCATGAAATTGGTGATACATACACTTGCGAATATGGCTGTCCCGGTGGGTTCTGCTCTAAGTCAATGATAAAACTGTTCCCACTGATGGAGGCTGTCCGTTCCGGCGGCGACTTGACAAATTTGCTGGCCGGAGCGTCAAAGCACAACGGCGAATTTATCTGCCCTGATGGTGTGGTGACTTTCGGATTGGAGGCGTTTTGTAATGAAATATCTGGATAACTTTAAAAATATAAAGAAAAGAATTGAGCAGACTGATATAAATGCAGTTTTATTTCCGGACGAACTGATTGAATGGCATAAACTTACGGAGGAATCAAAAGATATAAAATTACAAAGAATTTGTTCTATGCCATTGGACAGCGAAGATTTTACTATTATGTATTCCATGTATTTTCGATTAAAGTGGCTTGATGCTTTAAGAGTTTGTACGCATCAAAAAGGCATGACAGTTCTTGAGGTTGGGTCAGGGTCATCTGCAAATATACCAAATGCTATGACTGTTGATGATACCAGTTCCAGGTATATTACCGCTAATATGAACAAAAAACTAACAGAAGAATTAAAGCGAAACACTTCATCATTACCCATTTCAATCAACGTAATTGAAGATGATGCTAACAATATTAAGCAGTATCTTGCTGCAAATATTGTGGATGTAATCGTCTTTGAACATAGTGTGAATGATATTCTTCAAGCAATTCTATGTGAAAGTAATGGGCTTGATACTACAAACAATGATTGGTTCGCTATTTTACCGGAAATGATAAAAATGATAAGCACTGCATATGTTAATCAATCACTTGAACAGATTGTGAAAATTCCCTTTCTTTCATTAATCAATAATTGCTTGTCTGTTTTAAAGCCTGACGGATATTTGATAATGTCACATTATATGTTCCAATATGATTTAAATTTGGGCTATAATGCAGAGTTATGGGAAAATATTCTGCCGGTAATAAGACCCTGGTTAAATGAGTTATCAAATGGCAAAGAAGTATTTTTTGATGGATTTGACCCGCAATGGTGGTTATTTTATCAAAAATGAAAACCTCTGTAATATGCATTTCCCACATGAAATAGGGGACATTTTTTCGGAGTATCTTGCTATCAGGAATAATTTTGGGATATTATAGATTAGCAGTTGAAGTCAAGAAAACAGAGCCGATTTTCTGTAAACTGATAACAGGAGGGTGAGGAAACGATGGGTGATGAAAATCCTGGTGATTCAACAATCGTGAAGCAAATGCAGACGTATATTCAAGCACATCTGCAAGAACCCATAACGTCAAGCGAAATAGCGAAGGCAGCCGGATATTCCCAATACCATGCTGCGCGGTTATTCAAGGCGGAAACAGGTATTTCTCCGTTTGAATATATCCGGCGAGAACGATTGATTCAATCAGCTTATGCTTTGCGCAGCGGTAAAGCGAAAGTTCTTAATATTGCTCTCGACTTTGTTTTTGACAGTCATGAAGGTTTCACGCGGGCGTTTGCCAACGCATTTGGCATAACACCCAAAAAGTATGCAAATTATCCGAATCCCAGTGGTTGGCTGATTCCATATCGTTATCTTGACCGCCAAAAATCAAAATCGGAGGAATGGAATATGGAAACAAAACAGACAGTTATATTTACGCAGATCATGGAACGGCCCGCACGAAAGTTGATTTTGCGGCGAAGCAGGAACGCGTCACATTATTTTGCATACTGTGAGGAGTTCGGCTGTGGAGATCAGGATATGTCCTCCCCGTGGGATATTCTTTGCGGTATCGAAGAAGCGTTGTATGAGCCGGTTGGCGTGTGGCTGCCGGACAATATGAGACCGGAGGGAACAGGCATCTACGCACACGGTGTTGAGGTTTCAGCCGATTATGCAGGCAGGATACCGGAAGGGTTTGATGTTATTGACCTTAAACCGTGTAAATTATTTGTGTTTCAGGGCGAACCGTATGATGATGAAAAATATCAGGAAGCCGTAGGTACTTGTATGGATAGTATTGATAAATTCAATCCTGAAGTTTACGGTTATGAATATGCCAGCGAGCTTGCACCGAAAATGCAGCTTGCACCTATGGGCTGGCGCGGTTATATCGAAATGCGTCCGGTACGAGAGAAAAAGGAAACGATATAAAGAATTATCTGATTATCTATTAATCAAATGACCGGCTCAGAAATGAGTCGGTCATTAAACGAATGTCTAAAGATTTGCCTGAAGCTGTTCGGCTGGAATCTTGTCTGGAACCTGCGGTTTACCGACCCTGACCTTTCATTTTCTTTCTGAATATGAAGATTGCAGGAACTATCAATACGACTGCATACCCTGACACCCATAAAAGATGAGGGATAATATGTGAATACTCACCGGCAAGAGCTGCTTTTACAGCGTCATTTGCGTGAGCAAACGGCAAGAGATAGCATATAGTCTTAAAAATACCACCAACCAAATCCAGCGGTATTACCGCTCCTCCTAAAAATACTACTGCGTTAACCAGTATTGTAGAAAATCCGCTCACTGATGTACCTGAAGAGAAAACGCTTCCTATAAACAGACCGCAGGCAATGAAAAGTACCGCAATAGGTATGAGTACAATAAGGGTAAGTATTATGTTGACATTAAACGACAGCCCAAAAAAGAAAGCCGTGATAAAACAGCATATTCCCTGTATTAACGCAAGTGGCAATACAGGTAGAGAATACCCGATAATATAGTCAAATGCGGTGAGCGGTGACGCGAATAACCGCATGAGGAAAGAGGTTTCATTGTCGGTTGACATGAGCGAACCAACAAACATACCGAAAAAAGATAACCCAAATACCATCATGCTCGGTGTAAAATTGCCTACCTCAAAAATATCTGCCATGCCGCCAATGCTTTGCTTCATCAAAGAAAGGGCTAAAATTAAAAGAACGGGGAACCCAATACTCATTATCATACTTGCCGGATCTCTTGTGATTTCTTTAAAATTACGATTGGCAAAAATGAAAGATCTCATAATAACTCCTATCCGTGCGCTCTGCGCACATACAAATCAGGATGTTGAAAAGACAATCCTTATCGTCTTTTTAACCTACCCCTCCTCTGTATACATAAGAAATGCGTCCTCAAATGTCTTTGTACCAGCTGTATCAATGATTCCTTCAGCAGTGCCAACAATTTGCACCTTACCTTTATCCATAATGCAAATCCTATCAGACAGTATCTCCGCTTCTTCAAGATAATGAGTCGTTAAAATAATGGTCGCTATGCCTTTTAATGCGTTAATCGTTTTCCACAACTCCCGCCTTGCCCGCACATCGAGGCCAAGGGAGGGTTCGTCCAGAAACAAGATTTGTGGTTCGGTAATAAGCGCCATGGCAATACTGAGTTTGCGCTGCAAGCCGCCGGATAAAGCCTTTGCTCTGTCTTTTGCCCGCGTTTTCATATCGAAAACAAAGAGCATTTTATCTGCCTTTTGTGATGCCTGTTCTTTTGAATTGCCATATATCCGGGCAATCATTTCGAGGTTTTCCCGAACAGTTAATTTAGGAGCTACAGCCGTTTCCTGCGGGGAAATATTTATAATCTGCTTTACTGCCTCAGGGTTTTTAACAATGCTGTTGCCCATCATAAGAGCGTCGCCGCTTGTAGGTTGAAGCAGACAGCAAAGCATTTTAATGGTGGTCGTTTTACCGGCGCCATTTGAACCGAGCAATCCGAAAAATTCCCCTTGCTTTATTGTCAGGTCAAATGTATCCACGGCTGTCTGTTCGCCAAACATTTTTGACAACCCTCTAATTTCTACTGCGTTCATTTGTTCTCCTCCTAATATGAAAAATTTGATGGAACACGTTCTGATATCACCCGAATCTACTCCTCTTGCTTTCTGCTTTACCTATTCCTTTCATATAACAAGTAACTTTGTGATGCATTTGTCGCTTTTGATGTATTAGTCTTACTTGTATTACTTATGATACCCCAAGAGCTTACAAATGTCAATAGTATAATGCTTATTTGTTTTACATGTGCGCCCTTGTAGGCATTGTGTTCTAATGTGTTATGCAGAGCCACGTTAACCTTTGGGAATGAATCTAAAATATAGCATACAAAAAAGCAGGCATTTATCTACTTCAAAAGTTAATAATGTACCTGCTATGTGTATTCTTATTTGCCGGAGAACTTATTCTTCGGGTATCATCGGACCTTCCTTTGCATGAAATATTTGCTTAAAAAAATCATCATAAGAGTCAAACGTTTGTACAGCAATTCCCTGTGAAGCATCTGCAAGTAACAGCAACATATCACCCGGTTTTATATTGAATAAATCACGTGCTTCTTTTGGAATGATGATTTGACCTTTGGGACCAACTTTTACGGTACCCATGTATTTACCCTCTGGTATTTTGCCTGGTTTATTTTTCTCATCTTGCATATGGCAGCCTCTTTCTTATATGGTTGATTGGTTTTATAATTATATAATTGTTTTACTTCTCATACCTAATAATACAACATAAACCACTTAAGGGCAAGCACAAATAAATAGTATCCCAGCAAAGACATTCCTCTCAGGATTTCATCCGCCTTATCAGCATACCGGTTACATAAAGCACCGCTCCCATTCCGGCAAACCCAATACCAGCAATCCAGTATACTTGAAGCAAATCATTTGTTGTCCCATAGATTTCCAACACACCCTTCATCATACTTCCCACTGTCAATGCTGCAATTCCGGCATTGTACAGATTCAGCGGCAGTCTGCCGGGTAACTGTCTGCATCCGTATATCGTCAATGCCGTAAGAGGGAGTGCTCCTCCGGCCAACGGGAATACAAAGGCATAAATCATATAGCCGGAATATACCTCATGGCTGAAATGTTCATAAACCGCGCCGAACAGCACACAAAACAGCGAAACCAGCAAATATGCAAACCCGGTTTTAGCAACATGACTCTTTTGTATTTTAGTATCCGATATAAACAATATCGCTCACGCTCCTTTCTTTGATGGATTTTCCGCTAGATGTTGGATTGTTGATGACCGCGCCGTTAAAATACATGGTGGAAGATCCGCCTCCATCCAGATTGTAAGCAATATCAGCCCCGAGACCCTGCATAAACCCGGCGAGCTGGTAAAGGGTCAGGCCTTCGCTCTCATCCGTCCGTCCATCCGAGACAACAAATAGATAATGCAGGTCGTCCACGATTCCGATGGCAGTCCGCGGATTGCTGGCCTTTGCTTTGTCGACTTCCTCGCTTTCCAAAACTGAGACAGCACCACTCTTAACAAGAGCCGGACCGAAGGATAATACCTGAACTGCGCCGTCCTCCAGCAGCTTTGAAGCCGTAATTTCGCTCTCCTTAATAATCTCAAAAGAACCGTCCTCCCGGATAATCAAATCTTCCTGATTATCAGACGCACTCTCCCGATATAATACGCCGTTCCTCAGGACATAACCTTTTGTCTGTGAGCCGTAATAATCACCGTTGATTGCCAGAATTCCATTGTTGGCTTCTGCGATTTCGGAGGTCTTTTCGGTGATGTTCCTGCCGTATGAATTTTGGGCAAAGGCTGTCTGCAGATATTCCGCGGAGGAAATATAGACGTCCGCCACATAAATAGATGAATCATATTCCCGATACTCCGTGATTGTAATACTAATATTCTGATCGCTGTAGGAATTATCTTCCATAACAACTGATTCCGTAAAATTTAATTTGATATCCTGTTCCATAATGGTTTCCGGTGTTTCATCCGCATTTTCTTCATTAACACTCATCGTCGGATCCGTTTCGGAAGAAATAAGGGTATCGCTATTTTCATCAGACGGAACCACCGTATACACCCGTGAGATAACAAAAGTGTCTAACGTCACATACAACGTGAACGATATTAATAGTATCGTATATAAAATTGCCCCTATATATTTTTTTCGAAAAAAAACCATATCCTTTCGTCCTTTCCCTCATTTGCCCGGAATAACCCGCCTGCATTAAGTGAGTACCACCTTTTTTTTGAAAATAATAAATCGTTGTGCAAGCCAGCTCAGTGTAAAAAACAGCAGTTCGGTAAGCAGCTTTGCACCATAGCGATTCATTCCCATCCTTTCAGCAAGCACGCTCAGCACCAATGTGTTACCAGCAAGGAGTGCTGCTGCCAGTGTGAAATACTGAATGCTTGATTTCCAGAGGCTTTTTTCGCTTTTAAAAACCAGGTTCCGGTTAATCGTGTAGTTTAAGCTTGCACTAATCACGCGGGCGTTGATATTGGAAACCGCAAGGCTCATATCTGCGTTAAATCCGTCGGTTATACTGATCAGCAGGCTATAAAGGCTGTAATCCACCAGAAAGCTGGTGAGTGAGGAGGCGGAAAATTTAATGATCTCCTTATAAATCCTGTAGGAATCCTTCCATATATTGAAATAGGAGCCTGCGTTGTTGTCCATGTAGATGGTGGAAATATCGATTTCTTCAATTGGAATTCTCTCACGGGCAAACGTAAGCAGTACATTCATCTCATATTCATACCATTCTCCCGAAATATCCAGCATTATCGTCAAAAGCGAGGAATGAAAGGCACGAAGGCCGGTCTGGGTATCGTGGACGGGCAGTTTTGTGGAAAGGCTGTACACACACCGGGTCACGGCGTTTCCGAACCGGCTTCGCAGCGGTACGTTTTTCCGCAATTTCCGGCTGCCAAGTATAAGCGCCTCCGGCCGGTTCTCGGCAGCTTCGCAAGCCCGGACGGCATCGGCGACCTGATGCTGTCCGTCCGCATCCATCGTGACGATGGTATAGCCATCGCCATAGTGCTTCTTAATATATTGCAGTCCGGTCTTGAGTGCGCGGCCTTTTCCGCAGTTCACAGGATGCGTTAGTACTGTGGCAAGTTCTGCAGCTTGTTTGAATAGATCTCTAAACAAATGACTGCTGCCGTCATCTACAACGATTACTTTAAATCCTGCAGCCCGTATCTCCAGCAGCAGATCAATCATGAGGGATTCCGGTTCGTAGGCAGGAATAAGCACAATCCGAAATTGATTATCCATATATTAACGAACTCCTTCCGGGCGTTTTATTAACCATCCAACAGCTTATTTTCTACCGCCGCGGCCACCCATACCGCCGCCTATGGAATTCCCGCCTGATTCGGTCAGACTGCCGCCGGTCCGTGCAAAGCCGCTGTCACTGTCTATAGTATCTCCTTCGCCCAGCGTAGCTGCGGTGATTCTTACATCGCCGCCTGTCATTTCACCGCTTCCATTTATATCAATACCGTCCCTTCCGGCTATAACGGTGATAGTGCCGCCGGTAATCTTCAGCCATTGATCACTATTCGCGCTGTTGAAGCTGTCACGCCCGAACCGGCCTTCTCCGCTCGTATCATTGCCGCCTGCGATGTTAATGCCGTCATCGGCGGCGAATAAGGTAATGATACCGTCTGCAATCGTCATGGTTTTAGCCTCCAGACCTTCATAACTGGTAAGGATGTCAATGCTCGTTGCTGAACCGGTAATTGTCAGGTCACCGTCTGCGTGGACTGCATCATCGCCGGAAGATAGTGTCAGATTTCCGCCGTCAATAGCGATATTTCCATCAGCGTGAACTGCATCGTCCGCGCTCTCAATGATAAAGCTGCCGCCTGTAATCAAAATATTTCCGGCTGATTTCATCCCTTTATAACTGTCAGAGGTGGTATCGGCTGATACGTCCTGCCCACCTGTAATGATATTAAATTCACCGCCTGCTATTGTAAGCATAGTGTCAGCCTGTATGCCGTCGTGGGCAGAGGTTATCTCAAATGTGCCGTTCTCGATCAGAACCCATCCCAGTAAAGCATCCTCTGTGTTATTGGTCTGTATGCCGTCATTTTGGGCTGTAATGTTGAAACTGCCGTCCAGTACCGTTATCGAGTCGTTGCCCCGCAGGCCATGGTTGGCTGCATTGATTGTGATGTCACCGCTGACAATCAGCAGATCGTCTTTGGTGCCGATGCCATTGTTAAAGCCTGCGTTTACTGTCAGGCTGCCTGTGCCGTTGATAGTCAGGTCATCCTTACAAAACAGCGCGGCATTAGGCTCCTTGTTCGTCGTATCCGCGTATATAAAGTTGGTACCGCCGTCGGTCAGGGTGTTTTCTGTGCCATCGGCCAACGTGATGATTAACTTATCACATTGGGAAGCATAGAGCGGCGCGCCTGATTTATTTGTGATATCCACACCGTTAAGAACCAGATGGACTTTATCATTGCTCGTGGCTGCAATAGCAATTTGTCCGTCGGTCAGTGTGCCGGATATAACATAGGTTCCTTCCTTTGCAATCGTGACTGTGCTTCCGCTCACAGTCGCACCGGAACCGATAACCGAAGCGGTTGACTCACGCAGTGTAATGATTGTGGCAGATTCATCCCAGGCAGCATTCCTGTCACTGTCGGAAACATTTGCGGAGAGAGAAATAATCTCTGTGGCGGAAGAGCTTTCGGCCGTTACGGAATCCGATGCTTCATTACTCTCAATTGCGCCGGAGGAATTACTTTCAACAGATTGCTCTGTGCCGGATTGTGCGCATCCTGCAAGGCAGAATAAAATCAGTATTGTAGAAATTATGACAGCTATTGATTTTGTTTTTATATTATTTATTTTTATATTATTTATTTTCATATCGTTCTTGCTCCTTTCTAAAATTCGCCCAAAGGCGCATCTAATATCAGCGTGATATTTAAGTTACCGTTACGGCATCGCAGCTCATCGATGAAGTCCTTTTCGTTGATGCTGTCATTCATGGTTACGGAATAAACAAGCTCGTAAAGGCTTCCCAAATCTGCTGTTTTAATTCTTTGTAATTTTGATGTAATTACATATTTTTGTATAACTTCGTCAAATGCATTTTTAAAGTCCAGATTTTCGGGTACCGTTATCTTGAGCATTTTAACGGTTCCCTTTGATCGTCCATAACCGGCAATCTCAAGAACCAACATCATCACACACAACGCTGCCGTGATGACTGCCGCATACAGCAGAAATCCCATTCCGGCTGCAAGCCCAACCGCCATAGTAAACAGAACATAGGTTATATCCTTAGCGTCTCCCGGAGCGCTGCGGAATCGGATAATCGAAAATGCACCCGCCAGTGAGAACGCCCTGGCAATATTACTTCCCACAAGCAGGATGATGACTGTTACAACAACGGGAAGCATAACTAATGTGAGTGCAAAGCTATGGGACGGCGTTTTGGTTTTATGTGTTTTCATGTATACAAGGCTTATTGCTATTCCAAGCACAAATGCCGTTCCCAGCGCAGCCAGCAGGGCCGGGAAAGTGATGGACGTATCTGCGCTCACGGAAGAAAATAATGATTCAAACATATTGTGGTCTCCTTTTTCATTTATGCGTTTACCGCTGTATTGAGTGGTAAGACAGGTTTTACAGGTATAAAACGGTATATATCCCCCAGCCGGTTGTTTTCCAGTGTCCGCATATATTCCGTGCCATACTTGGAAAAGCTGATTGGGTAGACTTCATATTCCGATAGAAGTCCGCAAAGCCATACCGGTATACTTTGTACTGATTTAATCTCCATCAGCCATTGATTTTCTTCCAGGAGTGGATTTCCGTAATCACCTGCTTCCAGTTTCAGGTCATAACGCCTTGTGCGGATATTGTGGTCGAAGGAAATCCGGAGGTCATGTTGTCCGATTGCGAAAAACGCAGTTCTGTCATAAGCCAGGTATACAGCCGGTTGCAAATCATGGGTATTAAGGACGTACGCAATCTCATGGAGCACCTGACAATTATGGTAAAGCTGCGGGACCGGCAGGACACCGGTTTGAAGGAAAGAATAAGCCTCATTAAGTATAAGCGCACTGCGGCGTTTGTTGACCAGCCCTGCCACCTTCTTTTTGATCTCTGCATAAACCTTCGTATCCGCGTCTGGTACGCCATATGCTCTCAACCGGAGTTTTTCCTTATATTTCGGCTTGGAGAGCGAAGTGCGTATCAAATAGTCATCCGGTGTGTCATAATACAGATTCGCTATCGTATAGGTCTCGTGTTGTTTGTTGTACTCATCAAGTTCCATATATTCATAGAGTCTGTTACGCAGTTTGCGAAATGTATCCCCATTCAACAAATATTTATTTTCATAGCGGTTGAATACTTCAATTGCCATCTCCTACACCTCCTTGTTGCTTTATAAAGTGATTTCTGAATCCTAAGCATAACTTACCATGAACCATTTCAAACATCTCCGAAAAAAGAAAGCATTTTTCACGCAAATCATACGAAAAAAAGTTACAGCTTAAAATTTCCGTAGTAACAGGAAACAACAATGATGCAGTAAAAAGCAAGGGGTAGTAAAAAATCCGCGGCAATGTCACGGATTTTTAATAATAGTTTATTTATTTTATAATTTAGGCAGCTCTTTATGAAACATTATAGTAAAACGGGTTCCCTGATCGCAATCGACCATTATATTCCCATTGTGCAGCTCAATTACGGACTTTACAATCGCAAGACCTATTCCGTGCTTACCGTCTCTTCCTTTGTAAAACCGTTCAAAGATATGGGGCATATCATCGGGCGAAATACCGTCTCCATCGTCTATGACGGATGTCTCAATCTGCTCACCGGTTTGGCAGCAGCGCAAGGTAATCGTATCCCTGGCATATCTTAGCGCGTTAGAAATCAGGTTGATAAAGGCGCGATACATGTGCTTTTCATTGTAGACAAATAATACCGGATTAGCATCAAATTGGTATACAATCCGCAATCCTTTTTTCTCGGTTACCGTTTTCAGACTTTCTGCGCAAAGCGAAAGTGTGTCACGCAGATCGTTTTCATGATAATCAATCTGATTCGAAATACTGTCTATCCGGGAAATGTACAGGATATCCTCTACCAGCACACTCAGGCGGTCAACTTCTGATATAATGGTCGCACCTGATTTTTTTGGATCCATCAGTCCGCATTCCACACCCTCGGCGTGGCATCGGATAGACATCAGCGGCGTGCGGAGTTCATGAGATGCGTTTTGGAAAAAGGCACGTTGATCCCTGTCGTACAGGTCGAGCTTTTCGGCAGACTGATTCATGGCTTCACCCAGCTCATCAAACTCAATATCCTGAAATGAAAACTCAATTCTTGTGAAATTACCCTTACCGATTTCCATGGCAAATAGGGAAAGTTTTTTCACCGGCTTGGTCACAGAACCCGCAATTATATTAGCGATAACAAAGCAGATTACCATTGCGGCTGCCACAATCACAGCCAGAGCCAGGTTTACCGCATTCACCAGGTTGTTTACCCCGGATACCCTTACATAGAAAATAAAAAAACTGCCCGGCTCTTTTGGGTTTTCCACAGATGATATAAAATAATCGTTTTGTTCCGTTTCGACAAATATAGCTCTGGCGTTTTCAAGTGATATTTTTCTGTTCTTCAGATAAGAGGATATCTGTGTGAGTTCGTCAATATCTTCCTTTGCGTCATAGTTTTTAATATCATAACCAACGTCCACAACAAAAACTTCCCCTTGGGTGCCAATTTTATTTCTTTGCTGCCCGTTCAAATTGGGCAGGAAATAATCACTTTGCGGCTTGTCCCGCTCCCGACCGTCATTCCTTCCAAAGTTATTGACCAGGTCGTCAAGCTGCGTTTCCACATTTAATCTGGTATAGTTGTCGATAAACAGATTAAATGCAATAAAAATACTGGAGAATACCACAGCCAGCAGCAGCAGAAGCATTGCAAATATCCGCGGTTTGATATGCCATTTCTTTTTAAACAGTTTATTCTTCATTTGCATCACGCACCTTCAGGCGGAAGCCAAAGCCCCAGACCGCTTCAATAATAACATTACTATGCTCTAACTTTTTTCTGAGCCTGCGTATTGTGTCGTCGGTTGCCCGTGTCTCGATTTCTGTGTTATACCCCCATATGCTTTCCAAAAGCTCATCTCTGGAAACAGCCTGATCGTTACGCTCTATCAAGTATTTAAGCAGATCGTACTCATTTGGCGAGAGGGTGATTTCCTGACCATTCACCTGTACCGTTTTGCTCTTGCTATCAATGAAAATGTCTCCAAAAAACAGTTGACGTGTATCGTCGGAATGACCGGCATTCTGCTTTTCAAACTCAATACGCCTGAAAATAGCCTTGACTCTCATAACCAGCGACATGGCCGAAAATGGTTTGGTGAAATAGTCATCGCTTCCAAGGTTCAACCCCGTGGCGTAGTCAAGGTCGGAATCACGTGCCGTCAGCATAATGATGGGGACGGTACTTGATTTTCTGATTTCTGAACAAATGGTGAAGCCGTTGGAACCGGGCATCATGATGTCCAGAATAACCAGGTCGCAGGGATTTTTCCTGAAACTTTTAAGCAGCAGGTCACCATTTTCAAATGCGATAACCTCATAGCCGTCACTTTCCAAAAAAGTCTTGATAGCCTCGCGTATGTTTTGTTCATCGTCGGCTATATATATTTGTTTTTTCATTTCCATAAAAACATCTCCCCGTATTCAGAAAAGTATTTGTTCATGATATGCAGGCATTGTATCCATGATATAAAGACATTATATCCATGATATATAGAGATTATATCATAGAAGTGCGATGTCTTCACCGTAAAGATACGGCTATTCATACGCAAATCATACGCAATGCATTATATCAAATATGGCTTTACTTCATTTTTTAATTCTATTCTTGAAACAATCCTGACCTATCAAAATCCGGAGCCGTCCACAATCTCCATCGGTGTCGCAACAAAGTCTCCATAGTATCAGATAATTTATGAGGTGTTCGCATTTTTTCTGCTGTATCTATCCATCATGTTACGATGAAGGAGGAATGATCGAACAGTACAGTTATACCTTTCAAAATATAATAATCAGGCTTGAATGAAAGGTATGCCTGTGATAATATTAAGTCAGATATGGTAAAGGAAGTTTTTCGTTATGATTAATAGAGAGTTATATATGAGTCGCATCCGTCCTTTTATAGGAAATGAGCTTATTAAAGTTTTAACCGGCCTTCGCCGAAGCGGAAAATCAGTCATGCTGAATCTGATTCAGAGAGAGCTGCTTGCCTCCGGTGTCAATGAGAATCAGTTTATTTCTATCAACTTTGAAAATATGAGCAATGCACACCTTTGCTTTGCCGAGACGTTACACAAAGAAGTCACTCAACAGGTAAATAGCATTCCCGATAAGGCATATCTTTTCTTTGATGAGATTCAGGAAGTCGTAGGCTGGGAAAAGTGTATCAATTCCTTTCGTGTAGAGTTTAACTGTGACATCTATATCACCGGCTCAAATGCCAGACTTCTTTCAGGGGATTTGGCCACGTACCTTGCCGGGAGATATGTAGAGTTTGTGATTTATCCATTTTCCTTTGCAGAATTCTCAGAGTTATACCATACCGTTTTTCCCGATTCAGATTCAAGAGCGATGTTTTCAAGATATCTGACCGATGGCGGGATGCCATATTTGAGCAATCTTCGTTATGATGAACAGCCGTGCCGCCAATATCTGCAGGATCTCTACAATTCCGTTGTTCTGAAGGATATTGTAAAACGCAACAACATCCGGGAGGTTGATCTGTTGGAGCGAATCATTGCATATATTACAGCAAATATCGGGACAACTTTCTCCGCTACAGCAATTTCCAAATACTTAAGAAATGAGGGACGCTCTGTAGCACCGGAAACTATTTTGAATTATATTAAGGCTTGTGAGGATGCTTTTCTATTCTATCGCGTCCGCAGACAGGATTTACAGGGGAAGAAGATTCTAACTGTCAATGAAAAATATTACATTGCTGACCACGGAATCAGAGAGGCTGTTTTCGGCGGGAACATGAAGGACATTGATCTCATTTTCGAAAACATTGTGTTTATGGAACTCCTGCGGCGAGGCTATAAAGTCACAGTCGGAAAAGCAGGAGCGAAAGAGATTGACTTTATTGCCAAAAAGCAAACGCAAAAGCTCTACGTTCAGGTGGCTTATCTACTGGCATCCGAAGAAACAATCCGGCGTAAATTCGGAGCATATGATACGATCAGGGATAATTTTCCAAAGTATGTTGTATCCTATGATGATATCGATATGAGTCGGAACGGATTGAAACATATGAATATACGCGAGTTTTTACTGTCTGAGCAATGGAATTGAACTTGTTTTTGATTTTAAAGATAATAACTTCCAATATGCAAATGTTCGTCACAGTTCACTGCCGAGACGGATATTTGCATTTTTTTACATAAAAATCAAATGATGTATTCGTATCGGTAACGTTTAAATTTAAGGTAAATGCATATACTATCCAAAGTCAAATATCCCACAGCAAGACGTTGAGCATCAATCTTGTTGCGCAACAAAGCTGAAAACGAGCAAGCTCGTTTTGGTATCTGGCTCTCGCATTCGTCAAACAGTTTTCCATTTTATGCAGGAGAAAAGCAAACTGTTCGACTCATTGCTCGCGGAAATTAAATTAACGAGAGGTAAAAGTTTGAAAAGCGAACAAGAGGTGTAAATATGTCAAAAATAAAATTAGGAATTGTAGGATTGGGATTAGCATGGGAAAGGCTTCACGAACCGGCTTTAAAAAGACTTTTTGATAAGTATGAAATAAAAGCTGTCTGTGACAGGGATTATAATGAGGCTAAAAAAGTTGCCGATGCGTATAATCTATCTGATGATGCAGTCTTTATTGATTATCAGATCATGCTGGACAGAGCGGATATTGAAGCAGTGGACTTAATGGTTCCCATATCAGCAAACTTTGAAGTTGCCAAGGCTGTAATTAACAGCAAAAAATACTTGATTGCTGAAAAACCTTTTGCAGCATTAGTGGAAGGAGCAAAAGAGCTGATCAGGCTTGCAAATAAGAATAATGTTAAAATATTGGTAGCTGAAAACATACGATATGAAGAAGAAAATGTAATCATAAAGAGTTTGATTGCGGAAAATAAAATTGGAGAAATCGCTTATTTTATTGATAATAACATAACCGAATTCCCGGCTGATATGCTGAAAGATACTTTCGCAGCCACCGAATGGAGGCAGCATCCTGATTTTAAGGGCGGTATTTTTTTAGATTCAGCAATACACCATATTGCCAGACATAGATTCCTTTTTGGGAATGTCAAATCAATTTATGCCTCAGGTATGCCATCAAGTGTAGATTTTATTCCTTATTCCTGTATCAATGCCTTACTGACTTTTGAAAATCATGTAACAGGTCATTATTCTTTTTATGGGATCAGTAAAGAGACACAAGCTCCTCTTGTAGGGCTAAGAATATTCGGTACGGAAGGGGAAATATTTCTGGAAGAAAAAAGCTGCGGTTTTGTTAATGTATCCTATAAAGATGGAAAGCATGAAGCAATTCCATATAAACCTGGTGAAGGTTATTATCAGGAATTGTATAATTTTTATGATGCCATACGGGAAAATACGGAAGGGGATTTTGCTGATATTGTTTCAACACCTGAAAAAGAACTGGGAGATATACAGGTTATATTCGATATATTAGATTCCATACAAAAAGAAAAAGTTATAAAGGCAGCGAATAATTATAAAAGAAAGGAATTGTGAAACTCATAACATCATCCCCATATTGTATAACAGTTCAGCTTTATACTGCTGTTTATCACAAGAATCCGGATGAGTAATTGCTATCCGGACGAGACAAGAGGCAGGCATTTTATGGGAAGGAACAGAAGGTACACTGGACAGGAAGAAG
>Ga0153941_1000469_pt1 | contig 17799 bp, 13 predicted proteins | sample TSNJ025MetaG_FD_104733 | JGI IMG/M metagenome (GOLD analysis project Ga0153941, IMG submission 104733) | Attine ant fungus gardens microbial communities from New Jersey, USA - TSNJ025 MetaG | ecosystem: Host-associated > Fungi > Mycelium > Unclassified | place: USA: New Jersey, Brendan T. Byrne...
AAAGGAATGGGGATACACAACTGACGGATCCAAACCGTACTTTTCGGCAAAATGCTTTAGCTGGCCGGCGATACCGCGGGCCGTAATCCGGTCACCATATTTGTTTAAAAAAATAAAACCACTTAACCGGTCCTCTTTTTTTAACCATATCAAAGTTTCCTTTTGCAATGACGCAGGAATATAAATTCTTCGAAGTTTTCCGCCCTTAGAGTATAAATCAAAATAACCCATTTGCACGTGCTCGGCTTTTATTTGCACCAGTTCGCTGATACGGGCCCCAGTTGCAGCTAAAAAGCGTACAACAAAATACCAGTACATTTGGTTGTCTTGTTGCAAACAATTCTTAAAGTAAAGATAGTCGGCCTCGCTGATGACATTTTCCAGGAAGGGTTTTTGTTGAACTTTTACCATAGATAACTTCCAGGATTCTTTTTTGATGCTTTCCAAGTAGCAGTTGATGGCCCGGATCCTTAAGTTGACCGTCTGGGGTTTGTAGTTTTCGATTAAAAACATCTTGTATTCACGCAGGCTTTTTCGGGATACCGTTTTATACCGCTGAATATATTGTCGAAGGGCGTAAAGGTATGCTGTGATAGTGTTTTTGGATAAATCGTTCTCGTTCAGAAAGATTTCAAATTGTTCTTCCATATAACCTCCTATGCAGGAAATAACTATAGTAGGGGATATCATAACCAACGTTAGGAAAAAATATTATGAAAGTATATAATAAAAACTCCCTTGCAGTCCATTTACATGAAATACAAGGGAGAAAATCATATTTTTTTGTCAAGAGAATCACATTTTTTTGTTATCAGAATCTTATTTCTCCGGAGTATTCCATTTCTGCCATCCTTCGAGTACTGTTCCGGACAGATTCTTGTTGTTGGTGTACATAACAATGTTTTTGTTCTTAACATAGAAGTACCAGTCATCACCATCTTTTGCAGCGGTCTTAGTCTTCTGAATGTTGCCGGAGGTGTTGAGCAAGTAGTAATTTTCATTCCACTGGCCCTTTTCTGTACCTTTCCATTTAATGATGTCACCATCTTTGTTCTTGCCGGTAGTATTCAGCTCAGTACGGAATGACTTGTTGGTTTCTTTGTTGACTACAACTTTATCAGCACTGGTATTGCCGGTTGCATAAACCACCATGTACTTATCTTCAGAGGAAGCTTTCAATCTCATACCCATCTTGTAGATGTATTTTCCATCCTCAATACCGTTAATACCTTTACCCTTAGCTTCGACACCACCGGTCTTGCTGAAGACAAAGTTATGGCTGTCGCCATCAATAGTAACAGTAGTAGCGCCAATCTTCATAGAACCGTCATGATCCTCATCGTTGCCGAAGTAGTACAGGGAAGCATTGGGATAATCCTCCAGACCTTTAAAGTCTTTGCCTTGCTTGCCACTCATCAGAGCATCTAACTTATCACCATCAATGCCGCCCCAATTTTTCTCAATGATACCGTCATCTTTCACGGACATCAGAACCAGACCACTCAGCATCCAGCCTTCTTCGTGGAATGCATAATGTTTACCTTTGATCTTCTTGATTACACTTGAGTACATGTTGCCCTCGCCATCGCCATAATACCATTTCGCTGTCTCATCTTCTGCTTTGCTCTTGGAGAAGGTGTTATCATCAGCCGGAGCGCCGACAATTACATTACCGAAAGAGTTATCTTCGGTCGGAGCAACCACTTTGAACCAACCCTTGGTTACACGAGCGCCATCTTCCGGGCTGTTGAAATATTTCCAGCTGGAAACACTTGCACGCTCTGCCTCGCCGCCGGTTGCCAAAGTCCACTCATAAGTCATGACACCGCGTTTATCAAAGCCGTATTTTTTGCCATTGATTTTAACTTCTAATATATTCCCGTCTTTACCTTCCTCAAAGAATCTCTTCTTACCATTGGACTTGAAGTTGAACCAGTGGTTTCTATTCTCGTCTTCCTTCTCGTCGTATACATATACATTTTGCCAGCCGATCTTCATGGCACCGTCATCCCAGCTGCCCAGGTAATATGTAGCACCTTCCCATTCAGTTGTGCCACCTAAACGGTTGCCGCTTTCATCAACCCAGCCATACAGCATCTTGCCGTCTTCATCGAAGGCATACTTCTTGCCATCAATCGTTCTGAACTTTGTGCTGCTGTTGTCGCCGGATTTGTATGCTTTGCCGTTAGCCTGCATATAGTAATAGTTGTACTCGGCCGGATTATCTTCATCATCCTGATCTTCGTTAACGGTCTTTACCCAAGTGTTGGATTCCATCTTACCGGTGGAATCTACATAGTACTTGTGGTCACCGTCTTCGATGAGCTTGTCGGTTGCCATGGCGCCATTTTCTTCGCTATCCAGCCAGTACCAGTTGTCACCGGATTTTTTCCACTCGTCTTCAACTTTCACACCATCTTTGTCATAGAAAAACCACTGTCCGTTTTCTTCAACCCAGCCGGTAGCTGCGAAGGAAGTCATGGAAGCACCGATGGCAAGAATCGCTGCTGCAGATGCTACTGCAACAATTTTTGTCTGCTTTCTCATAATAATAATTCTCCTTTTTTGTTTTTTTAAACTGTTTGAAACTCCTATGTTACATTACGAGATGATCATACTTCCGATAATGTAAATTATTGATAGTTAGAAAAAGGGCAAAAAATTTCATTTATATGGTAAAATTAATAAATTATTAAAGGTTTCCCAATTCTTTTTCGTGACCATAAGTTGCGGAAAAGTTTGTTAAATGGTATACTGTATTGAGGTTTACTGCGGTTTGGCGGGAGATAAAGTGATGGAGGTCTTACGATGGCTAAAATAAAGACTAAGACAACAGAGTATAAAGATGATTTTGCAGAGACATGCTCTGATATCATTAGTGGAACAATCAGTGTATTTCTATTACTCCTGGTTACGGTTTTTCCGCTGATTATGCATGATTCCTATTTCGATATACTGGAGACGAAATACAAATGTTACTATATAATTATCCTCGGAATGTTAATTGTGGTATTGGTGCTTGCGATTATTATGCTGATTATTGATCAGATGGAGCACCAGGGGAAGCATGCAATTCGTCTGTTTGCAAAATTGCATCCCAGGAATTGGAAGACTACATTTTGTGTGGCGGATTTTGCGGTGATGGCATTCTGGCTGGTATTATTGGTTTCTACGTTACAATCAGAGTATAAGCTCCCGTCGTTTTGGGGAAATGAAGGAAGGTACTCAGGGCTTTTCTTATTGACTCTGTATGTAGTAGCTTACTTTATAATCAGCCGTTTTTGGAAGGTAAAGGGATGGATTCTGGAAGCGTTTTTACTTAGCAGCCTGATCATATGCTGTATCGGTATCACGGATTATTTCCAAATGGATATCATGAATCTGCGTGTTAAAATTAAACCGGAGCAATCCACCATATTTACTTCGACATTAGGAAATATCAATACTTATACGGCGTATTTGGCATTGATGCTAGGGGTTGCGGCAGCGATGTTTGCAACCGCAAAGAAAACAGCAAGGGTAATCTGGTACTACCTATGCATGGTGGCTGGTTTTTTTGCCATTATCATGGGGTGTAGTGATAATGCTTATCTGGCATTGGGGGTATTGTTTGGAATTTTGCCTTTGGTGCTTTTTAAGAGCAGAACTGGAATGAAGCGATATTTACTGATGCTGGCAACGTTTGGCACGGTGATACAGTGCATTGATTTTATTAACCAGTTGTATGCAGAGGTGGTGATCGGGCTGGACAGTCTGTTCCAGCTGCTGGTGAATTTCAGCGGACTGATGTATGTGGTGGCTGCGTTGTGGCTGATTTATATTGCTGTTGTAATTTTTGATAAGAATAATCAGGCGGCAACTGATGAATTGGGGACTGTTTTGGTGCGGGCGTGGAGCGGATTGCTGGTGGCTTGTGTATTGATCGTCTGCTTTCTTATGTATGATGCAAATATTGCCGGCAATGCTGAACGATACGGTGGGTTGGGAAGATATCTGGTATTTAATGATAGCTGGGGAACCAATCGAGGATATATCTGGCGAAAATCAGTAGAGATATATCAGGGATTTCCGTTCATGCATAAACTGTTTGGGTATGGTCCTGATACATTTGGGATTTTGACAACAGGGAACTTCAGAGTCGAAATGGTTTATGCCACCGGACAGGTATTTGATAGTTCTCATAATGAATATTTACAATATCTGGTGACGATTGGTGCGCTGGGATTGACCACGTATGTGGTGTTTTTGGTGTCGGCTGGGTGGCGGATGGCAGTGAGAAGAAACTGGAATGGATATATTGTGGGTTGTCTGTTTGCTGTATTGTGCTACGGTGCTCAGGCATTGGTAAATTTAAATTTGCCGATTGCCACACCGATTATGTGGTTGCTGCTGAGTGTCGGAATGGCAGCGTGCCGGGGAGATGAAGAGAAAAATTATGAATCAAAGAGAGCAGTTTAAGCGGATTATTAAATTTGCCTCATCCATAGTTGCAATTGCTTTACAGATGCTGCTGTATTGGTATGTCTGGATGGGGTATTATAGCAATAATATCGAATTGCCATTCTTCCGCAAAGGTAACTGGTTGATGGTAGCTTTGTATGGTGTCCTGCTGCTGTTTTTTGTCCATACCTATGGCGGTTTGAAGGTGGGGTATTTGCGAAAAGGCGATCTTATGTATTCGCAGATGCTGGCGGCGGTCTGCGTTAATATAATTTCATATTTTCAGATATGTCTTTTGGATCGTCATTTTGTTAATGTAGTTCCGCTTATGGGCATGACCTTTGTACAGATGTTGATTGTGGTGGTGTGGGTCAATGTTTTTCAATATATCTATGGTCGGATTTTTCCGCCGCGAAAGATGATTCTGGTTCGTGGGGAACGTTCGGCATTTAGTCTGATGAGTAAGATCAACACCCGTGAAGACAAGTATGATATCTGCGAAACGGTGAATATTTGTGCCGGTATGGGGTATGTATACAAGCGGATTGAGAATTATGACGCAGTAATTATCGGGGACATTCCTTCCCAGAAGCGGAACGAGATTATGAAGTACTGTTTCGAAAGGTCGATTCGGACCTATATGCTGCCGAAGATTTCGGATATTATTCTGCGCGGTTCTGATGATATTCATTTGTTTGATTCACCGCTGTTACTGGCGCGCAACAATGGTTTTACCTTTGAGCAGAAGGTGATGAAACGGACTATGGATATCGTGATATCGCTGTTGATATTGATTATCACATCGCCGATTATGGCGGTGACAGCATTACTTATTAAATTATCTGATGGTGGTTCCCCCATTCACAAGCAGACGCGTTTGACAATGGATGGAAAGGAGTTTGATGTCTATAAATTCCGCAGCATGGTTGTGGATGCAGAGAAGGATGGAATTGCCCGTCTGGCGGCAGAAGGTGATGTGCGGGTGACACCGATTGGGAAGGTGATCCGCCGGACCCGTATTGATGAGCTTCCGCAATTATTTAATATATTAAAAGGCGAGATGTCGCTGGTCGGACCAAGACCGGAGCGGCCACAGATTGCGGCTGAGTATCGGGAGTATATGCCTGAGTTTGATTATCGGCTAAAGGTAAAGGGCGGTTTGACCGGGTATGCGCAGATTTACGGAAAGTATAATACGACACCGTATGATAAGCTAAAACTGGATTTGATGTATATTGAGAATTATTCATTTCGTATGGATTTGAAGCTGATTATGATGACACTGAAAGTATTGTTCATGAAAGACAGTACCGAAGGCATAGCAGAAGGGCAGACAACAGCAACACTTGAGGAAAACACATGGGAAAAATGAAGATTTTACAGGTGAATAAACTGTATTATCCGGAAATTGGCGGGATTGAGAAGACACTGCAGCAGATTTCTGAAGGTTTAAATGACGCGGTGGATTTGAAGGTGCTGGTGTGTCAGAAAAAGGGACGAGGGGCAGTGGAAAAGGTGAACGGGGTGGAAGTTCATCGTTCCGGAAGCCTGGGAGTCGTGGCATCAGTGCCGGTTTCTTTTCCTTTTCTTCGGGATTTGCGAAGGATGTCAAAAGACAGGGATGTGATTCAATATCACCTTCCGTTCCCGCTGGGAGACCTGGGGTGTCTCTTGTCCGGATATCGCGGTAAGGTGGTGGCGTATTGGCATAGTGATGTGGTTAAGCAGAAAAAATGGATGGTTTTCTACAAGCCGATTATGAAACGGTTTTTGCAAAGAGCTGATGTGATATTGGTGGGTGCCGAAGGAATTCTGGAAGGTTCCCGGTATCTGAAGCCTTATCGGGAGAAATGTAAGGTGGTTCCGTTTGCGGTTACGGATGATATCCTGCATGCCGGTGGCGACTATCTGGCACGGTATGGCTATCAAAAGGAAAAAAAGAGTATCAATTTTTTGTTTATTGGAAGACTTGTTTATTATAAAGGGTGTTCTGTGTTGATGGAGGCATTTGCCGGGCTTGGGGGAGAAGCTACCTTGACCATTATTGGTGAAGGCAGTCTGAAAGAGGAATTACGACAGCAGGCAGAGGTTTATAAGATCGCAGACCGGGTGTTTCTTAAAGGTTATGTGAGTGATAGTGAGATGAAACAGTGCATGGAGGAAGCAGATGTGTTTGTACTTCCGTCGGTGGAGCGAAGCGAGGCATTTGGACTGGTGCAGTTGGAGGCTATGGCCTATGGGATGCCGGTGATTAATACCAGCTTGCCCAGTGGGGTGCCGGAGGTCAGTATTCATGGCGAGACAGGGCTGACGGTAGCGCCGGGGAGTGCGGGAGAATTGACGGCGGCGATGGAGTGGATGGTGGCTCATCCGCAGGAACGGGTAGAGATGGGGAAAGCAGCACGAAAACGTTTGGAAGAGAAATATACACAAGAGATTATGGTGGGTAATATAGAGAAGATTTATGAGGAACTGTGGAGAGACAGGGACTGATGAATCAGGAGGACGCTGGTGAAGATAGCATTTGAATCGCAGTTATTATTAAATGGAAATAAAACCGGAATCGCATGGTGTGCTGATAATCTGATTCGAGGAATCGCAAAGAGTACAGATTATGAATGTCAATTGAATTATTTCTCTAAGGGATGTGACGAGGAGAAGTTGGCGGCGATGAGGGAATATCAGGCGGTGGGAGCAAAGCTGAAACCCTGCGGATTTTTTAAGATGCCTTGGTATAAGTTTATCTGGCTATTTCTGCCATTGCCTTATCACTGGTTCTTTAGGAGTGACTGTCAGATTACACAGTTCTTTAATTATGTGATTCCGCCGGGAGTTAAGGGAAAGAAAGTTACATTTATATATGATATGGTGCATTACGCTTGCAGAGATACAATGCGACTGAAAAACAGAATTTGGTTGGATTTGACATTGAAACAGTCTTGCCAACGAGCGGATATTGTTTTGACTATTTCAGAATTTAGTAAATCAGAAATCATAAAATACCTAAAGGTGCCGGAAGAAAAGATCAGAGTCATATATATGGGGGTTGATTTGGAGTTGTTTCATGATGGCTATGCGCAAGCAGAGATTGAGCAGGCAAAGGCAAAGTATAAGATTTCTGGGGAGTATATTCTTTATCTGGGAACGATTGAACCGAGAAAGAATCTGCAGAGACTGATTGAAGCATATGAACTGTTGGTAAGAAGTAAGAGAGCAGAAGATTTGCCTAAGCTGGTATTGGCTGGTGGTAAGGGGTGGCTTTGTGATGATATTTATCGAGCGGCAGAGAAGCCGGAACTGCAGGGTAAGGTTTTATTTGCCGGATATATTGATGAACAGGATTCACCCTTGCTTCTGTCCGGAGCAAAGTTTTTTTGCTTTCCATCATTGTATGAAGGTTTTGGAATGCCTCCGATTGAAGCGATGGCATGCGGGACGCCGGTGTTAGCGGGTGAAGCAGCATCTTTGCCAGAAGTGATAGGAAACGCGGGGGTTTTGGTAAACCCATATTCGGTTGAAGAAATAAGTGAAGCAATGAAAAATTTAATAGAGGATGAGAAGCAGAGGAAAGATTTAGCTCAACGAGGGCTAAGGCGGGCAGAGCAGTTTGCCTGGCAGAACTCAGTCAATACTTTGAAAAATATATATGAAACGCTAATGAACGGTGAGGAATAATCGGTGAAAATTGCAATGGATGCACAGACCTTGTTTGAAGAGCATAAGACAGGGATTGGTTGGACAATTGAAAAAATCATTACTCACATGGACTTGAATTCGTCGAATGTGTATCAACTAAACTATTTTGCTTTTCGCAATAAAAAGAAAAAAAGAAGGATGATGGAGCCATATGTAAAAAAAGGGTATCAATTAAAGGTCTGTGGATTTTTTCCATTAGGAATTTATCGCAGGCTATGGAATAGAATACCGCTGCCTTATTCATGGTTTATGGGGCGTGATACAGATCTCACACAGTTTTTTAACTATGTAATACCACCTGGTGTGAAGGGAAAGGCAGCAGTATATATTTATGATATGGTATATCGAGCCTGTCCGGAGACAATGGAAGATACGACCAGGGCCTATATGGAGTCTAATGTTGAGAATAGCTGTAAGCGAGCTGATATTATTGTTACAATTTCGGAGTTTAGTAAGAACGAGATTATAAAATATCTTGGAGTATCTCCGGAACGAATTTATGTGGTTCCGTGTGGTGTGGATTTGTCAGTATATAACCCTGCTATCAACGATGACCAAGTCATTGTTGTAAAAAATCGACTTGGAATAAAAGAGCCATATTATTTATATTTGGGTACATTGGAGCCAAGGAAAAATGTTTCTTTGATTATTGAGGCATATCGCACAATGAGAGCAAGGCGGCTTGATGAAATGCCAAAGCTGATTATCGCCGGAAAAAAGGGGTGGGGATATCAAGAACTGTTTGAAATGGTTCAAGCATATGGTCTGACAGAACATATTATTTTTACCGGTTATATTGGAGAAGAAGAAAAAGCCCCATTGTTAAAGGGGGCAGTTGGTTTTTTGTTTCCGTCGTTATATGAAGGGTTTGGTATACCACCATTAGAAGCAATGGCCTGTGGAACGCCGGTGATTGTGTCAAATCGGGCATCCTTACCGGAAGTTGTTGGTAATATAGGGCTTCTGGTGGAACCACAGGATAGTGAATTGATGGCGCAGTATATGGAACTTCTTTTAGATGATTTAGAATATCGGAGACGACTAAGTGCCGAAAGTAGGAAATGGGCGGAGCAGTTTACTTGGGAAGCATCAGTGGCAAAGTTGGGAAAGGTGTATCAGGATTCTTAAGATAAAGTAGGTTGAAAAGGAGGAGTTAAGCAGCAATGGAAGAAATAAATATTGAGAAAATCATGGAAGAAATCCGTCAGGAGATACAAGAAAAAGGTTATACAAATGATATGCTGAGTTTTGATGATATCATGGATTTTGATGAAGAGAATAAAACGCTGGAAGATTATTTTGATATATTAAACAGCATATGGAATGTCCAGGCCTACCGGGAATTGCCAAGAGGCAATGGACTGGTAAGCAAGCTTAATGTTTTTATCAAGAAGGTTTTAAGAAAATTAATTAAGTTTTATATTGAACCGATTGTCGCAGATCAGAACGAGTTTAATGCTAATTGCGTAAGGCTATTAAATATGATTAATGGCCATATGAATATTAAAGATAAAAAAATCGAAATGCTTGAAGAAGAAATCGAACAACTTAAGAAGCAAATAAAAAGTAGTCAAAATGGTTAGGAGCTCATATGAAGGTAGTACAGATAGTTCCAACATTGGCATATGGAGATGCTGTTGGTAATGATGCAATGGCGATAAAGACAATTTTGTATAATGCCGGGTATGAAACTGAAATATATGCGGAGAGTGTTGTAAAACCACTTGATAAAACAGCGGCAAAACCGGTAGATAAACTGTACGAATTGGGAAAAGAAGATGTTGCAATCCTGCATTTGTCTACAGGTGCAAAAATCAACAACGATTTTGCGGATTTGTTATGTCGTAAAATTGTTAGATACCATAATGTGACACCGCCGAAATTCTTTGCTAAAAATGATTCTCGCATTGAGGAGATAAACAAGTGGGCGTTGCAAAGCGTGACTTTTTTGGCTGATAAAGTGGATTATTGCCTGACCGCTTCGGAGTTTAATAAAGCGGATTTAATTGAAATGGGATATCAATGTAGAATCGATATACTACCAATTTTAATTCCCTTTGATGATTATAAGAAAAAGCCGGATGAAAAGATAATAAAAAAATATCAGAAAACGCCAATGGTCTTATTTACTGGGCGGATTGTTCCAAACAAGAAAATTGAAGATATTATTCGGGCTTTTTATATTTACAAGAAATATTATAATCGCAAAGCTGTACTGGTGCTTGTGGGTTCTTATAAGGCGACGGATATTTATTACAAAAAATTAGCGACATATGTTGAGCGGATTGGCGCAAAGGATATTATATTTACAGGACATATTCGTTTTGATGAAATATTGGCATATTATCATTGTGCAGATGTTTTTTTATGCCAGAGTGAGCATGAGGGTTTTTGTGTGCCATTGGTTGAGGCGATGTTTTTTCGAATTCCCGTTATTGCCTACAAAAGTTCAGCAATAGCCTTCACACTTGGCGGGAGTGGGGTACTGATGGAGACGAAGGATCCGCTTTTGGTAGCAGGAATGATGAATTGTGTGTATCAAAATAAGCAGTTACGGGAACAGATAATAAAGGAAGAAGAGAGACGTTTGGAAGATTTCTCTTATAATATAGTCAAGGAACAATTTTTGGAGTTTATTGATGATTTTATAAAGAACGGAATTTACGATGAAAAAAAAGATAGCGATTATTAACCAGAGATATGGGCAGGAAGTAAATGGTGGATCAGAGTTATATACCAGACAGATTGCAGAACATCTAGGACAATTTTATGATGTTGAGGTTTTGACAAGCTGTGCATTGGATTATACGACGTGGGAAAACTACTATGCTCCTGGTGTTCAAATAATTAATGGGGTGCAGGTGCGTAGATTTTTAATTGAACATAGTCGCGATGAGAGTGTCTTTCCTGGATTGGATGCAATGATACATAAAAACCCGGCGGTTTCCAAAGCGATTTCTGATGCGTGGATTGAACAGCTTGGGCCATTTTGCCCTTCTTTGGTTGAATATGTAGGTGTGCATAGAGATGAGTACCACCTGTTTATTGTGGTTACATATCTTTATTATCCGGCAGTGAAAAGTATGCCATTGATTGGTGATAAAGCTATTTTTATTCCAACTGCCCATCAGGAACCATATATTCATTTTGATATGTACAAAAAGGTATTTACTTCGGCTAATGCATTTGTGTTTTTGACAGATGAGGAGAAAGCATTGGTAGAAAGTCAATTTCAGTTAAATAATTTCCGATATGAGGTTATGGGAGTTGGCATAGATGTTCCTGAAATAATAAATGATAAGATAATAAAGCAGTTTCAATATCAGAATTATATTATATATGTCGGCCGAATTGATGAGGGAAAAGACTGCCCGAGGTTATTTCAGTATTTTAGGGAGTATAAAAAAAGAAACCCGGGAGATTTAAAATTAATTCTGATGGGAAAGGAGGCATGTTATATTCCGGCAGACAAAGATATTGTTCCAATGGGATTTGTCAGTGAAGAGATGAAATTTGCGGGAATACAAAATGCCAGAATTTTGATGCTACCTTCTAAATATGAGAGTTTATCGATTGCCGTTTTGGAGGCAATGCAATTAGGTACACCAGTTCTTGTCAATGGCGCATGTGATGTCTTGAAGGGACATTGTACAAGAAGCAATGCCGGGTTATATTATAAAAATTACTTTGAATTTGAAGCATGTATAAACTACATGCTATTTAATAAAGCACTTACTGACCAAATGGCGGTAAATGCAAAAGCTTATATTAATCAATTCTTTACATGGGATAGCATAATGAAGCGTTTTTGCAAGTTGATTGAAGAACTCACTGGGAGGTAGTCTATGAAAATTTATCAAATAGTAACCACGCTTGGATACGGAGATGCTGTTGGTAATAATATTATTGCGTTGATGGATGCCTTGAAGAGGGCGGGATATCAAACAAAGGTGTTTGCGGAAACAATTGATTGCAGAATTGAGTTTGAGGATATAGAAGATATAAATACGATGCCAGAAGTGGAAGAGGATGATATCATCTTGTATCATTTGGCGACGGGAACGGAACTTAATTTCCGGGTAGCAGAGTATCCTTGTAAACGAGTTCTGATTTATCATAATATTACACCGCCTCATTTTTTTCAAAAGTATAATATGCAGGCGGCAAAAAATTGTGAGTGGGGGCTGAAGGGCACAAAATTTCTGGCAGATAAAGTGGATTATGGTTTGGCAGACTCTTTTTTTAACAAGGAAGAGTTAATCCAAATGGGGTATCAATGTAAATTGGATGTACAGCCCATTTTGGTTAAGCTTGATGATTATGCAAAAACGCCAAACAGCCGCATTCAGCAGCAAATGAATGATGGGTATGAAAATATATTATTTGTCGGACGGATAGCACCAAATAAAAAGCAAGAAGACGTTATTGCCGCTTTTGCGATGTATAAAAGATATTATAATCCAAATTCCAGATTGATTCTGGCTGGTTCATACAGGGGGATGGAAAAGTATTATATTTGTTTGAAAAACTACATTGCATGTAATCAGATTGAAGATGTGATTTTTACCGGACATATCCGGTTTGATGAGATCCTGGCATATTATCATAGTGCACATATATTTCTTTGCATGAGTGAACACGAAGGTTTTTGCGTGCCATTGATTGAATCTATGTATTTTGATGTACCGATCATTGCTTACAACAGTACAGCAATTGCAGACACATTAAATAGTGCAGGGATTTTGCTGGAGAAAAAAGAACCTGTGGAAACAGCAGCATGGATGAACTGTGTCAGCAAGAATCATTCCCTAAGGGATGTTATAATTAATAATCAGAGAGAACGTCTGCGGTTCTTTTCCGAAGAAAAAATAAGGGATTCTTTTATAACATATATGAAAGAGTTTATAGGTGGTTAGGATGAAGAAAATTGCTTTTGTCAATCAGCGTTATGGACTGGAAGTTAATGGTGGCTCTGAATATTATACACGCGTTATAGCAGAACATCTTAAAGATGATTATGATGTTGAGGTTCTAACTACAAAAGCAGTTGATTATATAACTTGGAAAGATGAGTATAAAGAAGATGAAGAAATTATCAATGGAGTGAAGGTACATCGTTTTTCTGTTGCAAAGATGCGAGATATTAACCAATTTGGCCTTTTGAATCAAAAGTTGTTAAGCAAGCGGAATCATACAGATGGGGAGGAACAGTCATGGTTTGAAGCGCAAGGGCCTTTTTCACCACAGCTTGTGGAATATATACGAGAGCATTGTGATGATTATGATGCTTTTGTCTTTGTGACATATTTATATTATCTGACGGTTATGGCATTGCCGGTGGTGGCGGATAAAGCCATTCTGATACCGACGGCACATGATGAGCCGTATATTTACTTCAATCGATATAAAATGATTTTTACCATACCTAAGGCAATTATCTATCTGACAGATGAGGAAAAAGTATTTGTGCATCAACAATTTCATAACGAAAATATCATGCATGAAGTTATGGGTGTTGGGATTGATGTACCTGAAAGTGTTGATTTGCTTGAGTTTAAAAGACGACATCAGTTAAAGAACTATATTGTTTACGTAGGAAGAATTGATGAAGCAAAGGGATGTGCCTGGCTCTTCCAATACTTTAAAGAATATAAAAAAAGGCAGCCCGAGAATCGGTTACAGTTGATATTAATGGGAAAACCAGTACTAAAGATTCCTCAGGATAAGGATATTATTAGTCTGGGATTTGTTAGTGAAGAAGATAAGTTTTCCGGGATAGCCGGGGCAAAGGCTTTGATTTTACCGTCAGAATTTGAAAGTTTATCAATATCGGTTCTTGAAGCTATGGCACTACAGACACCTGTTATTGTAAATGGTTGCTGTGAGGTGCTAAAAGGACATTGTAAAAAGAGCAATGGGGGATTATATTATACTAATTATTTTGAATTTGAAGGTTGCTTGAATTATATAGAAATGCATACAGCAGAATATGCGTTATTATGTAAAAATGCAAAGAAATATATTGATGAGTATTTTAGGTGGGAGATTATCATTGATAAACTTAAGAAAATAATAGATTTTGTGATAGACTCAAATTAAAATTTTAGAGTTATAATAACAGAAGTGATATTGGAGGAAAGACATGAAGATATTTAAAGAATTGTATGCTTATCGGGAAATGATTTTCAGCTTAGTGCGAAGAGATTTAAATGGGCGTTATAAAGGGTCGGTATTAGGGTTTTTTTGGACCTTTTTAAATCCCCTTATGCAGTTGGGCGTGTATACACTGGTCTTTTCTGTTATAATGAGAAGTGGAATAGAGGATTTTTATCTATACTTATTTGTGGCGCTTGTTCCGTGGATTTTCTTTAGTACATCTGTTTCTGGAGGGGCTAGTTGTATTTGGGCACAACAGGAAATGGTGAAAAAGATTTATTTTCCAAGAGAGGTTTTGCCGGTCGCATTTGTTACCAGTCAGTTTATTAATATGTTGTTGAGTTTTTTGGTGGTGTTGGTGGTATTGATTGTGTCAGGTAAGGGTATAAGTATTATTGCAATTTTATATTTACCGGTCATTTTTTTGGTTGAATATGTACTCGCTTTAGCAATGGCATTTCTTACATCATCGTTGACGGTGTACCTCCGGGATTTGGAATATTTACTAGGTATTATTACAATGGTATGGCAGTTTTTGACACCTGTAATGTACTCAATTGAACAGGTACCAGAAAGATTGAGGCCAATATTTAATCTAAATCCAATGACCCCCATCATTATTGCCTATCGCGACATTCTATACTATAAGAGCGCTCCAAGGCTGACTACGTTATTACATGCGGCAATTTTTGGTGGAATTATGTTATTGATTGGAGTGTTTACCTTCTCGAAGCTGAAACTTCGTTTTGCAGAGGAAATGTAAGGCGCTGGTATTGGTGTCTTTTTGAGAAAAAGAAGGAGGAGAATGTCCAAATATAAGGATATTCAACAGGGAAAATGATTTATTTGTTGGTTTTTGTGGGGATATGTTTGATATTTATGATATTGTCTTCTTTATTTCAAGAAACTAGAGTGGTGAAGCTTTTTTCACTTTCTGTGGCGTTCTTTTTTATGCTATACAGTGTTGTATGCGGATTCTTTTGGACGTTTGATTCTTTTGGCTTTTTAAATGTTTTAACTGCCCAGATTGTATTAGAAGCGGTAGCTCTTGCGTTGGTTATGAAAAAGCATCATAGGAAACTTGAGATTAAGTTTGATTTACAGCAGGATTGCTGGCCGATTATACTTATGCTGATTCTGTTGCCATTTACAATAAGCAAGTTTGAATTATTCTCAACTGGGCAAGATCAGGGTTTATACCAGGCTGAGGCGATTGAACTTTATATGGGGAATTACGATGTCCAGCATGATCTTGAGGAATATTTGATACTACAGGATGAGAATGACAAAGATAATTATAAAAAAATGGTGGAAAATTTTACCGGTTTCTATCCACTGCGAGATCGGGGATGGCCAACTGTACATGAAGATGATGTGAAAAGTGATGTTTCTGGAATGTATCATGGAGTTCAGACATTTCCGTCTATGCTGGGATTATGGGCGAAAATGTTTGGTGTTGAAAAAATGGCAGGCGTGCAAACGGTATTTTACTTATGCAGTGTGATTCTTTTTTATTACCTTTTGGTGGATGTTGGAATAAAAAGGAGAGCAAATGTACTATTGACGACACTGTTCGGTTTATCACCGCTGGTGTTGTGGATTTCCAAATCTTCTTTTACAGAGATGTTTTTAACATTAATTATGGTAACATATTTGCTGCTGTTATGGAATGTTAAGCCATCTCGACTGATATGGTTACAAGCTATTCCACTCATTTCATTTGCATATATTCATGTGTCGTTTATTGTTCTTTTGCCTGCATTTGTGGTGGTAAATTTGTATTTATATGCAAGTACAAAAAAGCTCCCTTATCTATATGTAAATGTACTTTGTGCAATGGGATTGTCAAGTGGATATTATATGATGTCAGTAATTGCGCCTCAATATTTTTTTGACAATTGTGCTAGATTGTATTGGAGAAGTATTGTAACAAGAGATAATTTTATGTTATGGGTGTATTTTTTGTCAATGTTAATTGTAGTTGTTTCGTTTCTGGTATATAGATTGTCGGATCTAATTGAACAATTATTTTCTGCTAGGAATCTGAAAAAAATATTTGTTGTATTGGCAGTTGTATCGCTGTTTATTATGGTATGGAAAGGAATTAAAATCGGTTTTATGAAAACTCCAGAAGACGGAGACCCGGTTGGGCTGTATAAATATTATGGAACGGGATTAGCGGCATTTAGCCATTTGTCATTATATGCATTTGCGATGTCTACCGGGTTTATTATAGTTCCATATGTGGTTTATTTATTTATAAGAAGGACTCAAACAATAATCATGAATCGTCACTATGTCGTAGTGGGTGTTTTGTTTTTATATATGATAATGATTCAATCGGCAGTTATTAGGACGGAAGTTCAATACTATTATTACTATAGCAGGTATCTGGTATTTTATATCCCCATTATTTTATTATTATTTGCCGTGTATTTACAGGATAAGGTAAAGAGGATGTTATGTATTTGTTTTTTGAGCCTCATTCCATGTTTGCTGTTTGATATTGTGTTTTTGAAAAATAAGGATCACACAGTGTGTGAATGGGAAATATTGTTGGACATGTCGGCGGTTATAGAAGAGAATTCTGCAATTATAATTGGCAATGCAGGTATAGGGAGAGATGTGGCTTTGCAGTTAAGGACAATATCGGATTCAGCAATATTTCCGGTATTTGAAGATTTTGAAAAAGAATTAAATATGTTAAAAAGTCATTATGACCATATTTACTATCTTACAAATAATTCGGTGGGCGATACTGACGAAGTTTATTTGAAAATTAAAAGCGCAGAATTGAGGGTTTCATATAAGGACTCTTATATGTATTCAAGCGAGGCGGTGAATTCTGGCAGTGGTATTTATCCAACAGAAATGGTAAGATATCGTAACCAAATAACTTTATATCAGCTTTCGATGGATCAACCAATTATGTCTTTTGATATACGGAACCCCAAAATTATTGCTCGGAATGGAGAGAAGGGGGCTAGTTATATTGAATCCAATGGAAACGAGGGTATTGTTATGTTTGGCCCATATTGCTCGCTACCAGCAGGTGAATACATTTTGAGAATACCAATACAATTGCTCGATACTCCCAATCCAGCGGTAGGTGGAATCCGGAGTTGGGTGGGAGGGCAGTTCATAATTGCCGAAGAAGGGGCAATTAAAAAGTACTTAGTTGATGAAAATAATGAAACATATATTGAAATGCCTTTTGAGCTGAGCACCTATCAGAGAGATATTGAATTTGTAATAACGGCTGCTGCCGGCTCAAAGTTCAGGATATATTCATATGATATTTATGAAGCAAGTGAATACGATAACAGGAAATAATCTAATGAGGAAAAGAATATGATAGCGACTGTTCGGTTTCTGATGTATAGTTGGTGGGAATCCAGCATGGTAAGGGTTAGCCACCCGCCATTATCCAGTTCCTTGGAGTCGAAGCGGTAACGTTAGATTTAAGCGTAGGACGGAGAGCATAGCGAGCCGTGTGATAGAGCCTCG
>Ga0153941_1000474_pt1 | contig 17773 bp, 15 predicted proteins | sample TSNJ025MetaG_FD_104733 | JGI IMG/M metagenome (GOLD analysis project Ga0153941, IMG submission 104733) | Attine ant fungus gardens microbial communities from New Jersey, USA - TSNJ025 MetaG | ecosystem: Host-associated > Fungi > Mycelium > Unclassified | place: USA: New Jersey, Brendan T. Byrne...
CACCGCAATCCAGAAGAACATGGTCACAATGGAAAGCAGGGTTGTTACGGCTACCAACTCACCTGCCAGATCCGGTGCCACTTCCATATCCCTTGCCATTGTATAAGAAGAAACCGCTGCCGGAGAGGCAAAGACACCAAGCAGGGCTACCAACGAATAGGTACGCATTCCCAGGGCCAATGCCGTCAGAATCACAAGTGCCGGAATAAGAACAAGCCGCAAAAGACTGACTCCGGTGATTGCTTTCCAATTATTTCTCATATTTTTCACTGTCAGACTTCCGCCCAATACCACAAATGCCAGCGGTGTTGCAGTCTTTGCTATATTTTCAAGAGGCATCATTAGCAGGTGGGGGAGCTGAATCCTGCAAAGTGAAAAAAGCAGCCCCAGTAATGCGGCAGCTGCCAGCGGATTTGTAAATACCTTTTTTATCAATCCCGATACGGACACCTTTTGTTCTGCTGCCCTGCTCAGTAATAATTCCGCAATGATATTATATATGGGTACCACAACTGCCACAATGGCTGCTATAGAACCCTGGTTTCCCTCTCCATAAATAGCTGCGCTGACGGGAATGCCATACAACGCCAGATTGCTCCGGAAGATTCCCTGTATGATAACCGCCCGACGCTGCCTGTCCCGTACCAGTCTTCCTGCTGCCGCTTTTGCAATGGTATAGATCAGGGCAATACAAATAAGGCATAACAGAAGAAGCCTTCTGTTTTCCTGATTAAAAACATGATAAATATCCACAAGGTAAGCATTTAAAAAAATCATGACAGCCAGGAAGAATCGAAAAACAAGTTTATTCAGCTCTTCCAGTGACTTGTCACTGACCCACCCTGCCTTCTTAACAAGCCCGCCTGCTATCATATATAACAAAAGGGGCCAGACTACACTGACACCCAGATACAAACTGTCAAGCACTGTGCTTCCTCCTATCCTATGGCTTATGACTGCTGCTCCTATGTATCCGTAGAACATAGCCTATAATATTATATCAGGTTTATGTATTCCCTGCGTCCATCCACAACAGCATAAACAATAACACTCTTATCCGATTCATATATTTTGTAAAACACCAGATGCTTTTCAACAGTCAATACACGATATCCTTGTTTTTTTAAAATAGTGTAATAAGGGATACTTCCAGCATATGGGTGGGATTCTAATGTCATTATCGCTTTTTCTATCTTATCAAGGTAAGCTAATGCCCTGTCAACATCACCAGAATCTTCAGCTATGTAAGTCAGCAGCTCATAAAGCTGGTCATTAGCCTTGTCTGTCCTTAGTATTTTATACTTCATCAGCTTTTCCTTTCCAGGAGAGCTGAACGGATCCCATCAAAAGTGTCTTGCATAGGTGCCACCCTGCCATGAGCAACATCATCATCAGACTCTGCCAGCATCCTGAGCAGGTCCAGTTCAGATTTCATCCTTTCATATTCCTGTATCCCCAAGATAGCAGTGTCTCCTCTGCCGTTGACTGTAATGTATACCGGCTCCCTGGTTTCATGGCAAAGACTGGAAATCTCATTATATTTATTTCTTAAATCTGCAGATGGTCTGATTTGTGCCATACTTACACCTCCTCCTTATCGTAGTCAAATTATATCATAATATGCATACCATGTCAAAATACATTTTCTTCCGGAATAGCTTACACACAGCCTTAGTCACAAGAATGCGCGGTGGCCAGTTTCAATATTTATTTCCTGTTTTAGTCCAGATTCTTCCTGTTTTATCCATCCTGCAATATCACTTTCATCAAAACAATAGGTGAGCTGCCTTTTATAAGCTTTTTCATAGGCCTCCTTTTTCTGCTGATAATCCTGTCTGCACATTTCCATACGGTTAATCCGCTCCGGTTTTGACGGATCGGGATATACAGGCTTAAGGACATGCAGAGTATACTGCACCTTGAGAAAACCTTTTTCATCAGTCTCCTGCATATCTGTCATTTCAATAAAACAGGGAATAACAGGAACCCTAAATCTGGCTGCATAATAATAGGCGCCTTGCTTCAGAGGCCTTGGCTTACGGTAATGGAACCACATCTCCTGCTCCGGATAAATCAAAACATAATCTCCCCCATTAAGTATCTCTTCCAACATAGGTTCAAAGTGCTTTTTCATGTAATCCTTCCTCATGCTGATTGGTATGGTATCTCCATACTTAAGCAGGAATCCCAGCAGTCCAGGCATTAGAAAATTGGTTTCCTGGCTGACGATACACAATCTTTTCTTCCCCATTCTGCCTGCCAACAGCCGCACTACCGTATTATCAAAGGGGCTGAAATGATTGCAAGTCAGAATAGCACCGCCTTCTATCCCATTAAGCAGTTCCATCCCCTCAATCCGGGTAGTACGGTTATATTTTCTGGTGATCTCATTGGCCAATGCTCTGGCAATCCGATTCTTTATCTGAAAAGAGCAGGTTGTCCTGTTTTGAACATAAGCTTCCAGCACTGCTCTTAGCCTCTCCTGATCAGATATCGGATCATCCATTTCCACTTTTACATGGAAATTACCCCCCTCTGCTGCCCTGCGTATATTTTCAATAACCTGCTCCCTGTTATTTCCAATGATCATAAGCGTTTCTCTTTTCCTTCATTAAATACGGTCCTGAAATTCTCTTTTGCACCTGCTATTTCTTCTCCCCGAAATAATAAAAGCTTCATACACTCAGAGTCAGAAGCCCTATCCTCTTCACTGTACCCCGTTTTGATATCCATGATATGGGGCAGATAATCAGTCTCCCTTGCATAGTCCCAAAAATATTCTTCATATTGCACATTATCATAATACCAAGGTTTGGCAAACAGGTTATAATGAATCAGCTTAGGGCATTCCATGTGCGCCCTTCCCTGGGTCGGCATGGCATCCCAGTCTGCAGGGAGATAGGTTATCTTGCCATGACACATTACATTCAGATAATCCTGGTCCGGAGCAATACAATCAAAATGCCAGGTATTCATCAATTCCAGAAAACGCTGTTCCAGTGCTGCCTCACGCAGCTTTTTCAAGTTCATGAGCAATACACCGGAATTGATATAAAAACGCGTTTCAATTCCTATGCCGTTTTCAATATAATTAACAAGCTGAGGAACATCGGCAACGGAATGATCAGCCACCGCTCCAATATAATTATCCTCCAGTTCAAATTGATACAACTCTGAAATATCTCCGGGAATCACGATGTCGCTGTCCAGATAAATCCCCTTATCATACTCCGGGAACATAACCGGAATAAATAAACGGAAATAAATCGTAAGTGTAACATAATCCGCCCGCAGCCTGTTCTGATCCGTAATTCCACTCAGTCTGTTTTCCATGGATACCAGCCGGATCATTACATTTTCTCCAGCAAATGCCTCAATACACCTGCGGTTTTCATCGCTCAGCTCATCATAAAGTACGATGATATGGTATGTGTAATCCTTTGATGCATTCCTGATCATGGAACTTAATGCAACATTTAAAAATGGGGCGTACTTATCATCAATACAGAAAAAAATAGGAATTATGCTTGTCTGTTCTGTCATGTAAACCTCCTGATTTCAGGCAATAGCCGCATATATTCTTGTAATAAATCGTCATATTCATGAAGCTTTAATTTATCATGTACCTGGTCAATCTGCCAGGGCTTAACTGTCTGGATACGGAACAGGGGGAAGAAGCGGAATGTAGTGCTGAAATGCTGCAGTACCGTATCCTCCCGGAGCTTTCGCTGTTCATTATAACAACGGGGCAGCAGCTTTTTTCTGAAAGCTTCTTTATTAATGGCTGACTGATCCGGCATAAACATTTTTTTCCTTGCACACAGCTCCCTACATCTCTTAAGCAGCCCAGTTTGTCTGATCAAATCCAGATTCATAAGCAATACACCAGAATTCAGATAGTCAAGCCTCCAAATATCGCGACGAAAGAACCAGCGACCATAATAATCCAATACGCCTGCTAACTCACAATCCGTTATATCCTGATGATACAATTCCGAACAATCTTTCCTGCAGACCACATCCGTATCCAGGTATAATACTTTATCCGGCATTTCCGGTATCCGATCTGCAAACAACCGCAGCATGCAATAAGGGGTAAACCTGGTATCCAGATTAGCAGCCGGTAACTCACTCTTAAATAACTCTGATATATCAATGAAACGTACACAGTGCTCCCGGCTAATCTTTTTTACCATCCTGTCCAGATAAGATGCAAAGTGTTCTGAAACAGGGAAATACACTTTCTTCCCCACAGAAAGCTCCATCGTCAGTATATAAATATGCAGCGGTTCCCCAATGTTTTTCAGCAGGGAAAGAACCGATATCACTATTCCATCTTCTACCTTATCATTGCCGCAATAAAGAATATTCAACCTCTCTCCCATCTGCCTCTGTTGCCGACGCCTTCTTCTCACTTCCACACATGCCGCCCCAGGCGGCACAAACAGCCCTCACGAAAACCCGGAAGAATAGAAAAATGAAATTCCTATGGATTTCATTTTTCTATTCTTCCCATACGAGACATAGTTTAACTTAGGTGGCGTCCTTTGACACCTTAGTTAAACTTCTCGTATTGAATATATTGATAAGTACTGTATTTACTCCGCTGTACCATACACTCATAAACTGCATTACGCAATTTTTCCTTTTGTACTTTTTGGGGCAAGGAAACATCGGGATAGAACGGACCATCAATATAAATTGTTATATCGGGTTTCTTACCAAATCTTCTTTTTTGATAGGTTGTGGTCATGGAATACGCCGGGACATTATTCATTACAGGAAACCCAAAGGAAACAGCTGCGTAGGGGCGTATTCCGGTATACCATGGCCAGACATGTGCTTCCGGATAAATCACCACACAGCTTCGATCCCGTATCCTTTTGCATACTGCATCCTTTAGCTTCTTTAAATCGGAAGCAGATTCCGATGTAGGCAGTGCTCCAAACAAGGGCAGCATTGGTCCCAAAACCGGGATACCTAAATTAGCCGGACTCGCAATCACATAACAGCACCTGGGAAAAAGTACCCGGAAGGGAATAAATACATCTCCAACAGGCTGTGTATGATTTCCATAAAGGAAAAAACCGGATTTGCCACATTCCTTCAATACGTATTGATTTACAATCTTTACATTCAGGTATAACCGACAGTAGAAAAAAGAGATGATTGCTGCCACAAACTGAAACCCTCTTGCAATACACCGATATATAAGGCTTTTATGGAGCCAAACATAATTTTCAGGCAATTCATGGGACTGCTTTCTGCTCATCACAAAATCATCCGTATAACTTTGATAATATCGTATCTCCTGATCATGGCTATATCTCATTGTTTCATGTCCTTTGCATACTATAAGCATAGTATTGCCCAAAAGTTGATGTCTTAACGCACATATACAGGAATAATCGTCAAATACCCCGCAGTAAACTGCGAGGTATTTGACGATTCATTATATTTTTCCTTCATTCTCAATCCTATATCATATAATTAAATATTGCAGCTAAACGAAAGTGATTTTATATAGCTTTCCATAAATTCATAATCGGGCTCATTATCCGCATTGTTTACCGGCAGCTTAATCATTGTATTTTTTAATTGCTTCTCAACAGTCCATTTCCTTCCACCATACGAGTACATTTCAGATTCTAATTTCAGAATTTGAATTAAAAACAATGCAATATATTTATTCAGCGTATATTGAACTGTATCAATTGTTACAATCTTTTCACTGGCGAAAAAATCATCTTCTTGATAAAAACATGCACCTATACTCCCATCATATGCTAAGGTAATTAGATTTCCCTTTCTATTACATTCTGCCACATAGGATGTAATTCCATTATTTTCTTTAGTTGTACTCACATAGGGTACATCACCTGGTGACATATTCTTTAAATAAACGGATGAACCTCTCCTGATATCAAAATAATCTTTATCCCCAAGACAAATTTCTTTCCATTTTCTATCTTTTAGAGAGATACTATTCGATATTGCTGCTCCTGCATATTGTTTTTCAAACTCATTCTGATCAACATGATCCATATACCAACAAGCTTTATCATATCCTTCATCCAAAAAATAATCAGGTATCCTATTTACATCACCATTTAATGATAATATAAACTTTTCCATAAATTCAAAGTTGGGAATATAACCAGCGTCAGAATAGAATTTTTCCTGATCAATTATGTATTTATCTTTGTTCATAAGAGCAGGAAGTTTTATGACTGTTCGTTCCATCTGCTCCATATTCCATTTTCTGCCATAGCTGAATCTATACTTCTCATTTCTAATAATTGTGTTAAAAAACATTGCCAATGTCTCATTCAGTTCATAACCACGCAGAAATAAGACATTCACATCATCCGAAGCCCAAAATGGATCTTTTTGATAAAATGCTTCTCCAACTCCACACCCATTATAATTAACAGAAATGCAATTCCCTTGAAAAAGTGGTTCTTCATTAATCTTCTCTCTTACTCCGTTCATTCCCTGTATTGCTCCAAGAAAATTTAAATCACCAGGACTAATATTCTCTTTCGTTAGTCTTTTCCCTTTTTTTATAAGAAATACTCTTCCCATATAAAATTCTACCCATTTTGTAGTATCCATAGGGTTATTCCTCCAGCATTCCCAGTTCTCCCATATATTTATAAAGTGCATATTTTTTTAACGTACGCTCAAAATCCGCATCAGATAATTTGCCATAGTCTGTCTTAATATATGCTTCAGCCAATGCTTCATCACCGATTTTAATCTTATGCCTCATAAATACAAAATCATTAGCAGGTGCCACACCATCTATTTGCTCCATCCATCGAACCCGAATATTCGCCCATTCCCCAGTATCCTTACGTCCATTATGGGGAATTACTTTAAATCCGTCATCCTGCCATCTGGCAAAAAATACAGATTTATTCTCATCATGAGGAATATGTGCCCTAAATACCATAATGCATGTGGCTGTTCCCACATGACTATCAAAAAACAAATTTGATGGCATTGTCATACAGGCCAACAGCGTATGATGCTTAAGAATATCCTTACGCAAACCTTTTCCACTATTTCCTGCACATGACATAGGAACAATCGCTATTCCTATTCCTTCTTTCTTAATATAATGCAGCATAGAAGCTATGAAATCCAACTCTTCCTGTCCTTTTTGAAACACAGCCTCCTGTGGTGTATCATCTGGATATGGCTTACTTATTCTATTTGCACTTGTTCCTATTGAATACGGCGGATTTATCATTGCTATATCTATATCGCCAAAGACACGCAATGCTTCTGACAGCGGTACTCTTTTTCCATCCAGCATATATGTAATTCCGCTATCATCCACTGGGTTATATGAGTCTGACATAAGGGATGAACAGTTAAATAAATTTGCTTTCCCGTCACCATGGAATCGCATATTTGCATATGCAAGTGCATACATAGATGCATCTCTTTCCACTCCTATTAAACTATTAGCCCTTGCGTATTGATATTTCTCCTTTTTTTGCTCTTCGCTTATAAATTGGGAACGGATATTCTCTTTAATTCGACCAAGTCCTGAAATCAAGAATGCACCTGTTCCACAACATGTATCTAATATTTTTGTTTGTTCCGAGAAAGGTTGTCCCTGGTAATACTCTGCAAGATCACAGAATAAGTCAGTAATATGTCTTGGAGTCAAAACAATTCCCTTCTCTTTTGCATTTCCTTTTGTGAAACGTAAAAAAGTTGTATAAAACTCTCCCATAATATCAATGCCTTTATAATGATCCAGTATTTCCATAACATTTTCATATAGAGAATATATGCAGCAAGACAGCACTGTATCACCATCACAGAAATAATTATTCTGCCCTTTAGGCGCCTTGGTTAATTCATCTTTGCTTAATAATACATCATAAAATTTTTTGAGTGATTTTCTTTTTCCTTTCGGTATTTCATCTATATCCCAGACTCCATTAATATAATCATCCTCATATTCATCTTTATACCCCAGCTCCGCCTTCGGCGGACTCAAAATCAATAGGTTGAAATGAACTTTTTCAACCTTTCCATCTCCATACAAAGATGCTTTCAACATTTTAACAGCATTTTTTCCAATTGAATCACTAATCATCTTTTTCGTTTTGGTTTCTGCTTTTCTATCAATTGCTAATTTAGTTTCTTTAAACAGCCGTGATTCTTTGTTCGTCAAACTCAACACTATGGCAGATATGAATCCAGCTTTGGAATTATCTTCTATCCCATTTGAGCGTAAAAAATTGGCACATGATAAGGTATATTTTCTAAGCTCTTTTCTTATTTCTTCTTCTGTTGCGGCAAATCTATCCAGTGCAATATCAACATCCTTTTCATATTTATTAATAGAAGTCAGTCCCGCATCATAACCTCCATCCTCAAGCACTTCTATGTCTGATATATCTCCTCCTTTAGGAAGCACAAACGATGTAATACGAAGCTCTGATTGACTTTGCCCTGATACGCCAATTGCTACAACATCATATTCCTGATTTAAAAAAGTTGCATAATATAAGGCACCATTTATCGCATACTGTTCTGTTTCAGCCGGTGTCCCATATCCATATAATTTATACTCTTCAACATTATCAAACATAGCGTGCTTACTTTTAATACCATTTACTTCTGCTTTACACTCAATCACAACAATTATATTTGATTTTTCCTTCACGACTACAAAGTCAGGTGTCCCCCTACCTGTCAGGGTCTGCCTTTTAGATGCTTTTGCAAAAATATCCTTCAGCCAATTATATGCCGTTCCTTTATAACTATCTTCCTTAAACCAAATGATGCCATTATTCTCTACATTTTGTTTCAAAGAATAATCATCGTTGGAGCCCAATTTTCCTGCGACAATCCCTTTTGTTAATTCTTCAGAAGCCATATTGATCTCTCCTTAATTGTTTGAATATATTTTATCACAAATGCGCATCGAACACAAGTTCTTTATTTTCTATTTGAGGTCGTACGGCTGTATTGAATAGTAACTTATCCATAAAAATACGTAGAAAGTGAAGAATCATCCTGAGAATTAGCTCCCAGCCTTCATAGCTCTCGTTAAGTATGGATAAAAATGGGAGCCCACTCGTGGCTCCCTTTCTTGATACAATAGGGTCTTCGGCACCCGTCCGAAGACTATTGTACTACTTGTTTTCTATCTTCTGCAGCTGCGTATTTATATCCTCTATCACATTTTCAGGTACCTGACCAAAATTAAGTACATCTCGTAATCTCATATTCGTTACCAGGGAAAGCGCATTAAATTCTCCGCCATCTTTATCCGATTCACTTTTGAATAAAGGATTATCTGCATAATTGGAAGCAGCACCGCTTTGCATCATTTGAAACATGTAGTCCAATATCCCTTTTGAATGGGGATTACTCTGCAAAAGCTTCATACTGCAATCTACAGACAGCCACGGCTGATGATCCTCATTGACTCTTAGCGGGCATTTGGGCTGACTCATGCAGCCGTCAGCAAAATCACCCAAAATTTCCTTTAACCATCCGATACTGTCATCCACCCACTGAGGTGCCCTTACACTGATACCTTCCAGTGATTGTACGGATGAATCACAGGTGGAAAAACCATGAGGGCCATAACTGTATATGTGGCTTTCAAATGCCACGCCCGCTTCTGCCAGTGCTGTCATAAATCTTGTAGAATTATCTATAGGTACCACATTATCGGTACGGGTTGAAAATAAGAAGCAGGGGCAGGTGTCCACGGTAACTGCCGCTATGGAATCCGGGGCACTGGGATTGCAGCCTTTTACATCCTCACCCAGTACAGCGTACCCCAAAACAGCCGCATTGGGCCGGTTTCTGGACATGGTCGCCGCACATCCTGCCAGATGACCTCCTGCTGAAAATCCGATTACTGCAACCTTGTCCGGATACAGTTTCCACTCTTCCTCTTTTGACCGGATCAACTCCATTGCCTGTTCATAATCTTCTAAAGGGTTCGGCCATATAGCATCCTGTTTCACAGAGTATCTTAAGATAAATACCTGAAATCCTGCCTTTAAATAGGGCATTGCCACTGGTTCAGCTTCACGGTCAGAGCAGAATTGATATCCGCCCCCCGGAATTACCAGCATTGCCGGACGCTTGACAATATTGCCAAATTCTCCTCCTACTGCCTGAATATACGCTGTTAATGTTACATTTCTGGACTCGTTTAATGTAATAACTTCAGTCTTCATCTTTATCTCCTTTCATAATTGTCAGCACATTACTTTACTAAAACGCACCATAGAACAGATACTTTTTATACTATAAATTTAGCACACTGCTGCATAATATACAATCCTTCTGTATGCATTTTGTCTGGCTTCTGATAATATTGTTACTATTTGCACAGCAGCTGTGAACTGTAACAGTTCAGCCTGGTGAAAATGGTACCCGTTTAATATTATGGTATGAATCTAGGCTAGATTTTGATCTACCCAACCAGAGGAATATCTATCTGCTTCCATTGGGTATGTATAGCCAACACTTGCTGCAATGCAAGCTGCCAGATGCCGAAACAATTCCATTGTCTTTTTCAGGGAGCTGATCATATCCTGCTTTTCATAATGTGCAAAAGAATCTGCCAATAGTGTCTTTATATCTTCACCAGCCCAACTATCAACAAATCTTCCGTTATACCATGTATTGTAATTTGACTCATTTCTTGTATGTTCATAAAACTCAATCATCCATAATAACTTATTTTTCATATTACAGTCCAGACAGAATTTTGCAGCCCAAAATTCCCCTCGTAACAGCTTTTTGGATGTCCATATTGCGTGATACCAAAAATCATTCACTACATTCACATAGACAACTTCTGCTGGAAATACATAAGGTTCCCTTATTAGCTGTTGAGGCGGCACAAGGGATTTGTTTCCTGCTTTATCAACCAAGATCCGGTAACCATTACAAAGCATTTTTTGACTATCTCCGTTTATTAAGGCTGCTTTGGCATCATTCTCTGTCAGGATTACAAAATCTACATCTAACGCACCATCAAAAAGCACTCGTTTTTCATCTGCGCCATCTATAGTTTTTTCAAGGAAAGAGATATGGTGTTTTCCAATTTCTGAAAGCCATTTGTTTGCGTTCACAAAGTAATTTGTATCCTGTACAATCATGATCAAGTCCAGATCAGAATATTGGTCAGCGGCATTTTCTTCTCTTGCCTGTGACCCAACCATAACAATTGCAATTATTCGATCATCCCTATTGCCAAAAGAGATAATATTTTCAATTAACTCCGAATACTTATTCATCCAGCCTCCATTCAAGTCTTTTTTTTATAAGTTATCTATATTTTATCATTTTCATCTTCACCTTCAACATACTCAAGAATATCGCCAGGTTGACATTTTAAAACTTTACAGATAGCATCTAATGTGGAAAAGCGGACAGCCTTCACTTTTCCTGTTTTTAAGTAGGACAGGTTTACATTTGATATTCCGACCTCTGCCGCCAAATCGTTCAATCGCATTTTTCTGTCCGCCAGAACTCTATCCAGCCGAATAATAATCATAAGGTATGATCCGCCTCATCTTGTAAATGTACGCCATAGTGAATAATATATGCGGCAATGATAAAGGCAGTATTGGGAATCACATCAGTCAAAAGATTTTGTCCCGTGTTAATGGAAATTATACTGTTGGTAAATTGATTCGCGAGATGACTGATGAGTAGTTTTATGAATGGAATAAGAACAGCCACTGCCATTTGAATCAATCCGTAATACAGTAAATAGGAAGCATTTTGATCTGTGAATATCCGGCCTTTACTTACATTATTAAACACGCGGCTTAAAAACCAGTAACAAATAATCAATGGTATAACATTAACAGCATACATGGCGGAAAGTCCGATCTGCGTTATCAGGTCAATCTTTCCATCGTTAGCGTAGGCTGTCACTCTGACATTATCATTCATAGATATAACAGGCCCGCGCCAGATCTGGTTGTGACTCTCTTCAGCGTAAATAGCGAGGTTATATGTTTCAGTACTTGTATGCAGCGTGAAAGTCTGCCGTCCCATAAAACTCAAAACCAAACCTGCCGCAAAAAATAATATCACAATATGACACATATACTTCAAGAAGGAAGCTGCATATCTTGCAAAGGATTCATTGATAAGTTTCTGAACTTTTTTCATATTAACTCCCATCTCTGTGCTCTGCACACGTACAAATCAGGATGTTGAAAAGACATCTTCATCGTCTTTTCAACCTAATACCCCACCTTCGGCAGACTTAAACTTAGTAGGCTGAAATGAACTATCAACCTTACCGCCTCAAGCTAAGGATAACATGATTGTTAATATATGTCAATAACTTATTAATGTTTATCGTTAATTATTTAATTGAATTCGTGTTTATCCTCATTTACCGACATAGCCGCATAAGAATTAAAAATATTTAGCTGGCTATACTCATTGTCTTTTTTGGTTATTAAATCATATATCTTTTCTTCAGACAAATCATATGGTATTGCGCCCTTCTCAATAAGCTTTAAGTTTCCCTGATATTCTTTGTGGTTCCAGACAAATTGCTTTGTCCAATCATTTTTAATATTTTCTATAGCGCCGGACCAGGTACCACCCTTATTATAATCAGAGGAGATAACAAATGCTCCATAGGCTGACGCATATATTAATTTATTTCGGTTCATAGCTCTGGCGGCTGAAAATCCGGCATCCGGTTTAACATCCGATAATAGTAGTAATTTACCTTGCATGATGTTTTGTAAAACATCGTTTTTCTTAATTTTTGAAAGTAATGAATCAGCTATGAAAGATACTACTGCGCCTCCACATTCTATAGCGTTTTTTTCTGAAATTGTATCAACACCTTTTGCCCCGCCGGAATATATAATCAGCTTTTCCAGTGATGCTTTTTTTACTAACTTCTTTGTGAACTCTATTCCTTCCTGATCCACATCTCTTGAGCCTACTATAGCAATTCCGATTTTTCCGGCTAAATTTATATCTCCGGCATAGTATAGGATTGGGGGAGTTTTCCTTTTCAGCTTACGTTTTAATAATATAGGATAATCAGCATCAAATAATGTTATTACTTCGATTCCTTTTTGAGATAAGTCATATAATTCTAATGCAACTGCCCCGCCGCGTGATACCAATTTTTGAATTCGCTCCATGTAATCATTAGAATATTTCATTTCCTTTAATAATTTTATATCCTGATTCAACACAATGCTTGGTTCACACTTCATCTCAATTATGATATTTAAAAACTGATTCCATTCTCCTAAAGATAACGGTTTTACGAAATCATCGTTATTAATTCCAATGTAACTGCATAATAAAATTGCGCTCATGGCGTTATCTGAAAACTTCATTTAATCATCTCCATTTCTGCCAGCACTATTTGCTAAGGCAAAAGGATAAACTTTTCCACATCCACTCATTCTTAATTTATATCCACAAACCGTAAATGTCCATCTGGAATCGACCATATCATCTACTAATAAAACATTTTCATTTAATGGTTTTTCAACATCAAAAGAATCATACGCATTTTTATATTGAAAATAACTTGTATTTAATTCTTTTTGGCATTTGGTATCCTTTACTTTCTTAATAACTTCCAAAAACGCAAGCCCCATCTTATCTGCTAATTGTTCTGCAAAAGTCTTAACCAATACTGGTCTCCGTAAAGAAGGTATACAGGTAACCCATTTGATATTATTTTCTTCAACATACTCTTTCAAAAGTAAAAAGGAAGCTTCCACCAATTGGTCATCAAAAAATCCTGCTTTATATTTACCCTCTGAAACAAGTCGGCCCCAGCCTGCATCACCATAATTACTTAAAACCCTTCCTGGCTCACATAAATTTTCTTTATGAATCATATTTCTTCCATCAACGCTAACACCTGACGGCCATTTTTTTCTTGGTTCAATAATACTAAAATCTTTTCTGATAAACTGTTGTGCCCGCAAAATCATTGCTTCGGATAGATCTGACGGAACTAATGCATGATTTAAGCAATTTGCACATTTACCGCATTTTTTTGCATTTGAATCATCTAATACTTTAGCAATGTACTCCATATAGCAATCAGATGTTTTTATAAACTGGTTCATTTGCAAAAGCTCATTTTTTCGTATAACTGTTATTTCCCTGCTTTTTTCCACATCTGGTTTCCAAACACGCGGTGTCTTATAGTATTGACTTTTATCCACATAGATATCACCGTTCACCAGTAAATATTTTACACATGCTTTGATTTTAGATGACTTCATATTAATATATAATTCCAATTGAGAAATTTTTAGTCCGGGATGCGCAATAATTGTATGCACTACATCATTCATTAACTCTTCAGTGGGAAATGCTGATTCAATAAAGTAGTTATTTATTTCATCATCCTCTCTTCCTCGTAAAAGGATTGCAAGGGCTTTATCAATATTTCTTCCTGCACGTCCGATTTGCTGATAGTACGCAACAATATTTGCCGGTTTCTGGAAATGAATAACAAAACCAATATCCGGCTTATCAAATCCCATACCAAATGCAACTGTAGCAGTCAGCACTTTTATTTTATTATTCATAAATGCATTTATTATAACGCTTTTATCTTTTCCCTCTTCCTTTTCTACATTGGCATAATAGCTTTCACTGGAAACTCCATTTTCATTCAACCATTTATTAACAAGTTTGCAGTCATTTACTGTCAGACAATAAATGATTCCGGTACCATCCAGTGTATTTATATTGTTTCGTATCCAAGCCAGCCGCTCTTCTTTCGTATTAAGCTCTATAACCTGAATTTGCAAGGATTCACGCATCAGGCTGCCGCGGCTTACTGTCAGATTGTCTCCCAATTGCCTTTTGATATCATTAACCACTCGATTATTTGCTGTGGCTGTTGTTGCCAAAACCGGAATATTAGGGGGTAACATATTAATGATTTCAACGATGCGCCTGTAATCAGGTCTGAAATCATGTCCCCAGTCGGATATGCAATGTGCCTCATCAACAACAAACAGGTCAATTCGCCCCACAAGATTCTTCATTAATAACATCCTGAATTCTTCGTTTGATAATCGTTCCGGAGAAATTATCAATGCATCAATTCTATTGTTATTCAGGTCTTCCGTAATGGTATCCCATTCTTCCGTATTACTTGAGTTAATGGTATCTACACATAATCCCAGTTTATCAGCCGAATCGATTTGATTGTTCATCAGCGCAAGCAAAGGACTAATAATGATGGAAATACCGCTTCCTCTTTTTCTCATAACTTTAATTGCCATGAAGTAGACAAGACTTTTACCCCATCCGGTTTTTTGAACGACTAATGAACGTTTTCCTGTCAATACTCCTTGTATAGCTTCTCTTTGTCCATCTCTGAATTCTGCATCTGCTCCATATGCCTTTTTTAATTCAAACAGTAACTCCTCCACAATATTCCCCCATGTATTATTTTTCATTTGTATATTACTCTGCCGTCAATTGCAGCATAACACTCAACGCATCCCCATATATCCTTTATCGATTGTAACGGTACAATTCATTCTGGAATCAATCTCCACAATTTTACCCACCACTTTTTCTTTTAGTGCACTTATCTTTTCCTCATCATATTCAAATGGTATGACCAGGTCAAAATACAGATTTATCTCTTCACTTACTCCCTCTGCCATTCTGATGTCATGGCTTTCCAGTCTGTTGTCAATTTCTTTGGTAATCGTCTTTACCTGTTCCTGGATTTTCGTAAGCTCCTTGTTCCCGTTTTCAATGGGATCCATATGAATGACCAGAAATACTTCACTTTTCCGGCTTATCTCCCGTTCAATCTTATCAATCAGCTCGTGGGAAACACTGACATCTACATCCTTGGATACTTCCACATGTATCGTCCCCATACTATACTTTGGACCATAATTGTGTATGATCAGATCATGGGTTCCCAGCACACCTGGGTAGTTCTCCACCATTTTTTTGATGCTTTCATACAACTCCTTATCAACTGAGGCTCCAATCAGCGGTTCGAGGGTTGTTTTTGCAATCTGAAAGCCAGCCCACATTACTACAACAGAGACGATCAATCCAACTACACCGTCAATATTGATTCCGGTAAAATGGAAGATCAGCAATGAAACGATAGTTGCTCCCGTTACAAATACATCCGAAATAGAATCAGCCGCTGTTGCCATAATAATCTGGGAATTTATCCTGGTTCCCAGCTTTTTGTAAAAGGTCCCCAACCATAATTTCATTGCAATTGACAGAATCAGAATCAATACAGGAACCAACTGAAGAGATAAGTCCTGTGGATTTCGTATTTTATCTATGGAATCGCGGAAAAATGAAAACCCCACCTGAATCACTATTAATGAAACGATCAGCGCGGATATATATTCCACTCTGCCATGACCAAAAGGGTGCTCTTTATCGGCAGGCTTTGCAGCAATTTTAACTCCTATAAAACTGATGATGGAAGAACCTGCATCCGATAAATTATTAAATGCATCTACCGTTACAGAAAGACTATTAACAGAAATACCTATTATTAATTTGGCTGCAAATAGTAAGATATTGCAGATGACTCCCACACAACTGGATACAATTCCATAAGAGGTACGGACATGTAAATCCTGCACATTTTTGTGGTCTTTCACAAAAATTTTGATAATAAAATCAGTCATATTGACTCCTTTTGATTAGCGGCTTTAAGCTGCTTATCTCCTATTGCAATCCCTTTTACTCCAATATCCATCTTTTGATTGAAGTTAAAGTTAAGCATGTAGTCTTTTAATGCTGCATTGTATATTTCATCCTGCCTCATCGCTGGTGATGCCAATGAATAATTATAAAGTAATATCTCAAATATCCGGTTTGCAATTACTATATTGTTATTTGACTTTTTTACAAAACCAAACATCAAGGCCATATCTATAGATCGAATGCCTATTACATAAGCAATTTCTTTTCCCTTGAATAATAAATCACTGATCATCACTTCCAATTCAGGGTAATCCTCCAGCTTATTTATCAAGGATTCAAACAAAGTATTTGGCTCTGCCAGCAAAAATTTGACTGCTTCAAGGAAACCTTCTTTTGTCCATGCTGTACCCTTATTCGGAAAATCCTCATTTCCTGCCACACGTTCATCTATCAGCTTACAAAGTCGTGACACCAGAAACGGATATCCTGATGTATAATCATATAACAGGACAGCCATTTCTTCCACATTCATCCCAGTGCTGTACACCGCTTCATACTCTATAAGCATTCCTGCGATATCCTTTGCTGAAAAACTCATATCCACAAGAAAGTCGGCAGCAATGTTCCAAAAGTAAAGCCCTTGGTTTAATGGACAGTTTACTTTATATACCTCCCCTTCTCCGATTTTGCGCTTTAGATTATTCACATCATGCACCCCGGCAAAAATAACGGATTGAAAGGTTGGAATTTTATTTCTTTTAATATAATAACCGCGTAACTGTGCAAGAAAATCATGAAACACCTGATTGTATGTTACACTGTCAATATCGTCAATGATTAACACTAATTTTTTAGGGGATTCCCTGCACCAGCCAATAATACATTTAAATAACATCGAAAGCGTTGCATTAACTACATGCCCGTTTGCAAATTTCTCGAACCTCGCTGCTGTTGTTTTTGACATATTTTTGTTTTTATCTGCAACCTCTAATAACTCTCTTGCGAAAGCCCCTGTGAAACTCTGCTCATTATCAAAGTCTTCATAGCTTATCATTTGAAA
>Ga0153941_1000476_pt1 | contig 17753 bp, 12 predicted proteins | sample TSNJ025MetaG_FD_104733 | JGI IMG/M metagenome (GOLD analysis project Ga0153941, IMG submission 104733) | Attine ant fungus gardens microbial communities from New Jersey, USA - TSNJ025 MetaG | ecosystem: Host-associated > Fungi > Mycelium > Unclassified | place: USA: New Jersey, Brendan T. Byrne...
CAGCTGGGAGGAAATGTCAGAAGCATTTACCAATGGACTTGATATCGTAGGTTATAACTATATGGAAGATAAATATCCGGTTGATCATGTAATGTATCCCGAACGTATCATTTTAGGCTCTGAGAATTTTCCAAAGGAAATTGGAAAGAGATGGCCAATGGTAGAAAGCACTCCTTATGTCATAGGTGATTTTACCTGGACGGCTGTTGACTATATCGGAGAAGCCGGTATTGGTAAATCCATTTTTGTTGAACCGGAGGATCCAAGCCTTAAGATGGGAGCCTTTGCATTAACCTCTCATTCTTCACAGTTCCCCTATCGATTGGCAAATGATGCAGATATTGATATTAATAGTGTGATTCTGCCGCAGGGAAATTACAGAAGCGTGGTATATGGATCAGATGATACCTATGTATTTTCTTATGATCCGGCAAACTTTGGCAAGAAGGAATTGCTTAGCAACTGGGGATTTACAGCGTGCGAAAAGAATTGGAACAGGACAGGTGCAGAAGGAAAGAATATTTCTGTTATCGTATTCAGCCGTGGAAGTGAAGTGGAACTTGTATTAAATGGCAAGTCAATTGGTAAGAAAAAGCAGGGTGAGGCACCTGGTGTGGAGGATATACCGTTTACATTTGTATTTGATCTGAAATACGAGCCAGGTGAGCTTGTTGCAATAAGCTATACAGAAGGAAAGGAAGTATCCAGGGATCGTATCGTTACTGCCTGCGCCGCAGCATCATTACAGGTGTCTGCAGACAAGACTGTAATGGAAGCTGACGGGCATAGTCTGGTTTATGCAGATATTGAAGTAGTGGACAGTCAGGGACGTCTGGTACCTGATGCGGAAATCAAGCTCACTGCATCCTGTGAGGGGGCGGCAAAGCTTGCAGGCTTTGGTTCGGGGAATCCTGTTACAGCAGAGAACTATGTTTCCGGCGAATTTACAACCTTTAAGGGAAGAGCCTGCGCTATTCTTCGCAGCGGATATGAAGCAGGTAATGCAACACTGACCGTTCATGGTCATGGTTTGGGAAGCTGGAATTTGGATGTGAAGGTAAAATAAGCTGCCGCTGCTTGACGAACTTCTCTGTCTTTCCCTATTCTTCTAATATGAAATCGGCGGTTTTGTATACCAAAACCGCCGAAAAATTCACTCGGTACTGACTGCAGCCTCTATTTCCTCAAAGATTTTCAACTCATCCTTAACTAGTTACTCCGCATCACATATGTTAATACAACTATTATAGCCAAGTATTCCTTCTTCTGCAAGGAATTATATATTAGCAGCTTAATATAGTTAATCTCCTGTTAAAGAATAATCATCAGAATATTAAACGCCTCCTGTTATACTATGGAAAAGCATAGTCATGCTTACATCATATAACAAGGAGGATTTTTTATGAACATAACAACAACAATCGGAATGACTTGCGCTAAGCTGACACTTCCACTCACTATCCTGGTTTGTCTCATTTTTGTATTACGGATGATTGGTAAGAATCGTGATAAGCAAAGCTGGATTAACAGGTTGAACAGACGGTTACGGAAAATGCATATTCCACTTGGAATTGCGCTTGCAGTCTCAGCATTTGTACATGCAATTTTTTCATCAACCGGTATTTTAACGCCAATTTGGGGTGCTTTATGTTTAATCTTTCTTATTCTAACGTGTTTAACATGGTTTTTCCGTAAGAAAAAAGGATTCAACTTTATGAAATGGCATCGTATTTTGACGGTGGTGTTCCTCATAACCTTTGTTCTGCATCTGTCAGAGCTTTCCAGTATTAAAACCGAAAATTCCTATGAGAGCAGGAGTAACGAATCTTATTCGCAAGCACAAATAAACGAATAAAATTTTTCACACACTTCAAGGCTTCAAGAATTTCATAACGATTGTTTATATTTTATTAAACTCTTTTACCCGTTTTTTTAAAAGCAGGAGGATATACTGTAAAGCAGATAGCAACTACATGAAACAACCACAAAAATAAATTGGAAGAGGTGAACTTTATGAAAATCAACATGAACGGTATCTACAAGAATTTCGGAAAGAAAGAGGTTTTAAAAGATGTAAGTCTGACAATGGGTAACGGCGTATACGGTCTGCTGGGACCAAACGGCGCAGGGAAAACAACATTAATTCGTATCCTGGCGGGGGTTATGCAGGCAACAAAGGGACAGGTGCTTATTGACGGAGCCGACCGTGAAGCCAACACAGAGCTGTTCCGCAGCAAGATCGGGTATCTTCCCCAGGATGTGAATTATTACAACGACTTCACAGGGCTGGAATATCTGCAATATGTTGCTTCCCTTAAGGGACTGCCGGACGATAAGGCGACACAGAAAATCGAAGAGCTTGCCGATAAGGTTAGCATCAGCGCAGATTTATCCCGCAGATGTGTCACTTATTCCGGCGGTATGAAACGACGGCTTGGAATCGCGCAGGCGCTTCTCAACGATCCGGAGCTCTTGATTCTGGATGAGCCGACAGCAGGGCTTGACCCTTCTGAGAGGATTAAATTCCGCAATATTATTTCCGCTTTCTCGAAGGATAAAACAGTGTTATTATCCACCCATATTGTAACTGATGTAGACAATATCGCCCGCGAGGTAGTCATGATACAGGACGGTCAGGTCAGCGATATGCAGACCAGCAAACACTTTATCGCCAGGTTAAACGGAAAGGTCTGGAATGCAACAATGAACGCAGAAGATTTGCTGGAGTTCCAGAAACACGCTGTAATCAGCAATGTCATTCCTATGGGCAATGATATGGAGGTTCGGGTAATTTCAGACGTCAAGCCATACAAAAACGCGGTTTGTACGGAACCCAATCTGGAAGATGTATACCTGTATATGTATAACTATAAAGGAGGGAAAGCAGCATGAAACTATTTCGATTTGAGTTGAAAAAACTGTTATTGAACAAAAAGACATTGATTATTACAGTGGTACTATTTGCAGTTTACTGTGTCGTTGGAGTTGGAATGAGCATTGCTTCCTTCGGCGGGCTGCCCAATTACAGCATATACAACGAGTTAGCAAACGCAGTGGCCGGATCATATAACCCGGAGCAGGCGGAGCTTTCCTACATTGCCTATGAAACAGCAAAGGAAAGATGGGGTACTGACGAAGGTGTTTCGAAGATGTCATCGAACGATCCGCAGCTTAAATTTGACAAAGCATATCACGATTATGCCAATACAGTAGAAGCATATTGGAATGGACCGCTTTTAGGGCAGGACGTGGACAATATCACCGGTATTTATCCTCTCCAGCAGCGGTTGGCAGAACTGGAAGCGGCGGGAGCCACAGGCACCTATGACTACCAGCGGTATTCAGCCCAGCTTGAAACGGAATTGGCGGCGGGAGAACCGGAATTTCAGAATGTTGCATTATGGGAAAGCCTGTTTGGTGTCTGGGGCGGTATCATGGCAGTAATCCTGTTATTCTTCCCACTTAGCTTTATCATCGCTCCCGTCTTTACCAGTGAAAGCACCACCGGTATGGACAACATCATCTTAAGCTCCCAAAAGGGACAGGGACAGATTGTGGCTGCCAAGATCGGCGCTGTATCGGTAACATGCGCTATAATAGCACTCCTCTATTTTGTCGGAACCTTTATAGGAACCTTCCTGCCCTTCGGTACACTGGCCGGCATTAGCTTGCCTATACGCACCGCTTTGACTGCTTCTCAAATCAGCATGAGCATCGGCAGCTTCGCGGCTCTGACAGTAGTATGGACTATATTTGTAGCAGTCATATACGGTGCTGTCCTGACTCTGATATCCAGTAAGCTGAAAAGTCAGACGGCTGCTTTCGGAATTGGTATTTTTATACTGCTGGGCAATGTAATAATCAGTATGCTTGGTACTACGATTGAAGAAGCACTTAGTTTTGTCATTGACTTCGGATTTATGAACACGGCAAACGCTTCCGCTATATTTGGCGGCTTGACCACCTTTAATGTATTCGGGTATGTTGTTCCCTACTATTTAATGGCGCTTATTGTACTTCTTGTGGTGGGTGTAATCGCACTTCTTGGGGTAAGGATCAGCCAAAAGTACCGCACCGTAGCGTAAAGCAGATGGATATTGACCGTTACAGTTCAGAGGGTAGTATCCCGCGAAGACAAAATTGCTCTCTATGCAATTTTGCGAGGGTCGCAAGCGCCAAATTGCACGTTTTAAAACGAATTTATTCGTTTTGCAATTGTGTGTGCATCATGTTACTGTTTGCACCGCAGGTGTGAACAGTAACTATTGACCCGCTTGCCTATTAGTAGGTAAGCGGGTTGTGCTTTACGTCAGGGAAGCTAAGATGTATAATATCGTTATATAAACTGATGAAAGGGTGAGAGTGCGAGAGTGTTTTGTCAATAAAGAGACGATTATTCTTTTCCAATCTGTTAATGGTACTCATTCCCCTGCTGGTGATACTCGTAGTCACGGGGGTATATGAACACAACAGCAGCCGTTCCGACTTTCTGCAGGATTCCGCCACAAAGGAGTTGAACGAATCATTTATTAAGCTGCAGGATTTTATTATGGATACAGACGGCAATCTTCTGCTTGAAAGCGCTGAATACAGGATGTCCTTTTTGGACACGGCAGACGAGTATGGATTTCATATCCAGGCAACGCAAAACGCTGACATACTATTTCACAATATGGATTCCAATGATACCAGACTTATGGAAAACGCCGGAATATATACAGAGCAGTATGTTCAGGGCATCCCGGTTATCACCCATTATATTGGAGCAAGTACGTTTACCTGCACCATATTAACAAACGATGCTCCCATTTATATAATAGCCCTTTATTCCGAAGAAGCAACCAGGCTTGGTATACTGGAAACGGATTTGAAGCTCTCGGCGTTACAGCCCATCACCATTATTCTTTTGATTTCAGCCATTGTCATAATTATTGTCAGTATCGTATTGTCATCAAAAATGATTGTGAAAATCATGGTTCCGGTCAACAAACTGCTCAGCGGTGCGGAACGGATCAAACAGGGAGATTTGAGCGAAAATATTCATTATTCCGGAAAAGATGAGTTAAGCCAGGTTTGCGACAGCTTCAACGAAATGCAGGATCGGCTGCGGGATAATATTAATAAAAACATAGCACACGAGCAAAGTCAGCGGGAAATGATAGCGGGAATCTCCCACGACCTGAGAACGCCGCTGACCGCTATAAAAAGCTATGTAAAGGGGCTTATGGACGGCGTGGCACAGACAGAGGAAAAACGGCAGAGTTATCTGGATGTCATTTACCTGAAAACGGGAGAAATGGAGTCTGTAATAGAAAACCTCTTCCAATTTGCAAAGCTGGAAACCGGAAGCATCCCGTTTTACTTTCAGCAAGTATGCCTGAATCAATATATTACAACCTACCTTGACACACATAACGAAGATTATAAAATGCGCGGTGTTTCATTGGTCTTTCACGACACCCCGCAAAAACTGATGCTGCAGGTGGACAGACACCAGATGGGTAAAGTGTTTGAAAATATTATGGAAAACAGCATAAAGTATGCTTCGGATGGTCAGGTTATAATTACCGTTTCATTACAGGCAGGCAATGAATCGGCAATCATCCGCGTGAAGGATAACGGCCCTGGTGTGGCTGTGGAGTATCTGCCGAAGCTTTTTGAAAGTTTTTACAGGGTTGACAACGCCCGGAGCAATTCCACTGACGGAAGCGGATTAGGACTGTCCATAGCAAAGCATGTTATTGAAAAACACGGCGGTAAAATTTATGCGGAAAATGACAAAGGATTGGCAATTATTATTGAGTTACCCATCGAAAAGGAGGAACCATGAGTAAAATATTGATAGCGGAAGATGATATTACGATTGCCGAAATTGAAAAGGATTACCTGGAAGTAAACGGATTTGAGGTGGATGTGGTATATGACGGAACAGCCGCTTTGGAAGCTGTCAGGGAGGGTAAATATAATCTGCTTTTGCTGGATATCATGATGCCCGGACTCAGCGGATTTGATGTTTGTAAACAAGTCAGAGACATTATTGATATCCCCATTCTGATGGTAACTGCGAAGATGGAATCCTTTGATAAAGTCAGAGGTCTGGGATTCGGCGCAGATGATTATATTACAAAACCTTTTGACCCTGCCGAACTTGTGGCAAGGGTTAAATCCCATCTCGCCAGGTATGAGCGCCTAAAGCAGGATAATACACTGAACACAAGAAATGAAAAGGACGAGGAGCTTATCATAGGTGACCTTCGCATTCTGACAAAAGGATGGAAAGTATATGTAAAAGGAAAAGAGTGTAAGTTTGCGAATCGGGAATTTGAGCTGCTGGTGTTCCTTGCCAACAATCCCAATATTGTATTCTCCAAAGATACACTCTTTGAACGGATCTGGGGCTATGATTTTGTTGGTGACAGTACAACGGTAGCTGTCCATATCAACCGGATACGTGAGAAAATTGAAGATGACCCCGGAAATCCGTGCTATATTGAAACCGTATGGGGAGCTGGCTATAGGTTCAATATATAAAAGGGATTGGGTTACTGGTATAGACCTTTCCTCCGAAGCTCTGCCCAGCTTTCCGCTTCATGCCGCACCAGTAGGATAAAACCTTGGCAAAGCAGGGTCTCCTGGCTGTCTCCATTGAAATGCAACTACTGGATTTTATACAACTACTTTTATTTTGAAATATGAGCCAATTTGTTTTCGATGCTGAAAAACATGGATAATGATGAGGAAGTAGCCAAATTTGGAAGAAATATTATGAAACCTGCTGAACCCAAACAAACCCTCAATCTTCATTACAGCAAAGCCAATAGTAAGGAATCCCGAAAGGATAGTAAAACTCCATACTACCAACAAAAGCAAATCTATATAATATTGATATTTAATTTTTCTACTTAATTTTCCTGCTTTGAAAGTCTTAGCAATGGATGGCAGCCATTTCCTGTTCAAACAAAAATGGATAGAGGCAGCCATGGCAAATGCTGCCCCACTTATGATGTGCTTGTTAAGATTATCTTTCCAGCCAAATAAAGAAAGAATAAAAGAGAGTAGTAGAAGTATATCAATTGCTATTTTTAAGTTTTTTGCTTTCATATAGTAACCTCTTGCTTTGACAAAAAGCATTTAAAGAACCTCTTTGTTCACGTTTTTTATTATTGTCTGCAATACTCTTTTGGCACATAGCTGCAATTCTGCCATTGTCAAAGAATATTGCTCCTCTGGCAGTTTCTCTGTAACAGCCTTGATGATTTCATCAACATCTTTCTGACTTCCGGGCATAATCAGGTCATTACCAGCCTTTATACATCCGGCTGCATCTGAATAACCATATTTTGTTCCTGTTACCGGAGTCATGTCTCCACCGCCGGTTGTCCCCCAATCACTCATGACAAGACCTTCAAATTTCCACTCATCACGAAGAATAGACGTTAGCAATTCATAACTGTTAGCCGCATGTGTTCCATTTATCAGGTTATACGAGGTCATGACAGAATAGGGATTCGCCAGACGGACAGCAATCTCAAAACCCCTAAGGTAAATCTCCCGAATTGCTCTTTCTGTGCAATGTGAATTACAGTGTGCTCTATTATCCTCCTGATTATTCAAAGCAAAATGCTTGATGCATGTTCCGCATCCGCCATGTTTCTGCACACCTTTTGTGCTTGCAGCTGCACACATCCCTGATACAAAAGGATCCTCTGTGTAATATTCAAAATTACGTCCGCAAAGGGGATTTCTTTGTATATTCATTCCGGGAGCAAGCCAAAGTGTTACTCCAAATTCTTCCATTTCCTCCCCGACAATATCACCTGCATCCGCAATTGCCTGTAAATCCCAAGTTTGAGCAAGTAATGTTGCTGTTGGAATAGCCGTGCAATATTGATAATAGTCTATAGCATCTGCCGGTCTTTTTGGCGGAACGATTCCAAATAACTGCTCAACACCCCCAAGTGCCGATTCTCCCAGCCCGTGAATGACATTGTCATCTCTGTCAGCTACAAAAGACTTGGAAAGCCGAAGTCCTGCCGGACCATCCGCCAGAACGATATTTGGTATCTTTCTGTCTTCTGACAGCAATGAAGTCGTATCTCCTGCCGCTCCAGGGCAAGCCGTTGACGCCGCTCCAATGACAGATGCACTTCCGAATCCGCCTCTGGCTGTTCCTACACATAGCTCTGCCAACTCCCCTACCGTCAAATGGCTTACAAGTTCCTCCAGAATAATTTCTTCAGAAATGACCTGTTCCAATGTACATTTTCCGTCAGTTTCACTTTTTTCTGAAATATATTCTGCAGGTGCCTGAGAATAGGTAATAGCCTCACACGGAATTTCGGAAGCAATCACATTGATTATCACTGCATTTTCCTTTTCTTCCTGCTCTTTGGGATAAGAGTATGCTTTTACTCCATTTGCAGATAGTACTTGCAGGTGATCTGCAGTCAATTTATTTGCAAGATTCTTTATCACGATCTCTTCATCTATTTCCAATGCTGCAATAATATGTGTATTTCTGGAATGATCTCCTACACGGATATAATATTTACCAGATTCTAAAATATACGAAGCAGTCTCTTCATCATAAGAAGCCATATCTGTGAGCGAAAAGCTGATTGTAACAGTTTCTGATTCATCGGGCTTAAGCTCACTGGTTTTCGCATAGCCAGCTAATTCCTGATATGGTTTTTCCAGCTTTCCTGACGGAGCCGAATAATAGACCTGAACAACCTCTCTGCCGGAATATTCTGCTCCCCTATTGGTCACTGTTATACGTATCTTAATATGATCTTTTGAGATATCAATTCCATCTGTCTTTATCTCAAAAGATGTGTAAGTTTTTCCATATCCAAATGGATATGCCGGGCGGATACCAAAAGTGTCAAAATATCGATAACCTACATAAATTCCTTCTTCATAAAACTCATCATCCAAATTTCCATTCATATGACTAAAATTCGCCGCACCTGGATAATCAGAATAATTATCTGCCCAAGTCATTGCCAAATGACCGCTCGGTGTCACCCTGCCTGTCAGCACATCAGCAAGGGCATAGCCACTGACATTTCCTGCTTGACCCATTAGAAGGATGGCATTGATTCCCTTATTAATGCGCAAGGGTTTCAAATCAATCACACCACCAACATTTAGTACAACAATTGTCTGCGCGAAGGATGCCGTAACAGCCTTTAAATTCTGTAATTCTCCCTCTGATAATTCGTAGTCTCCCGGTATTGGCTTTCTGTCTTTGCCTTCACCAGATGTCCTGGCGATAATATAAATTGCCAAATCTGCTTTAGAAGCAGAAATATCTTCTGAATCTATTACCGGAACATCCGGATCAGCATACGGATCAGATAAAATATCAGTAATCCCGGCTGCACCTTTTTCCCGCAGCAATACACTTACCTTTTCCATGTGTACAGCAAAAGCATCCTTGCAAATGCTGTCGTAACGCTCCAACCAATTATCACTTGTAATTATAAAACCTTCTTCCTTTAATCCCTGCTCTGCATTTATGACGATTCTTGAATTAACATCACCCGAACCGGTTCCTCCTTTTACCGTATGACGTACGCCACTTCCAAACAAGGCAATCTTTTGACCCTTTGCATTTAGTGGAAGCGTGCCGTCATTTTCCAAAAGCACCATTCCTTGTGCTGCGATTTTTCTGGCACGCATCATATTATTTTTTTCACGCTTACTCATTTCCTGATCTTTAGCAGCATATATTTTTGCCATTTTTTATCTCCCTTCTCCGTCTCAAACATTTTCAACCTTCCAAACATGCCGCCCCTGGCGACACAAACAGTCCCCACGAAATCAGTGTGAGATTTCTCAATCTATGATAATATATCAATTGGTATGGTGGTTGACACAGACGCTAAGCTGCCGCCCCCAGCCGTTAAAGTCATTGCTTCTCCCATACCGGCACGGACAACCGCCTGTGCGCGGCCATAATATGTAGTGAAAATACCCGCATCATAGTGCTCCTCCGTTCGTGGATTGGCGCTGCCAAAGGCCAAAAGTTCACCACCGTTCACCGTTACGGTCAGCATGGTGTCTGCATTACTTTCCACCACACCGTTACTGTCAGCCAGCAGCACATCTACATATATAACATCACCAGGCATTGTAGAAGTTACTTCCGGGCGTAAGACAATGCCAGCCGGCTCGGCGGAGCTTAGCTGCACGCTGCCTGTTTCCTTGCCCTGTCTGTCATAGGCTACAGCTGTCAGATTACCTGTCGTATACTGTGTTTTAAATACAGCTTTAAATTGCTTAATCCTACGTTTGCCCAATTGTCTGCCGTTTAGCTGCAGTACAACTTCAAAGGCATTCGCGTACACCTCCACTACTGCTTTGTTTCCATCACATCCGTTCCATGCCCAGCTTTCGATGGCATTGGTGCCCCGCCAGACCGCTTTGGTAACACGAACACCGGGATGATTCACAGGCCGCACACCGATATAAGGCTGCTTACGCAGACCCCAGACAACCGCAGCATAAATCGCCTCCGCACCGATATTGCCCAGAATATCAATAGCACCGCCCTCCGCCAACAGCCATGGATAGGGTTTTTCAAAGCCGCCCTCTCCTGTGTAGGTCCAGCTTCCCATACCGGCTTCACCCAGATAATCCCAGCCGGTCCACATAAAATCGCCTACAAGATAAGGATAACGTTTTACCATTTCCCAGTTATTTGCAATGTCCTGGGGAAAAGTTTCACTGCCATACAGTACCCTGTCAGGATGCTTTTCTTTCTCCAATGGGTAACGTCCGGACGCATAATTATATCCGGCTATATCCAACAGATCCAGGAAAGGAGACGCCACAGCATCTGCCTTTGGAGAATTAGCTGCCTTATTCATGCTGGTTCCGGCTTTGGACGCAATAATATTGAATAAAAGGCTTCCGGTGGCTTTTTTTTCATCACCTTTATCCTCCGAACGTCCTCCGCCTTCTTTGTATACGCCCTTACCCTTGGCGGCCATATTCAGAATCATCAGATTTACCCCGCCGGTTACTGCACGGGTATTATCCAGCTTATGTACATAATCTATCATTTCTTTTGCAAATGCCAGACCTTCTTTATCCTTTGGCTCAGATATTTCGTTGCAGATGGAATACATGATAACACTGGGATGATTAAAATCCCGCTCCACCATGGCCCTGATATCGTACCGGTAGTTTTCCATAAACTGTGCTGCATAATCGTATTTGCTTTTGTGGGAATACCATAAATCCCATGTTTCATCCACCATGTACATACCATACCTGTCGCAGGCATTAAGCATTGCTTTGGATGCCGGATTATGGGAAGACCGGATCGCGTTGTATCCGGCCTGCTTCAATATCCTTACCCTCCGTTCCTCGCTTTCAGCGTAACTGCGCGCTCCTAAAATACCGTTGTCGTGGTGGACACAAGCACCCCGCAGCAGTGTTTCGCATCCGTTAACGAACAATCCGCCGGGGTTCCATTCCACTCTGCGAATACCGAATGTCTCTTCCACCTCATCCAGTAAATTCCCCTCCCGACTCAGCCGCACACGGCAGCAATATAGGTTGGGGGTTTCAGCACTCCAAAGCCTGGCATCAGGCACATCAAGTTCCAGCTTGGCACCTTTGCCAGTCGCCACGACCTGACTGCCATGAATTACCTCCACATGAACCTCATCATTCGTCTGTCCGGTGTGGTCTGTTTCCACCAGTATCCTTGCAGGAGCGTACGAAAGGGTTGATATCCTTACACCCTGGTGCCGGATATGCGCCTGCTTTGCGATATATAGCCATACCGGACGGTAGATACCGCTGCCTGTGTACCAGCGGCTGTTAGGCATTTGGCTGTTATCTGCCTCCACCCGCACGACATTATCCTGACCATATTGCAGCAGATTGTCTAAAACTACTGTAAAGGGGCTGTAACCGTAAGCACAGCCACCCGCCCGGCTGCCGTTCACATAAACCTGTGCATTTCGATACACGCCTTCAAATGCAAGGAACACATGCTTAGATTCCCATTCCTTTGGTACAGCAAAGCTCTTTTCATATACATACGCACCACCGGGAAAATAACCCACTGCGGCTCCTCCGGGTGCACTTTTATGGCGCTGCTCCAGTATCATTGCATCATGAGGCAGGGTGACGAGAGTTTTACCGTCTGCGTCTTTTTTACCATAGTACCAACCATCATTAAAACCTGTCTTATCCATCTATAACCTTCCCTTCCTTACCCCATTTCCAGTGGTACCACTTGCCCCTGTGTAATTCCGCTTTCATTAAAACTGTCGATGCAATACCAGTACCGGGTTCCCTTATTCAAGGCAGTAATCAAAACCTCATTCGTGTTATATACCAAATAGCTGGTATACAGCTTTTTTTCACCAATACCATACCGTACATTATATCCAACTGCACCTTCCGCATTTTCCCAGCAGATTTTCGCAGTCAAATCATCCGGTCTTGTAACAGCTCCCCGGCTCACCACCCCAGGTCTCCGCCCATTATCCAGGCCAAACACACGCAGTCCGCTGATAGCAAAATTTTGCCCATATGCAAGCTCCATCGCCGTCACTTTTATATATCGCATTCTGGTATCCTGTTTCAGAACCACATAGTCATGTGAAAGATCCCGTTCTGCAGAGGCAGCATCTTTGATGATAAACCAGTTACTGCCATCCACACTTCCTTCCATTATATAACAGCTGCGCAAATGATTGCCGGAATCAATGTACCGATAACTGCCGTCCTTTTGCCTGCTCACCAGTATGCTTTCTTCTGCAAGATTCAACTGCACAGAATGCACCGAGTACTCTTTGCCAAGGTCCGCCTGGAACCATTCACCAGCGCTGCCCCTGGCGCACCACCATGTACGTATATCCTCATTCAGCGCAAGCTCTACACCGTGCCCCTCCTTTATACTGGAGGCTGTTGCCTTTTTGTTGTAAGAAAGCAGCATATAGCGGGGCAGTAGGCTGCTCGCCTCAAACCTGCCGGCTGGTACAACGCAGGGATAATCGGCAAAATGCTGATTGCAATACAGGATTCCATCCTCATCCAGGCCGACGGGAAATAATCCCACACGCCGCTCAAAATTCCCATTCACAGATATACGCATGGTGGAGGCATGCCACAGGTTCCCATATTCATCCTCAATGGTACTGCCATGCCCCGCACCGTTGATAAATCCGGATGGCTTGAAGGAAAAGGGATTATGGGACTGGTATTTGTAAGGTCCAAGAGGTCTCTCGGCCACATAAACGCCGTCACTGTAGACAGGGAACTCTGTGCCAGGCGCTGCGTATTGCAGATAGTATATACCATTCCACTTATTGCAGAACATTCCCTCCATATAGGGCGTGCCCTTGGGGTTCATCAGGTAGTTAACACCCTTCATGATAAGACCAGTATTATTTTCCTTCTCTTTGCCAGGGTAATCAATCCGCTCGAAACCATGCTCTGCCTGGTTAGGGTAAATAAGAGGGACTTTCTCGCCTGCCGGCATTAAGGATCCGCTATCAAGCTCTATGCCATACAGCGGTTCTTTATTTCCGCATCCCCAAAAAAGATACACTTTACCATCGTCGTCAAAGAACAAATTAGGATCCCAAAAGGCAAAAGGAGTGGAAACCTTCTCAAACACATCGCTTAATGGATCCTTCGTCCTCCAAATGGAAACAGGCTTGCGGTCAGAGGCTGAGAAATATAGGTATTCCCCCTGTTGACGCACATCCGGCGCGTACATATACAATCCCAGCTCACGGTTTTCATGCCATTGCCAATCCATCAGGTCGACTGAGTAATAAAAGCCGGCGGACATGGATGCGAACATATAGTATCGACCCTGAAACCACACAAGTGTTGGGTCAGCGGCCTCACGATGGGCCGCTTTGCCGTAGTGCTGGAATTTATACTCGATATTGACAGGATTGCAATATTCTTTCATTTTTTCTTTCATAATTACTCCAATCTGCATGCCACGGTAATGATATTTCCTATCTCCATTCCACTGCTGTCATCAGTTCATTCTTCCCAGGTATCTTTCGTAAGCTGCCGCTTTATTGTCTAAATACTCCTGTAATCCCAAAGCATACATTTGATCCACATAAGCCTGGAATGATTCTTCCGTCAACTCTGCTTTGCCTGTAATAAACTGAGGTATCATAGAATTTGCATAATCCGTAATATTCGTAAATGCCGTACTATTATAATTTGTTTCCGTTACGGTATCAGTCACGCCGGAAGGTAATACCCTGTCTGTTCCATATTTACTCCAGACCTGGCTTCCATATTCGTTTAAGTCAACCCCATCTGCCAATTCAAATGCTCTTGGTTTGTCATTTTCTGATAATCCGGGCATGCGAAGCCCGATGAGCGGACCTTTATCAATTGAACTATCGTTATTTAGTTTGTCAGTCCATTCCGATGTACCTGTTATTCTGGTACCCTCCGTTAAGCCAAGTCCCTGTAGGATCGGATTCCCGGCTGCATCTTCCGCGGTACTTAATCCCATCTGCTTAATCAATCTGCCTTCATCCGTGTAAAAAGTATCCAGTGCCGTCATCATACGGATTAATTCCTCTTCCCCACATGCAGTAGTAGCCGCCCATCCTGAGTTAACACTTGCCCTTCCTGAATAGAGCAATGCACCGGCTTCCTCTCCCGTAATCCCATGTTCCGTATCTAAGGGAGCTGACAGCGGTTCCATCTGTATGTTCAGACCATATTCCGGTAGAGACATTGTACTTCCCAGCTGCGAAGCAAAGCCATACCAGATACCGGCTGCGCCGCCATAAGTTAAGGCAGTATTCGGCAGATAGAAAACATCCTGTGTCCGGCTGGCAAAATCCTGATAAATATAACCGGCTTCATACCATTCCTTCATTTTCACCAGGTAATTGTACATATTGTCAGATGCAATACCACATTGAACATTGCCCTCTTCATCTATGTAGGTTGTACCGCCGATTCCAAAGCCGGCTAATAATTCCCCGGAAGAGAAATATCCGGTTGACGGCAGAATCAAACATGCTGTATCAGTCATGCCGGATGCCTCAAAATAGGTCTTCATCAAATCCAGCATATACTCCCAGTCTTCAATGGTAACAGGCTCTTCTTCACCGCTGGGGAAGGCGATATTGCCTTCGGTCATAGTTTCCAGAATATCCTTTCTGTACATTAAACCGCCCCATGTATATGGCTCTTCACAATTCACTATAGCTATCGTAAACAGATGCCCCTCATCATCATATAAAGCGGCTTTTACATCTTTATTTTCTTCTGCATTCAAATAAGCGTAATAATTAGGCATATGTCGCTCAAGATAGGGTGCCAGATCCCTGATGACATCATCTTCATACAGCATGCCAAGATCGCCGCCGCAATAAGTTGTACTTACAAAATCCGTATAATCACCGGTACCAAACATTAGATTAATTTGTTCCGATTCACTTCCCATAGGCGGCTGTTGTAGTTCAAGGGTTATATTGAATTTCTCCGCCATCCAATTCATAACCGGATTTTCAGCATAATCCGTGTACAAGCCATGATAATCATCTGTTATCTGCCAGAGGCTGATTGTCAGGTTCTCCGATAAATCTATCCCGGCAGCAGCTTCTTCTTCAGATAATGTACTATCATCAGAAGAAGCGATATCGGTACTGGCGTTGACATTGGTATCTGATTCTTCACTGCCGCCGCAGGCTGACAATGATGTTGCCATTCCAATTGCTAAAAGCATTGCGATTACTTTCTTTTTCATTTCTTTAGTCCTCCCTTTCCTATAAAACGCTCACCATAGATTGCTTCTATTTATAAAAAGCACTTATTGCTTCTTATAACAATAATAATTGAATATCATCCTTTTACTCCGCCCATGGTAACACCCGTCACAAAATATTTTTGGGCAAATGGATAGACACACAAAATTGGGATGGTTCCTACAATTGTGACACAATATTTCACAAGATTTGCTGTATAATCTGCTGCCTGCGCTGCATCTGTACCAGTCATTATCTTTGCTGTATCATTTTGAATCAGCAGTTCCCGCATAAATAATTGCAGCGGCCAGTATTCTCTCACTCTGGGCAGATAAATGGATGCCGGATACCAGGAATTCCACTGCAGCACTATCGTAAACATAATGATAACTGCCAGACCGGCTTTTACTAAAGGAAGAAGAATCCTGAATAATATGGTAACAGGTCCTGCACCGTCCAGTCTTGCAGATTCTTCATAACTATCTGACAACTGTTCAAAAGACGATTTCATCATAATAATATAGAATGCATTCATAACACCCGGCAGCATCACTGCCCATCTGGTATTAATCATACCAAGTCCTTTGATAACCATATAGGTTGGTATCAATCCTCCGCTAAACATCATGGTGAACATAATAAACAAAGTTAAAAACTTAGCAGGCCTGAAATTCTTTCTGGATATCAGATAGCCTGAGACAGTAGTTAATATTGTCCCTGCCACTGCAGCAAATACGACATAGAATACTGTATTTCCATATCCAATGATAATACTTTTATTCTTAAGTACCATTCCATACCCCCTGAGGGTGGCTTCCCCTATTGGTTTCCATAATACACCGGAAGCGGCCATCAACCCCCTTGGATCACTTATAGAAGCCATTAAAACATGCCAGAGGGGAATAATGCAGACAAAACTAAAAAAAATCATAAAACTATAATTTAAAATGTTAAATAGGATCCTGCTTGGTGTGGTCTTTTCAATCATTCCTGTCTTACCTCGCTTTCTTTATATAATAGACTGATCCGCAAATTTTGAACTCAGGTAATTTGAAATAAACAAAAGCAATGTGCCAACCACAGAATTAAACAACCCGACTGCTGTGGAATATCCATATTGAGCGTTTTCAATACCCATACGCTGCACATGAGTGCTTATAACATCTGCCGTGGAATAGATACTTGGATTATAAAGTAAAAGGATTTTATCAAACCCTACATTCATTAACATGCCACACTTTATTATCAGCATGGTTACAATCGTAGGCATAATGCCGGGGATGGTAATATGCCATGCTCTTCGTAATCTTGTGGCGCCATCTATTGCTGCCGCTTCATGTAATTCACCGCTGACCGAAGTAATTGCCGCCACATAGACAATCGAACCATAACCTAACCCCTGCCAGATATCAGATATCAGATTAATTGCCCAAAAATAATCAGGATTGGTCAATAGATTCTCTCTTGGTATTCTCAGTACCACCACCAGCAGACTGGTTACAATGCCATTAGAAGAGCAGAATTCGATAATTAAACCTGCGATTACCACCGTTGACACAAAATAGGGAAGATAGCTGATTGTCTGGACTGTTTTCTTAAATCGCAGAATCTTTAATTCACTCAGCAACAAAGCAAATACAATGCCTAAAGGAAAACCAATGAAAAGCCCCAGAAGACTGATCGCCAAGGTATTCCTTAAGATTATAAAAAAGTTGGGACCTGTAAAAAAATCTATAAAATTCTTCAATCCTACCCAATTGCTTCCCAGGATACCTCTCGTGGGTTTAAAATCTTCAAACGCTATTACCAAGCCAAACATTGGCGCATAATTAAAAATCAGGAAATACAGTATAATAGGAATCATTAAAAAATAGAGTCCCTTATTCATTAAAAAGTCATGACGCCAGCTTGCTTTTTTCACTTTTTTTATTTTACCTGCCATGATATTGTCTCCTTGCTTTTATACATTTTTTGTATATTTTCGCTGTTCCA
>Ga0153941_1000477_pt1 | contig 17714 bp, 15 predicted proteins | sample TSNJ025MetaG_FD_104733 | JGI IMG/M metagenome (GOLD analysis project Ga0153941, IMG submission 104733) | Attine ant fungus gardens microbial communities from New Jersey, USA - TSNJ025 MetaG | ecosystem: Host-associated > Fungi > Mycelium > Unclassified | place: USA: New Jersey, Brendan T. Byrne...
TCCAAAGATTTGCCAAAATCCGAAGCTTTATTTCCACTGTCAAAAAACGCTCCGCTAATTTACTGGATTCCTTTTCTCTTGTGCTTGACTCTGTTCCCGTCCTTGATAGGTGAGTAGTAACCAAAAAAGCGCTTGCTTTCGCAAACGCTTATAGTTCAAGCCTTTCGGACTTTTAAAGGGATTCGCGGAACTATCTACAAGGGTAAACTGATAATAAAGGAGCTGCCTTTTCCCGGAGTGCTTTCCACCCTTATTTTCCCGCCATGGACATCCACGATCCACTTGGCGATAGACAACCCCAGGCCAGTACCACCTTCTGCCCGCGATCTTGTCTTATCCACGCGATAGAAGCGTTCGAAGATAAGCTTTCGTTCGTCTTTCGGAATACCTTCCCCCGTATCGCGCACGGTAATCGTAACTGCGGTTTTCGGAATTGCTGTCCTTGTGAGCAAAACCTCCACCCTGCCGTCTGCAGGTGTATATTTGATCGCATTGTCAACCAGAATTAAGAGCAACTGGCTTATTCTTTCGCGGTCAGCCATAATCGAAACCCTTTCATCGCCATTCATTTCCAAATGAATTCCCTTCGCCGCCGCTAACGGCTGTAATGAGCGAATCAATGACTCCGTCATGGCAACCAGATCAAAATTTTCTTTTACAATATTGGTTGCTCCGGCATCCGCCCGGGCAAGGGTTAATAAGGCGGCTACCAATTTGGTCATTCTGCGGATTTCACTTTTCATGTCATCAAGCACCTGAAGAGAAAATACCGATAACTTTTGATCATCATCGTTCTGAACCACCTCCACAGAAGTCTGGAGGATGCTGAGAGGGGTACGCAACTCATGGGAGGCATCAGCGACAAACTCACGCTGTCGGATAAAAGCTTGTTTAATGGAAATCATTGCCTTGCCGGCCAATAAGTGTCCCGCAAAAGCGGCAATGACCAGAAAAACAATGGAAAGTATCACCATCATGATCAATAGCATTTTTAGCATGTGATAGTACGCGCTGATATCTTCCCCCACAAAAACCGTGCCCAACACTTGGGAACCATCGTATATTTTCATGCTGCACAATATAACTACGGCTCTGTCTCCATTAGGAAGGTGAAATTTTTTCAGTTCAGCTTCTCCATCCGCTTCGTCCCAATTGTTTATAATGCGTAACACACCGCTGCGAATTCCATATGATGGTTCCTCGGCAGCAGCCAACTGCCCTCTGACATCGAAACCATAATAAAAAATCTTTGCGTCATGGTCTATATCCCCATTTTCCTTCGATGGCAGTTGAAAAAAACCCGTCGTTTCTTTATACATCCCGGCTTGTTCCCTGGCCTCTTCTTTCGCAAAAGAACGTAGATCCTGCCGTTCTTTCTGATAAAGTATCCAGAGCAGTCCTGCAGAGCTTACAACAATAAACGTCATCATCATTAACATCATGACCATTGCATAGCGCAGCGTTAACCCGTTACGGATTTTCGCAAACATCTTGGACCTCCAGCTTATAGCCAATACCTCGTACAGTTTGTATCACAACTACATCCAACGGACTCAGCTTTCGCCGCAGCAGCCGTACATAGGCATCCAGATTATTCGAAGTCACCTCGGTTTCCAACCCCCAGATCCTCTCCAAAATAACTTCCCGCGGAATTACTTGTTCCTGATTGCGGAGCAGCAGCTCAAGCAGTTGATATTCGCGGCTGGTAAGCTGTATTTTGGTATCCCCCCGCCGTACACAATGTGTCAGGCCATCAAAAACCAAATTACCGATTTGTAGGATATTTTCCGTTAGTCTCATATTACTGCGTCTAGCTAAAGCGCGAAGTCTGGCAAGGAGTTCCGCAAACTCGAACGGTTTGACAAAATAATCGTCAGCTCCCGTATCCAACCCCAGCACCCGGTCATCAACCGCGTCTTTTGCTGTCAGCATCAAAATAGCGCCATGATAACCTCGCTTACGCAGTTGATCACAGACGGCAATGCCGGTTTGTCCAGGCATCATCCAGTCCAGGACGACTACATCATACGGGTCATAAAGCGCATATTCCAGCGCCATATCCCCGCTTATCACCCAGTCAACATGAACTCCGGATTTTTCCAGCATATACTTAATTAGCTTTCCCAGCCGTGTATCATCTTCAGCAAGTAATACTCTCATTTAAATCAACTCCTTATTCAACATCAGCAACGCCATTATTTCCTGATTGATAATACGACAAGCCTTCGCTATTTTTTAACAATCGATAATTAAATTTAGCTGCCTCACGCAGAAACTGATCCCGTTGTCTATCCTGCACGATAATCAGACCAGATAACAGGGGATTCGCCCAAAAGCCGGCTACTTCCTGGGTCGGCATGGTGTATTTGCTTGACCAATCCAACCCCTCCGCCTGACGTGAGGGCACTTCGTCCGACGGCGTAAGCTTAACTGCGACTTTACCGCTATAGAACACCCCCGAAGTACTATAAAACTGGTACATCCCTATCTTCTCTGCGCCAAGGCCGATCATACTTTCTGCCATCCCTTTTCCTGACCGGCTTTCCGCTATGGCAGGAAATATAAACAGGGAAAGTATGATATATGATCCTAGTTGGCACAGGCAAAGCAATTTGAAAACATCGACCGCGGTGCGGTTTCTTGATTTCCATGCACCGAATACTAGGAGCAAGAGCAAACTGACTGTAGAAAAGCTAAATTGCCATCCTGACAGATAACGATAAGCTGCAATTATATATACAAACATGAGCAAAGCCACGGGAACTCCTATCCAATAGAAAATTTCCGCCACTTTACCTTGTGCCAGAATTCGCTCCAGGTGGATAGCCGTCAGGATTGCCACTGGAAAGAGGATGGGAAACGTGTAGGTCAGGTATTTAGTGGCCATTAGCGAATAAAAGCCTAAATAAACGGCTATCCACAGAAAAAGAAACAACAGCAGCGGGGATGTTGGGAAGTGCACGGACTTACGCAAGTCCTTACACCCTTGGATTAAAGCTCTTACGGCCAACGCCGACCAAGGCAGCATACTGAGCACAAATACGCCAAGATAATAGTAGCTCACATTATCCTTGGGGTGTTCGGAAACGGTCGCACGAAGATAGTTGTGCACACCGAAAAAGGTATTGATAAATTCCGTGCCATGCAAAGCATACATCGCAGCGTACCAGGGCAGCGCCACAACGGCAAAGAGCAAAACCCCGGCTGGTATAGACATTGCTTTTAATTCCGCCCAGTTGCGCTGCGCCGCAATAACCAGCAACATAATCAGGCCAGGCAGCAGCAGGCCGGCCGGACCTTTGGTCAGTACGGCCAGCGCCATGCTGACATACGCAGCTAAATACCATCGCTTGGTGCCATCCATTTTTACATACCCTAGATAAAAAAATCCCAGAGCAGCACAATTAAACACAAAAAACACCATGTCAGTAATAACCAGCTTGGCCAGAATGATATACTCGAAGGATGTTCCCATAATCACCACAGCCAAAAGTGCTGCCCTGCGCGTTGTTGTTTTGATTGCAAACCAGTATATGAGCACCAAGCCCGCGGCGGCGAACAAAGCCGGCGCCAACCGCGCTGACCATTCGGAAAAGCCGAAAAGTTGAAAGACTATGGCTGTAAGCCAGTAGAAAAATACCGGCTTATCAAACCAGATATTCCCATAGATCCTAGGAGACACCCAGTCCACTGTCAACACCATTTCTTTCGCGGTAAGCGCATAGTTTGATTCCACCGGATCTGTGATGGGAATGGCCTGGTTAAAAAACATATAGCAAAAAAGCGAAACCAGAAACAGGCTCCAATACATCTTCTGGGAAACTATAAAACCGGATGTTTTCATTTCCATAAATCTTCTCCCCAAAGCTGTTTCTTGTTGTCATGGAGCCAAAGAGTTTTATCCTCTTGAACAACAAGCAGTTGCATCATATTCTGCATTGCCGGAGGCAGTTTTTCATATTGTTTCTTTTTCATAACAGCATACGCCCGGCCGCTTTCGTCGGCTGAAAATGCCGCTAGTGTTTCCTTGCTGAGTTCAATACCTGCCATACCGCTATAGTACATAAAGCCGGGCCGGTAAAATTTTTCAACATAAACAGGAGCTTCTCCATCATAGTGCTGCTGAAATTCATTGATAAACGCTTTTGTAGAAAGTGCAGGCGTAATAATGGGCAGAGATTGTGTCATTAAAAAAGTTATAAACATTATCGTTCCCAATACCTGCGTGGCAAATACAGCGCAAAACTTATGCCGAAAGCTTTGATACATAACCAAAGCCGCCAATATCGCTAAAATCACTATCAGAACCTTGACGGAAGACATCAGTTCTGTCGATATCACCGTTCCGGCATAAAGCAGGCCAGCGGTCAGAAGCGCGACGACTATCCCAAAGACACCGGCAGAATAATGTAACGCTTTATAGCGCTGCTCTGTCCACACTTTGTCGAAATAATAACCAGTCAGCAACGCTAACGGAGGATACATCGGCAAAATATAAGAAACGAGCTTTGTTTGGGATAGGGAAAAAAACAAAAATACCACTGATGCCCACATAACCAAAAAGACACACGTATTGCGGCATTCTCCTCTTTCTTTGATTCCGGCAAAAAAAGCCTGGACTAGGAAAGAAGACCACGGAAAGAAGCCTAGAATTAACACCGGGATATAGTAATACCAAATTGCGCCTGACGAGTGCTCGGGCTGCAAAAATCGGGTTATATTATGAAAGCCTAAGAACGTGTCAATAAAAGCCATTCCATGAAGGGAATACATCACTGCATACCATGGCAGGGCAATCAGCGCAAAAAGCACACCCCCGCTAAAAAGTTTCATTTTCTTTATCTGATTTAAGCTGCCTGTTATAAGCAAATACAAAATAATAATGACACTGCAAAAGAAAACGGCAACAGGTCCTTTGGTCACTACAGCAAGCGCGGCGCACCCATACATCAGGTAATATTTCCTGTGCAGAAACGCCAGCAAGGCCGCCGTCAGGAAAAAGGTCAGCGTCATGTCGGTGACGGCAGCATTGCCGAGATAGAAATACTCCAGACTGGTGGCCAACACCAACGCCGCCAACAAGCCAGCCCGTTCATTGAATAGTTTTCGGCCCGCTAAATAAACAAGAACAGCTCCGCCTACCGCGAGAAAGGCGGATGGAAAACGGGCGGCAAACTCACCAAATCCAAAAACCTTAAAGGCTGCTGCCACCAGCCAATAATACATCGGCGGTTTATCATACCAAAAATCACCATAAATCCGGGGAGAAGTAAAATCTTGAAATTGCAGCATTTCTCTGGCTGTCTCGGCATATACAGGTTCATCCGGGTCCAACAGGGGATGCGTTGCCAGAAAGGAAAACATGAGTATACCGGCGACACATACAATCAGCATAAGTGAAAGCCAAACTTTTTTATTTTTCATCATAGCAATACCCCCTTTCCAGCTCGGTCAAGTTCTCCAACGGACTTTTACTGCATTTTGGATATTGCAAGTTTCCAGGGGTATTGTCCTTTTCATAAACGGATTCAGTGCCACTTTTAAGTTCGGCACTGATCCAGTATAATGGCCGCTGCTTAACCTCCTCAAAAATGCGTCCGATATATTCACCGATAATCCCCAGACCTACTAATTGGACGCCTCCAAGCAGCAGTGTGCTGACTGCTATCGTGGCCCACCCCGGTACGGCATCAGTCGTAAACAATTTTGTGTACACCACATTCAGGGTCAGAGCGAAGCTCGACACTCCAAAAAACAAGCCAAGATAAAAGGCAAAACGCAAAGGAATTCTTGAATACGCTGTAATACCGTCAAGGGCAAAAGAAAGCATCTTCCTAGGCGAAAATTTCGATTTGCCTGCAAAGCGCTCGGGTGCCACAAACTCCACCTGTGCTTGCCGGTAACCCATATCGCCAACGATCCCCCGGATAAACCGGGCCTTTTCCTTAAAACGATGAAACGTTTGAACCACTTTTCTATCAAGCAGGCGGAAATCTGACCCGCCTTCCACGATATGAACAGCGGACATCGTATTAATTATCCGGTAGAACATGGTTGAGGTAAACTTCTTTAACCAAGAGACGCCGTCTGTATCTACGCGAACGGTTTGCACGACCTCAAAACCCTCTTCCCATTTCCTTAACAAAAGCGGCAACAGCTCCGGCGGATGCTGCAGGTCGCCGTCCATAGTGATCACCGCATCTCCTTCGGCATAATCAAGCCCACAGGTTAAAGCAACCTGATGCCCAAAATTGCGCGCCAGAAGAAGCGCCTTAACCTTTGCATCCCACTGTGTCAGTCGCTTTAGCACCCCGGCAGTGTCATCGCTGGAGCCATCATCAACAAAAATCAATTCATAAGAATATCCCAAAGGATTCATATATTTACAAACCTCTTGATAAAATACGTTCACATTCTCCTGTTCATTAAAAACAGGTACAACAATTGAGATTCGTTTCATTGTTATCTCCGCCTTATCCGATAATATCTAGATCATATTTTAAAGTTCTTGCGTAATTCAGTATGGAGGTGATGGGATTCCTCGAATGCTGCTTGTCTAATTTGCAAGACTGAGTGTAACAGGTCAATCTGAAAATAACATGAAAAGAAAAGGCGGCAAGCAATAGCAAAAAAAGCTCATCCATCTTTAACCAAAGAATGGATGAGTTTTTTTTGCTATTGCTGTTATACAATTTTTTGGTTTTTTTGATTCTGCCATGTGCTGTAAATCTTAATAGTTCATCGGGGTCGCTTTCCCCGGTGTTCCGTTAGTCTTCATCACGGTTTATTTCTATAACTACTCATTCCCATCGCCTGCACCATCTGATTCCTCACGAGACAGGCGGTCGTGTTCGTTACACGGAAACTACACCACGCATCTGGTTTTCCGCTTTCTTTAACCCGCTTAACTGCTTTAACTTATATTCTTTATCTTAAACATTGAGTCAAGACTCCCGCCTCTACAGGCGGCTTCAGTTCAGGTGGAGTAGACTCCCCACCTGAACCCCCGATGTTTCAGATTTACTGAAACAAGTTCACTAAACGTTTGCATTAGTGAACCCCTCCCGTGCTTTATTATACTACACATTCTCCGTGTCCATAAAATCGCGGTAGGGCTATCTATATGCCTGCTAAATCCTCTAATGATCTATGTATTTCTCAGAACAAATTATGGTTCAAACAAGCTGCGCTTCTTCGGGATTAAATGCAATATTAATCGGCATCCCCATTGACACTTTACTGGCAACTTGTTCCCGTGGAACACGTAAGGTTAAGGACATGCCTTTAGTCTCTACAATAATGCGATACATCCCAATCCCCGGCACTATTTGCGAAACAATGCCTTCCGTAACTACCAATGGATTTTTAAAATAGGGCAATGGTTCATTAACGATCGACAGAGCATCTCCGGGAAGACAGCAGAATGCCGTCTTTGATTGTTCTTCACCCCTCCAAGGAAAGTGCACACCATTAATTAGTTGGACATAAACGCCGTCATCATACTTATGCACTTGGCAGGGTAAGATGTTGTCCATCCCGACCAGACTGGCAATTGTTACATTTACCGGGCGTCTTAAGATTACCTCTGGCGTATCATCCTGTACAATTCGTCCGTCCTGCAGGACTACTGCTCGCTCAGCAAAGTACAAAATATCATTAAAACTATGGCTGACTAACACAACCGTAGTTCCATGCGCAACTGCTACCTGCCGCAATTCCGTCAACAAGGCGTTGCGCGTTGGCGAATCAAGTGAGGCAAACGGCTCATCCAACAACAAAAGCTCCGGTTCATATACCAGAGCACGTGCCAGGCATACTCGCTGTGCCTCACCACCGGATAATTTACAGGCTAGCCTTGACGATAAATGGGCACAATGAAAATTCGTCAAGGCCTTATTCACTTTATCTTTTATCTCCGCTTCGACCAGGCCGCGAAACCGTAGCGCTAAAGCTACATTGTTATATACGGTATCATTCAATAGCAGCGTTTCTTGAAATACCATGGAACACCGGCGGCGCAAGATATGTTTATCTACCGCCCCGGCATCCTGGCCAAATAATACCATGCTGCCGGATGTGTAGGCCACATGCATGTTAATTACCTGGAGAAGTGTACTTTTACCAGCACCGTTAGGTCCTATAACAGCCAGAATCTCGCCTGCCGGTACCTCTAGCCTTTCAATGGCTAGCGTCTTTCGTTTATTGCGAAATACCTCAATATCCGCTATTTCCAACACTACTGGTCTCATAGGCCGTCCCGCCCTCCACTATTTTGCAGATAGGTTAACAAAGCAACTATTCCGTAGACCACTATCAATAGTACAAAACTTAATGCCAGCGCAATATCATAATTTCCTTTGCCTACTTCCATAACCGTCGCGGTAGTGAGTACACGAGTCTGCCCTTTTATATTTCCACCTACCATCATGGATGCACCAACCTCCGAAACTACGCCGCCGAAACCTGCCATAACAGCTGCCAGAAGACCCAATTTAGCCTCTTTAATTAACAGCCAGTTAGCTTGCCACTGCGTAGCGCCAAGAGAAAGCAGTTGTAACCGAAATTTGGGATTAAGCCCACTGAGTGCTGCAAAACTTAGTCCGGCGATAATTGGACTGGCAATAACGGCCTGACCAATAATCATTGCCCAGACCGAATACATTAATCCTAGCATTCCCAGCGGACCATATCGCCATAATACTAGACTAACTACTAAACCTACCACTACTGGCGGTAAACCCATTCCAAAGTTAATTAGGCTGAGGAAAAAACGCTTTCCGGTAAATTCTTTCAAAGCCAGCCATAACCCTATTGGCACGCCAATGGCCACACTAAGTAAAGTTGCAAAGCCGGAAACTTTAATGGTCAATAACGCAACCTCATAAACCTCTTTATCCCCAGCGCCCAGGAGATACAGAGCCTGAATCAGCCCTGAAAAAATCTGTTCCATAGCTGAGTCCTCTTACAACCCAAAATCCTTTTCGCTTTTTCCGCCATCAGCAAAAAATAAAGCTTGCCCAAACTTGTCTTTACCAAAATTACTAATCAATGACTGCCCTTCGCTTGATAGCAAAAAAGTGCTAAAGGCTTTGGCGCCACCATTATTAACTTTATCAAACTTTTCAGGGTTTACTTCCATCACATGATAAATATTCAGAAGCTTTGCATCACCTTCTACCAGGATCTCTAATGCTAAATTTTTCTTATGAGCAAGATAAGTAGCGCGATCCGTCAATGTGTAGCCTTTTTTCTCATTAGCAATATTTAAAGTTTGTCCCATCCCGGCCCCGGCTTCCTGGTACCATGCACCTGCCGGAGATATGCCGGAGAGCTTCCACAACTTCTGTTCCATTTTATGAGTACCGGAGTTATCACCCCGCGAGATAAACGGTACCTGCGCTTTGGCGATAGCTGCCATTGCATCGATAACCGTCTGCCCTTTAATATGCGCAACATCGTCGGCAACTCCAACCATGACAAAATCATTATGCATTACCATAAGACGATTGATAGCTGCGCCGCCGGCAACTACTTTTTTCTCGGCATCCGGTGCATGCACTAAAAGTACATCGGCTTCCCCCTTTTCTCCCATGGCTAAAGCCTGTCCCGTGCCAACGGCAATCGTTTTTACTTTATAGCCTGTTTTCTTCTCAAAAACGGGAATGAGAACATCAAGTAGGCCACTATCCTGGGTACTGGTAGTAGTAGCTAAAATGACATCCTGTACAACTGGTTTTGCAGCTTCTTGTGAAACCTTCGCGGGGTTTATCCCACAACCGATAAGTGTAATTGTCATTACCCCAACAAGCAAGACGGCCAGAAACATTGTCCAATTCTTTCTCTTCATCCCATTCTCTCCCATCACTTAGTTTAGTCTTTATCTTAAACATTGAGTCAAGACTCCCGCCTCTACAGGCGGCTTCAGTTCAGGTGGAGTAGACTCCCCACCTGAACCCCCGATGTTTCAGATTTACTGAAACAAGTTCACTGCTATTGGCTAAGCGCCAACAGTTTCCCTGCATCCTTTAAATCATACCCGCCAAGACGCTCCACCTGCTGTTGAAACTCCTCATACTGTAGAATCTGTATTAGCAAGGCTAACCGTTCATCCTCAGGCGAAAAATTCAAGATAAGATCATAGCGTTCCTGGGCTACCGGAATAAAATCCAAACCAAGCGCGGTTGCAGCGGCACGAATTCCCATACCGGTGTCAGCAATACCGCCTGCGATGGTGGCTGCTACCGCCATATGTGTGCCTACTTCCTTTTCGTAGCCGGCTATTTTACAGCTCTCCAGATTCATCTTTTTGAGTTGATAATCCAGAAGCATGCGTGTACCTGCTCCCCGCTGGCGATTAACGTACTCAACATCGGGTCGCACTAAGTCGCTCAATCCCTTAATTCTTTTAGGATTGCCCGGCATAACCATCAGGCCCTGTTCCCGCATCGCCAAATGCACTAAACGCCAAGCCGGATTATCCTGTAAATAACGATTCACATACGTAATGTTAAATTCTCCTGTATTTTCATCAAGCATATGTATTCCCGCCATATGAGCCTCATTATTGCGAATTGCCATAATGCCGCCCATACTGCCAACATTGGCGCAGGACAAAGCCAGATCCGCCTGCCTTCGCAAAAATACTCCCAGAATTTCAAGGGCAAGATCATGACTGCCTACCGATAGAATATTCTTACTGGCCTGTTGTCTGCCGAATAAAGCAACTTCTGCAACTGATCCTGCAGAAAGACCGTCTTTCGTCTCGTCAATAATCAGCATTCCCTGCGCTTTAGTCAAGGAACTTATGAGGCCTGCTCCACGTCCCAGCGGTGCAGCAACCAGTTTTCCATGAACTTCGCCCAGCGACACCCTTATATATTCTTCCGTCCCAATATTTGAGTAAACCGGCTTGGAAACAGTAGCACTTACAGTTTCCTCCGCTAGCTGCGGTAACTTTTGCCGGGCAAACAGTATATTGCGCACAAATAATTCTGCCGTGAGCATAGCGGAAACCGGATAGCCGGGGATACCGATAACCGGTTTTCCCTGGCAAATGGCTAATACTACCGGTTTACCAGGCTTAATGGCTACGCCGTGGACCAGCACCTCACCAAGTTCCGCAAGAGCATCGGCCGTAAAGTCTTCTGTGCCGGCCGAAGTACCGGCATTAATGAGAATCATATCACTGAAAGGCAAGCTTGCGGCAATCGCTTCTTTAATCTTTTCATAATCATCGTAAACAATCTCATGACGTTCTGGTGCCCCTCCCCAGGACGTTACCGCCGCACAGAGCATATAGGAATTGACATCCAAGATAGCCCCTGGCTTAAGCTCCCGATGACTGGCTACCAGTTCGCTGCCGGTTGGAATAACCGTCACTTTAGGTTTTGCAATAACCGCCACGCGATCCAGACCTGCCGCCAGCAAGGCTGCTATATCCACCGGAGTTATTACATGATGTTCTGGCAGTACCATTTCATTAGCCACAATATCTTCACCGATGACCCTGACATGTTGCCACGGCGCAGAAGCCTCGGTAATCTCCGCATACCCTCCTGACAAGTTGACATTTTCAATCATGATTACCGCATTAGTGCCTGTCGGCAATAAATCACCGGTATCGACGACATAGCAGCCCCCCTCTTTAAAGGCCTGACCAGCCTTTAACACAAGCAGCTTTTTCGGTAAAGTTTCAGCAGCGCCAAAGGTATCTTGCGCTCTTACGGCAATACCATCCATGGCTGAACCGTTATAATGCGGAACCGACTGTCTGGCGTAAACACACTGTGCCGTCACTCTGCCCAAACTCTCACTGATGATAACTTCTTCCACGGGTAGATTGGAAAAATAGTCCGCTTTAATCAGCTTATCCCACCATAATTTCTCAGCCTGCTCCCGAGGCAGGCAATTTAAATATGCTTTAACTTTGTTCAACCGCCGCGCCTCACTTTCCGGTGATAATTTCCACTTCTACTATTTCTTCACTATATAAGCCGCCTTTATCTGCAGAAATATGTACGATGCCACTGGCCGTGCACATAGTACTGATGAGGCCTGATTTTCCTAAAATAGGTTCAGCCCAGTATCCATCCGATTTTCTAATTAACCGTACTCTAATATAATCGTCCCTGCCTGGAACCGATGCCATGCTGCGTGTCATCCGGGCCGGTATTGTATACACCTCACCAACCGCCTGCCCGAGAAAGCTTTGTATTGCAGGCGTTACGATTTGACGACAAACCGTCATGGCGGCCACAGGGTGACCAGGTAAACCAAATACCGGCACATTACCTATCCTGCCAAAAATAGTAGGTTTACCGGGCTTGACCGCTACCCCATGAAAAAGTACATCTTTTTTACCCAGCTCTTGAATAGCCCGGACAGTGTGATCCCTGGCACCAACCGAACTTCCTCCTGACACAACTACCACATTACAATGCAATATCGACTGTGATAAAGCCGTCAATAAATCCTCATAGTTGTCCTTCACTATGCCATACCGCTTAACTATACAGCCAGCATCTTCCAGCATGGCTGACAACGTATATAAGTTAATATCACGAATCTGTCCATTAACCGGAGAGCAAGGCACATCAACCACTTCATCACCGGTTGAAATAATTACGACTACGGGCTTGCGGCGTACTGGCACGATACTGTAGCCACAGGCTGCTAATGCGCCAATGTCTTGGGGCAATATTCTCCGGCCCTGACGTAAAATGCAATGTCCGGCGCTAATATCTTCACCCTTTACAATTACATTTTCACCAGGGGCAACCGTCCTTACTACCAGCAGAGTGCTATTATCAGGCCGTTCTGTGTATTCCAGCATAACGACAGCATCTGCGCCCACAGGCAACATGCCGCCAGTTGCAATAGCTACCGCCTGTCCCGGCTGTACCGAAAATAAAGCTTGCTCTCCCATTGCCACTTCGCCTGCGATATTCAGTAATGCAGGAACCCCCTCACCTGCTCCAAACGTATCCATGCTGCGAACGGCAAACCCATCAACCGTTGACCGGCTAAATGGGGGCAAGTCTTCTTTACTTATAATATCTTCCGCCAAAATATGCCCTAATGCTTCCGGCAAGGTTACTTGCTCAATTTCTGCCTGCAAACCGGAAAACCCATGTAATATCAATCGCTCCGCCTCGTTAAGAGATATACAATTAAAGTAATCCATTATGAGCTCTCCTTAAGCTTACCAAAACAGCCTAACTGACAATCACGTATTTTGATTCCGGCCTCATTTGCCATTTTACCGATAGTTGCCAGCGGCACGCCTGTCGACTCAGCAAAGTGGTGCGCTTCAGCACAAGTAAGTTTTCCGCACTTGGCTAATGCTAAAAGTTCATTTTTCATATCTGCTTGCGTTTTATCGAATTTCATAAGGACCGAATATCTCCCTTCTTTGTTATTTCCGGACAAAATTATATTTGTTATGCTGATTTTTTGAATAAAAGCCAAGTGCCATGCGATAGGGTCCCGGACATCCTGGCGGTAAGAAAGCGATTCTGTCGCCTGGCTGAATAATATAATCAAGCGCCTGTACAAAACCATTTACAAATACCACTTCAATTTCTTCCAGTGGTATTTCTAATCTTGCAGCCAGTTCAGTTCCTGTTGTAGGTTCTGAAAGTTCAAGAATTAACGGAACAGGCCAATTTTTCTCTTTAAATATCTTATTTAGATGTAAAAACCCCCGCACTTCGATATTATTATTCTGTCCTGTCATTTAGCCCCCTCCTAATGTAAGGATTAATACTGTGTATGATTAATTATTCAACGATGCATCATTAAATACACTTAAAATTACAAGCAGAGGAAATATTTCAACAATGTTGCAAAAAATTCTAAAACAATTCAATATTAAAATATATAATGCCTATCTCTTATTTTACTACATAATAAGAAATAGGCATAGCACAACTTACACATATTGTAATTTTACATATATTGAACTTCATTTTCTCCCCTAATTACGAGGAGATGGAATACTCAATTTCTTGAAAGAAGGCGCCTAAATAGCTTCTTTGCTGTACCCTTTTTTGCAATGCTAGCTGTGAATCTACTCATTTTCTCTCTATTTAGGCGCTCAACATTTCACCGCCGGATTTTCTTCCGCTTAGCCTTTTATAAACATTGACATAGCTTCATGGGTGATATACGACTTTAGGGCATATAGAATAGACTAACCGCCGCCTACCGGCGGAAACAGCCCCACCCTGTCACCACTTTTGATGACTTCCCCTAGCCCACGTCCTATACCATTTACCATAACTAAATGGATCTCGGCGGGATCAATTTTCAAATATGTTGCTAGATCTAGTACGGAAATTCCCTCAGGCACGTCTACCTTTATTACCCCACTTGGATCTGATGGTGTATAACGCCTCAGTGTAGCAAACAAACGTACTTCAACTACCATACAAATCCCCCTATCTTTGTTAGACTTGATCATGTTCATCCGGACATATAAATTCATATTCCTGCAATTTATAGATTAACGGTTTAGTGCCATACAACGGACACGTACTATTTCTACTCAACTTTATTGTAAGAAATCGGAAAACATACTATTAAAAAAGAGCAATTTGCCACTGAAAATTACTCCTTGAAGCAATAAGAGCTTAACGGCTTTTACAGCAATGCATCTCATCCCTTTTCAAAACAAACTGTACTACTCCCTGCCATCCACTATAGGTTAATAAGGTTTTCAATTTCCATAGAATCATTAAAACAACAACTTATATGACCTACGCCCGCTGCGGCGAGATAATATATGACAGGGGACATGGACTTAACATTTTCCCCACAGATATAAAATAACGACTCTAAGAGTTTTTTTAACCTGGACCGCTTATTTCAGGTATGATATTATGACGTAAATATCTATTTATCTGTTCCCGTTCAAGCATCACCTAATCGCCTCCTTGCGTAGACTGGTAATTTAGTGCAGCTCTTTATTGAGTTAAAAGCCGGACCTCAGGCCCGGCTTTCTCAAGTTTAAAAATTGAAGACTTCGTCAATTTCTTCAGGCGTGAAATCCCAGACTGCATTGTGAGGCGGGCAAGGCTCATATTCAAAAAACTCAGGCAGACGATCATGAGCGTTGGTAAATCCGGCGGCTGCATTGAAGGCACGTTCTACTTTTAGAATTGATTCGCCGAGAGCAGTCACATCGTCAGCTGTCAACGCCAGATCATAACGCGCATTTATCATATCAACCAGCGCATTAAAGCCCTCAGGAATATCCAGGATGGCAAACGCTATAAAAAGGCACATGCCGGTGCTGTCAACAGCGGCAGTAGCGATTTGCAGATTACGGGATAATTCAATCTGACCTTCCTTCTGAAGTGGATCAACATAGCCGCCAATTTTTAGGATATTAGTGGCAATACAATACCCTGATGTATGATCGGCTCCCATGGGAGTAGTGGCATAAGTCAGACCAATACCTTTAACGGAACGCGGATCATAAGCTGGGATCGCCTGGTCTTTAACTACAGGGGTACGGAATAAACCGCAAAGCTTGCCAACAATGGCCGCGCCACCGCCAATTATGCGACCAAGTGGGGTAGGAATAGCAATTTGCTTAACAGTATCTAAAGCCGTCTTGCCATCACCCCAGGGAAGCAATCCACCTTCCATAGCCGATGCAATGGCGACGGAAACGTCGATAGAATCAACGCCGACATCATCCATGGCACGGTCAATATATGCAATGTTATCTAAATCCTTAATGCAGGCATCAGCGCCAAGAGCCCATATCGTCTCATACTCGAAGCCGCTTGTAATGTATGTACCGTGTTTATCCGGATACCACTGCGAACACCGGATAATACAGCCTGTATGGCAGCCATGTGATACTTTGCCATCGCCACCGCGCTCACTAATAGCTGCATTCATAGCCTCTCCGGAAATTTTGTCATTCCAGTCAATGCGACCACCGGTAAAGTTTTTAGCTGGTAAAGCGCCGGCTTCATTTACAATATTCACCAGTACATCTGTACCATACGCAGGCAACCCTTGCCCTGTTACCGGATGAGCAATCAGCGCTTTTGCAAATGCTTTGGCAGCTGCTCTGAATTCTTCAGGTTTCGCAATAGTAACGCCAGGTGCGCCGGTGTCATCAAGTATAATAGCTTTTACCTTTTTTGAACCCATTACTGCTCCCAGGCCGCCACGGCCAGCACTGCGGATATTGCTTTCGGGGTCTTTAAAGGAAATATTAGCGGTAGGCAGTCTATACTCACCAGCCGGACCAACCAAGGCAATACCGACTTTGTCACCATACTTTCCGTTTAAGAACGCAATAGCCTCATAGTTACCACGACCGGCCAGAATTTCATTCGGAGCTTCTTCTATAGTTACACCATTCATATTAATTTTTACTATATAAAACTTGTCTTCCTCAGGCATCCCTTCGATAATAAGAGCCTTAATACCCATTCGTGCCATCTTCTGCGAAAAAGTGCCTCCCGTATTACTTTCTTTAATTGTTCCAGTTAAGGGACTTTTAGAACCTACCGAAAGACGACCGGACTGAGCGGCATTAGTACCGCTTAGGAGTCCTGGTGCAAAGATCAATTTATTGTTTTTGCCTAACGGATGGCATGTTGGTTTAACTTCATCATTTACAAAATTTGAAGTAAGACCACGACCTGCTAAACCAGCATACTTTTCGGGCGCTTCACTTGTGATAACCTCCTTGTTTGTCATGTTTACACGGATAAACTTCTTCATAAAACCCCTCCTCGTATAATATTAATAGAACCACCGGATAGCCAATTTCCAGTTTGGAAATTGACCGTCAACAAGTTTTAGCTATAATAAAACAAAAAGAAAGCCCGTAGAAACGGACTTCCTTTGCGCAATGGCTGGCACGAAAATTCCTTTTCGCACCCACGTTTACTATTACCTGACTGGTAATAGTAACTCGGAACTCTTTAGTAAGGTATATTCGCTACATTTTTTTTTATTCCTGCATTGTTTTAATAATTTTGCTATTTTTCTTAAAATTATGTAAAATCATCAAGATTACATAGTGCCTATTTCTGTTTAATAACATTTGCAATTAAATAATCAGCCATATCTGACGCATCATCTATAGAAAAAGAAGGAACATGATCATATATTTTTACATCGGTAGCCATAGCCAACAATTCTTCCGCAGTACAAAGCGGAGTAATTGAAGCCTCTTTACGAAAAACTTCAATTCTCCTTTTACCCTCACGCTTGTAGCCCTCAGTAAAAATAATGTCTACTCCGTTAATATAGTCAACCACTTCTTCCAGCAAAAGCTCCTGATCGACTTTTTTAATCATTGCCATTTTCTGCGGAGAAGAGATACAAACAATGTCTGCACCTGCCTGAGCATGGCGCCAAGTATCTTTACCGGGCTTGTCAATATCAAAGCCATGAACGTCATGTTTAACGGTAGCAACCTTATACCCTCGACGTTTCATTTCACTGATCAATTTTTCAAGATATGTAGTTTTGCCGCAGTCTGATTTTCCTACAAGTGAAATTACTGGTATCATCGTAACTCCTCACTTTTAATTTTTAAATTTGCGATCATTAAATATTTGACTGAACAGTCCAGAGTTTGCCTAAAAAAGGGATTCTAAGAAGCCAAGCGTTTAGCTGTGTCGAGTTGCTTGGCACGAATTATTGCAATTATAGGAAAAAAAGAGGAATTTTTAAAACCTGCA
>Ga0153941_1000478_pt1 | contig 17701 bp, 16 predicted proteins | sample TSNJ025MetaG_FD_104733 | JGI IMG/M metagenome (GOLD analysis project Ga0153941, IMG submission 104733) | Attine ant fungus gardens microbial communities from New Jersey, USA - TSNJ025 MetaG | ecosystem: Host-associated > Fungi > Mycelium > Unclassified | place: USA: New Jersey, Brendan T. Byrne...
ATATTATGCGTGACGATAAGGATATTATCCTGTATGTGGGAAAGGCAGTGAATCTGCATAGCCGGGTACGTTCTTATTTTCGTGAATATATCGGGCGGGGACCGATGATCGACAAGATGGTCAGACTGGTGGATCATTTTGAATATATTGTGACGGATTCAGAACTGGAAGCGCTGGTTCTTGAGAATAATCTGATTAAAGAGCATTCGCCCAAATACAATACACTCTTAAAGGATGATAAGACATATCCTTACATGAAGGTAACCATGGGAGAGGATTATCCGCGCATCTTGTTTTCCAGGGAAATGAAAAAGGATAAATCCAAGTATTTCGGACCTTATTCCAGTGCGACTGCGGTAAAGGATACCATTGAATTGCTGAATAAGCTGTACCAACTGCGCACCTGCAATAAAAGGTTGCCAAGAGACATTGGCCTTGACCGTCCCTGTCTGAATTACCACATCAGACAATGTCTGGCTCCCTGCCAGGGAAAGGTTACACAGGAGCAATACCGTGAGCAGATTGCCGGTGCCCTGGAATTTTTAAATGGCAATTATAATGTCATATTAAAAGATCTAGAGAATAAAATGAAGGAAGCAGCCGGGGAAATGGAATTTGAAGAGGCTGCCAGATACAGGGATTTATTCAACAGTGTGAAACAGGTGTCCCAGAAGCAGAAAATAACAGACTCCACGGGAGAAGATAAGGATATTATCGCCCTGTATCAGGAGGAGGCCGAAGCTGTGGTCCAGGTATTCTTTGTCAGGGACGGAAAGCTGATCGGCAGGGAACATTACTACATGACAAATGTAATGGGTGTGGACAAAGGGCAGATCCTGGGTGAATTCATCAAGCAGTTTTATGCCGGCACGCCTTTTATTCCCAAAGAGCTTATGCTGCAATATGATATTGAAGACATGGCGTTGCTGGAAAAATGGCTGACCCAGAGAAGGGGGGGCAGGGTTTATATACGGGTACCCAGAATAGGGACCAAGGAAAAGCTTGTGGAGCTTGCCGCCCAGAATGCCAGGCTCATTCTTAGTCAGGACAGGGAAAAGCTGAAGAGAGAAGAAGGCAGGACAATAGGGGCGGTGAAGGAAGTTGCCGGAATCCTGGGTATAGGACAGGCAGATCGTATGGAGGCTTATGATATTTCCAATATCAGCGGATTTGCCAACGTGGGTTCCATGGTAGTCTTTGAAAAAGGGAAAGCCAAGCGAAGCGATTACCGTAAGTTCCGCATCAAGTCCGTTTCAGGACCGGACGATTATGCGTGTATGCGTGAGGTGCTGACAAGGCGTTTCCTGCACGGTATGGAAGAAAGCCTGGAATTAAAAGAAAAAGAGATTGAGAAAGAGTATGGAAGCTTTACCAGATTTCCGGACCTGATTCTCATGGATGGCGGCAGGGGCCAGGTGAATATTGCCCTGTCTGTCCTGAAAGAGCTTGCAATAGATATTCCGGTCTGCGGTATGGTCAAGGATGATAACCATCGTACAAGGGGACTTTATTATAATAATATTGAACTGCCCATCGATACCCATTCGGAAGGGTTCAAGCTTATTACCAGAGTCCAGGATGAGGCGCACCGCTTTGCAATTGAGTACCACAGGTCCCTGCGGAGCAAATCACAGGTTAAATCAGTACTGGATGAGATACCCGGAGTCGGGCCGGCCAGAAGGAAATCCTTAATGCGCCACTTCAACTCCATTGAGGATATTAAGAATGCATCACCTGAAATGCTTGCCCAAGTGCCGGAGATCCCTGAAAATGTGGCAAGGGACATCCACCGCTTTTTTTCATCAGGGGAGCAGCGACTGAACAGTAACCCTTGAATAGCATACGAGGGTGTGTTACAATTAGTTCTTGTAGAGAAAGTCAGAGGCAGCCGTGGTCAAACAGGCTTAGGAACAGCCTTACTTAAGGAGGAGATGGGAAATGCCAAGTGTCACTTTAGAACGGGTAATTGAAAAGATGAAGCTCGTTAATCTTACGCCGGATATTGATGTCAGTAATGTCCGTATTACACAGCCGGATATCAACAGGCCGGCATTGCAGCTTGCAGGATATTTTGAACATTTTGAAGCTACAAGACTGCAGATCATAGGGTTTGTGGAATACACTTATATGGAAGGATTAAACGAGGAACAGAAAAAGGCAATTTTTGAAAAGCTTCTTTCCTATGATATGCCCTGCATTGTATTCTGCCGGGAACTTAAGCCGAATCCCGTATTTATGGAAACAGCACATGCACGGGGAATCCCTGTTCTATCCACTAAAAAGTCCACCTCTTCCTTTATGGCGGAGATTATCCGCTGGCTGAATGTAAAACTGGCGCCGTGCATCTCCGTACATGGTGTATTGGTTGATGTCTATGGTGAAGGGGTATTGATTACCGGCGAAAGTGGTATTGGTAAATCAGAAGCAGCACTGGAGCTGATTAAGAGAGGGCACCGTCTGGTTACAGACGATGTGGTGGAGCTGCGGAAAGTAAGTGACGACACATTGATCGGAAGAGCACCTGATATTACCAAGCATTTTATTGAATTGCGCGGTATTGGGATTGTAGACGTGAAAGCCCTGTTTGGCGCCTCCTCTGTAAAAGATACCCAGGGAGTGGATCTGGTCATACGGCTGGAGGACTGGGATAAGGATAAAGAATACGACCGGCTTGGACTGGAAGAGAGTTATATAGAATACCTGGGTAATAAGATCATATGCCATAATATCCCCATTCGTCCGGGCAGGAATCTGGCGATTATCTGTGAATCGGCAGCTGTTAACCACCGTCAGAAGAAGATGGGATACAATGCGGCGCAGGAGTTATATACCAGAGTACAGAATTCACTTGCAAAACGGCGTGAAGAAGACGATTTTTAATAAAATATATTATGAAACTAAGGATTTACTTAACGAAAGGAAAATGACTTATCATGTGTAAATATGCTTTTGGAGTGGATGTAGGCGGTACGACATTAAAGCTGGGTTTGTTTGATGAGAGAGGAAACCTTCTTGATAAATGGGAAGTCAGGACAGATACGGAAGATAATGGTGCCCATATCCTGCCGGATGCGGCGGAGAGTATCCGGAATAAAATAACTGAGAAGAATCTGAAGGCTGAGGAGATACTTGGTGTCGGTATTGGAGCACCCGGTCCCGTGGATGCAGAGGGTACTGTGTATAAGGCTGTAAATCTGGGCTGGGATGTAATTAATATTCCGGCGATATTCAGGCAGTATCTGGATATTCCGGTAGCAGCGGCCAATGATGCCAATATTGCTGCTTTTGGTGAAATGTGGCAGGGAGCCGGCAAAGGATTTAAGGATGTGGTGGCAGTAACCCTTGGAACCGGCGTAGGCGGCGGAATCATCGTTAACGGCAATATTTTGACAGGCGCGATTGGTGCCGGCGGGGAGATTGGTCATCTCCATATTGAAGATGAGGAAACAGAAGAGTGCGGGTGTAAGAACAAGGGATGTCTGGAGCAATATGCTTCCGCAACCGGTGTGGTAAGGCTGGCAGAGAAAAGGCTTCTTAAAAAGGATGATGCCAGTGTGCTCAGAGAAAGAGAGCTCTCGGCCAAGTCGGTATTTGACGCAGTAAAGGCAGGAGATCAGGCTGCGATTGATGTTGCATGGGAGTTTGGAGATTACCTTGGCAAAGGTCTTGCTTTGGTTGCTGCAGTTACCAATCCGGAGGTGTTTGTAATCGGCGGAGGCGTTTCTCATGCAGGAGATATCCTGTTTGACTATATCTGCCCGGCATATCAGAAGTATGTATTTGCAGGATGCCGCGATGCGAAGTTTGTTCTGGCCAGACTGGGGAATGACGCCGGTATTTATGGAGCGGCAGGATTGATCCTGGAAAAGCAGAGGGTATAACACTATAATTATTATGATAAAAAGAAAGAGCCGTTGGTAGAATGATTAGTGATACAATAATACAAAGCATAACCAAATTTGTACCTAAGGAAAATCTATTTTTAAAAGAACCAATGGATACACATACTACATTCAGGACAGGAGGGGAGGCTGACTGTCTGGTAGAAATAGAAAACGCTGAACAATTAAGTAAGCTGCAGAATTATCTTCGCCAGCTGGATATATCATTTTTTATATTGGGAAACGGCAGTAATCTCCTGGTGGGAGATGGGGGGTATGCCGGAGTTGTTTTACACATTGGACGCCATATGGCTGCTGTAAAGATAGAAGGAAATCAGGTGACTGCCCAGGCGGGAGCTTTGATGTCCAGGGTGTCCAAAGCAGCCTGTGATAACAGTCTGTCGGGTCTTGAATTTGCTTCAGGGATACCCGGTACGATTGGAGGCGGTGTGGTGATGAATGCCGGTGCCTATGGCGGTGAGTTAAAACAGATCGTTACCAGTGTCCAGGTACTTGACAGAGAGGGTAATTTGCTGAAGCTTGATAATGATACCATGGAATTTGGTTATCGGACCAGCGTTATCAAGCGTTATCCCTTTATCGTAACAGAAGTTACGATGGCGCTTGAGAGAGACGGGAAGGATGCTGTAAAAGCAAGGATGGAAGCGCTTTCTGTCAAGAGAAGAGAAAAGCAGCCTCTTGAATATCCCAGTGCGGGAAGTACATTTAAAAGACCGGAAGGCCATTATGCAGGAGAACTGATCATGAATGCAGGACTTGCAGGTTTTCAAATCGGAGGCGCCAGGGTTTCGGAGAAACATTGCGGATTTGTCATCAACACCGGGAATGCCTCATCCAGTGACATCCTTGCGGTAATAAAAGAAGTGAGGAAGGTGGTTAAGGAACAATTTAATGTGGATCTGGAACCGGAAGTAGTAATATTGGGGAAATTTTAGTACAGTTCACAGCCGGGCTTTAAGGTACATGTGCGGCGGGGCGCAAAGAAATGAGGAGTATATGAGGTTTGTTGTAGTAACTGGAATGAGCGGCGGCGGTAAAAGTACGGCCCTTAAGATGCTGGAAGATACAGGCTTCTATTGTGTGGATAACATTCCGGTTTCGCTGATCAATAAGTTTGTGGAATTGATTGCCAGACCGGGCAGTGAAGTGGCCAAGGTGGCACTTGGTCTGGATGTAAGGGCAGGTCAGTCATTTACAGATGTAATGCAGGTACTTAAGCTGCTTAAGAAGGAAGGATATGTATTTGAAATCCTCTTTATGGATGCCGGCGAAGCCGAATTGATCAAACGATATAAGGAATCACGCAGAATCCATCCTCTGGCAGCCCGCGGACGGGTGGAAGACGGCGTCCGCAAAGAAAAAGAGATGTTACAGGAAATCCGTAAAAACGCTGATTACGTCATAGATACTTCAAATCTTCTTACAAGAGAACTAAAAGAAGAGCTTGACCGAATTTTTATCAGGAATGAGGAATATAATAGTCTCATAGTAACCGTAATATCTTTTGGATTCAAACATGGGATACCTGCTGATGCAGATCTGGTCTTTGATGTACGCTTCCTGCCGAATCCCTTCTATATGGAAAGCCTGAAGCATAAAACCGGCAATGACGAGGAGGTGCAGGCTTATGTTATGGGCTTTGCAGAAACAGTGGAATTCATGCAGAAGCTGTTGGATATGATAGAATTCCTGATACCAAATTATATCAAGGAAGGCAAATACCGGCTGGTCATTGGAATCGGCTGTACCGGCGGCAAACACCGGAGTGTGACGCTGGCGAACCATCTATATGCCAGATTGAAAGAAAAAGGGAAATTCGGTATCAATTTATTCCATAGGGATTTGAATATCCAGGGAATGTAAGGAAAAGAATCAAAGCAGAGGTGTATATTATGTCATTTTCCAGTGATGTAAAGGATGAACTGGGCAGGCAAATAAATCCTGCCAGGCATTGTCAGATGGCAGAACTGGCTGCGTTATTGAATTTTTGCGGTAATTATGGGAAGGATAAGGCTGGCAGGTACACAATAGGATTTCAGACAGAAAATGAAGTGGTCGCGAGAAAAGGCTTTACATTATTGAAGAAAACCTTTAATATAGATACTGAAAACGGGTTAAATGAAAATGTAATGCATGCTGTACTGGCTAAGTTCGGTTCTCCCAGGGAACCGGTCAGTTCGCTGCTTATCAAGAATACCTGTTGTCAGAGGGCCTTTTTAAGAGGAGCCTTTTTGTGTATCGGTTCCATGAGTGACCCGAAGAAAGGTTATCATCTGGAATTTGACTGCACGGATATGCCTGAAGCAAATCAGCTTAAGGATTTGATACAGGGATTTGACATAGAGGCCAAGATCGTACTTCGCAAAAAATATTACGTGGTATATCTTAAGGAAGGTGCAGGCATTGTCGATATTCTCAATGTAATGGAGGCGCATGTTGCGCTTATGGAGTTGGAAAATCTGCGTATTCTGAAGGATATGCGCAATTCCATTAACCGCCGGGTAAACTGTGAGGCTGCCAATATTACCAAAACAGTGAATGCAGCATCCCGGCAGATTGAAGACATTAAACTGATAAAAGCTCATTATGGTTTTGATAATCTGCCGGATAATCTAAGAGAGATGGCACTGGTAAGGCTGGAATATCAGGACGCTACGCTGAAGGAACTGGGAGAAGCGTTAAGTCCGACCGTGGGTAAATCGGGAGTCAATCACAGATTACGGAAGTTAAGTGAACTTGCAGATAGGATCAGAGTGTAATATATATTTGTATATTGAAATAGGAGGATAATTTTATGACACTAAAATCTATCGAAATCAAGCTGCAGAATGGGTTGGAAGCGAGACCGGTAGCGGTGTTGGTTCAGGTGGCAAGCCAGTACGACAGCACAATTTATATTGAGTCAGCCGGCAAGAAGGTAAATGCAAAAAGCATCATGGGTATGATGAGTCTTGGCCTGAACAGCGGTGAGATTGTTGTCGTTACTGCTGACGGTAATGATGAAAAAGCGGCAGTGGAAAATATCGAAAAGTTTTTGAGCGGTATGGATGTAGCTTAAGCTGAAAACGGAATCGATAGCATTCTATTGATTCCGTTTTCAGATAAGGAGAGAGACTATGCCTGATAAGAAACTGATGTTTATCTATAATCCCAAAGCCGGAAAAGCACAGATTCGAAGTAAGCTTGCTGATATTCTTGATGTATTTGCAAGAGGCGGGTATGAGATCACAGTATATCCAACAAGTAAACATGGAGATGCCGTTGCAATTATGGCTGGAAGAGGCACCGATTACGAATTGGTGGTCTGCTGCGGCGGTGACGGGACTTTGGATGAAGTCGTAACAGGAATGATGCAAAGCGGATTTGTAACAACAATCGGTTATATTCCCGCCGGAAGTACGAATGATTTCGGAGGCAGTCTCAATCTGCCCAAGAATATGGTGAGGGCTGCGGAAACAGCTATTATAGGCAAGAATTTTGCTTGTGATATCGGATCCTTTAATCAGGGTATATTTGTCTATATTGCGGCTTTCGGGCTGTTTACGGATGTATCCTATGAAACGGGACAGGATATGAAAAATCTGCTGGGTCATATGGCATACTTGCTGGAAGGTATGAAACGCCTTTCTTCCATCCGGCCCCATTCCATGAAAATTATATATGAAGGACATACCATTGAAGAAGATTTCATATTCGGCATGATTACCAACTCTGTATCTGTTGGAGGATTCAAACGGATTACCGGCAAAAATGTAAAGCTGGATGACGGCGTCTTTGAAGTCACTCTGATCAAAAATCCCAGAAATCCCATGGAACTTAATAATATTATGATGTCTCTACTCAATCGTGATATTGATACGGATGCCATGTACTGCTTCCGGACAGACAGGATTGAATGTATTTCCAATGAGCCGGTCGCCTGGACCCTGGATGGGGAATACGGGGGAACGCATGAAAGGGTAGTGATTCAAAACCGGCAGAGAGCAATTGAAATTCGGGTGAAAGAGGATTATTAGGATGTTAGTATTCCATTTTGCTGAATATTGGGTTATAATGGATTATCAACAAATAAAAAATAACACGGAGGTAAGAATATGTTAGTATCAGCAACAGAAATGCTTCAGAAAGCAAAAGCAGGACATTATGCAGTCGGACAGTTCAACATTAACAATCTGGAATGGACCAAGGCTGTTCTGCAGACAGCGCAGGAATGTAATTCACCGGTTATTCTGGGTGTATCGGAAGGAGCAGGCAAGTACATGGGCGGTTATCATGTTGTGGTAAACATGGTAAAAGGAATGATTCAGGATTTGAATATTACGGTACCTGTAGCCCTGCATCTTGATCACGGTACATTTGACGGATGTTATAAATGTATGGAAGCAGGATTTTCATCTGTAATGTTTGACGGATCCCACTATGCAATCGATGAGAATGTTGAGAAAACCAAGAAGGTAGTGGCAGATGCCCATGCACAGGGAATATCTGTGGAAGCAGAGGTTGGTTCCATCGGCGGTGAAGAAGACGGCGTGGTAGGTGCGGGTGAATGCGCAGATCCGCAGGAATGTAAAGCAATTGCTGACCTTGGCATTGACTTCCTGGCAGCCGGCATTGGCAATATCCATGGTAAATACCCTGAAAACTGGCAGGGATTAAGCTTTGAGACGCTGGATGCCGTCCAGCAGCTGACAGGCGAAATGCCCCTTGTATTACACGGCGGAACAGGAATCCCGGCAGACATGATTAAGAAGGCAATCACACTTGGTGTTGCCAAGATCAATGTTAACACAGAATGCCAGCTTTCATTTGCGGAAGCAACCCGTAAATACATTGAAGCAGGCAAAGACCTTGCAGGAAAGGGATTTGATCCCCGTAAGCTCCTTGCACCCGGTACCGAGGCAATCAAAGCTACCGTTAAGGAAAAAATGGAACTTTTTGGTTCTATAGGACAGGCTTAAGTCCGGCAGCTTTCATGCAGGTATAGTTTAAGAAAATAATATCCCCGAACAGGGAGGATGCCAAGTAAAGTAATCTTTACTTGGCATTTATTATGAAAAAGTTATTTAATAACAATAAACTGATGTTGTTTTGGCTGTGTGTTCTTTTGTTGATAAACATAGTATAGTTCATAGAAGTGTCTAAATCGTGATCGGGAATGAAAGAAATATTGAATTAATTGTAAACAAAATATGAACATTAGAATTAACAACAGCTTAACATATCCCCGATCCAACACACTTCTCATGCCGCCGAAGGCGGCCCAAACAGCCCTCACGAAAACAAGACGAGACTTAGTTTAACTTAGGTGGCGTCCTTTGACACCTTAGTTAAACTTCTCGTCTTTCTCGTCTTAAGTCGGGATTTAATTTTTTCCGGGTTCAGGATACGCTGCGCCAAAAGTATCCACGCGTACGGTTTTCATGATCTGGCTGGTCAGAGGTTTATCTGAATAATCCACAGGTGTTTCCGCTATGGCATCCACAACATCCATCCCTTCAATAACCTTGCCAAAAGCAGCATAACCGCCGTCAAGATGAGGCGCATCCTTATGCATAATAAAGAACTGTGAACCGGCTGAGTCGGGAAGAGCACTTCTGGCCATGGAAAGAACACCTTTTGAATGTTTTAAGGTATTTGTAACGCCATTCTGGGCAAATTCACCTTTGATGCCATAACCGGGGCCGCCTGTTCCGGAGCCTTCAGGACAGCCTCCCTGAATCATAAAGCCTTTAATAACACGGTGGAAGATCAAACCATCATAAAATTTTTTCTGAATCAGACTGATAAAATTACTGACAGAAACAGGCGCAATCTCCGGGTATAGTTCCAGTTTTATTTCCCTACCAATTTCATTGGTATTACCTATTTTATTGGTATTACCAATTTCATTGGTATTACCGCTCTCCATAGTAATGGTGACGACAGGATTTTTTTCCATAAATTAATTCCTTTCCTTCCTTACATTGTAGTATAATGATATCCAATATAGTAACCGAACAGGCAAGCAGCCATTTGGATATTTATCACTATTGTAGCCTAAAATGTGAAGAAGGTAAAGTAAGATGCTGAAAAATATTTATATTATATTAGAATATAAAGAGTATATGGAGTCATTTGCGTTATTGGGAAGGCAGCTGGAAGCGGATGGAGTGCGTGTCAGCTGCTTTACCATGGAGCAGCTTTTTTCCGGGGGTAATATACCGGTCCGGCCGCAGGATGCATGGGAAGCAAAAGTAAAAAGCGGGGACTGGAAGGCGTGTCTGTGGATTACGGATAACGGTACCCTTGCCGGGAAGCTTGCCTGTTGTGAATTTCCTGTCCTTATATTTCTGCATGCGGGAAATCAGGATCAGGACTTAACTGAATTTCGTTTTGCCATGGAAAATCCGGAAGAGCAGGTTTACTTTTATTTAAACAGGGTATATCAGCGGTTAAGAAATATCCCCTGGGAAATAACAGTTACAAAACGCTGCCTTATCCGTGAGACTAAGGAATCAGATGTGGATGCATTTTATCAGATTTACAGTGCGCCCGCCATTGTACGGTTCATGGAGAATCTATATCCTGAAATAGAGGCAGAGAAGCGATATATAAGAGAATATATAGAGAAGGTTTACTGCTTTTATGAATTTGGCATATGGACGGTGACCTTACAGGAAACCGGTGAAGTCATTGGCAGGGCAGGATTCTGTTACCGTGAAGGGTATGAAGAGCCGGAAATGGGGTTCATCATAGGGGTTCACTGGCAGCGTCAGGGACTGGCTTATGAGGTATGCAGCGCCCTGATTGAATATGCCCGGGAGGAATTGCAGTTTGATAAGATCTGTGTATTCGTTGATCCGGGGAATGAAGCCTCGTTTTGCCTGTGCAGGAAATTGGGCTTTGTGGAGACCGGTGAGGTAAAGGAAGATGGAAAGCAGTATATACGGATGATTTCGGGTTGACTTTTTGCCATTTTATTAGTAGTGTATAATCAATACAAAAGAAGCGGGAAGGTTACTGTTCAGAGGATAACATCCCGCGGGAAGTGTTTGGGACAAGAAAGGAAATGAGGGACAATGGCACAGGATATAAGGGTAGTGGCAAGGACTTTTGAAGTACAGGACAATCAGGGCATGAACGAAGATTTGACGTTATTGGCCGGGAAAGCAGCCGGCGTCTGTTATATGCCGGACGATTATATGGAAAAAGGAATACAGAATACGGAAAAGGCAATGAAAAGAGCGGCAGGTACGGCAAAAAGCGGACACCACAGTGTATTTGACCATGGTCATATCACCTTTGTAGTGAAGACCAATAAAGTGCTTGCCATGCTGCTGAACAGTGTGGGTGCCTATACCACATCGGAGAAAAGCGCCCGCTATACAGTGATGCATCCGGAGACGGAGTTGGAGCTTACCTTATATGATAAATGGAGAATCAGGCTGCAGGGACTGATCCTTGAAAAATACCCTGATATGTCAGAAAAAGAAGCAGACAAGCTGAGTATTGAGAATGCCCGGTATCTGATCAGTATATTTACCCCTACCACCATGGAATACACCATATCCTTCCGGCAGGCTTTCCTGACAGCGGACTATCTGGAACGTTTAAGCAGGGACTGCCGGGAGCTTACCGATTCCTTCAGCAGCAGACTGGGCAGCAGTGCCGGAGAGCTTGCCGGGCTTTTACGGGAGCAGTTGGGAGAAATGCGGGTTGCGGATAATAAGAATCAGTATTTCCGCTTTCTGGAGTATCAGCACAGTAAGAGAGAAACGGCACCCAAAAAAGAAATAGTGGGAGACAGCTACACCTTGGTGTATACAGGCTCCCTCGCCATACTTGCGCAGATACAGCGCCACAGAACCTTAAGGTACAGCATGTTTTTTGACGGTAATCCTGAACGCTTTGGATTCTATATACCAACAATTGTGAAGGAAGCCGGCTTTTCTGAGGAATGGCTCAGAGATATCAGCAGCGTAGCTTACTGCATTCCCCAGGGAACCCTGGTAAGGATTACAGAACAAGGTATATTTGAGGATTTCGCCCTGAAGTGTAAGGAGCGTCTTTGCGGCAGAGCACAGCTGGAAGTGACCAAAAATACGGAAGCTTCCGTATGGAAATTCATAAAGGGTGCCGAATCCCTTTGTGAGGAGAATCAGGAACTGCTTACAGCCATTACATACACACCTGCAGACGGAGGTACCATGCAGCCCTGTGCCCGCTGTATGTTCCGGGATTTTGTCTGTACGGAAGGCTGCCGGTTCGGAGCAAAGGAAGCATTAGCCAGAATAATATAGCTTAGGAACTGTCAATCCTGCGGAATCTATAATTAAAAAAGGAATTCTATGGCATAGAAAGAAGCGCCATAGAATTCCTGAATTTTTATAGCCTTACTGACCATAGAAAATCTTTGCAATGGGAGAATCCGGTGACAGGATAATCGTTTTATTATTACCTGTCATAGAAATCTTCAAGGCATCCAGACTTCTCACAAAAGAATAAAATTCCTGCTTTGATTCATCTGCGTATGCTTCAGAAAGGATCCGCATGTACTCAGCTTCCCCTTCTGCGATCAGTATGGCCGCTTCCTTTTCTGCTTCCGATAATAATACAGTCACTTCCTTATCCGTGGAATTTCTGATCATCTGTGCTTCAGAACTCCCCTCAGCAATATAAGTTGCTGCAATATTGCCGCGCTCTGAAATCATTCTCTCATAAACTGCATTTTTATTATCACCCGGCAAATCCAACTGCTTAATCTCATAAGACAGCAGCTCAATCCCATACTGGTCCAGCGTACTGCCGATATTAGTCACTATACTTTGCGCAAGGGCACCGCCCCGGCCGGAGATCACTTCATCCTGTGACGTGCTGCTGATCACATTCTTGGTTGAGTTATAAATAACAGTATCCAGACGGCTTTCTGCAACTGTGACAGAAGAATTCAAAGTCTGGGCGAATTTCAGGGGATCGGTAATCCGCCATAATATGTAACTGTCACAGATCATGGTCTTCTTATCACTGGTAATGACATCGGAAGGTGAAAGATCATATAACAAAGTCTGATTCGGAAGCTTCTCCACACTCTGGACAAAAGGAAGCTTAAAGCTGATGCCTGCCTCCGTAATCACATGGTCTATCCTGCCGAACTGACGGATCAGACTATATTCATTTTCGTTGGTAACCACCATACTTGAGCCGCCTACGATTAACAGGGCTAACAATAACACGATCCATATCACTTTCTTAAATACTTTCATAAGCCGCCTCCTATTCCACATCAGACTGCGTATCGCGGTCTGATGAATTGCTGCCACTATTAACAAAAGAGTCCAAAGGATAAATAGTCTGTACTTCCCCGCTGGGACTCTCAATGATTACTTTTAAATCGGGAAGAACCTCCTCCATAGTCTCATAGAACATCCGCTGCCTGGTAATAACCGGATTCTTGATATATTCCTGATACATGGAATTAAACCTTGCAACCTGCCCTGTTGCTTCATTGATCCGCTCCGTTTTCTGTGCTTCCGCTTCCTTTATGATACCGTCTGCATGTGCCTGTGCCTGAGGAATCTGTTCATTCCGGTATTTATTGGCATTATTAAGTGCCGTATCCTTCCCCTGCTTGGCAGTTTCCACCGCTTTAAATGCTTCCATGATTTCCTCCGTGGGAGGCTCGGAATCCTGAATGGTAATATTAACCAGCTGTATCCCCAGATCCTGTACATCCATATATTCCAGAATCATCTCCTTGATTGCTGCCTGAATCTCATTCTTCCCGGTAGTCAGCACATCATCCACCGTATAACTGCCTACAACCGTACGGATACAACTCTGACTCACATTCTTCAAAATCCGCACCGGTTCCTCGGAAGAATAAAGAGCCTTTACGGGATCGGAAAAACGATACTCCACAAAAAAATCCACATGCACAAAATTATAATCCGAAGTAATCATCAGCGCTTCCGCTTCGTTTGTGGCATCAGTCTCTGCATTATAACCGATGGTAAATCCCTGTATGGTGGTATTTACCTTCCTGACCTGCTGAATAAAAGGAATTTTAAAATGCAATCCCGAATCCGTAACCGATGCAGCATTACCAAAGGTAATCAATACAGCCTGTTCCTGCTCCCTGATCTGATAAGTGGAGTTAAACCCCAATATCAAAAGCACTAAAACCGCAACTACGATTCCGGCTATTTTCCCTGAAGACTTCCAAATACTTTGTCCGCTGCCGCCGCCATTTGGCGGGACTGTTTCAAACCCACTTTTCCTGTTGTGCTGGGTGTCTTTATTCATTTATGACCTCCTGTCCTGACGCTCAGTAGCGTATATGTTAAAATAATAATGTGTACAGCTGATATCTATATTACAGGATAATCCGTTATTGTACAATCATATTGCTGATAAAACTTCTGTTAAACTTCTGTAAAATGTTACTGTTCAGTCGTGCCTCCTTCACAGCAACATGATGCATACAGAATCACAAAACGAACAAGTTCGTTTTAAGCGTGTGATTTGGCGCTTGCAACCCTCGGGATTTTGTGCAAAAGCGGCACAAAACACCTCGCGGGATAGTACCCTCTGAACTGTAATTCTGTAAAACATCAGGTTACCTGCTTCTTGCATTTTGCCGGAAAATATTATACGATACTAAAAATAGGTTGATGTCTGCAATATCAGCAGCAAGGAGAGGGTGAATATGACAGTATATTATTGCTTCCCCGGCGGGAAGACAAAGGCGCTTACGATGAGTTATGATGATGGGGTACAGCAGGATGAAAGACTTGTTGGCATTTTTAACAAGTATGGGATTAAGGGAACCTTTAATTTGAATTATGGGCTTATGGATCGGCCGGAGCGTATTGGCAGGGATAAGGTACAGGCAATATACCAGGGACATGAGATTTCTACCCATACATTGACGCATCCGTCAATTGCCAGATGTCCGCTGTCTATGGCGGCGCAGGAGATCCTGCAGGACCGGATGGGGCTTGAGTCACTTGCAGGGTATGCGGTGAGAGGGCATGCCTATCCCAATGGTTCTTATAGTAAGGAGATTGAAGCTTTGTTTTCACAGCTTGGTATAGCTTATGGGAGAGTTGTGGAAGCGGTTGCTGATTATGAGCTTCCGGATAACCCCATGGAATGGCATCCTACCTGTCATCATAATGATAAGGAGTTGATGGAAAGGGTCGGATGGTTTGCCGGATTAACCAAGAGACAGCATTTAAGGCTGTTGTATGTATGGGGACATAGCTATGAGTTTGATGATCATGATAATTGGGATGTGATCGAAACATTTTGTGAATATATGGGCGGCCGGGATGATATCTGGTATGCTTCAAATATTGAAATCATAGATTATATGCAGACAATGAAAAATCTGATATTTACGGCAGATGGGCAGAGGGTGTATAATCCTTCCGTACAAAGTGCATTTCTGCTGGTTGATGATGCCCGGATTGTTGAGGCTTCGGGCGGCGTATATACGACTCTGTGAGCGTTCATACAAAGGGTGAGAAGCGGACTGGAAAAGAGTGTGGCAGTTCGCGGTTATTGTGCGTCACACCGCACAGATAGGAGCAATGGTGATTGCGATAAGATATAAAGAGATGTTGTCCGGAAAGTCTGTGATCAGGGAGTTGTCAGAATATGCAGCAGAAAAAGGAGCCGAGATAGGTTATGAAAATGTATTTGATTATAGTCTGGGAAATCCTTCGGTTGCTGTTCCCCAGGAATTTACAGACCGGATGATTCACATGCTTGCGACCCAGGATTCCACAAAATTACATGGATATAGTCCCAGTCTGGGAATTCCGGGGGTCAGGACGGCGGTGGCATCGTCCCTTCAGAAGAGATTTGGTCTGCCTTACGGTCAGGAGCACATTTTTATGGCTTCCGGTGCGGCAGGTGCCTTGTCTCATGCATTCAGGCTTGTTACAAAGCCGGGTGATGAGGTAATTGCCTTTGCTCCGTTTTTTCCGGAATATCGTCCTTATGTGGAGCTTACGGGGGCGTTCCTTAAGATCGTTCCGCCGCTTACGGAGACCTTTCAGATTCATTTTGAAGCCCTGGAAGAAATGATTTCAGAAAAAACAATGGCAGTCCTGGTCAATTCGCCCAATAATCCTTCCGGTGTTGTGTATACGGAAGAAACAATAAAACAACTGGCTGAAATACTTACAGAAAAAGAAAAGCAGTATGGACATGATATTTTCCTGATTTCAGATGAACCGTACAGGGAAATTGTGTTTGATGGAAGAGAGACTCCCTGCATAGCAACATATTATGACAATACGATCATGTGTTATTCCTTTTCCAAGTCCCTGTCCCTGCCAGGTGCAAGAATCGGTTATGTGGCAGTAAATCCGGCCTGCAGAGAGGCGGAAACGTTGATTCAGATGTGCGGACAGATTTCCCGCGGTATTGGACATAATTGCCCGTCGTCCATCATTCAGCTGGCCGTATCCCATGTACTGGATCTGACAGCTGATATAAGTGTATATGAGACGAACCGGAACCTTTTGTATAAGGAACTGAAGGAACTGGGATTTGAATGTGTAAAACCTGACGGCACTTTTTATATTTTTCCCCGTGCGTTAGAAGAGGATGCGGTTGTATTTTGTAAAAAAGCGCTGAAATATAATCTGATCCTGGTACCGGGAGACAGCTTTGGTGCACCTGGATTTTTCCGGATGGCATACTGCATTGATACTGATAAAGTGGAACGTTCCCTGACTGCACTCAGAAGTTTCGTGCACACAGAATATACGAAAAGGATTGGAGAATCTATATGACAGAAATAATCAAGGCAATCATCTATGGTATTGTGGAGGGCATCACCGAATGGCTTCCCATCAGCAGTACCGGACATCTATTATTATTGGAAAAAATCATGCCGTTCACTGAGGTTTCGGATAATTTCTTCGGTATGTTCGATGTGGTCATTCAGTTGGGAGCCATCCTGGCAGTAGTAGTTCTATACTGGAAACAAATATGGCCCTTTGCCTTGTCCGCAAGAGAAAGGAAGGGAAAAAGCGGGGCATCTTCCTTCATCAAAAAGGATATCATGGTGTTATGGCTTAAAATATTAGTGTCCTGTGTACCTGCGGCTATTATCGGATTAATGTTTGATGATGTGCTGGAAGCGCTTTTTTACCGATATGAAGTTATAGCGCTGGCACTCATCATATTTGGTATTGCATTCATTGTCATAGAAAACTGGAATAAGGGAAGATCAGCTAAAATCACAACACTTTATGAGATCACCTTCCAGACAGCTCTGATGATTGGTGTTTTCCAGGTTATTGCCGCTGTATTTCCCGGAACCTCCAGATCCGGGGCTACGATAGTGGGTGCCTTGCTGATTGGCGTGTCCAGGAAAGTGGCAGCAGAATATACCTTCTTTCTGGCTATTCCGGTAATGTTCGGAGCAAGCCTTTTAAAACTGGTAAAATTCGGCTTTCATTTTACCACAGTAGAGGCTGTTCTGCTGCTGACCGGAACAGTGGTTGCATTTGTAGTTTCCCTGTTTGTACTCCGCTTCCTGATTAACTACATTAAAAAGCATGATTTTAAAATATTTGGCTGGTACCGCATAGTGTTAGGTATTATTGTATTATTATATTTTGGCCTGCTGATATAATTATTTTCAGCCTTATACTGCTGTTTAGTGTACTGGTAGGGGGGATTGATAAATCCGGACGAGAGAGGTACAGAACTGGTTTTCCGGCGGCAGGGGACATCATACACAGGGAAAGACATACAGAGCCCGCGGGGATGGTTTACAGCAGATTTTTCAGTGCGGAAAACTG
>Ga0153941_1000479_pt1 | contig 17675 bp, 14 predicted proteins | sample TSNJ025MetaG_FD_104733 | JGI IMG/M metagenome (GOLD analysis project Ga0153941, IMG submission 104733) | Attine ant fungus gardens microbial communities from New Jersey, USA - TSNJ025 MetaG | ecosystem: Host-associated > Fungi > Mycelium > Unclassified | place: USA: New Jersey, Brendan T. Byrne...
CATTGAATTTATTTCTCTTAGTATACTACATATGATCTGAAAATGAAAGCCTTGCTGAATTTTTTTTAGAAATTTTGTGCTGCTTTTACACAAAAGCCAGACGAATTTATTCGTTTTTGGATCTCACTGACAGTATCAAAGGTACTATTTAGAGTTGACAAGAACGTCCTATATCTGTATACTTATTTGAGAATACGATTGTAGGGGATTAATATTGTATAAAACATTTGATATGTATTAGGGGAGAATTTGCAATGCTGACTGACTTGGTTAATTTTGATACAAAAACATTAATTGGTGTTCTGATCTGGATTAATATTGCTGCCGGGATTATCGTTTTTTTGTACCTGAAATTGGATAAACATGAAACTGATTATAACATCCGCAGCATGATCACTATCAGGGTTCTGGCTGCAATTGGTTATCTTCTGATGTTTTTCAGAGGTAATATGCATGACACGATTTCTGTGAACATAAGCAACACGCTTCTTTTTTTCTGTCATTATATGGAAGCGCGTTTAATACTTGACCTGGCAGATAAAGCCAGTAAAAAAATAAATACTGTTTTGTCCTCAATTCTGGTTATAGGTGTCTTTATCTTTAACCTGCTGGAATTTTATTACAGAGATGCATCATTACGCGTAGGTTTGGCTTCGGTCTTTATCTTTTTGATCTTTCTGCTGCCTGCCATCCTGCTCATGACATCAAGGGAAATAAGCAGATTCAAAAGAGGAATCAGTATTTTCTATCTTTTCTTGCTTATTGCCCTGATTCCCAGAGGTTATCAGGCTTTTTTCAACAAAAGCATCCATATTCATACAAACGCTTATTTCCAAACGCTGTTATTTTTATCACTTATATTGCTTACCATATCCAATACGATTATTTATTTGCTTTTTATAAAAGAACAAACCGACATGCTCATTGAAAAAATGGCGGCTTATGATAACTTGACGAACGTGTTGAACCGGCATAGATTTTTTATAGAGGGGAAAAAGGTTTTTACAAGTCATATTGCATCTCGAATCGGGTTGACATTATTGTTTTTTGATATCGATCATTTTAAAAATATAAACGATCAGTATGGGCATCAATTTGGTGATGAAGCATTGAGCCGATTTGCCGATGTGCTTAAAAATAATATTCGCCCAAACGATTTATGCTGTCGGTATGGCGGTGAGGAATTTATCATACTTCTGGGCAATGGATCTGAAAGTACAGGCAGGGATATAGCATACAGAATAATACGGGAAATGGAAAATTTTCGTATTGATTCTCAGCCGGATTTGCGAATTACTACAAGTATAGGAAGTATGTTCGGTGTTCCGAAAGCCGGTGATTATTTGGAGGATTTTATAGCTAAGGCGGATGCTGCCTTATATCAGGCTAAAAAAACAGGAAGAAACAAATTAGTCATTTATAGTGATGAGTGAAGACTGCTGTGTATAACGTTTGGACGAATCCCTGAGCTATGCGGCGGTTGTAGCCCAAATCGATTATCCTGCGCTCCAGACGGTTTGTAATATTCCGTCGGCAATAGCTTGCGCTATATCATAAAAGCGTTCATCAAATAACTGGTTATCTGCATCGGTATTGATGAATCCCACCTCTACCAATACTGCCGGCATCTGTGTACTGTTTAATACAACCAGATTCGGCCTTTCATTTACTCCTTGATTAACAAATCCAACCTGCTCAAGCTGATAATTAATTCTTTCAGCCAAACGTGCAGCTCTTGAGTACCGGCTATATACCAGACTCTCTACTCCTGTATACTGATTGGGATAAGGGCTGGCGTTACGATGTATGGATACAAAATAATCAGCTCCAACCTGATTTGCTTTCTGAGCTTTTTGGTAGGGTGAATCATATACATCGGTAGTACGGGTATAAAATACATTCACTCCGTTTGCTTCAAGTATTGGTCCGATTGCTAATACCAATGCCAATGCATCATCTTTCTCCTGACGTCCGTTATATACTGCACCGGGGTTTGCTCCACCGTGCCCTGCATCAAGCGCAACAAGTGCCATTTATTGCACCTCCTGCATATCTTTCTATAATAATATGCAGGGATTCTTTTTGTGTGCATCATTGTAACTGTTTAGCCGTCAGGTAGAACTGTTACGGATATTATTTGCAGGTACTAATAAAGTATTTATATAGAATTGCCCAGGCATTAATGTTATGTTATACTTGCATAAAAGAATGTTATCGCCCATTAAGGCAAATGGCTATGTTACCCAAGCCAATATGGGGAAAGGCAATTATGAGATTACAAATTGACAACGTAACAAAAAAGTACGGCAGTACATACGCGCTGAATGATCTTTCGCTGTCTATTGAGAGCGGTGGTATATTTGGTCTTGTGGGGCGAAATGGAGCGGGTAAAAGCACATTAATGAAAATTTTAGTAACTTTAGAGAAGCCTGCAGAGGGAACTGTGCGTCTTGATGATATTGATATTATTAAAAATCCCAATGCGATTCGAAGAGTTTTAGGTTATTTGCCCCAGGATGCAGCGATATATCCTAATCTTACTTCGATAGAGCGCAGCCGCCGTTTTTCATTTTTGGCATTGCTGATTTTGTCCATGCTTGCCGCATTTTTCTTTATGCCTAATGATACAACATGGCAGGTTATGGCTGTAACACCTTACATATTTGATTTTACCCATGATCCTTCCTGGCTTCCGATGAGAAGCGCATGGGGTCTTGGCTTGTTTCTGCCAATGCTGGGATATTATTATGTATGTAATACATTGGCTTTTGATGAGCGTATGGGTGTTGATCAATTAATCCGCTCTTCAACAACCAAAACGCATGTATATTTTATAGGTAAATTTCTGTCTGATTGTATGCTTCTTTACTTAGCAGTCGCAGTTGTAATGATCTGTACAGCGTTTGCCATGATTACCCGTTTCCCGGGACAATGGCTGTCCATGCATGTGTTCCTTTCCCCTTTTATATTCCTGGCTGCGGCGATACCGCTTGTATCAGCCATTGCAATTATATTTGAAAGTACCTGTTATTTAAGAGGCGGTACCGGTGCGATTATATATTTTGTGTTATATGTACTTATTATGGACAAAAGTTCACATACAGGAGCGTTTTCCCAGGTTACGCCTGAGTGGATAAGGCTTATTGATTTTACGGGTATGTCACGTTTATATCCAAATCTGATTGATGATATATTCAGCCAAACAGGACGCCGGATTATTGATTTTCATTATTTTGCTGAACCTATACCCTATGGGATTAAGGTCATATTCCACGGTATTACATGGGATTTAAAAGAAGTACTGTATTCGTTGGGTATGATAATGATATCCTTCTTGTTGGTTATGGCGGCTGTACCGGTCAATAAACTCTTCAGACTTGTGAGAAGGAACACCAAATGGAAGAAACAGCAAATATCACAGGATTTGCCGCCAACCAGGTTTGTTTTGGGCAGATATACATTGGATAAAATTCCATTACATAGTAACCTTTTAGGTTGTATGGCAGCGGAATTAAAGATGTTACTCTCAGGGTTTCCCGGGTATTGGAGATTTGGAGGGATTATACTGATAATTGCTTCCCTGGTATTGCCTTTATTTTCAGTGCAAAGCGTATATCTGATGTTGGTGTTCATATGGTTTATCAGCGTATTTTCCAGTATGGGCTGCCGCGAGCATATGAATGATACATTGAAATGTATTAATGTTTTGCCGGGCGGAGATTGGCAAATCTTATATACATACGCGTCAGGTCTTGTCATTTCCTTTACGATTATAACGCCGGCGGCAGTCAGAATGATATTGGCCGGACAGATGGAAAGTGTTTTTCTCTGTGTGTGCGGTGCGGTTTTTGTTCCGTCGTTAGCCATATTTTTAGGAGAATACACAAAAACACGCCGTGCATTTGAAGTTACATTTATCTTAATAACATTTACAGCACTATTTGGCGGTACCCCGCTGATGTACATGTTGGCAGTCCCGGAGATGCTGTCGTTAACCAGAGCTGTTACTTATTTGATTTCAGGACTGCTTATGGGTATTTTGGCTATTTGTAAGCGTAAAAATGTAATAAAAAAGTTTTCATGAGGACTATTAAGAGAAATTAATATATTTATAATAATATCCGCCTGAAACCTGTTAAGATTTCAGGCGGATATTATTTAATCCTGCTCTTTGTTCTCAGAACTTTCTCCTCCGGGGCCGTCTTTACGCGGTACCTCATCGGGAATAATATCTGTAGATCTTTTGTTATAAGAATCCACAGGGCGTGTGTCGTTTGGTGTGATTTTAATTTCATCAGACATATTCTTCGAACTCATTATAGTTACCTCCATAGAATAAATTTATTGTTCCCTACCAGTATTACCCAAATTTTACAATGTAATCATAAATAATTAATTATTTACAACTTAGCTAAGCTATTGATGATATAATGAAAGTAATGAGATTAAAAAATTTACATAGATTTTACATGAAATGGTTATATATTTTACAATTGTAAGATACTATTAGGGAAACACGAAAAGTAGAAAACAGATAAAGAGAGGACAAGTTATGAATTTTTTTGATATATTGACCATGATTGGAGGACTGGCTTTATTTCTATTTGGAATGAATCTCATGGGAGATGGACTGACACGGGCATCAGGAGGACGTTTGGAGCGGATATTGGAGAAGCTGACCAGTAATCCCATCAAAGCCGTATTAGTAGGAGCGGGTGTTACCGGTATTATTCAATCATCATCAGCAACCACAGTCATGGTGGTGGGTTTCGTTAACTCCGGTATCATGAAGCTTGAACAGGCAGTTGGTGTTATTATGGGTGCCAATATCGGAACAACGGTGACCTCATGGATTCTTGGTCTTACAGGTATCAACAGTAATAATTTTTTTGTCCAAATGCTGAAACCTTCCTCTTTCTCCCCGATCCTGGCAATCATTGGAGTTGCTATCTTCATGTTTGCCAAAAGTGATAAACTGAAACATGTTGCAACAATAATGGTTGGATTTACCATATTAATGTTCGGTATGGATACCATGAGCGGTGCGGTCAAACCTCTTGCGAATATTCCCGAATTTGCAAGCATCCTGACCAGATTCTCCAACCCTTTGTTGGGAATGCTTGCCGGTCTGGTGCTGACTGCGATCATACAGTCATCCTCTGCTTCCGTTGGTATGCTGCAGGCCCTTTGTCTGACAGGCGTAGTGGGTTATGGAACTGCCATACCGATTATCATGGGGCAAAATATCGGAACTTGTGTAACAGCCCTGTTATCCGGTATCGGTGCCAGTAAAAACGGAAAGAGAGCCGCACTGGTTCATTTGTATTTCAATATTATCGGAACAGTAGTATTCATGATTGTGTTCTATACCATAAATGCAATCTCACCATTTGCCTTTTTGGGCGAAGCCGCGACACCCTTTGGCATCGCTATTATACACAGCTTATTTAATATCGCGGCGACGATATGTCTGCTGCCATTTTCCAGGGTTTTAGTGAAGCTTGCATGCTTAACCATTAAGACCGAAGATAAACCGGAAGAAGCAGACGCCGGGGAAAAAGTGCTGAATCTGTTGGATGCCCGTTTTCTGGATACGCCGTTCTATGCTGTGGAACAATGCAGGATTGTGGCGGTGTCAATGGCGGAGCTGGCAGAGAAATCCATGAATCTGTCCATGAAGCTGCTTGATGATTACAGCAAAGAGAAGGCCGAACAGGTAAAATCACTGGAAAGCCAGGTGGATCATTTTGAAGATATTTTGGGAAGCTATCTGGTAAAACTAAGTTCCCGCCCGCTGACAGAAAGAGACAACCAGGTTCTTACTGTTTTACTGCACAGTATCAGTGATTTTGAGAGGATTTCCGATCATGCATTGAATATCATGGAAGCGGCCAAAGAAATGCATAAGAAGGATTTGCATTTTTCGGAAAAAGCACAAAAAGAACTGGAAATTTTCAGCCGTGCCATACACGATATTATGAAGATTACAGTGTTGAGTTTCATGGAGGAAGATCTGATGCTGGCTGCACAGGTAGAACCTCTTGAGGAAGTGATTGATAACCTGAACAAGACCATTAAGCAGCGCCACGTAAAACGCCTGCGAAAAGGAAAATGTACAATTGAAATGGGATTTGTATTGACGGATATTATCACTAATTATGAAAGGGTATCTGATCATTGTTCCAATATTGCAGTGTGCCTGTTGACTATGAGAGAAGAAGATTTTGACACCCATGCCTATCTCAATAAGCTGAAAAGGGAAGATAATATTGATTTCAGAAGCAAGGTAATGGCATATGAAGAAAGGTATCAGCTGCCATCATAATGAAGCATTAATATTTGGGAATTTGGAAGTGAGGATTATAAATGGCCGTTATTTATGTGGTGGAAGATGATAGAAACATTCAGGAAATTGAAACCTTTACCCTGCGTAATGTTGGTTACGGGGTAGAAGGTTTTGACCTTGCGTCTTCATTTTTTGAAGCATTGCAGAAGGAACAACCAGATTTGATCATTCTGGATATCATGCTGCCGGATGAAGATGGCCTTACTGTCTTAAAACGTCTGCGTTCCCGCCGGGAGACACAGAAGATACCTGTTATCATGGTTACGGCCAAAACGACAGAAATTGATAAGGTGAAAGGTCTGGATATGGGAGCGGATGACTATATGACCAAACCCTTTGGCGTTATGGAGCTGATCTCCCGTGTAAAAGCCTTATTACGAAGAAGTGCAGGTCCTGAAGAAAAGGAAAAGCACATGAAGATGGGAAATATCCTGCTGGATCGTGAGAAACGGGCGGTATATGTAAACGGAGAGCCGGTGGAACTGACATATAAAGAATATGAATTGCTGAAGCTGCTTATGGTCAATGCCGGAATTGTAACCACCAGGGATGTCATACTGGACCGGGTATGGGGAACTGATTTTGCGGGAGAATCCAGAACTCTTGATATGCATATCAAAACACTGCGGCAAAAACTGCAGGAGGAAGGCAGCATGATAAAGACTGTGCGGAATGTAGGTTATTACTTTGGCAGCTGACGTTTGATTCAGAGTACTGTCCGGCAAACAGATGGGAGTCATATGAAAACCAAAATAAAAAAATACATGGTATTAATCGGTATCCTGTCCATATCGGCTGCCATGCTGTTGATCACTGTGGTTTATTATGATCTGTATAAGCAGCAGATCCTGTTGGATCTGAAAACCTACGCTCAGCTGCTGGTAAAGATGGACGGACAGTTGACAGCAGCAAATGATTATGCATTTGCCGCAGAAGAGGGAATTCGGATAACCTTTATTGATGAAGAGGGTTGGGTGACCCTGGACAGCCAGGCGGACAGCCGCGGCATGGATAATCATAAAGAAAGACCGGAGATTGAAGAGGCATTTATAAACGGAGAAGGAATGGCTATTCGGGAGTCCCGGACATTCGGGCAAAGTACTTTTTATTATGCCTTGTATCTTGAAAATGGGAGTGTTGTTCGGGTCAGCAGAGAGGCAGACAGTATTTACAGTATCTTTGGCAAGGTGCTTCCAAGCCTGGGAGTGGCAGCCCTGTTTCTGCTTCTCTTATGTCTGCTGCTTGGTAATTACCTGACCCGGAGTCTGGTCCGCCCGATTGTACAGTTAACGGAGAGTATGGACGAAACAGAAGTCATGGCGGACTATGAAGAGCTGAATCCCTTTATTCAGATGATCAGGAAGCAGCATGAAGATATTATGAAAAGTGCAAAAGTGAGAGAGGAATTTACGGCTAATGTATCCCATGAGTTAAAAACACCGCTTACTGCTATTTCAGGATATGCGGAATTGATTGAAACCGGGATGGCATCAGCGGAGGATGTGGAGCTCTTTGCCCGTGGTATTCACAGCAGCGCAACCAGACTCCTGACGCTGATCAATGATATTATCCGTCTGTCGGAACTGGATGATACGGAAGAAGAGCCCGTATTTGAAAGACTGAATCTGTTCATTGCTGCACAGACCTGTGTGGATATGCTGGGAATTAATGCGGAAAAGCATGAAGTGGAACTTATGCTTACCGGTAAGGATTGTTACATAACCGGCAATAAGCAGATGATTGAAGAGCTTTTATATAATTTATGCGATAATGCAATCCGCTATAATAATAAGAACGGAAAAGTAATGCTGGAAACATATGAAGAAGAAAAGGAGACCATATTAATCGTTCAGGATACCGGAATCGGCATACCTATGGAACATCAGGAAAGAATATTTGAACGTTTTTACCGTGTTGATAAAAGCCGTTCCAAGCAAACGGGAGGTACAGGACTGGGACTGGCTATTGTAAAACATATTCTGGTAAAACATGATGCGCGGATGGAGCTAAAGAGCGAAGAAGGAGTGGGAACAATGATCAAAATTGCCTTTCCCCACCGGAATCGTTACAAATTTCACAACGAAATAGAACCGATGTCTTGACAAATGCAGGATTTTATTATAAAATTCTCTCATTACTTTATAAAAAAATTATATAATAGGAGAGAACATATGAAAAGAATTATAGTTTTACTGGCGGCGATTGTCTCCTTATTCAGCCTGACAGGTTGTAATATTCTTGCTGCGTTAAGTGGTGCGGCGGATTTTGATGCGGCATTGTATATCAAAGGGAATCTGGAATCAATGTATCTCGGACAATTCGATGACGATTATCTTGATATCGTTGACGCTACAAAGGAAGATTTAGAAGAGAGTCATCTTTATAATGTAGAATATGAATATTACGAATATTTCAGTAAATATTTCTCCGTTGCAACGGATTACATTTCAGATGAAACGAATCAAAAGGGCATAGATTTGGTTAAGGAGATATACTCTCATTCCAGGTTTAAGGTAGATTCAAGTACCAAGGCGCAGGATGGAAGCTTTAATGTTACAGTTACAATCAGTCCTATCACTATAATTCAGGATTTTGATGTAAAGTATTGGGATAGCTATCTGGAGGACTTTGATTCAAAATACAACTATGATGATCCGTCATTAACAGAAGCAGAACTGGAAGCACTCATTTTTGAAGGTGAAGAATTCTGGGCAAACAGGACTTTTGATACAATGACTGAACTTATGAACAACGGTGTATCTTATGGTGATGAAGTAGTGGTTGTGATTCGTGTATATGAAGATACAGATGGTCTCTATACTTATTCGGATTCTGATTTTTCGAGTATTGATAATCTTATTCTGAAGTACAATTAAAGAAACATATGGCAGCTGACTGAAATAATCAGCTGTCATTTTTTTTATGAAAGAAGCAGCGAACTCATTGCACTTTCTGATCTTACGGCTTATAATGTATGTATGGCTGTTATATATTACCAAATATAGAATAGAGAGAGGAGGGGAAGGATAATGCATGAAGTAAAGCTTACGTTTACAGACGGAAAATATATTCTGCTGAAACCCGGTGATACTGTCATTCCTTATGGAATAAACAGAATCAATCCGTTAAGTCCTGATATAAAAGAGCCTGTGGTACTTGATAATAATAGTCATGATGAGTTTATCACAGATATTTTGGGTATCCTGTGCCAATATGATTTCTTTTTTGTAAATAATTTACAGAAGGCATATAATACCAAATTTGTAATCAGAGTAAAAGGTTTCTGAGAATAGCAAAAGGAGTGCCAGCAAGATGGTGATCCTGCTGGCTGAAAATGAAAAGAAAATATTTTGTTTACCTTGACATTTATAAGTATACCTGCTAATTGTGAATTACATATTATCAGAATTTGAAGAATGTGTGAATATAATAAATTTTTTTGATGAAATCTATATTCAGTGACCTCATATTGGGTCGCCGAATATGGATTTTTTGTTTAAATGTCAGATAGTTGTCAAGTTATTGAAGATGTCTGAATATAATTTTATAGAAAGTGGATATTTGGACATCTGTTTAAACAGATGCAGAAGGAGGGAATATGGATAAAAAACTGATTCGCAGGAGTGTACAGGAGGAAACAGGAGTACCGGTTTTTTTCCTTTTAAAATGTTTATTGTTTTCTTACATATTAACAGGCGGATTATTACTGTTGCTGGCTCTCTTATTATATCGGTTTGGATTATCTGAAAAAATCGTATCCATAAGTATTATTGTGATTTATGTGGCTGCTACTTTTTTTGCGGGATTTGTTACAGGAAAAAAGATGAAGACAAGAAAATTTCTCTGGGGATTTGTGATGGGGAGTGCGTATTTCCTGGTACTGGTAGTGGTATCCCTGGCGGTGAATCAGTCTGTAAGTGCCATTACTGATAATATTTTCACTACTTTGGTACTATGTGCCGGCGGTGGGATGCTGGGGGGAATGCTGAGTTGAATTATTTACAGGTTATTTAAAAAAAATACTTTTAAGATGAAGAAATATATGTTATACTACAGAAAGTTTATTAGTTACTGTTTAGTGCGTACTATGGCAATAAAGGAGGTACGACCGAACAGTAACGTTTATTGGTCCGTAGAATTAACAAAACAGGAGGTTATATAATGAAACACATTAAGACGTTGAGCACCAGAGATTTAAAAGAGTCAGTAAAGAAAGGCGGATGCGGTGAATGTCAGACTTCATGCCAGTCAGCTTGCAAGACTTCTTGTACCGTTGGTAATCAAAGTTGTGAAAAGTTGAAATAACCTAAGTGGATATGATACGACTTGTGTAAGCAGCGATTTGGGTCGCTGCTTATTATATGTATGTCTGAACAGTACAAATGGAAAGGAAGATACAATGATACATCAGTATAAAAGTAATGATTATAATATTGTTATGGATGTGAACAGTGGTTCTGTGCATATCGTTGACGATATTGTATATGACATGATTCCGCTGGTGGAACCGCTGATGAATGAAGGGATAAAGGATCCTGAGATTATTAAGGCGGCAGTGCTGAATCTGGCCAATATTCCCTATCCTGATGAAGTGATTATTGAAGCTGTGGAGGAAGTGCTTGCATTGGAAAAGGCCGGACAGTTGTTCTCGCCTGATATTTATGAAAATGCTGTTTTCGACTTTAAAAACAGAGAAACTGTGGTCAAGGCTCTTTGTCTGCACATTGCCCATGATTGTAATCTGGCGTGTAAGTATTGTTTTGCAGAAGAAGGGGAATACCATGGAAGACGCTGTCATATGAGTTATGAAGTGGGGAAGAAGGCGCTTGACTTTCTGGTGGCACATTCCGGTAACCGCATCAATCTGGAGGTTGATTTTTTTGGCGGAGAGCCGCTGATGAACTATCAGGTGGTTAAAGATCTGGTGGCTTATGGCAGAAGTCTGGAAGCTGCTCATCACAAAAAGTTCCGGTTTACATTGACTACAAACGGGGTTTTGCTGAATAGTGATATGCTTGAATTTATCAATACGGAGATGTCCAATGTGGTGTTAAGTCTGGACGGAAGAAAGGAAGTCCATGATAGAATGAGACCTTTCAGAGGCGGACAAGGCAGTTACGAAATGGTTGTTCCCAAATTCATAGAGACTGCCGAAAGTCGTAACCAGGAAAATTATTATATAAGAGGTACCTTTACACATCATAATCTGGATTTTGCCGAGGATGTCCTGCATCTGAATGATTTGGGATTTCAGCAGATTTCCGTTGAACCGGTTGTAGCTTCGGACAAGGAGTCCTATGCGATTAAAGAGATGGACCTGCCCGGGATTAAGCGGGAATATGACAGACTTGCCCTGGAAATGATCAGGCGCCATAAGGAAGGAAAGGGATTTAACTTTTTCCACTTTATGATAGATCTGTCCGGCGGTCCTTGTGTGGCCAAGAGACTTTCCGGATGCGGTTCGGGGACGGAATATCTGGCGGTAACGCCATGGGGAGACCTGTATCCTTGTCATCAGTTTGTTGGGGATGAGGAATTCCTGATGGGAAACGTGGAAGAGGGCATAATAAGAGATGATATCCGGAATCAATTCAAATGCTGTAATGTTTATGCCAAGGATAAATGTAAGAAATGCTTTGCCAGATTTTATTGCAGCGGAGGCTGTGCGGCGAATGCCTTTCATTTTAAAGGGAATATGAATGATGTTTATGATATTGGATGTGAATTGCAGCGCAAAAGAGTGGAGTGCGCAATCATGATCAAGGCGGCATTGGCAGAAGAGGAAGTATTTGATTCCCGGGCGGACAGGCAGTCGATTATATAAATACTTAAAAGTACAAAGCGGACAGAAAGGTAAGAATATGAAGAAGAATAAAGCAATTATCATTTTAGTGGTAATGGTGTTGGCACTGATTGGGATTACATGTATGGATATCTGGGGAATAGACGGAAAGGGAAAGGGCAGTGCATCAGAAATCAAGCTGGGTCTGGATCTGGCCGGCGGTGTCAGTATCACATACCAGGTGGCGGGAGATGAAGAGCCGAGTGCTACAGATATGAGTGATACCATTTCAAAGCTGCAGCAGCGTGTATGGAATTACAGTACAGAAGCAAATGTATATCAAGAAGGTACAAACCGTATCAATATTGAAATCCCCGGTGTAACAGATGCCAATGAGATACTGAAAGACCTGGGGCGTCCTGGTTCCCTGTATTTTATTACGGAAACGGATGACAGCGGAAACAGCAATTATTCCTACCAGACAGCGTATGATGAAAAAGGGGAACTTGCATATGCCTATGCTCTTAACAAAACGATAGAAGAACTGGAAGCAGATGGATCCATTGTACTTGTAGGTACGGATGTGAAGGATGCACAAGCGGGCAGTACCACCAACAGTATGGGAAACCAGGAATATGCGGTTAACCTGACAATGACAGAAGAAGGCACCATAAAATTTGCCGAGGCAACACAACGGGCTTATGCAAAAAGAGAAACAATCGGTATTTATTATGATGGGGAATTTGTAAGCGTACCCAGGGTAAATGTAGTGATTAGCGACGGTGCTGCGCAGATAATCGGTATGGGGGCTTATGCAGAAGCAGAAAGACTTGCTTCGACGATTCGGATCGGCGGTTTGAAGCTGGAGCTGGAAGAGCTGCATTCCAAGGTGGTGGGAGCCCAGCTTGGCGTGGAAGCAATTGATACCAGTCTGAAGGCTGGAGCCATAGGAATTGTGATCATCATAATCTTTATGATTGCCGTATATTTTATACCGGGCGTGGCATCGGTAATCGGACTGCTGCTTTATGTGGCCCTGATCGTGCTATTACTCAGGGGCTTTGAAATGACACTGACGCTATCCGGTATTGCCGGCATTATCCTGTCAATTGGTATGGCAGTAGATGCCAATGTCATAATTTTTGCCCGTATCCGGGAGGAACTGGCTTCCGGCAAGACGGTGAGGACTGCGATCAAGATAGGCTTTGATAAAGCGTTATCAGCTATTGTGGACGGGAATATCACGACTCTGCTTGTAGCCGGGGTACTTCTGGTGCTTGGACCGGGAACAGTAAAAGGATTTGCACAAACATTGGCTCTTGGTATTGTACTCTCTATGTTTACAGCCCTGGTGATAACGAAAACCGTAATCAATGCCTTTTATGCAATAGGATTTAAAGATGCAAAATGGTATGGCGTGGCGAAGGAGCGCAAGACCATGGACTTCCTTTCCAAAAAGGGAATTTTTATAGGTCTGTCCGCAGTATTGATTGCAGCCGGTCTGGCGGTAATGGTGGGGTATAACGCTACTACCGGTGATATGCTGAATTTTAGTCTGGAATTCAAGGGAGGTACCTCTACCAATGTAACCTTTCATGAAAACATGTCTCTGGAAGAAGTAAATGATAAAGTAATTCCACTGATGGAAGAGGTAACAGGCGAGGCTGTACAGATTCAGACAGTGGAAGGAACCAATGAGGTCATTTTCAAGACGAACAGTCTGGATATGGACACAAGGGAAGCACTGACCCGGATGTTCCTGGAAAATTTCGGTGTGGATGAACAGATGATTACCACAGAGACCATCAGTTCCACAATCAGTGATGAAATGACAACCAATACATTGTTGGCTGTGGCAGTTGCCATAGTACTGATGCTTATTTATATAAGGCTTCGTTTCCGTGATATTCGTTTTGGATTCAGCAGTGTTATTGCCTTGATTCATGATGTACTGATTGTGGTAGTATTCTACGGTGTTGCCAGAGTATCCGTAGGTAATACGTTCATTGCCTGTATTCTGACCATAGTAGGGTATTCCATTAATGCCACAATCGTTATTTTTGACCGTGTAAGGGAAAATATGGTTAATGTTCCTACAGCCAAACTGGCAGATAAAGAAATACTGAAGGAGATTGTAAACAGAAGTATTACACAGACATTGTCCAGAAGTATCTTCACATCCCTGACTACCTTTATTATGGTGGCGGTTCTGTATATACTGGGCGTGACCAGTATCAGGGACTTTGCACTGCCGCTGATGGTTGGTATTGTTGCAGGGGCATATTCATCCGTATGTCTGACAGGAGCGGTCTGGTATATGCTCAGAATGAAGTTTCCGCCTAAAACAGATGCAAAATAAAAATGTATAACAGTAAGATATTGTTTGTCTGTTAGTAACAGTTCAGCCTGGCGGCTAAGCAGTTTACGATCCGGTTGAACTGTTACGTCTGTTATACGAAACAAAAGAGGACAGGAAATGGAAAAGTGGTACATATCAGCTAAAAAAGCGGATTTCAACAGCTGGTCACAGAAATTTGCCATCTCCCCCGTACTGGCACGCATTATTCGAAATCGGGATATTGTGGAAGAAGAAGCGGTTTATCGGTTCTTACAAGGAGAGCTTAAAGACTGCTATTCACCATGGCTGCTGCAGGGGATGGAAGATGCTGTTAATCTGATCATAAAAGGAATCAGGGAGAAGTATGCAATCAGGATCATTGGTGATTATGATGTGGACGGAATATGTTCTTCCTACATTCTGACCAGGGGTTTGCGGCAGCTGGGTGCAAATGTGGATACGGCAATACCCCACAGGATTCATGACGGTTACGGCTTAAATGACGATCTGATTGAAGAAGCCAGGAAAGACGGCATCAACATGATCATTACCTGTGATAACGGAATTGCGGCAGCCGGACAGATTCAGCTGGCCATAGATTACGGCATGACAATCATCATTACAGATCACCACGAAGTACCTTATGTGGAAGACCAGGGAGAACGCAGGGAAATCCTGCCGCCGGCTCAGGCAATCGTTAACCCCAAGCAGAGCGGATGCAGTTATCCCTATAAGAATATCTGCGGCGGACTTGTAGCTTACAAGGTCATACAGGCTCTGACGGAACGGATGGAAGGCCGGATGCAGGAGCACCTGCAGGATGATTTACTGCAATTTGCTGCTATGGCAACGGTATGTGATGTGATGGAGCTAAGAGATGAAAACAGGATTATTGTAAAAGAAGGTTTACTCCGGCTGAGGAAGTCTGATAACCTGGGAATCCGCGCACTGCTTCAGGTTAATAATATCAATCAGGACCAGCTCTCCGCTTACCATCTGGGCTTCATTCTGGGTCCCAGCCTGAATGCTGCCGGACGCCTGGATACAGCGCATAAGTCCCTGGAACTCCTGGAATGCGGAACATGGGCGGAAGCTGTGAGCTGCGCATCAGAGCTGAAAGCATTAAATGACAGCCGTAAAAATCTGACACTGCAGGGTGTGGAAGCGGCAGAAACATATTTGAAAGAACATAATTTGCTAAACGATAAAGTATTTGTTGCATATCTGCCTGAAGTGCATGAAAGTCTGGCGGGCATTATTGCCGGCAGAATCCGTGAGAACCATCAGCATCCGGTTTTTATCCTGACCCGGGGGGAGGAAGGGATAAAAGGTTCCGGACGATCTATAGAAACTTACCATATGTATGAAGGCATGACAGAAGTGAAGCATCTCTTCATCAAGTTTGGAGGACATAAGCTGGCTGCCGGTCTTACCTTGGATTCCCGGGACTATGAGACCGGAGAAGATGCAGCAGCAGCTTTTCGTATGGCCATAAACCAGAACTGCCAGCTGGGAGAAGAAGATTTTATCCCCAAAATACATATTGATATTCCCATGCCTGTTGACTATGCGGATATGACATTGTGCCGGGAGCTTTCCCGCCTGGAACCTTACGGGGTGGGAAATCCCAAACCGCTGTTTGCCCAAAAGGAGCTTCATTTTATGCGGGGGCACAAAATGGGTGCCAGACAAAACTGCGCACGTTTCCAGGTAATAACCCCGGAAAATACGCGGCAGGAACTGGTTTTTTTCGGTGACCTGGAACAGTTTGAGACCTTCCTGGATCATAAATACGGAGACGGGCGGGGGCAGCTGCTCTACCTGCAGAATTGTGATTATCAGGTATCGGTTACATACCAGTTGGGGATTAATAGCTATCGGGGGAAAGAGAAAGTGCAGTTTGTTATGCAGAATTATTGTTGAGAGAATAAAGGGGTACCCTTGCATGTCCTTATTAATCAGACAAATCATTGAACCCAAAAATCAAATTGAAGAGCATCGAAAATTATTTAGCAATAAGGCCTTAAAAAGCCTTATCATCCCGCTTTTTTGGGAGCAGCTGCTTGTAATGCTGGTGGGTATTGTTGATACTCTGATGATCAGCTATGTGGGAGAAGCCGCAGTATCCGGGGTGTCCTTGGTAAATATGTTCAATACCATATTTATCTATCTCTTCACAGCGCTTGCATCCGGCGGCGCGGTAGTAGTCAGCCAATACATAGGCAATAAAGAGCAAAAGAACGGAAATTTATCAGCCAACCAGCTTATGACGATTTCCTTCCTCTTTTCCGCAATCATGATGACCTTTATATTATTTGCAAACAAGCAATTGTTGGGGCTTTTGTTTGGAAGGGTTGAGACAGATGTTATGGAAGCTTGCGTAACATATCTGCGAATATCGGCATACTCCTTCCCCGCAATAGCGATTTACAGCGCGGGTGCGGCAGTTTATCGGAGCATGGGACGAACAAAGGCCACAATGATGATTTCTCTTGTGGCAAACGTCATCAATGTCATCGGCAACGCAATCGGAATCTTTGCATTACACGCTGGGGTAGCGGGCGTAGCCTACCCATCATTGATCGCCAGAGTGTTCTCAGCCATAGTGATTTTCGCTCTGTGTTTCCAAAAGAAAAATACAGTTTTTCTGCGCTGGAAACTGATGCTTACGCTGAAACGTGATATGATAAAGCGCATACTTCATATAGCGGTGCCAAACGGGATTGAAAGCGGACTTTTTCAATTGGCAAAGGTGGCGCTTAGCAGCATCACTGCGCTCTTTGGCACCACGCAGATTGCGGCAAACGGTGTGGCGCAGAGCTTTTGGTCGATGGCTGCGCTTATCGGTGTAGTTATGGGACCCGTATTTATCACGGTCATTGGTAGATGCATGGGAGCTGGAGACACGGAAGCGGCGGATTATTATATGCGAAAGCTCCTGAAAATTACATTTGCTGCTTCCATTGTATGGAATATTCTGATTTTCACGGCAGTGTTCCCCTTCATGAAGCTCTACGCGCTTTCGGAAGAAACAGTGCGGCTCGTAATCACACTCGTACTCATCCATAATATTTTCAATACTCTGTTTTTCCCTCTGGCGGGACCATTTCCCAACGGACTTCGCGCGGCAGGAGATGTGAAATTCCCCATGTACGCAGCCTTATTTACCACGGTTATTTGCCGGGTTACATTGTCAGTAGTGTTCGCCA
>Ga0153941_1000482_pt1 | contig 17643 bp, 9 predicted proteins | sample TSNJ025MetaG_FD_104733 | JGI IMG/M metagenome (GOLD analysis project Ga0153941, IMG submission 104733) | Attine ant fungus gardens microbial communities from New Jersey, USA - TSNJ025 MetaG | ecosystem: Host-associated > Fungi > Mycelium > Unclassified | place: USA: New Jersey, Brendan T. Byrne...
GTATAATTACAAAAAGCTATTCAGGAGGCTGCCATGCATATCCCTAAAAAACTGTACCACCTCTACATGAATATGAAAATATCTAATAAACTGCTGTTTGGATATATCGTTATCCTTATGGTTCCCACCATCTGCCTCGAAACGATATTCTACCAGGCTAATTATAACGCAGTTCTTGATGAGTACATATTGAATGAGCAACATTCTTTCCATTCGGCTGTACAAAATTTTTCAGTTACACTGGAGCAGATTTCTGCCATAACACTTCCATTTGAAAGTAACATTATATTAAAAAATTATCTGAATGGGCACTATACTACAGTTTCAGATGCCATGTATAATTATTTTAATTACATTGATGCCCTGTACAGCCCCGCATCTTCCAGCCAAAATGTTAAAAAAGTAGTAATCTATGGATTTAGAGACTATCCTCTGGATCTGGCAAACCGTCTTACCTCTATTAAAAATTTTGAGGAAAATGAGGTTTTAATTGAAAAGATTAAAGAAAATTACAACGGCTTTTGGTCTTTATCAGAAGATGGATCCATATATTACTATCGGGTACTGAATTCAAATACATATCCCTTTCAGTTCGGTATCATTAAAATCGAAACAAAAACTCCTCAAATACTTGAATGCTTTTACTCTCTTTCTAAAAATCAATTATATCTCTACGACGAGCAGGAAAACATGCTATATACTTATTTTGATAATACACTTGAAGTTTCTGCTGAAAATTTAGACAGCTTACGTGAAAAAAATAAGTATCTTTTCACAGAATCACTGGACAATTTCCCATTTGTATTTATAACGGCTGTACATACGGAATCTGTAATCAATAATAAAAGTATATTTCTTTTGTTTACCCTAATTGTACTTTTTATTGCATTAAGTTTCTTATATTATTTTATTGCCAGATCAATCTCTCACAGACTATCTGCATTTAATCAATATATACAGAATACAGATGCCAATACTCTTTTTGCATTTAATGTATCCTCATATAAGGATGAAATTGGTCATTTAATAGATTCTTATAATACATTGATACTTAGAATTGAATATATTAATAACGAACATTTTAAAACACAGCTTCAGAAAAAAGAATCGGAATATTATGCCCTGCAGGCTCAAATACAGCCTCATTTTCTCTATAACACACTGGAAAATATCAGAATGAATGCAGAATCCCATCATGATACGGAAACTTCCGAAATGCTCCTTATTCTTGGAAAACATATGCGTTACAATTTGAACATGAGCTCAAAACCCATATCGCTGGAAGAGGAACTGCACTTTGCTAAGAATTATCTGCTGATTCATAAGATCCGAATGAAGGAAAAGATTTCAATCGAAATATCTGTCAGTACGGAACTTGATGATATTTACTGCCCCAGATTTCTCATGCAGCCTCTTTTAGAAAATTCATTGCTCCACGGTTATCAAATCGGAAAACCTCTGTCCGTTCAGATTTTGGTTACGGACGGTCAGGAAAGCGGACACCCCGGAAATGTCCTGATTCAAATCGTAGATAATGGGAATGGAATACATAAGGATAAGCTCACACAGCTGCTCCATGCTATAAATACCCGCCAGTCAGAAGCAAACCAGCATGTGGGATTATTGAATGTGAACAGCCGTCTGATATCATTTTATGGTTCAGATGAAGGCATTCTTCACATCAAAAGCGAACCTGATAAAAAAACAGTTGTAAGCTTTTTCTTAAAGAAGGGGAGGGAATCCATATGAAAATATTGATTGCTGAAGATGAAAGTAATATTGCAGAGGGAATTGCTTCCATACTGTCTTCTCAAACTACTTTTAAATGCCAGATTAAGCTGACTGAAGACGGAAAAGATGCTTTAACTGTTGCCAGGAGCTTTCATCCTGATCTGGTTATCGCTGATATCCGCATGCCCCTGATAAATGGTCTGGAATTGGCTGAGTATCTGAAAAATGAAAATATATGCTCTAAAGTTATTATAATATCAGGTTATAGTGTATTTGAATATGCGCAGACAGCACTGCGTCATAAGGTAATGGATTATCTTTTAAAACCAATAGACAAAAATCATTTACTCTATCTTGTAAATGAAGTATATGATCAGCTTCCTTCTTCACAGTTAAACTCTGCCAACTGGAAGCTTCCTGATATCCCGTACTTTAGTCTTAACTTAAATCATAAGGATTTTCCAACTTCTTTACAAAAAATAATCTCTTGTATACGAAAAAATTATATGAGAGATATTTCCCTTCAAACGTTAAGTGATGAACTGATGCTTCATCCTAATTATATTTCAACGTTAATAAACAGATATACAGGTGTCAGCTTTACTTATCTGCTTGATTTCATTCGACTTCAAAAAGCCTGTGGCTTAATTCTTTTTGAATCTGATATCACTATAGCTGAAATAAGCTATATTGCTGGTTACAATAGTGAGCGCAGGCTCTACTATGCATTTCAAAAAAGATTAAACTGTACACCAGGTGAATTTAAAATGAGGTATGAGAAGATATACATCTAGCTTGTCTAAATTTGCATAGCCGTCGTTGTCATCCGTCGGCCCGGAAAGCCAGAATCTACTACCCCATATACTGCCCCAGCTTCGCAAACAAATCATCCTGATCCACCGGTTTCCCAATATGATCATTCATTCCCGCCTCCAGGCAGTTCTCTATATCTTCGCGGAATACATTAGCAGTCATGGCCACAATGGGAATCTCCTTCGCCTGTTCCACTTCAAGTCCGCGGATCCTCCGTGTCGCCTCATACCCATCAACCTCAGGCATATGAATATCCATCAGGATCAAACTGTATCTGTCAGGATCTGCCTCAAACATTTCAATAGCTTCCCGTCCATTATTGGCAATATCAATGGTAACCCCGGTACTCTCCAGTACAGCTATTATGATTTCCTGATTGATCTCAACATCCTCAGCAAGCAATATCGTATAATTGCTGTAATCCTGGTTGTTCCTGCTGCCGCGGTTACGTGCTTCAGCCTTTGCCGATTCCGCCCCAAGGCATTCGTTCACCGCATCTATAACCGATGACGGGAAAAGGGGTTTGGAAACAAAACGCTTTACACCCACCGAAAGCGCTTCCGGTTCGATCTCATTCCAATCCGCTACCGAAACCATGAATACCACCGAATTGTCACCGGTTATTTCCTTGATCTTCTTCGTTAATGCAATTCCATCCATTTCCGGCATATGCCAGTCAATGAAAAATACGTTATACGGCTTGTCACCGCATTGTCTGATCATGTCAAGAGCCTCGGCTCCGCCCGCAGCCACATCATAAGGCAGTCCGTGGGCTTCCATGATATTGGTAAAGCAAATCCTTGTCTCTCCGGAATCGTCTACCGCAAGAATGCGGATATTGTCTTTATCGATTTTGGGTGACAGCTTTGTATGGGTTTTTTCCTGACCCTTTTTGGCTTTTAAAGTAAAAATGAAATTTGAGCCTTTGCCAGGTTCCGACTCTACCCATATACTGCCGCCCATAAGCTCAACGATCCGTCTGGAAATGGCCAGGCCCAGCCCCGTACCGCCGAACTTGCGGGAAATGCTGCCGTCCGCCTGTTCAAATGAGGTAAACAACCGCATCTGCTGTTCTTCGGATATCCCAATCCCATTGTCCTTGACTTCGATTTTCAACACCACCTCTTCACCCTTATCTTCTGCTTTTTGCGTGTTTAAGATGATTGTTCCGTGGTCTGGTGTGAATTTGACTGCGTTTGAAAGCAGATTCGTGATTACCTGCGACAGCCGCTGTTCATCACTGACTATGAACGGCGGGACGTCCGCTCCCTGGTACACCACAAGATTCTGCCGCTTTTCATCAGCCCGGAAAATAATTACATTCATAATGTTCATCAGCATTCTTTCGAAATCAAATTCACTGTATGACAGCTCGAATTTATCCGCCTCTATTTTGGACATATCAAGAATATCATTGATAACGCCCAGCAAATGCTTTGAGGCTTTGTCAATTTTCTCGAGGCAATTGTATATTTTTTCCGGATCGTTGGCACTCATGGCAATATTGTTCATTCCGATAACGGCATTCAGCGGTGTGCGGATCTCATGGCTCATCCGGGACAGAAAATCCGATTTGGATCTGCTTGCCTGCTCAGCCTGTTCTTTTGCCGTTATCAACTCAGCTTCAAGGGTTCTGATCTCCGTTATATCGGTGACAATACATCCGATATTATCGGTGGACCCAATCGTAAAGGCGGAAAAAGCAAAATTGTGTTTATTACCATGTCTGCCGGTCAGGTATAGCTCAAAGCTGTCGGTACCTTCCCTAATGGTTTTTGGTATATGAACTTCCTTGATTTCCTTGCTGATCTGTTCATCGAATATACTGTCAATCCCGGCAGCCGGTAATTCGGTTTCCGTCAGACCGTAGATATCCATCAAAGCCGGGTTTGCATAGTTCATTATACCCTCCGCTGTGACGCACGCAATATACTGCGGAGAGCTTTCAACAATGGAAGAGAGCCTTCGCAGCTGTCCTTCCATGGAATGTCTGTCAAATACCCCGGACAGAAGGCTTGTGATAAAGGCTGCCAGATTTATATCGCTCTCACTCCATTCCCTGCCGTTGTCATCCCTGGAAAAATCAAGTAAAGAGCATACCTTATCATTTAAAAAAATGGGAGTGGTAATATATTCTTTGAAATGCACTCTGTACGGTCCCATTGCCGCCTTGATTTCCGGTGCATTGGAGCTGAGGCAATACTCCTGATCGTGCTTCAGACTGCTGATGATTGTATACATAGCGCCTTTCAGTTCCATTGTCTCACCAATGCGCGTTTTCAGCATAAGCGCAGGATTTAACCATTCATTCCGGCAAGTCATAGTGATCCCGTCGTCCGCCAGGTTATAGTAAAGTATCTGTGCAATTCCCATAAATTCGCCAATCATACGCAGGGTATTTGTCATCAACGTATCGATATCCATATTTGATAAGAAGCTTTGAGATATGGCGGCCATGATGGCCTGCTGCTCAAGCCGCCTGTCCAGTGCCATGGTGGCTTCTTTCATATCGGTTATATCAACGGAGTGCTGGAGGTGGACTTTTCTGCCGCCAATCCAGTTAATGTACTGATCGGTATTACGGTAGTAACGTCTGGTTATTGTGTTATGCTCCTCCCAGACCACAGGTTTATCCGAATCCAGATCAAGCTGATTGCATGGACAAAATTCGCACCTGGCGTCAAAAGAGTCCTGAAAGACTTTCCAGCATATCTGTCCGGTCCCGTTGTCTTTAATGTGAAAAAGGTTTTTCATTTTATCGTTTAGAAAGAGAAGCTCATCGGTTTCCGGATCGGATACATAGAGATAGGCGTCCATGCCGTTTAATATATTTTTCAGCGTATCAAGCACATTATCAGATTCTTTTATATAGGTTTCGATACTGTCAGCCATGGTGTTCACAGAGTCCCTGACTACGGCGAATTCTCCCGTATAAGAACCCTGTATCCTCGCACCTCTGTCACCGCCGGCAATTTTATTGACACTTTCTGTTATTTCATTTAATGGCGCCCATAACCTTCCCATCAGAAAGTATAATATCAGTGCTATTGTAAAAATAACAAATACACAAAATACCACGAGAATTATAGTCAATTGGGTTCCATTTGCTTTTATTTCTTCCAGCGGAGCCGCAACAGAAATATAAAAGCTGCTGTCAAGCCGGGGTATATAAATGGAATCAATTGTCACAAGTGTATCTTTACCATTTATTACTGATTTTGCGTTAAAGAAAGTGGCGGTGTCCAGTGGGTAATCAAGTCCCGTTTCTTCCCGGCTTTTACCAATATCCTCATAATATGGACTGTAAACTACCTGTCCTTTATCGTTGGCAATCAAAATATAACCTGTTTCATATATCTTTTCCGCCTGAAGCTGCGTGTAAATATCATAAAGAAACAAATCGACGGTTATCGCCCCGATAAAATTGCCGTCACTGTCATTGATCGGATAGGTAAGTGTAAACATGGGAATGCTGTTTCCATCCACCTCAAACACAGTGGGATTGGTGTAAATAGGTTTGTTTGTCTCTTTTGCTTCTGTATAGAGGAACTCATCAAACTCAATATCGTTCCCCAGCGCCTCCGGCAAATAAGCAGTCTTGCCATTATCTGTATAAAAATACCAGCAAATCCTGCCGGACTTCACGGTACCGTACTCCGTGCCGATGTAATCTGCATCCTTGCCGTCAAACATATTCGGTTCAAAATATACACTTGAACCGTCAATAAGCTCATACTCATCAAAAAGCTTATAAATTGTTCTTTGAAGAGTTTCCCTGTCGGCAGCGCCGATTTCAACCTGCATTTCCAGCTCACTTGCAAGAAATGATAAATAGTTCATGCTATTATTAATCTTTTTTTCAAAGCTGTCGGCATATTTTTGGCTTATATGCAAAAACTCAGCTTCAGCCGCTGCATTAAGGGAATGAAACAACGACAGAAAAAGCACCGTTCCGGTAATAACAAAGCAAACGACTACAGGGATAAGAACCGAAATCATAATCTGGGATTTTAAGGTAGTAAAACGCTTTTTATTATTCATGTATAACCTCAATTTTTATATGCTGTCTGCAGCAATTCAATTGCCTCATCATAGCTGAATCGTTCCGCCGCTCTTATGGCTTTATCCAGTGCATCATCTGTTCCGGTACCAAATGTAAATCCGGCAAGCTCCTTTAGACTTTCCAAAGCTTCCGCCGCTTCAAAACGTTCCAGACTATCTATAGCCTTTAAAACCCTCTCCGTAAGAACCCCTCTGTCTCCCGGAGACCTTTCCCGTGGCTCCGCCTCCGGAAAACACTTCTTCAGCCCGGCTGCAAACTCTGTCATGACACTTGCAAAGGTAGTAAATCTCTCCATGCAGAGAGATGTGTTTTCTGCTTTGGCGCCGATCTCCAATGCAGCAGCAGACTCCGCGTGTTTCATTGCGCCAATATTAGCCAGAACACCCTTCAGGCCGTGTGCATCCATTGCGAATCCGGTCAGATCACCTTTCGCCAGACAGGCGTCCATATTTTTCAGCTTTTCATCAAGCATGAGTGCAGTCTGCCTGATTGATTTTTCCAATATTTTATGTAACCCGCCGATACGGCTGAGTGCCAGTTCAATATCAATCCCATCCACTTTGGATGCTGCAAGCAGGGTTTCCGAATATAATGTTTGTTGACCGGGTACCAAATCCTCTGTAACGCTCTTGATTTTATCCGTTGGCAGCCATTTTCTTAATATGTTCATCAGCTCTGTCTTATTTATTGGTTTGGATAGAAAATCGTCCATCCCGGAGGAAATCAAAAACGCCCGTGACTCCCTGACTGCATTGGCTGTCAGGGCTATAATGGGAACTTTCAGATATTTACCGCCCAAAGCTCTTATGACTTCCATGGTCTCAATACCGTCCATCTCCGGCATCATATGGTCCATAAAAATAATATCGTAGTCTTTCTCTTTCACAAGCCGGACAGCTTCCTGTCCCGATAAGGCAACATCCGCCGTAATACCGCACAAACTCAGGAGTCCCGCACCTACCGTAAGGTTTGTTTGAATATCGTCCACCAGAAGGATTTGCGCAGTTGGCGCAAAGACATATTCAAAACCCTCCTCCTTTATCTCTACGGCTGACTCATCACCCGGAATGTATGGTATCTGTACAAAAAAAGTGCTTCCGGTCCCATATTTGCTCTCAACCCAAATCCTGCCGCCCATAAGATCCACCAGATTCCTGGCAATGGAAAGTCCAAGACCGGTGCCTTTCACCGCACGGTTTTTGCGTTTATCTGCCTGCTCGAACGCCGTGAATATCAGGGGAAGCTCCTCCTCCTTAATGCCGATTCCCGTGTCGCTGATTTCAAAAGAAATGCAGTTGTCTTTGATTTTAGCCGCCAGCTTTACGTATCCTTCTTTCGTGAACTTTATGGCATTAGACAGCAGGTTCGTAATAATCTGATTCAGCCGTATGTCGTCCACCCGCACATATTCGGGTGTTCCAATCTGAATATCGTCTATGAAAGAAAGGTCCTTGGACTGTGCGGAAAAGCGCATCATGGACACTGTATTTTTCAGAAGCATATTCAGATCAATATCCACAAGTATAATGGGAAGCTTACCCTCGGTTATCTTACTTAAGTCAAGTATATCATTGATTATATTTAAAAGTAATTCGGCGGACGACTTGATATCATTGGTGTATTGCCGCTGGCGTTCAGCAAGGTTTTCATGCAGGAGAAGATCCGTCATTCCTATGATCCCGTTCATCGGCGTACGTATCTCATGGGACATATTTGCCAGGAAAATACTTTTTGCCTGATTTGCCTCTTTTTCCCGCTCTGCCAAGTCACGCAGTATCTGCGCTGTTTTTTTCTCTTCCGTGAGATCTTTGATGATACCGATTGATGAGCGTCTGTTCTTATAATCAATGATACGGGCCGCCACTACTGCTTCGATTATCCGGCCTGTCTTTGTCAGGTATTCCATATCCACTGTTATGGGACGGGATGACTCTGCCATCAGCAGCTCCTCCTGCTCAGCGAATACAATCCCTCCGCTTAATATTTCCGGTACAATATCGCTGATTAACAGACCGCAGATCTCTTCCGGTGAATCATATTCCAGCAGCTCCAGCATACCCTTGTTAACATAGACGATTCTGCGGCTTTCCAGATCAACGATACGGACCGGCATAGGCAGGGTATCAAGAACCGTCTGAAAACTGAGCTGTGTGTTTTGAGCCGTACTGGTAACGCTGTCCAGCCGGCTTTTGATTTCCTTTCGCTCCGTTACATCCCTTCCCATTCCTATGATACCTACCACCACACCGTTTTGTATCAAAGGTGCTTTCAGTGTCTCAAGCAGTCTATAGCTTCCATCAGGAAAAACAACCTTTTCCTCCACTGTACTTGTGATCTGCCTGCTCATTACATCCTTGTCAATATCAATATACTGCTCCACTGTTTCAACTGCACGATCCGCAAATACCTCGGCATATGTTTTACCGATTATCTCTTTTTCACTAAGACCTGCCTGCCTCTCAAAGCTTGGATTGCAGCTTGTATAAATACCTTCCGTGTTCTTACTGAAAATGGTATCGGGTATTGACTTATAAATAGTGGAAATGGTAGCGGTCTGTTCCATCAGGCTTTTACCAAGCCTCCTGTTTTTCAACAGCATAAGGAGCATGGCCACAAGGGCTATGACTGCCGCCATAAGGAAATAGGAAAAATAGTTGCCGCGGACTCTGGCTATTTCACTTTGATAATCAAAAACCTTGTTCATCCATCCGTCGGAGATTGTCTCAATAGCAATGAAACCCATTGTCTTATCCACAATAGAGCGCAAAATGGTTTCCTCTTTTGAAAATCCAAAAAAGGAATCAAGCGTCACATCTGATTTTACATTAACCTTAAACCCTATTTTCTGACGCAGGTTCGTCTGCTGGAGCAGCATATTCTCAGAGAGCATAAGCAAATCGATTTCGCCGTTTTCCAACGCATCGAAGCCTTCATTTGTGGTGTCATACACAATGCGGTTCTGGTGATTGGGGAACCATGTATCAAACATAACCTCATGGGCGGTTTTGTTAATTGTACCTACCCGTTCCCGGGGTACCTGATAGTTTTCAATCTGCGGATAATCGATTCTGGATAACAGTGCATAATTTGTAGTGAGATAGGAAACCTCACTCCAGATATAATCATTTTTTCTTGATTCGGTTTTCAGCAGCTGGGTCATCATGGATATTTCGCCTGATTTCAGCTTTTCAAGAATGACTGCAATCGCCGTGGTTTCCGATGTGGAAACCGGTTCAAACACAAGACCGGTCAGCGCTGTTATTTCTTTTAGTATGTCTATGGAAACTCCCTGATACTCCCCCTCGGCCTCATTATAAAAGCTGGCCGGATAAGCATCGTGCTGGAGGCCGATATTGACCTTTTGCCCACCGGATACCATATCATCCAAATATGCCACTTCCTCATCAGTAAAGGACTGATAAAGACAGTTCCTTTTATAAGCAAACGCCCCGGCTTCATAGAGTTTAATCATCTCATCGTCTCCCCCGGCTTCCAGATACTTGTCAATCACCGAGATCAAAGGTGCAAGCGCAGGTTCAGCCGTAGTGATGGAAACGGGATAATAGGCAAGCGTAAAGAACTCCCTGGAAGTTATCGTGTCATATTCCGAAAGCACAGGATGATCCGAACCCACTGCGATAATCCCATCAATCTCACCGGCTTCCAATAAAGCAACACCCTCGTCATAATTTGAAAACCAGACAGACGTAAAGGAAAACCCAGAATAACGTTCTGTTACCTCGTCTAACAAGGCGCTTCCGTCCAAAGCGCCGATTTTTTTGCCATTGAGCTCTTGTGCTGATGTTATAGCTTCTTCTTTTAACACATATATTTCCAGACTGCGTCCTGCCACAGGCATAGTCATATAACAGGAGGTAAAATCCTCCTGGCTTTGGGAAAATCCGCCGGAAAAATCAAGCTCCTGATTTTCCAGAGCGTTCTTCATTTCTGCCTGCTCGCTGTAACAGACCGGGGTAAATTCCACACCGAACAAATCAGTGAGCCGACCGCACAAATCAATGGTAAAGCCCGCAAAGCTGCCATCCGGAAGCAAAAACGCCTCTGTTTCAAGCAAATGTCCGTAAGTAAAACCGCCCCGCTGCAAGGTAAGAGCCTCAATTGCGGTTATCTCCTCCTCAGTCACTCCTGGTATGTCCTTATAGGATGTGAGGGAATCAGTGCCCTCTGCATGATTCCCGTCCGCACAGCCGGAGGGTACAGCCAATAACAGAGACAGCATAACCGCAGTAAATAATGTCCTTATTCGCTTCATATTAATATCCCTTTTGCTTTGCCGCACGCAGGGAGGAAATCTCCAGGTGCAGCTTAACCTTTGCCAAAAGAATAACATCATTTACCGGCTTCCGGATATAGTCCGATATGCCCAACCGATAAGCGGAAGCCTCTTTCTCCGTATCCTCATAAGCCGTCAGAAAAATCACAGGAATGTGAGACAGTCCCTCGTTGGACTTTATTATTTTAAAAAGCTCTATTCCGCTCATATCCGGCATTTCAATATCCAGGAGAATCAAATCGGGACACTGACGCTCCATGAACTTCAGTGCAGTCGCGCCGGAATCAACCGGATACACCTTGTACGCGCTGCTTAATATACCATTTATCACGGTGAGATTGGCGGAGTTGTCGTCAACAACCAATATTTTTTTCAATTCACTCATTTTCATTCCTCCAGGTGTTTTCATAACTGTCCCGCTTTGGGATACCTAAAACTGACCTGTAGGCTTCCAGCTCCAGGTGCATCTTCACCCGCGTTATGAGCACAATGTCGTTGATGGGCTTGCGGATATAATCAGCAGCACCAAGCTTGAAAACCATTGCTTCCACAGCATTATCGGTGGTGGTTGTAAGAAACAGCACCGGTATACTGCACAACCGCGGATCTGCCTTAACGGCACAAAGCAGCTCTATTCCATTCATGCCGGGCATCTCAATATCCAGCAAAATCAAGTCCGGGCGCTGCGTATCCAAATATTCCAGAGCCATCGCACCAGAATTGACGGTATAGACTTTATAAAAATCGCTGAGTATCCCTTTTATCATGCTAAGCGTTACAGGGTTATCATCAACCACCAGTATTTTTGTCATTCAGCAATTCACTCCAATTCCTTATTTTCATACGACCTACGATTTCACTCCCGCGCAAACCCGATTCCTGCCATTGTGCTTTGCTTCGTACAGTGCCTGATCCGCCATGGAAAGAAAGACCTTCACATCACCGTGGACACTGGGAACCTCAGAAAACGCACCCTCACTGATCGTGACTTTCGTCTCTGTGCCGTCAGGACACATGACTATCATTTTCTCCACATTGGCCCGGATACTCTCCGCCACCTCCAGTGTTCCTTTCAGGTCGGTGCCGGGGAGCAGTACCACGAATTCCTCTCCGCCGTAACGCGCCACAAAATCATCGGGACGCCTCAGTGACTTTGTAAACGTTGATGCAACCGATGCCAGAAGTGTGTCACCCTGGGGGTGTCCGTAGGTGTCATTGTATTTTTTGAAATGATCTATGTCAATCATTATGATGCCCAGATGCTGCGAATCACGTGCCGCACTGTTCCATTCCCGCTGAAGCTGGCTGTCAAAGCTGCGTCTGTTGGATATACCGGTAAGCGCATCCAGCTTACACAGGGAATCTATCACTTCAATATATTCCACTATTTTCAGATGGGTCCTGACTCTGGCCAGAACGATGGAATCGTTATATGGCTTGGCTATATAGTCCACGGCACCCAGAAGCAGTCCCTTTTCTTCATTTTCCGTGCTGTCAAGCCCGGTGATAAACATAATGGGAATCCTTGAGATGGCGTCATCATTCTTAATGCGGATAATTACCTCGAAACCTGTCATGTCAGGCATGATTACATCAAGTAAAATAAGATCCGGTATATGCTTTTTGGCCCTGCTTATAGCTGATTCGCCGTCTTTTGCCACAATCACGTCGTACGTGGGCATGAGAATCCGACATAATGCGTCTATACTGTTGACCTCATCATCCACAATCAGAATGCGCCGTTTTGTTCTATCCTCCATATCAAAGACCTTTCCTTTCATAAAACAATGTCATCTTACACCACTTTATAGTTCCAACTTTTTTCTCAGCGCGGTTAATGCTGCCAGCGCTGCCTCAAATTCATAGTCTTCCATCTGCGTAATAAGCGCTCCCGTCTCCGGTATCCCACGCAGGGCATCCACATATTTCTGGGATGCCGCGCTGTCTCCCATTAGCAACGGTTCCAGTTCATTAAAAAGCGTCTGGGCAGCCTCCCTGTCCCAATCCGAAACGGACACAGCCGGCTTCGGGTCCTCCAGGTACGGCTTAAGCTTCTCAAGCACCGCTTTCAGCTCGTGCTCCATTGTCTTAAGCGCCTCCGCTCCCAGTGCACCGGCATCCCCGCCAGCCAGGGTGTGTTCCACTACGCGGGCCGCTTCCATCAGCTCCTTTTCAGCCATCAGCCCAGCCAGACCCCTGAGTGTGTGGGCGAGTCTGTGTGCAAGCTTAACATCCCCGTCATCAAGAGCCTTACATATATCCTGATCTGTGGTCTGATTCCTTCTGACAAAGCTGGATAACAGTTTTACACGCTGTTTTTCATCCTCTTCCTGACGATTATTCCGGCTTGCCTCTTCCTTTCCCACAGGTGTAAAATATTCACCCAGGCATTCCCACAGCTCCTCCACGGCAAAAGGTTTACACAGGGCTCTTGGCATACAATTCTTCAGGTAAACCGCCTGATCCTCCGGTGTTACATTGGAGGTCAGGGCGACTATGGGTGTTTTCACTCCCAGCTGCGTAATCGCAACAGCAGCCTCCAGACCATCCATCACAGGCATTTGAATATCCATTAAAATCAGGTCAAAAGGCTTCGCTCCGCTATTGATACGGCCTTGTACTACATCAACACCCTCACGCCCATTGCCTGCAATAACCACTGAAAGTCCAAGACGGGTCAGTTGATTCATAATAAAGTGCTGATTGATTTCATTGTCCTCGCAGAGCAGAATTTCACCCTCAAAAATGGGTGCTGCACCTTGCTCCTTTCCTATTCCCATGAATGCTGCCTCCTATTCCACGTTAGTCTCTCACTTCATTTATAATACACTTAAGAAGGTTAATCGCCTCATCGTACTTATAAGCTATAACCCTGTTTCTTATATAATCCAGCAAAGCATCCGTTTCAGCACCGAAGGTGAAGACATCAAGCCGGCTTAATGCTCCGAGTGCGTCATCTGCTTCAAATAAACCCAGACAAGCTGCAGTTTCCCTGGCAGCCTGCAGCAGAAGCTCCTTGCTGCCCCTGCTTTTTACTTCGGAATGCACCTGGGGGAAGGCGGATTTCAGTTCTGCTGCAAGTGCCTTCATCCGATGGGAAAATAAAATGAACTCCTTTTTACACCATGCTTCATTTCCAGACTTCGACTCCATTTCCAGTCCGGATGCAAGCCCGGAGAGTTCCATAGCTCCAATACCGGCGAGAGCGCCTTTTAACCCATGCGCTTCTATGGAAAAGCCTGGTAAATCCTCATGAGAAAGACAGATATTCATTTTTTTCAATTTTTCTTCTATTGAATCCGCCGTCTGTTCAATGCATCCTTCAAGCACTTCCTGCTTCCCGCTTATGCGGTCAAGTGCAAGCGCAATATCAATACCTTCTATTCCGGAAACCGCCGTGAGTATCTCCGACAGCGGCTTATTGAAAGCTTGTGTCTCCATAATCCATACCGCCTCTCTGCCATTCCCCGTTACACGTTTTAGGATTTGCTGAACAGCACAACCTTAGTCCCTCTTTAGCATACCGCTCAGTATATCAACCGCACCATTGAAATCAAAATCCGTCAATAAGGCTTTTGCATTTTTCAACAGGGAAATAGTCTGCTCATCAAAATTATAGAAAAGTATCTTGTCCAGTGCATCCAGGGCAGCATCTATATCAAAGTTATCGGCAGCATCAAGGGCAATCTGCGTATTTTCAAGGAGCAAGTCCATACTGCCTTCCTCCTGCATCTGCGCAGGCACTTCCTCGCTGTTATCTACAACAGGTATCAGTTTGTCACGCAGCTGCAGAAGCTTCTCCGAAAATGCCGGGAAATGCCGGACACAGTAATCTGCCCTGTTATCCTTTGAGGCTTTTTCCAGATCAAAGGCTTCCTCCGACAGCTTCGCTGCACCTATCGTTGCCAGGGATGACTTCACACCATGCACCAAAATTGAGAAATTGTGCAGATCCCCGGTGTCCAGGAAACCCAGGAGTTTATCGCAGTCTCCGGAAAGCTTTCCCTGTAATAGCGCAAGGGTTTCCTGATACATATCCTCCATCCCTGAAAAACGGCTGAGCCCAAGTTCTGCGTCTATATCATCTATTCCGCGTAAAAGGGTTAAGAATTTACTCTCAGCAGCTGCCTCGTTCAGGGCTTCCGGCTCAACATACTGCTCGGGACCGGTCAGGATCTTGTCTGCAGGCAGTGTACTGCTTAAGATTTCCATTAGCTTGTCAGTTTCTATTGGCTTTGAAATAAAACCGTTAAAGCCGTTTTTAAGGTACATTTCCTTCGCACCCTGAACCGCATTTGCTGTCAGTGCGATTATGATCAGCTCCTCATATTTGCCTCCCAGTGCCCTGATATCCTTGACTGTCTCAATTCCGTCTTTTTCCGGCATCATATGATCCATAAATACAATATCATAATCCGTTTTCCCTATTAATGCAATTGCTTCGTCACCGGACTGGGCTGTGTCTGCATTTATGCTGAACATGATACCCATAAGACCCGAGGCTACCTTTAAGTTGAGGGAATTGTCATCCACAACCAACACCTTAGCCTGGGGTGCATGAAACAGCTTCTTCTCCTCGCTGCTGCGCTTTATTACATCCCCGTTCCCCATTACCGCCGGAATCCTCACAAGAAAGGTTGACCCCTCCCCATAAACACTGTTAACAGTAATACTGCCGCCCATCATATCAATAAAGGATTTACTGATGGTAAGCCCCAGCCCTGTTCCCTTAATACTGCGGTTTTTCAGTTCGTCAGCCTGGCTGAAAGCCTTGAAGAGTTTTGGCAGATCCTCTTCACGTATTCCGGTTCCGCTGTCTTCAATGGTAAATGTAAGCCATTCGCCTGAAAATGCTATTTTCAGCTTAACATATCCGTTGGTCGTAAACTTTACGGCATTCCCGTAAATGTTTGTCAGCACCTGGCGCAGCCTGATATCATCACCAAACAAAAAGTCCGGCATCTCTCCTTCTGTTTCAAATTCAAAGGTAAGCTTCTTCTGCTCTGCCACATATTTAAACATGGAATGGATATTACTGATCAGCAGCTTAAAGTCATAATCTATTGGGTTGAGCTCCAGCTTCCCTGCTTCGATTTTTGAAAAATCCAGAATATCGTTGATAATCGAAAGCAGCGAATGAGAAGACTCGTTAATGTCCTTCGTGTAGCGTTCCTGCCGCGGTGTCAGGGGCTCGCTCAGTAAAAGCTCCGACATGCCAATGATAGCATTCATTGGTGTTCGTATTTCGTGAGACATATTCGCCAAAAACTGGCTCTTTACCTTTGAAGCCTCCCTGGCCTCGTCCACCGCCACCAGGAGATTCTTGCCCAGGTTCCTGTTCTTAAGAAACAGCCACGAAAGCACCGCCAGAGCTATCATTATCACACAGGCAAAAACGGAAACATAAATCGTTTGCATCTGTGCGATTTTTTTTGAGTAATCAAAAGTCATATTAAGCCATGTGGCAGAGATTTTCTCAGTATCTATATAATACAATGCTTTGTCAATAATAGAGCAGAGTATCTTCTCGTTTTCATTATAACCCAGAATGGACTCCACTGTTTTTTCAAAGCTGATATTGACCTTGAATCCAGGGTTTTCGCAGTAATTTGTCTGAACAAGAAGCAGACTCTCAGACAACATCAACAGATCAATATCGCCTCTTTCCAATGCATCAAAGGCCTCAAAAGAATTTTTATATGTGGTAACATGCTCATGACCCGAAAACCAGGTATCAAACATCTCCTCATACGCCGAATCCTGCACGGTTCCAACGTTCACATAGAAAACCTCATGCATCGCCAAATCCGGATAATCGAACCGCGATAACAAAGCATAATGAGAGGTATGATATGCGGTCTCGCTCCAAAGAAAATCATCTTTTCTTGCCTCAGTATACATCAGCTGCGTCGCCATGGATATCTCACCGTCTCTCAGCTTATCAATAACCTCAGAAACCGGCAGATTGTCCGATGATATAATCGACTCAAACGTAAGACCGGTCAATATCGATACTTCCGTGAGAATATCAGCAGTAATCCCCTGAAATTCCATGTCCCTTTCGTTATAGAAGCTCGCGGGGTAAGCGTCATGCTGAACACCAATGGTAATCTTCCTGTCCTGTGAGACAAGCTCTGCTAAATATGCTTTTTCTTCCTCTGTAAACGATTGCTGCAGTTTATAGCTCGTATACTCATATTCGCCTTCCTGATACAGCTCATAAAGTTGATAGACCCCGCCGGCAACAAGGTATTTGTTTATGACGGATATAATTGGTTCAAACGCAGGATTGGCTGTGGTAAGTGAAACCGGCGTATGAACGAGAGGAAAGAAGCTTTTGGAGTGGATGTAATCATACCGCTCAAACTCCAGATCCATTACCGCATCCATAACAAATGCGTCAATTTCACCAGTTCTCAGCATCTCGGCAGCAACGGAGGTCTTGGCGATATCCACCGCTTCAAAGGTTAATTCAGGATATGCTGCCATGATAATATCATCTGTAACAGTACCCGACAAAAAACCAAGCTTCATCCCGTTAACAGCGTACTCCGAGACGATTTCCTCTGCATCTTCGTAGGTATATATATTCAGGGTGCGCCCCGCAATGGGCGTTGTCATATAGTAAACTGCCTGTTGCTCGGCGGTCGTGGAAAAATCACCGGAAAAGTCGATTGACAAGTCATCAATTCCCTGCTTCAGAAGCTCCCAGTCATAGTAATGAACCGCAGTGAATTCCTTA
>Ga0153941_1000483_pt1 | contig 17636 bp, 22 predicted proteins | sample TSNJ025MetaG_FD_104733 | JGI IMG/M metagenome (GOLD analysis project Ga0153941, IMG submission 104733) | Attine ant fungus gardens microbial communities from New Jersey, USA - TSNJ025 MetaG | ecosystem: Host-associated > Fungi > Mycelium > Unclassified | place: USA: New Jersey, Brendan T. Byrne...
CCACTCCTTTTGGACTGATTACTACTCCCAGGAACTCTACTTCTCTTACTTTCCATTTGCATTTCTCTGGTTTCACAAACAGATCATTCTCTTCCAATCTCCTTAGTACTTCCTCCACCAACTTATCATGTCCCTCTTCTGTATCTATGGCTACTAAAATGTTGTCAATGAAGGTTGCTGTGTCCCCTTGGTTTATGAGGTCCCTGAACAGATTGTTCATCATTGCTTGGAAAGTGGTGGGGGAGTTTGTCAACCCAAAATACATGATTGTAGGTTCATATGCTCCGATATGTGTTGTGAATGCTGCCTTTCATTTGTCTCCTTCCTTGATTTTGACATTATTATATCCCCATCTCAAATCCAACTTCATAAACACCTTTCTTTTTTCTACTCCATCCAATATATCTGCAATAAAGGATAAGGGGTATCCATTTTTTATCATCTACTGGTTTATGTGTCGATAGTCTTGCATCATTCTCCGTGTGCTATCCTTTTTCACCACAAAGTGTACTGGCAATATCTGGGGTGACTTGGAGGGTTGAATATATTCCTTTCTCAACTGGTCTTCCACAAATGTCTGTACTTCCTCTCTTTCCTCTCTCGATAGTGAGTATACTTTCCCCTTTCTTGGCGTAAATCCCTTCTTTAATTCTATGGCATAGTCCCAGATCTTTTGTACTGGCATCCTTTCTGACTCCTTTTTTCCAAATACTTTCTTCCACTTCCAAAATCTCCTGGACACCAGCTTTTTTAACACTTCTTCATCCTCATCCTTTTCCGTCTTTCTTACTTTCTTCTCCTTCACTTCTTGCTTTCTTCTTCTACATATAGGTGGGCAATGTGTCATCTTCACTTCTTCTTTCTCCCAATCTATTTCTGGATTGTGGGCTGCTAGCCATGGCATTCCCAGTATTAACTCTGTCTTCCCTAAGTTGCACACATCTATTCTGGCTCTTTCCATATATTCCTTAAAGAACATATTGCACTTGACCTGGTACATTATAGTTCCCCCCGCATTTGCCGTTCCATCCACATTCCTAACTAAGAGGGGTTTTTTCAACTTTTCTATTTTAAACTCCTTTTCCTTTGCAAAGGTCGTGTTCATGAACAGACCTGTTACCCTGCTATCTAACAATGCCTTCACTACTATTCCTTCATGACTTTCCAACTTCTCTAACCCTACTTTTAACCAGACTTCCCTTAATGGTCATAGTGTGCATTGTATGTCTCTTACTCTCTCAGTTGTATTGATGGAGTTCAATTTATTGCCCAATTTTTCAGGGCACAATACACTGTATACATTATTGGAGGCCAGCTGAGAGCTCACTGTCCTCCATTTTCTTTTGCCAACTCCTGTGGCATTTCTACTACTCTTCCCCTATGTCTTTCCCAGCAGTTTTTGGCTATATGGCCCCACTTTCCACACACATAGCACGTCCTGTCTCCTTCCCTTCCTCTGTCTACATTCATTGTGTTGGGGTCTCTCCTTAGATTCATTTGAGCTCCTCCTCTATTAGATGTATTTCTTCCTCCTTCTTCTCTGTGCCCTCCTCCTGTTCTCCATGTTATCTGCTCCCCTCTTCCTCCATATGATCCTCCCCTTCTAGGCTGCACATTTCCCCTTAGGCATGCTGCGTTCCTTCCCAATACTTTTTCTTCTGCCCTACTCTATCTCTGGTTTCTATCCAGTCTCACTGCCCTTTCTTGCCACTCTCCAATGGTGGTTGGTGGTTCCTCTGCTTCTGCTAGCTTTCTTCTGATGGCCCCATTTAGTCCTCTTTTAAATTCTTCGATGAGGGGCCTTCCCTCATAGCCACTTCCTCTGGTAATCTTTTTGAATTCCTGCATGTATTTGTCGCAGGTTCTCCCTCCTTGCTCAATCGTCCTTAGTTGCTCTATCTTTCTCTCCTCCTCCAATGTCTCCCCAAAGTCATCCCTTATTTTTACAAATAGTTGCTCTGCTGATTCCACCTCTGACTCTCCCTTGGTCAACTCGTCCAACAGGTTATCCTTCCATGCCTCTGCTATTCCTCCCTGCATATATGACAATATCCAGGCTACCTAGTTTGCTGCTGCTTCCTCCGTTATCTTCATCCTAATGTATAGGCGAGCCATGTTAACAAACACGCTCACTTCTTTGTCTGTACTTATGGCTGACTACTGACTAAGAAGGGTGAAACAATACTATCTCTAAGAAGGGAATCTCTAAGCTAGGCAGGCCTTTAAGAGGTTTTCTGTTGTTCCCCTGCGTAGACTGATTACAATGAATTGGTAGCATGGAGCTGATAGCAAAGAACTAATTACGAGCCCACTCGATATAGAGGTTAGGTCTCAGGCAGGGACACGAGCTTTGTTCAGGCCATCTACCTACTGTCTCTAACTGACAGTGAAGTTCCCTTTACAGCTAGGGCCCGCTATCCAAGAGGCTTGAGAGCGCTGTGCTCCCTAGCGAGGAAGGGTGTGGAGTAAGTGTAGTGGGAAAAATCACTTGTGGGGCCGGTATGAAGCCAACTGTGCCTTTAAGTGATTTTGAGCAGAATTTGAGGTGAACAGTGCTTGGATGTGGTATCAAGTTCTTATGTTATCGATAGACAATGAATGTTCTTAGTGATCACCCTAGGTAGATGTTCAAGAAGAACTCGATAGAGTTCTTCATTGGATTGCAGCCCTACTTATACTACTACTACAGTGGCTGTACCCTAGAGTCCCATGGTCACATGTTCTTTCCAGAATGTTCTATGATCACCTGACCTTGTTATGTGATTTGACTTACTGAGTCCCTACCCTATTTATATCCTTACTCCATTGTATGCTTTGAGGTTTTGGATTAAGTGTTTAAATGCGTGGGAAACCTTTTCCTGTTTGAGGCTCTCATAACAGTTCTTATACATTATCTCTAAACAACCTAGTTAATTCTTCCACTGATATCTTTTCTATAGTAGGAATAAAATATACCATTTTTGTTAATCTATTGACTACTACTAGAATTGAATTGTATCCTTGTGCTAGTGGCAACTTAGTGATAAAATCCACTAAAATGTATGTCCAAGGTTTTTCCAGAATTGAGTTTGGTATTAACTTTTCTGCTGGCTGTTCTGTACAGTTTTTATTACATTGGCAAGTGTTATATCCTTCTATATATTGCTTTACTTCTTTTGTAACTCCTGGCTACCAAAAGTTTCTAGTGACCAACTCTATTGTCTTCTATTATCTTCCATGTCCTTCTACTGGTATATCATAATGTAACTAAATAATCTCCACTTTCAGTTTTTTGTCTCTTGGTATATACATCTTTCTCTCTTTATATATAATACCATCAACTTCTCTCCACTTCTCATCTCTTAACATTTTTACCCCTGCTTTTTTTATTTCTTCTACTACCTTGATTATCTTGTTATCTTTTACTCTTGACTGCTTTACTTTCTCTAGTAAATCTACTCCTTCTACTATTACTTCCACCTTTTTTGTCTTTCTGACTTCTAACTATTCTGGCTTTACCAATATTTTGTCTTTATTGTCCTTTTCTACTCCTACTTTCTAGTCCAGCCTCCTGCTTAAGCTATCTACCTTTTCCATTTTACTCCCTAGAACATGTTTTAGCATAAAGTTGAATCTTGATAGATATAAGATCTATCTAGCTTGTCTTCTATTTAATTTCTGCACTTTCATGAAATATTCAAGATTCTTGTGATCTGTCCAAACTTCAAACTTTGTTGTAGTTTCTTCTAGGAAGTGCCTCCACACTTCCAAACATCTGACTATGGCTAATATCTCTTTGTTATGTATCTCATAGTTTTTTTCAGTGTTGCTTAGAGATTTTGAGATAAAAACCACTGGTCTCTACAAGTCATCTGAGCACTTTATCAAGAGTACTCCTCTAGTTGTATAATTTGAGCTATCTGCCTCCATTCTAAATTCCTTATCTAAATCTGGGGCTGCCAATACTAGTTTTGTTATGAAGATCCTTTTGAGCTTGTCAAATACTTGTTGCTGCTTGTCTTCCCATTTCTACTTCACATCTTTCTTTGTTAGCATATTCATTGGTCTTGCTACTCAAGCAAAGTCCTTGATAAACCTTCTATAGTAATTTGTGAGGCCTAAAAACTTTCTGACATCTTTTATATTTTTCAGTTCTGGCTAACTCAGTACTCTATCCACTTTCTCCTTTTCCATTTCTATCCTATTGGGTTCTATGATAACTCCAAGAAACCCAATCTTTCTTACTTTCTACATGCACTTTTCTGGCTTTACATAGAGATCATTTTCCTCCAGCCTTCTTAATACTTTTTCTACAATTTCATCATGTCCTTCCTTTATCTCAGTTCCTACCAATATGTCATCTACAAATGCAGTGACTTTGCCTTCATTTACCAGGTCCCTCAGGATCTTATTCATCACCACCTAAAATATGGCTGGTGAGTTTGTTATCCCAAAGAATATCACAGTCAGTTTAAACAATCCTATATATATTATAAATACTTTCTTTCACTTATCCTCTTCTTTTATTCTTATATTGTTGAAGCTCCACCACAAGTCCATCTTTGTAAATATTCTTTTACTCCCCATGTTATCAATTAAGTCTGTTATTAATAGTAACAGGTAGTTGTTCTTTATGGTTTGTTCATTTAGACTGTAGTAGTCTATAACTATCCTCTTGCTTCCATCCTTCTTGCTCACAAAGAATACCAGTAATGTCTGAGAGGATTTAGATAGTCTAATATACCCCTTTCTCAATTGATTGTCCACAAAGCTCTGGACCTCTTTTCTTTTATTTTTGGATAGAGGATAGATTTTTTCCTTTTATAGTTTGAATATCTCCTTGAGATCTATAGTATGATCCCAAATCTTCCTAGTTGGTATTCTTTCTGATTTTACCTTCCCAAATATCTTCTTCTACTTTAAAAACCTTTTAGGAACCATCTTCTCAATTTTCCTATGGTCTGCTTCAACCTCTTTCTCTCTTTTCCAGTCTTCCTTATTATCTGTTACCTATCTTACTACCTTTTCTTTCTCTAGCATCACTACTCTTTTTCCTTTTTTCATTTTATTCCCTTTTTCTAATTTTATATTTCTTCTACATAGTAGTAGACACCTTATCATCTTGACTTCTCCTGTTTCCCAATTAATTTCTGGGTTGTGTACTTACAACCACAGCATTTCTAATATGATGTCTGTTTTCCCTAGATTATACACATTCATCCTTATTTTTTCTACATGACTCTTATAGTATATGTTCATCTCTACTTGATAGGTAATAGCTCCTATACTGTTGTTTATTCCATCAATATTCCTGACTACTATTGGCCTTTTCAATTTCTGTAGTCTAAACCCATGTCTTGCTACTATCTTTTGATCCATAAACATCTCTGTTACACCACTGTCCAAGAGCACTTTTACTGTTATACCTTTGTGTATATCCACCTTTTCTACCCCAATATCTAGCTATACTTCTTTCAATATTTTAAACATTCTCTTTACTTCTCTCTATTTACCCTTTTCTCTTACTGCACCTTTTGGAGTTTTTATCTATATACTACCTTGCTATGCATTTTCCTCTATGGGGCATGCCACTTCTTCCCAGTTCCACCACTCTCTTTTTCTTCCTACTCTATATTCTAGACATAAGATCCTTCTTCTTTCTTGTTCTGATATCTTTCTCACAATTTTATTCCTCCTTCTATACTTTATATACTCCACTCTTGTTATCTCTTCTCTTTTTACTTCTCTTTCTCTCCAGTTCTATACTTCTTGGCATAGGCCATACCATACATTTCTTACTTATTTCTCAAGAAAGAATCCTTGTCCCTGATTTTTGTAAGTCTGTATCCCCTTGTCTTTGCATCCTCCACAGTCCATATACATTACCACCATCTCCCTCATTATCTATCCTCTCTCTAGTAGGAGTGCGCCTTTGGGGAGTATACTCTTCTTCCCACAATATTCCTGCACCTTTCCCTATACAGGACTTACTGGCCTTTTTTCTTGCTGTGCCTTTTGTGGTCTGGCCATATATGCCACCTCTTCTTCTTTTCAATCTCAATATTTGGGTATTCCTATTTGAGATGGCCAATCCTCTAACATCTGAAATATTTCACTTCCTCCATCATCTCTTGCCTTCTCACTTTTACCTCTTCCCTTACTCCATATTGCATTATTCTACTCACTATCGCTTCAAATTTATTCTGGGGAATTGACCTTCTCTTTTCTTTCTCTTTTTTATTTCTGTAGTTACAGACCAGATACCCAAATATTTTACACCCCCAACATACTCTTCCTTCTCTATCTTCTATTTCTGCCCTTAATTTGGCAAGGGCACACTATTGATCAAGCATTCTATCTATAAGAGAGTTATATTACTCTAGAAACATGATACTATATCTCCAGAGAAGTCAAATGAGAAATGATCTTACTACTATTATGTCTACTAGGGCACAAGATCTTCATCCAGCTAGACATCTACTATCTTACTTACTACTGCCCTAGTAATATAGTTATACTATTACCCCAAGGAGAGGATCTCTAACCTAAATGCCTTTTTAAGGATGTGGCATTACTCCTTTACATATATAGCCCACAATGGGACTTTAGTACAAGGTTTCTACTAAGAGCGGCACAAGTATACTATATAATACCACTCAATTGTGAGGTCAGGTCTTAGACACAATACCTGAGCTTGGTACTATGCTTCTACCAATAGTTCCTAACTAACTATCAAGTTCCTTTAAGCCTAGGGTCTAGCTATGTTGTAGTGGTCCTGAGTTGTATCACTCAGATACTGAGGAAAATAAGAGAATAAGAAGTGGTAGGGCTCTGTGATAAGCAGTGCTGATGAAGGAATCGAGTTCTAGTATAAGAACTTAGACTGTAATACCTTAGAACTACTCCTAGTCCAAGTTAACAAGAAAAACTCAATAGAGTTCTTATTTGATTGCTATACACTACTTATACATATTCTGTATTTACTTCTATTTATAAAGTTCTATGCATCCCTTTTGAGTCATTCCTTCTTGTATGTCTATTGATTTTCTAATTCAATGAAACAAAAAGAAAAGAAATATAAATAATGACTTAGCTGTTTGGCTATGTTATAACAAGTCTAGAATAGAGAAAAAGAGGAAAGAAGACATCATATATCTTCTGCTAATGGTTTGCAAAATACTCCTGCTCCTAGAGAGAATAGAGAAAGAGAAAGAAGATGGTTTTTAAATCCTTTAGATATTCCACAAAATCTTGAGGATACTATAGCTGATCTACAAAGATAACAAATGGCTTAAATAGATGAAATGATAAATAGATAGAGAATTAAAAGAGAAAATGGTCTAGATTATAAAAAACAACTGGTAAATAAGAATGGTAATCAAGATGTTAACAGAATAATAGTAGAAAATGTTAATAGAATTCAAACAGTAATAAGTAATAGATTTTGATATTATTGATTATAAATTCTTACAAGATATTGCAGAATATCATTGATGGAGATGATCAAATATACCAAATCAATAATGAAGTTGTTGATATGGTATGATAATATTTTGCTTATATAACTTTGATTACTGAGGATTTTGTTAGAACAATACTTTAGAAGAAGATGGTGGTGCTCTACCACTAATTCTTCAACCTGTTCTTTATCCTCTTGCTAGTCAACCATTTTCAGAAACCAATATACAATATATTGACTTAGGTATTCTATCTGTTGTTTGCCCACACTGCCATGTACTTTACTTTGACTGTGAAAAGCTTAAAATTTCACATCACAATCATCCCAAGTTTAGCATATGTTGTTTTCAAGGACAGATCCAGCTACTACCTCTTCAAGCTCTCACTGGAGTTCTACAAAATCACTTGACAGAAGATGATTATTGCTCAAAGAATTTCCATAATAATATCAGGCAGTATAATACAACATTTACAATGACTTCAGTAGGAGTGAAAATTGACAACTCTATTACTAGACAGTTAGGACCTTATTGTTTCAAGATCCAAGGTGTACTTTATCGTCTCACAGGTGCTTTTTTACTATATGGTGATCATACTTTTACCTATGTACAAATCTATATCCTTGACATAGAAGAGCAGTTCAATATCAGAAGAGACAACAATTGTAATCTTGATCCTGTGGTGATAGAAGACCTCCAAATAATACTCTTGAATAGTCATCCATATATTACTGTCATGTCTATGAACTTATCAAGGAAAAGCCAGTAGAGGAACAAGAGGAGATTACAACCAGGCTATATGTGAACTTACAACAAGATTAGAGAACTTATAATCTTCCTACTGCTAAAGAGATTGCAGTTATTATTCCAGAAGAAGGAGTATATCATATAATGGATAATAGAGATATGGTTTTACAAGGAAAAGGAGGACAACTTCAAAGAATTAACCAAAACAGTTCTTTATATGCTGCTCTTTACTATATTCTGCTCTTTCCCAAGGGTAAAAATAGCTAGTATCCAAGAATTCCTATTTGTGGAGCTCAACTCAGAGAGAGAGATAAAAATATGAGACAAAGAAAAGAGAAGAAAAGGCTTACTCACAGTATGTATCTGATACATGCTATTATGCCTATTGTCTATATGTTAGGGAAGGTCCTCAGCTACCTCTCTTTTATGGTAGAAAGTTGTTCCAGCAATTTGTTGTTGATGCATGGGCAAATTATGAGTAAAGAAAACTCAACTAGGCTAGAACACATCAGTACACTCTTAGATTTGAGCTTTATCAAAGACTTTAGGATAATGCTATATATGATAGACATAATAGTGAAGATACTAGACCTTTGGGATGCAAACTTATTCTTCCTTTCTCTTATGTAAGAAGTTCTAGGCTTACAATCCAGCTTTTCCAGGATGCTGTAGCTGTTTGCAGATATTTTCACAAACCAGATCTCTTCCTTACCATAATTGCCAATCCTAAGTGGCCAGAAATTATTCATAGTCTTTTTCCTAGACAAACAGCCACTAATTATTCTAATATTGTATCATATGTTTTTGAGCAAAAAAAAAAAGCACTTTTCAAACTCATTGACAGTGGTTTCTTTGGTATTCCTATAGCTTATATTCATACTATTGAGTTTTAGAAAAGAGATCTTCCCTATATTCACTTGCTTATCTTTCTTCATCCTCAAGATTATATTCAAGATTCTCATCATATAAACTCTATGATCTCAGCTTAACTACCTGATCCTCAGCTTAATCCTTTTCTCTATGTAAAAGTTACCAAGTATATGTTGCATGGTCTATGTAGTGCCAACAATCCCCAAGCTAAGTGTATAGTCAATAGATAATATAGTAAAGACTTTTCCAAAGACTATAGAGAGAGAACAGATTGAGCTAAGAACAGTTATCCACTCTATGCTAGATCTGACAATGGCTTGGTTTTTGAATACAATGGAGCTAGGTTTACCAATCAATATGTGGTTCCTTACTGTCTTCAACTTTTTCTTCTTTTTAATTGTTATATCAATGAAGAGGTCTCTGCTGGATTGAAAACTGTCAAGCATCTCAACAAGTACATTTACAAGGGTCCTAATAGAGCAACTATGGAGATTAGTGGTAGAGTGTAGGATAGGATCAAAGTACACTTGGATAGTTGGTTTATTGGTCTAACAAAAGCTTGCTAGAAGATTTCTGAGTTTAATATACATGGAAATTCACTAGCTGTCCAATATCTTTTTGTTCATCTTCCCAATGAGCACTATATCAATTTTCATGCATACCAGACTGTCAATAAAGTATTAGCCAGGCAAAATGTAGATGTAGAAAAGACTCAGCTTACTGCTTGGTTTGATTACAACTTTGTATATAATAATGGTTTAGGTCTTATTTACTAGCAGTTTTCTCAACACTGTACCTGGAATGCTAAAGCTAAGTTATGGTATCCAAGATAATGTTCCAAGGTAATTGGAAGAATGTACTTTGTATGATCATCCAAGAGAGAGCAGTTTTTTTTATAACTTCTTTTGACTGTATTTGAAAATAGAAAGAGTTAGGAACATCTGAGGACCTAGAATAGCCAAGTGTTTGTCATACTCAAGAAGGCATGTATGACAAGAGGATTACTAGAGGATGATCATAAGTGGAGGATTTACTTGGAGGAAGCAATTGCAATATAGCCTAGAATAGCATGTTGTTAGTTGTTAGCAGTGATATTATGAGAGCCCCAAAAGGAGAAAAGTTTCCCAAGCATTTGAACACTTAATCCAAAACCTTAAGACATACAATAGGGTTGAAGATATAAATAGTATAGGAACTAGGGTCACATGACAAGGTCAGGTGATCACAGAACATTCTGGAAGAACATGACTAAGAGTACAGCCACTGTAAAAGTAGTATAAGTAGAAGTCCAATCCAACAAAAAACTCCATTGAGTTCTTCTTGAACATCTATCTAGAGTAATCACTAAGATCATTCACTGCCTATCGATAACATAAGAACTCAATATCTATTGTTGACCCTGCATCTTGCAGCCTCAACATCTTTATTTTCACTTACTCTCTTATTATTCTCGCTAACGAACATAGCGCTCGAAAGCATCTTGGATAGCAGGCCCTAGCTGTAAAGGGGACTTCACTGTCAGTTAGGGACAGTGGGTAGACAGCCTGGACAAAGCTCATGTCCCTGCCTAAGACCTGACCTCTATATTGAGTGGGCTTATAACTAGTTCTTCACTATCAGCTCTATGCTACCAATTTATTGTGACTGGTCTATACAGGGGAATGACAGTAACCTCTTAAAGGCCCATCTAGCTTAGAGATTCCCTTCTTAGGAATAATATTGTTTTACCCTTCTTAGTCAGTAGTCAGTCATAAGTATAGACAAAGAAGACTGTTCATCCTCCTACAAGGAATTATCATCATCGCCATTGCTATTGCCAATGTCTTACCAACAACAACAGCAATAGAGAGAATGCCCCTTGGTGCCCACCCCCCTCCAAACCAGAGAGAAGCAACTCCTTATCATAATTGCAACCCTGCAGCAGCAGATCAACACCATGCTCCTTCAACAACAGGAGAGCAGAGTGGAGGTCGCAAGACCTCAAGTTTTCAGTAGAAAGATAGAAAAATGAAGATGATAGAAAAAGTAGCAGTAATCCAGGTAGCCTGGGTGTTGTCATATGTACAAGGAGGAATAGTGGAAGCATAGAAGGATAACTTGCTGGATGAGCTGGCTAAGGGAGAGTTAGAAGTGGAATCGGCAGAGCAGCTGTTCACAAAGATAAGAAACAACTTTGGAGAAATATTGGAGGAGAAGAGGAAAATAGAACAACTGAGAACAATTGAGCAAGGAGAGAGGACCTGCAATGAGTATGTACAGGAATTCAAAAAGGTTACCAGAGGGAGTGGCTATGAGGGAAGACCCCTCATCAAAGAATTCAAGAGAGAGTTGAATGGAAGTATTAGAAGGAAGCTGGCAGAAGCAGAAGAACCGCCGACCACTATTGGAGAGTGGCAAGAAAAAGCGGTAAGGCTGGATAGAAATCAGAGATAAAGCAGAATGGAAGAGAGAATGTTGGAGAGGAATGTGGCGCATCCAGGGGGAAATGCATAGCCTAGAGGGGAAGGATCATATGGGAGAAGAGAGGGGCAAATAACATGGAGAATAGAAGAAGGGTATAGAGGAGGAAATACGCTCAATAGAGGGGGAACTCAAATGGGTCCAAGGAGAGACCCAAATACAATGGATATAGACAGAGGAAGAAGAGAAGACAGGACATGCTATGTATGTGGGAAGTGGGGCCATATGGCCAAAAATTGTTGAGAAAGGCATAAAGAAAGAGTAGTGGAAACACCATAAGAGTTGGCAAAAGAAAATGGAGGACAGTAAGCTTTTAGCTGGCCTCTAATAATTTGTACAGTGTATTGTATTCAGAAAAGCTGGGAAATAAATTCAATTGCACCAATACAACTGAGAGAGTAAGAGATATACAGTATACTCTACAGCTGCTAAGAGAAGTCTGGATAAGGGTAGGGCTAGAGAAGCTGGAAAACCATAAAGAGGTAGCAGTAAGGGCACTGCTAGATAGTAGGAAAACAGGCCTATTCATAGATACAACCTTTGTCCAAGAAAAGGGGTTTAAAATAGAGAAGCTAAAGAAACCTCTGTTAGTTAGAAATGTAGATGGAATGGTAAATACAGGGGGAGCCATAATATACCAGGTAGAGTGCAACATGTTCTTCAAAGGACATGTGGAGAGGGCAAGGATGGATGTATGTAATTTAGGGAAAACAGAGGTGATACTAGGAATACCATGGTTAGTAGCCCATAATCCAGAAATAGATTGGGAAAAAGGGGAAGTAAAAATGATATGTTGCCCACCTATATATGGAAGAAGAAAGCAAGAAGAGAAGGAGAAGGAAGTAAAGAAGGTGAAAAAGGATGAAGATGAAGAAACATTGAAAAAATTAGTACCCAAAAGGTTTTGGAAGTGGAAAAGAGTATTTGGAAAAAAGGAGTCGGAGAGAATGCCAGTGCAAAAGACCTGGGACCACACTATAGAATTGAAAGAGGGGTTTGTACTGAAAAAGGAAAAGGTGTACTCCTTGTCAAGGGAGGAAAGGGAGAAAGTACAGGCATTCGTGGGAGATCAGTTGAGAAAGGGATATATCTGACCTTCTAAGTCATCCCAAACATTACCAGTACACTTTGTGGCAAAAAAGGATGGCATATGGAGAATAGTACAAGACTATCAACACATAAACCAGTGGACAATAAAGAATGGGTATCTCTTACCCCTTATTGCAGATATACTGGATGGAGTAGGAAAGAGGAAGGTATTCACAAAGCTGGATCTGAGATGGAGATACAATAATATCAGAATCAAGGAAGGGAACGAATGAAAGACAGTATTCACAATGCACATTGGAGCTTATGAACCTACAGTCATATATTTTGGGTTAACAAACTCTCCTGCTACTTTTCAAACAATGATGAATGACCTGTTCAGAGACCTCATAAACCAAGGAGATACAGTGACATTTATTGATGACATCTTAGTAGCCACAGATATGGAAAAGGGCACAATGAACTGGTAGAGGAGGTACTAAAGAGACTAGAGAAAAATGACCTGTTTGTAAAGCTAGAGAAGTACAAATAGAAAGTGAGAGAAGTGGAATTTCTGGGAGTAGTAATTGGTCCCAAGAGAGTAGAGATGCAAAGAGAGAAGATAGAAAAAGTCCTGAACTGGCCAGCATCTAGAAATATCAAAGAAGTACAAAAATTTCTAGGTCTTGCTAATTACTATAGGAGGTTCATAAAAGACTTTGCCAAAATAGCAGCACCACTACATGTACTGGTCAGGAAGGAGCAGAAATGGAAGTGGGAAAAGGAGCAGGAGGAAGCATTTGAGAAACTCAAGGTAGTGTTTACTACAGAACCTATCTTGGCTATTCCAGATATTGATAGAGAGATGAGAGTAGAAGCAGACACCTCAGACTATGCAATAGGGGGAGTGTTGTCAACGAAGTGTGAGGATGGCAAGTGGAGACTGGTGGTCTTCATCTCTAAATTGCTAAACACAATGGAATGAAATTATGAAATTCATGACAAGGAGATGCTGGCAGTTATAAGATACCTAGAAGTATGGAGGCACTACTTAGAGAGAGCAAAACTCAAATTCAAAATCTAGACAGACCATAAGAACCTCTAGTATTTTATGACAAGCCAAAAATTAAACCATAGACAAGCAAGATAGGCTCTATACCTATTGCAATTTAATTTTGTATTAAAGCACATTCCAGGAAAGAGCATAGGAAAGGCAGATAGATTAAGCAGGAGACCAGACTGGTAGGAAGAAGTGGAAAAGGACAATGAGGACCAGAAGTTGATAAATCCAGAATGGATCAGGGAAGTGGAAATGATAATAGAGGAAGAAAACCTGAAAGAAAGGATCAGAAAAGCACAGGAAGGGGACGAAAAGGTAGTAAAGGCAGTAGAAGAGCTAAAGAGGGCAGGAATAAAGATATTAAAAGATAAAGAATGGGAAATAGAAGATGGGTTAGTAATGAAGAAGGGAAAAATATATATACCAGAAGGAGAACTTAGAAGGGAGGTCATACAATTGCACCATGACACTCCAGTAGGAGGGCATAGAGGGAGATGGAAGACAATAGAGTTGGTTGCTAGAAATTACTGGTAGCCAGGAGTAATGAAAGAGGTGGAAAGATATGTGGATGGATGTGATGCTTGTCAAAGATACAAGAATTGAAGCAAAGTACCAGCAGGAAAGCTGATGCCTAATGCAATCCCAGAAAAACCATGGAGCCATATCTCAGCAGACTTTATCACCAAACTACCATTAGTCCAGGGGTATGATACTATATTAGTAGTATACAACCATTTTAGCAAAATGGTGTACTTTATAGCAACAACAGAGAAAATATTAGCAGAAGGACTTGCAAAGTTGTTTTGAGATCATATATAGAAGTTACATGGATTTCCAGAAAGCATTATATCAGATAGAGGAGTACAGTTTGCAGCAGAAATGATGAAGGAGTTAAATAACTTGTTGGAAATCCAGATGAAACTCTTAACAGCCTATCATCCTCAAACAGATGGACAGACAGAAAGGATAAACCAGGAGTTAGAGCAATATCTAAGGGTCTTCATTGACCACAGACAAGAATAGTGGCCAGATTGGTTAGGAATAGTAAAATTTGCATACAATAACAAAATCCACACAGTAACAAAAATATTGCCATTTAAAGCAAACTACGGTCAAGACCCAAGGATAGGATTTGAGGGAAGAAGAAGGAGAAATATGAAGCAGCAGAAAAATTTGCAGAAAGGATAAAGAGAATCTAGAAGAAAGCAAAAGCAGTGCTAGGAAAAGTATAGGAAGAGATGAAGAAGTTTGCAAACAGAAAGAGAAGGAAGAAAGAGGAATACAGAGTAGGGGACCTAGTACTACTAAGTACAAAGGACTTGAAATGGCAGATGAAAGGAAGAAGATCAGAGAAATTGACAGAGTGTTTTGTGGGCCCCTACAAAATCAAGGGAATTGTTTCTAGCAACGCAATAGAATTAGAACTACCTAAGTCTATTAAAATACACCCTGTAGTTAATGTAAGTAGAGTACCACTCTATAAACTGCAGATAGAGGGACAGAAAAAGATACTACCAAAACCAGTCATTATTGAAGGAGAGGAGGAATTCAAGGTAGAAAAAATCTTAAACAAAAGGACGGTTAAAGGGAAGGAGAAGTTTCTAGTAAGGTGGAAGGGATATACGGTAGAAGAAGATACTTGGGAAAATAGGGAAAACTTGGAGAACGCAAAGGAATTGGTAGAAGAGTTTGAGAGAGAGTACGAAGAAGAGATTGAGGAACTAAGGCAACAGGAGCTAGAAAAAAAAAAGAAGGAATTTAGTCAGGAATTACCAAGGGAGTTCACAGCAAAATTGATATATGGATGGGGAAAAAGGAGGTACAAAAGAGAAAGAGAAAAGAGGTGGGATAAGAACTGGAATTGATGGAAAAATTCCTTGGGATGAGGAAACTTGAAGAGGGGGCTATGTTATGAGAGCCCCAAAAGGAAAAAAGTTTCCCAAGCATTTGAACACTTAATTCAAAACCTCAAGATATATAATAGGGTTGAAGATATAAGTAGTGTGGGAACTAGGGTCACCTGACAAGGTCAGGTGATCACAGAACATTCTGGAAGGACATGACTAAGAGTACAGCCACTGTAAAAGTAGTATAAGTAGAAGTCTAATTCAACAAAGAACTCCATTAAGTTCTTTTTGAACATTCATCTAGGGTGATCACTAAGGGCATTCACTGCCTATTGATAACAAGTGATCTTGCTAACTGATAAAGTGGCTGAGCCTTATATTCTTTGGAACCAATTAAAAACTGGACTATGTAATGATATCAAGCACAAACTATATTATATGAACTACTACTAAGCTGACCAAGAGATACCAGAGGATAATATTTATGATTATAGCCTTTGGGATCTAAACAGAATATTGGTAGGAATAGGAAGAAGTCTTGCTGAGTTTCCACCTATATCTCTTCTATAGCAAGAGTGGAGTTACAGAATACCCAATCCTCTCTTACAGGCTGAGCAGTATAATGCAGATAAAATGGCAACTTTGGTGAATAAATAGAGAGCAATCTTTAACCCTGATCAAGCTACTACTTTCAATGCTGTCTTAGAGTCTATTACCAACAATCAGAGTCACATTTTTTTCATTCATGCTGCTGGTGGTTGTGAAAAGACTTTTTTTTATAATACTATTGTTGCTGAGGTTAGAAGAAGAGGACAAGTAGCATTGTGTATGATATCATCTGGAATTGCTGCTCTTTTGTTAGATGGGGGAAGAACATCTCACTCACTCTTTAAGATTCCTATTTCTATTTATGAAAACTCTGTGGCTGGACTCAAGTATAATAGTTATATGTTTTCAGTCATCCAACAGACCAAGATTATTATATGAAATGAAGTTTCTATGCAGCATAAGTATGCTATAGATGCTGTTGATCAATATCTTAGAGATTTACTTGAAGTAAGTGTTAACTTAGATTTAGTACCTACTAAATTAACATATTGCTTAGAATGATTATCCATTTAGTGGAATCACTGTGGTATTTAGTAAAGACTTTCATCAGACTTTGTCTGTTGTACCTAGAGGAACATGTTAACAAGTGGTGGTAGCATCTCTTTGTAGAGGAAATTTGTAGAGAAATATCAAGTTCTTTTATCTCAGACATAACATGTGCTTGGGCTATTCTGAAGCTGATAATCATCATATTCAGTAGTTATTGGAAATTGGTACTGGTACAATAATAGATGACAGTGATATGATTCAAGTTCCTTAGTCTATACTTTGTGCTGATCTCAACACTCTCATTAACAGAGTCTATCCAAGGATTAGCCATCAAGAGATTAAAGAAGACCAGTACTTTTTGGATTGTATTATTCTTTGTTCTAGAAATGATGAAGTACATAATATTAATGAAGCTATTCTTCAACAGTTTAATCCAGGACCAAATACAGAGGTCTATATACTGAGAAGTGTGGACTCTGTATCTGAGGAAAATGGAATGCACCATACTTATCCTGTAGAATTCCTTCAACAACTTAATACTAGTAGATTGTCTCCTGCTTTACTTTGTCTCAAAGTTGGCTGTCCAGTTATCTTGCTAAGAAACTTGGATCCAGGAGAAGGATATCATGATTTGGTAAAATGGCTAAGTTATTATTTTATTTTACTTTCTTTTTCTTTTCTTATTTGGACTTACTATACAAGAAAGAAGTGCAGGAAAGTGTCACATGACAATGTTGTATGTCACAGTCACATGATAATGTCACATGATAAGTGTGGGAGAGTAGTGCACAGACTATATAGTAGTTGTATAAGTAGTATACAGAATCAAATGAAAACTCTATTGAGTTCTTCTTGTTAACTTAAACTTGAAGGGTAATTAAGTCATCTCAGGCTAAGTTGCTACAAAGGACTTTGTAATGGGACAAGAATGGTAGTGTTGAATGTGAGAAAGAAAGTGCTCCAGTGTAAGATTATTAGCAAGGACAGAAGGTTTGCAGGGAAGGTTGTGTTGATTCCAAGAATTAGGCTATCACCCAATGCAGAAACACTGCCTGTACCACTCAGAAGACTTCAATTCCCAGTTAGACTAGC
>Ga0153941_1000484_pt1 | contig 17581 bp, 13 predicted proteins | sample TSNJ025MetaG_FD_104733 | JGI IMG/M metagenome (GOLD analysis project Ga0153941, IMG submission 104733) | Attine ant fungus gardens microbial communities from New Jersey, USA - TSNJ025 MetaG | ecosystem: Host-associated > Fungi > Mycelium > Unclassified | place: USA: New Jersey, Brendan T. Byrne...
CACCTAAGAAATTTCTGGGATACCATTTCCTCAATTTTTCTATAGTCCATCTTGACTTTTTCTTTTCTTTCCCAGTCTTCCTTATCATCCACTGCCCATCTCACAATCTTCTCTTCTTCCAATATCACTACTCTTTTTACTCTCTTTCTTACCTTCTCCTCCTTTAGCCTTGTATTTCTTCTACACAATGGTGGGCACCTCATCATCTTGACTTCTCCAGTCTCCTAATTTATCTCTGGGTTGTATGCTTACAACCATGGCATCTCCAATATAACATCTGTTTTTCCTAGATTGCATACATCCATTCTCATTCTCTCTATGTGGCCTTTGTAGTACACATTTGCTTCCATCTGATGGGTAATAGCTCCTGCACTGTTATTGGTTCCATTGACATTTCTAACCATTATCGGTCTCTTCAATTTCTACAGTCTAAATCCATATTTTGCTGCCATCTTCTGATCCATAAACATCTCCATTGTGCTGCTGTCTAGGAGTGCTTTTACTGTTATGCCTTTATGTGTATCTACCTTTTTTATTCCTATGTCTATCCATACCTCCTTCAGTATTTTGAACATTCTCCTCACTTCTCTTACTATACCTTCTGCCTGTGCATCTCTTTGCTGTGCTTTTCCCTTTGTAGGGTACGCCACTTCTTCTTCCTTCCTTCTTTGCTTTGGGCATCCATACTACTTGACTTTCTCTAACTTCCTTTCTCTGAGGACTCCTTGTCCTCTGTTGTTTTCCCTATGCATTCCTTTCTTTCCACACCATCTGCATCCTATGTAGGTCACTACAACTTTTTCTGTTATCCATCCTAACTCCAACAGCTGTGCATCTTCTGGCACATTCTCCACTCCACAGTATTCCTGCACCTTTTCCCAATTGGGATACACCAGCTTCCCTACTTGCTGCACCTTTTGCAGACTGACTGTATATGCCACTTCCTTACTTCTCTTTTTCTTCTCCTTCTTAATATTTGGACACTCCCACTTGTAGTGTCCCATTCTCTGACATCTGAAACATTGTACCCCTTCCTCCACTATTTTCTGTTTCCTTACTTTCACTTCCCCCCTCACCCCATACTGCATTACCCTACTCGCTATCACCTCAAATCTATTCTGAGGAATTGGTTTCCCTTTTTCCTCTTCCTTCTTGTTTCTGCAGTTACAGGCCAGGTGCCCAAACTTTCTACACCCCCAGCATACCCTTTCTTCCCTTCCCTCTATTTTTCCCCTTAGTTTGGCCAGGGCATACTGTTGGTTGAGCATACTGCCCATAAGAAAGTTATATTGTTCCAGAAACATAGTGCTACATCTCCAGAGAAGTCAAAATAGGAATGATCTTACTAATGTTACATCTACTAGGGCGCAAGATCTTCACCCAGCTAGACACCTACTGCCCTACTTACTACTGCCCTAATGCTATGGTTATACTATCACCCCAAGGAGAGGATCTCTAACCTAAACACCTTCTTAAGAATATAGCATTAATCTCCTGTGTAGACAGATGACAATGCACCTGTAGTACAAAGTTTATAGTATGAAAGGAGTACAAGTAATTATCCAGCCCACTTGATTGTAAGGTCAGGTCTTAGTAGTGATACCCAAGCTTGGTACCACACCTCCACCTGCAGTCCCTAACTGACTGCAAAGTCCCCTTAAGCCTAGGGCCCAGCTACGTCATAGTAGTCCTGAGTTGTATCACTCAGGTACTGAGGAAGATAAGAGAGTAAAGGTGGCAAGGCTCTGTGATGAGCGGTGCCAATAAGGGAATTGAGTTCTGGTATAAGGACTTAGACTAAGATATCTTAGAGCTACTCCTAGTCCGAGTTGACAAGGAAAACTTGATAGAGTTCTTATTTGATTATGGTACACTACTTATATACCTCTTGTGTTTACTTCTATTTATAAACTCCTGTACATCTCTTTTAGTTGTTCCATCTCACACGTCTACCAATTTCCTAATTAAAAGAAAAGAAAAGAAAATGAAAATGAATAATGACTTAGCCATTTTTGGCTGTATCATGACAATCTGTGGATGAGTGTATCTGGCTTGGTTTCCAATTTTCCTGGTTTGAACCTGATCTTCATGTCAAACTATGCTAGATATTCTGACCAATGTACCTAATACTGTATCAGTTGCTTTGATTCACAAAAATACTCTAAATTTTTGTTATTGGTGATAATGTTCACTGGCATTGCTATTCCCTCCAGATAATGCCTCCATTTTCTGAAAGTCTCAAATATTACTAATAACTCTTTGTCGTGGATATGTCAAGTAGGGACCCTGTGATTCCTAACTGATTGATCTCAGCTGGTTAGCTAGATTAACCTCTACACTAACTCTCTTGTAATACTGCAAATAAGGTGGGTTCAGAAAAAGGCAAGATGAAGATTGGGTTTTCACAAGAGTTTACTAAGTGAAGAACAAAGCTGAGAAGATAATTATATAATACTAACTTATAACTAGAGGTTCTGGTATACTTGTATAAAGGACAGAAAATGATTGAAATAGTGTGACTTGGGTAACAAAGTCCTTGCATGAGGTAGTGTGACTGTGAGTCACAGGGGGACTGTGACAGTACCCCCTCTTCAATGGCCACACCCTTGTGGCCAATACCAAGTTGCTACTAGGGATTGATCTGTTATGACACAGCCAAATAGCTAAGTTATTATTTATTTTTCTTTTTTTTCTTTTTATTTAATTAGGAAATCAACAGACACATGAGAGGGAATGACTCAAAAGAGATATACAGGACTTTATAAATAGAAGTAAATATAGAATGTATATAAGTAGTGTATAGCAATTGAATGGAAACTCTATTGAGTTCTCTTTGTTAACTCAGACTAGGAGTAATTCTAAGGCACCACAGTCTAAGTTCTTATATAATCCCTCTGTATAACAATTTTTATCAGTTTGACAGTATATTGCTGGGGTTCAGCTTAGTCAAGTTCATGACATGGAATTCTGAAAGTAATTTGCTAGTATTTGTTAAGTTAGCTATATTGAGCTAAGAGTATTCCTTTGAAGTACCTTCATATCCAGCCTAACGTATGTAGTACATCAAAGGGTTTGTTTGATATTTGTTTCATTTTGAGTTAAGGACTTGCACTACTTTAAATTCGAGGTTCCCATCTATCTCAATGGGAGGTAGGGATAGATTAGTACAGTTCAGGATGGCACTGGAAAAAGCTGGTTCCAGCTGGGATATATAGAATACAGAATGGATCAATCTAAGATGTTCTGGTAGTTTCACAAGATAAGAGTAGAACTCCACCCTCTCTGTCACTGGAAATGGGCCTAGATAACATTCTGAAAGTTTCTTTGAAGATCGGGTAGTTCTGATAAACTTTGCTAGGATATATACTGTATCTCCTGCTTGGAACATAGGTACCTTAGCTTATTGTGTATCTGCTGGGCCTTGGTAGCATCTTTGTACCTGTGTGATGGCCTATTCAGTTCTTCATGAGTTTTCTCTAGATCTGCTACAAATACTTCAGCTGATTGTGAGGTAAGCTCCTAGACTGTTTATACTTGCATGCTAGGGTAATACTCTTTGTTTGCAAAGAAGGAAAACACCCCTGTAGTAAACAAGAGGGTGTTGTTGTAAGTAAATTCTACCAATGGTAGGAGCTTAGACCAGTTGAATTGCTGATAATTACAACAGATTTGCAAATATTGCTCTAAAGTCTAGTTTGTGTACTTGGTTTGGCTATTGGCCTCTGGGTGGTAATCTGCCAAAAAGTACAATTTCATATTCAAAGCTTGGGCTAGTAACTGGAAGAATTTTGAGACAAACTCTACCTTCCTGTCCAACATAACATAACTTGGTACTCTATACTTGGAAAAGACATTCTGGACAAATAAACTGGCAAGAGCTGTTATGTCAATTAAGTTGTATATTGGAACAAATATTGCTTGTTTTGTGAGTCTGTCTATTATTACTAATATATCTGTATAGCCTTCTGACTCAGGTAATCATTTAATAAAGTCCATCAATATAGACTTTCAAGGTTAAGGAGAAATGGAGAGTTGTTTTAAGATACTATATAGTTTATGGTACCTGGCTTTGTTACAAGAGCAAGTACTGCAAGAGTTTACATAGTCAGTGATGAAGGTTCTTAGGTTGGGCCAGGTATAGTCTTGGTAGACCAGCTGTAGTATCTTGGTTTGTCCTAGATGGCCTGCAAGTATGTAGTCATACTTTGACCTTAGTATGCATAACTGGAGATCCCTTATATCAGGTACAAAGATTTGTTCTTTGAAATGTAGATATCCATTAATATCAATGGTCTATCTAGTATTCCTTTGGGCTTATGTGGTGTCAAGGTATTCTTAGTAAATAGAATTCACTGCTACTGCCCATTTGATATCTGAGTTAAGTACTCCTATGTCTAGGAGAATTTCCACTTGTAATTTTAGGGGTTTCTGTGGGTTATTATTAAGCCCTGTTGATAGTTGGTTAGATGTAAATATGGGTTGTTGATTTAGTTCCCTTGTTGGTTCTTTATTGTATATATCCTAATAACAGGTTAAGGCATTTGGTTTTGTCCCTAACCTTCCTGGCCTAAAACATATAAAAAGGTTGAACTATTATAGAAACTCAGACTAGCACATCTATTGCTGAGAGAGGGGCTTAGTGTTACAGAAATAGGTGAGATTCTTGTGGTCAGTAAACACTTCTATAGGGATGGAAGTCCTCTCTAGGTAATGTTTCCATTTCTTAAAAGCCTCAAATATTACTAATAGTTCCTTGTCATGTATATTATAGTTTAGTTTCATTTTGCTGAATATTCTAGAGTGGAAGACTATAGGGTAAATATCCTTCCTAGAGTAAGTTGAGAGGATTACTGCTAGAGCTTTGTCTGAGGCATTGGTTTCTACTATTATTTTGGAATCAGGATCCCATCTTACTAATACCAGTACTATAGTAAATGCTTCTTTTAGTGTCTCAAATGCCTTCTAGCAGTCTTCTGGCCAATACCAAGTAGTCTCTTTTTGTATTAGGCAAGTGAGGGGGTTTACTACATCAGAATAATTGTAAATAAATTGTTGATAGAAGTTTGAAAATCCCAAGAATGACTAGACTTCTTTCAACTGCCAAGGAACTGGCCAATCTTGGATGGTTTTCATCTTCTGCTCATCTATAGTCAGACCTTTGGGGCTCAGTATGAAACCTAGAAACTCAATACTCTTCTTGTGGAATATGCACTTTGTAGGCAAGGCATACAACTTGTAGGCTCAGAGACATTGTAGTATCTCCTTCACATGGCCTCAGTAGTCTTCTAGGTTGTTTGAGTAAATTAAGATATAGTCTGAGTAGACAACTACACAAATGTCCAGTAAGTTCCCAAAAACCTCATTTATAAATCATTAAAAAGCTGTAGGGGCATTTGATAGTCCAAAGGGCATAACCAACTATTCAAAGGACCTATACTGGGTCCTAAAGGCCATTTTCCACTTATCATCTTTGGCAATGTACACTAAGGGGTAGACATTTCTCAAATCTATTTTAAGTTCTCAATCTAAATAAAAATATAAATAATCTAAATCCTACTATATAAGTGCTAACCTCATAACTTTATTTTTAAAAATAAAAGCCTTAAATAAGATATAAGTGCTAAATATCCAAGTCGTGCTAAATCATAAGTGCCTAAAATCTAAATCATAAGTGCTTAATTTTAAGCTAAATATAAATCAATATCAAGGTAAAAAATTTAATATAAGTTTATATATAGACCCTTGCTTTCTTAGGAGCATCCAGAAGGTCAGAAATCAGTAGGATTGGATACCAATTTTTTTGAGTTATCTTGTTAAGGCCTTAGTAATCAACATACAATCTCAAGTTTCTATTCTTTTTTTTTACAAACACAACTAGAGCTCCTTCTGGAGATTAGAAAGGCTAGATAGTACCTGACTTGATGTTCTCATCAGTAAACTCCCACAGTGTCTGCATCTCAAGCATTGACAGTGAGTAGATAGGTCCTAAGAATAGTAATGAGTCTCCTATTGTTTGGATAGTCAGGTTATATAGACAGTGTTCAGGTAGGAGTCTAGAGTGCTGTCAAATACATCTGTGAATTGGTGATATTCCATAGGAACTATACTTAATTCAGGGTTTGCTAGCTCACTTTGAGCTGTTCAGCCATTGAGCACAGTTAAGGTAAGTTGGAATAACTGGGCTCCAGGTATATTACAGGTGTATTGGTAAACCACTGCATTGATTAATGATATAGATAGTTATACTTCTGACTTATGTATTAGTTCCTTGGTGTCACTAGTTTAGTTCTTTTTGAGAATTCTCATTCTGTTTGAGGGTATATTTAGAGTTTTTTCTCTCTAATTAATATCTGGATTATGGTCTTTTAACCAATCATGTCCCAGTACTACTGGGCTTGAACTATCTAGGCATGTTATATAGAACTTATATGTACAAGAGTAGCCACAAGTGAGTTGGATTGGTAGTGCTATAACTCAAGTTACATATTGATTAATGGTACTATCTATCAGAGTCAGAAAAAGGGGTTCAACAATTCAGAATGGTAACTTATAGGCATCAACAAAACTTGAGTCCATCAAATAATCTGACAAGCTAGAGTCAATTAGTTCTAGGAAACCTTTTGGAACCAGATTTAAGTACAGTGAGACAAGGAGTAATTTCAAGCTAGACAGGATAGCAGTCTCTACTTTTAACAGGCTATTCCCAATAGTTTCTAGGTGGTCAGCTTGTTGGGAGATGAGAAAACTGCCTTCTTGTTTTTTGGCAGTTCTAATACTTCCAGAAATGTTTCTAATTGAGCTGCCTATACTTCCAGACTGCTGGTAGGTCTTGTTGGCTGCCTGGGGCAAGCTCTGACCAGGTGTTCCAACTAGCTACAGCACAAATATAGCCCCAAATTTATGCAATGCTGTCGTTCAATTAGTATAAGTTGACTATCTGCTCCCAAGATGTTACTGATAGGATTTCTGTATATAGAGGAATTTGATAAGGTTCCTATAGCAGATGAAAACCTGGGTATTTTCTTATTGGGGCTTATCTTTTTCTTACCCCTAAGAGTTCTGGGTTCTGATCTAAATAGCTTAGGTACATAATACTGGGGAGAATGGTTTTTCCTTGACTTATTCCTGTTGTCTTAGACTCTTTTCCAATAGTTGTTATCGATTCACAAGACTGCTCTCTTGAATCCCTCAAAGGATAACACATCTTTCTAGCTATAGTATAGTTCATCTCAGATGTGGTTTGGAATAGCATTCTTGACTACTTTATACAAGGCTCTCTCATTCTAACAGATACAGCTCTGGTGTTTTGCAAAATAAATAAAGTAATCAATAGCCTTGCTGTTGCTGGGAAAGAAGATAGATACTATTGTATCCTCATTATCATCTTCAGGAGAGTAAGAGCCAAAGATGTTGAATAGCTTCTGTATAAAGACTGACCAGTCTTCTAGAAAATCCAGGTTGTGATAGGGGTTGGGCTCATTGATAACTCAGAGTTTCCTCTATGAGTGGGTGCTTGACTGTTTAGCTAATGCTAACAAGGTAGCCTGTAATTCTTGGCTTGATATCTCTCCATGTGGGCTCAGTACCTAATCTTTGGCAGGTTTATGGCATCCCATTAAGGGCTCTAGCAATTTGCTTGCAGTCTCCTCAACTATCCCCTCTCCTAATTCTTCTACTAGCTCTAAAGGAGTGAGGTGTTGGTTTCTAGCTTACAAGGTGGTAAAAGGTCATTCAACAGATATGGTTGTAGATTCCCTGGGAAGTCTAGGGTAGAGTCTGTTATATTATATGTGATGTTCTAGTTGAGGATCAGGAGTAGGGGCTTAGAACATGCTAGAGAGAATATCTAGAGTATGTAGAGGGTTTTTTTTTTTGAAGCTTTGTTCTACTGTTAAATAGAGACTCTATGATTTCTAACTGATTGATCTTAGTCAGTTAGCTGGATCAACCTCTACACTAACTCTCTTGTAATACTGCAAATAAGATAGGTTCAGAAAAAGGCAAGATAAAGGTTGAGTTTTCAGAAGAGTCTACTAAGTGGAGAACAAAGCTGAGAGGGTAATTACATAATACTAACTTATAACTAAAGGTTCTGGTATACTTGTACAAAGAACAGAAAATGATTGTAAATAGTATAACTTGGGTGATAAAGTCCTTGTATGAGACAGTATGATCATAACAGAATGTCATAATTGATTTCCACTTGACTAAAGGTCTATAAGTAGAAGGCTATAGGGTAAATGTTACCATTGACCCAGGTAGATAGGATTGCTATCAGTGCTTGGTCTAATGTGTCAGTTTCTGTAAGGGAACTGCACTAAACTCTACTCTGGATACACCAGTAGCAATGAGCTGGAGTAACTCTAACAACTAATTAAATAAGCATCACTCCAGGTTTAATTAGTTGTCTGATCCTGGACTCCTATCCCTGACAGCCAAGACATCTATAACTAAGAAGGCAATATATATAGTATAGATCACTCTCTAGGAGCCTTATTCTATTCTTTGAGGTTTCTTCTGGAGGTGAGTTGTAATGTATCCCAGAGTGTATCTATACATATTGAGGTTTCTCCTGGAGTCTGCTCCAGTTGCTCTTACAAAAAAATAGAATCTCCCAATAGAGCCTTGAGTAGTCACAACAGACAGCTACCTTTTGATCACTCTCCCTCACTCATCTCAACCCTTTGTATATCCCACTCCTGACATGTTGACACCATTGGAGAACTCTCAGGGCATAGCCAATGCCCTGGGCTATCTTTATGAACACTTGCAGCAGCTCTCAGAAAGGCAGAATAATACCAAAAATAATATTAACACTGCTCTTGCTGCTCTAACTACTCAACTACAATAACTCACCTAGCTCATTGGAAACCTGTCTCTGGCTCTGGCAGCTAACATTCCCCCCTGGACACCATCTTCTCCACTGATACCTTCTCCTACTATTACACCACCAATAAATTTTCTGCAGAAATGTGATATGGGATATACTTTATACCTCTGAATTTAGTATCTGAGTTCATTCTAGAAACCTCCTACAAGCCCTTAGATATATAAAAGACTACCAAAGGTCACTCCTACCAAACAGTTACCAAGCTGTTACTTGCTTAATAGTATGTTATGAGCTATCTTGGCTATAATAACTTTTTATTTTTTTAATTCTTTATCTTTTACTTTTCTTTTATTTTAATTAGATAATAGGGGAGTTACATGATCAGGATCACATGATCTGTCACATTGTTACAATCCATCATATCCTGTGATAAATTGGTCACAAGATCAGTCATGTTATATAGATCACATGCCAAAGAACATTCTAGTAAATTCCATTAGATCATTAGTAGGTTAGGGTTAGTAGCACCGCCATGTGTAAAAGATATAAGTAGTAGCCCAAATCTAAGAGGAACTCTATCGAGTTCTCTTTGTTCACCCCAAATAAAAGACAACCCAGTTCTAGGGTTAGCTTAACCCAATGGTCACACTATACACAGAGGATATAGTAGCATTTATGGATAATATGTTAGTGGGAACAGAGGATGAAAAGAAGTATGATGAGGTAGTGGAGGAAATTCTAAGAAAAATGAAAGCAAATAATCTATATCTAAAACCTGAGAAATGTATATGGAAAGTTAAAGAGATCAACTTCCTAGGACTAGTGATAGAGACAGATAGTATAAAGATGCAAAAAAAGAAGGTGTTGGGAGTTCTGGAATGGCCAAGGCCTGAGATGGTTAAAAATATGCAAAAGTTCTTGAGATTAGCAAATTACTATAGGTGATTTATAAAAGACTTTACCAAGATAGCAAAACCACTGCATAGGTTGGTCAGGAAGAATGAGAAGTGGAACTAGAGAGGAGAGTAAGAGAAGGTGTTTGAGGAGTTGAAGTAGGTATTTATAATATGACCAGTGTTAGTGGTACTGGATCTAGACAAAAAGATGAGAGTAGAAGCAGATGCATCAGAGTATACAACAGGAGGAGTGTTGTCAATAAGATATAAAGACAACAAGTGGAGACCAGTAGCCTTTATTTCAAAGTCATTGAATAAAGCTGAGAGAAATTATGAAATTCATGACTGAGAGATGCTGGTGATCATCAAATGCTTAGAGGAATAGAGGCACTTACTAGAAGGAGCACAAAATAAATTTGAGATTTGAAGTGACCACAAAAATCTAGAATACTTTATGAGTAGTTAGAAACTGAACCATAGACAAGCAAGATGGACCTTGTACCTATCTAGATTTGACTTTACTCTTAAACATGTGCCAGGCAGTAACATGGGAAAAGCTAATAGCCTCAGTAAGCATCCAGACTGGCAAATAGAGGTAGAGAGAGATAACAAGGATAGAGTGTTGGTAAAAAAAACAGTAGCTGGAAATTAGAGTAACACAAGTGGTAGAAATTGTAATAGAGGAAGTAGATTTATTGAAGAAAATTAAGAAGTCAGATGCAAAAGATAACGAAGTAATAAAAGCAGTAGAAGAAATGAAGTGAGCAGGAGTAAAGATGTTGAGAGATGAGAAATGGCAAGAGGAAGATGAGCTGATGTTAAGAGATAGAAAGGTGTATGGACAAGAAACTAAGAGCAGAGATAATCCAGCTATACCATAATATACTGGTAGGAGGACATAGAGGGCAGTAGAAGACAACAGAGTTGGTTACTAGAAACTTCTGGCAACTAGGGGTGATAAAGGAAGTCAAGAAGTATATAGAGGGATGTGATACCTGCCAAAGAAACAAGAATTGTACCAAGGTACCAGCAGAAAAATTAATGCCAAATGCAGTACTAGAGAAACTCTAAGCCTATATTACAGCAGATTTTATTACAAAATTATTGTTAGCACAGAGATACAATAGTATACTGGTAGTATACAATAGATTAACAAAAATAGCACACTTTGTGCCTACTATGGAAAAGACTTCAGTAGAAGGAGTAGCAAGATTGTTCCAGGATAATGTCTGGAAGCTACATGGTCTACTAGAAAGTATCATTACAGATAAAGGAGCACAGTTTGCAATAGAGATAATGAAAGAGCTGAACAATATATTAGGGATCAATACAAAGTTGTCAATAGTCTACCACCCACAGATAGACAGACAGAAAGGATGAATCAGGACTTAGAACAATATCTAAGGATGTTCATTGATCACAGGCAAGAGCAATGGCCTGACTGGCTAGCAACAGTAGAGTTTACATATAACAACAAAGTATAGACAAGTACAAGAGTGTCACCATTCAAAGCAAACAATGGACAGGATCTACACATGGGATTTGAGATAAGAAAAAAGAGAAAGTTCAAAAAGACAGTGGAATTTGCAACAAGAATAAAGGAAGTACATAAGAAGGTAGAAGCAGTATTAAGGAAAAGTCAGGAGGAAATGTGGAAGTATGCAGATAGAAAGAGGAGTGAACCAGAAGAGTATAAAGTGGAAGACTAGGTATTACTGAGCATAAAAGATCTCAAATATCAAATATAGGGGAGATGATTGGAAAAACTAACAGAATGGTTTATAGGACCTTACAAAGTCAAGAGAATAATTTCAATAAATGTAAACAAACTGGAGTTACCAGATAGTATTAAAATATATCTAGTAGTAAATGTCAGCAGAGTACAAAAGTATAGAGATCAAGTAGAGGGTCAGAAAAAAAAACAACCTTTATTAGTAATAATCAAAGGAGAAGAAGAATACAAGGTAGAGAAAATATTAAATAAAAGGAAGTTTAAAGGAAGAAATAGATACCTGGTACAATGGAGAGGTTATATGGTGGAAGAAGATACTTGGAAACCAAGGAAAAATCTGGAGAATATACAAGAGTTAGTAGATAGGTTTAAGGAAGAATACAGAAAAGAGACCAGAAGAATAAAGAAAAGAAACTTGAAAGAAGATTATAAAGGAGAATTACCAGGAAGATATACAGCAAAACTACTATATAGATGGGATGATAGGAAATTTGATAGGGAATATTGGAGAAGATTGGAAAGGAATTGGAGATGATGAAGATTAGAAAGAACAAAAGGAAGGGAAACATTAAAAATGATCCAAAAAAAGAATAAAGAAGAGAAAGAAGAAAATAAGCAAGAATTTGAAGGAGATATAGTAGAAGAATAGGATGAAGAAGATGAAATGGATAATTTATAGGACCCATATTGTTATGAGACAACCAAAAAGAAAACTGTTTTTCATGTATTTATCAACTTAATAGGAAATATCCAAGAATACAATATGAGAAAGATATAAATAGTGTGGGAAGGATTATGTAAGATATAAATAGTTCTTAGTAAGGGTCATGTAATTGTGGAAGATAGGTGCACAGACCATCTAATATTTGTATAAGTATCTAAATAAAATCCAACAAGGAACTCTATTGAGTTTTTTCTGAACATCTATCTCGGATGAACCTTGAGTCTTCACAACCTAGCATTAATATATATAATGAACTATAAAGTCCTTGGAACAAGGATCTTTAAAAGGAGGGTACTGTTATGAGTTACCCTAACTATGACAAAGTACTATAAATAGATTGGGCATGAACTGGAGTCAAACTGGTAGCTGATGGACAGCTTGTAGTATAAATGAGAACAAATAGTATACCTGTATATATAGTAGACTACAATTAAGTGAGAACTCCATTGAGTTCTCTTCTAACCCTGAAGAACCACCTTGAGTTAAACTCTAGCTTAAGATTTCTGAGTTAGTTGCTGATACATACCAGATGGAGGCCAAATGACAAACAAGAAAGAAGCTGAAAAGAATAAGAATAGACATAGGACACAAGTGGATAAACAATATATAGGAGGATTACAGGCAACAACAAGGATTAATTTATGAATTTACTACACTATATATACATCAACATAATGGTGCTGTAGAACAAAGCATGTAAATCACTCTTGATCTAACTAAGACTGTGCTAGCTGAGTCAGGACTTTCTCAAAAATATTGGACTAACACAGTACACACTATAGTCTACATATGAAACTTGATCCCATCTTGAGACAACCAGAAATAGTACCAGTAGAGGTATGACATGGAAAAAGACAAGACATCTCATACTTATGACCTTTTGGAACTACTGCTTATACTCATATACCCCTAGATCTGAATATATCCAAGCTACAGCCAAGGTTAGTAAAGGCAACACTACTAGAATACTATGACCATGAAGGATATAAATTGCTTGACCAGACAACTGGAATAATATTCAGATCATGCAATGTCATTTTTGAAGAAGAATATACCTACTATACCACATAGACACTACCATCATAGTTAATCTATAACAAAGATTTTCTTGACTATAAGTTAAAATAGTAGAACACCAATAAAGATGAAAATGACACTAGTAACAAAACAAATGAACACATACTACCTCAACAGACCATTGTACCCCAACCTTTGAATAGTATAGACTTATACAAATCTGAACCCACAGAAATGACACCCAGGACAATAAGTAATAAAACAAATGAAATCAATCAGCCACTGAAAGATCAAGAGATAGATGACCTATCTATTGCTATTAGAAGACCTTGCTGAGAACCTAAGCTATCTACTTAGCTTAAGGAATCACACAAGTACCTGGGTGTTATCGATAGACAGTGAATGTCATTAGTGATCACCCTAGGTAGATGTTCAAGAAGAACTCGATGGAGTTCTTTGTTGGATTGGACTACTACTTATACTATTCTTACAGTAGCTATACTACTATTAGTCCATAGTCATATGTTTTTCTAGAACATTCTATGATCACTTGACCTTGTCATGTGATCTGATTACCTAAGGTCCCATACTGTTTATATCTTAACCCCTTTGTATGATTAAGTGCTTGAATGTATGGGAACCTATTTCCTTTTTGGGGCTCTTATAATACTGGGAAGATCAACTGTTAATGCCATTGACACTGAACTCTAGATCCCATAGACTTACAATAATGCTATAAAAAGAGCAGATCTGTGGTAGAAACCAATGGCTACTAAATATCAAATGATGAAGAAACAAGAAGTATTTGAGATAGTACCACAACCAGAAGGAAGAAATGTAGTTGGGTCAAGATAGATGTATACTGTCAAATGGAAGAAAGATAGAAGTTGAGAATGTTATAAAGTGTATATGGTAACAAAGGGGTATATCTAAGTTATAGAAAAAGACTATGCTAAAACATATGCTTTAGTAGCTAGACTGGAGTCTGTTCGACTTGTATGTACAATTGCAGCCTTACAAAGACTTAGATTATAGCAAGTAGACTTTATTTCTGCTTTCTTGAACAGTGACAGCAGTTTCATAGTCTTCATGGAGCAGCCAAAGGGTTTTGAAAAGAGAGATAATGAATATGTATGGAAACTGAAAAAAACTTTATACAGCATAATACAAGAAGTCCATAACTGGGCAATAAACCTAAACAAAATATTTAAAGACCTTGGGTACTACAAATCAAAGGTAGATCTGCAAATACAATCTTGAGTCATAAATAATGAATTTATGCTTACCTTTACATGGACAGATGATGTTCTAGGAGTCTTGTCAATACTTAGTGGAGAAATATCAACAAAAGACCAATTCACAGCAAGTTATAATATCAAAGACATAGATAATGCAAAACTTATTCTAGGAATATATATTGAGTGAGATGAAGAGACTGGAGATATTCAGCTGACCCAACAAGCATACTGTAAAAGTATCACAAAAAAGTGACTACTAAATAGTGATATGGAGATATAACAAAATACCTGTTCAAAGAACTACATAAATAGCTGGACTCTCATTAGCAAATAGCCTTACTAATGTTGCCCTTTTGGTGTAGTGGTAAACTATACAATATATAACTACTGGTCCATAGTGCAACTATAACAAAAAGAATGCTGAAGAAATTTGGAATGGAAAGCTGTATACTATCAACTACTCCTCTACTAGCAGGAATTAACCTATCTGTTGACAACTGTCTAGCAAATGACAAAGAAGAGAAGGAGATGAAGAAGGTACCATATCAAAGGCACTAGGCTTCTTAATGTGGCTATAAGTCACTACAAGGTCAAATTTGTCTTATCCAGTCAATATTCTATCTTGCTTTGCTCATAATCCAGGAAAATAACATTGGATTGCACTCAAACATATGTTATCATACATTAAAGGCACAACAAACTATAGTATAACATATAGGGCAGGAGAAAGTTTGAACCTGGTAGGATATATAGATATAGATTTTGCAGGATACAAGGAGACAAGGAGATCAACAGAGGGAAACATTTTCATAGTAGTAAGGGGACTAGTGTCATAGAAGAGCAAGAGGCAGGAAACCATTGCATTATCAATAGTTGAAGCTAAGTATATGGGATTTACAAGAGCAGTTACCCAAGCTATCTAGCTAACAAAATACTTCAACAAGATAGGATTGCTAGCACAAACATCTATTCTGATTCATACAGATAATAGTAGATCTATAGTGGATACTATGAACAATAAAAGCTATCACAGAACAAAATATATCAATGTCAAATACTACTTCATCAAAGAGTATGTAAAGGCAGAGGAAGTCATATTCAAATATATACCATCAAAGAAGAATCTTGCAGACATATTAACCAAGCTGCTTGTACAAGAAGCAACAAAGAAGATTAATATGGAATTAGAACTTCAAAGAAGTGTTGAACCAGGGGGAGTGTTAGATTTGGGACAATACTTCTCTGATACACAGGAAATGGTGCCTAAGACAATATACCAAAGTCACCAATCACCATCCAGTACTACTACTCTAACCTCAATTGCTTCTACCAACCACTACCAATCCCTGTCTATATTTACCAACTGATCTCTTACTACACCTACTGTAGACCTAGCAATAACTGTACTACAGCAGATAGAGCTGGTAACTGGATTACCAAGCATCTGAAAAGGAGGGTATAAGAACCCTAATGGAATGGGAGGAACCTCAGCTATCAACCTACTAGTTGATGTCTAAGGTGAAACTTTTATATTAGCTGATATGACAATTACTCACCAGAAAATACCTAGACAATTAACTTGCTTTTGTACTAGGTAAATATTAGTTGTCAACCCACTAGTTGACATCTAAGGCAATTAACTTACTTTTGTGCTAGGACTGGAGAGCAACATCTCTTATTTCACCTAGTAGTATGTTCTACTCTCTGACTTCACTTATTGTATTACTTTCCAGAACCTGGAGTGCATACTCATAGTATATTTATAGTATATTCATAGTATATTTCTAGTCTTCCTATACTGCTATCCCCATCTATTTGACATTTTTCCAGAATAGAGCCAAGAGAGCAGAAGGACACTTAATGTAGTATATGAAGAGGTATTCAATAGTATTAGATTATAGGTTGTATATATATAGACAATAGACTTGAGATTGATTTCTAATATAATATCAGAAGTAAGTGAGTAAAGTTAGTTAGAATAGTTAAGTCAGTAAGTGATTGAAAAAATATTATACAGAAAGTTGAAGAAGGGAGTGTAACAGACTGACTTCAATATATACTTAACTATTCAGAATTAGTAGAGGATTCAAGTTGGGCCAGAGGCCCAGATGAAAGCCTCATATATTTAATGGTGTCTAATAGCAAGCTACTAGGACATTAAATATATATTTAGAATTTTCTCAACAATATGTGAAGGAGAACTAGCAGAACAGGTCTCACCTCAGTGGTCAACAATGTAGATTGACAACTGAGGTGTAATAGTAAAGAGTGTCCAATATATAAATTTAGCAGTTGCTGACTGCTGTGGTACCATTAGAATGATGATGTCAGCAAAGCTCTGCCCCTCTAACTGCAAAGGTACAACTGCGACGGTCCACTTCAACAAACATAACTGTCTATTTTCACCTCTTTTTCACACGCAGCATTTTCATGCGGCATCCTGGGTAGATCAAACCGATATCTTCATCTATACAATGCCCTGCTTCTGCCCTCACATAACACTCTCATGCCGCAATCGTTGAAGCCTTTGTAGCTGGACACTATCCGTTCATGTCCTGCAGCATTCCCATTTTTCAGATAATGAACTTGTCATAATGCGAGACGGAGTGGGAGAGTCATCCGGAGGAGAAAGATGGGAAGAATTCGCCGTGGTTGGCTAGTTTGTGACCTGTGTTCACACGTTGACATGAATTTAACAGCCTTCTGCTGTCATCGTCTATCTATCTTACTACCACCATGTCGATGTTCACTGGTGCCAGAGACTTGATAATTAAGGATAGTAATCTCATTGCGCAGTCGAATACCAACATCACGAACCAATATGGCCGATCTGGTAAGCAGCTTTGTTTCGGCTGATGAAATGTTAGTTAATTTAGTACTAGGTATCGATGTCCTCCTTGATGCTTCCTATGAAGGAGCTGCATTTGATTCTCAAGACCATTACGATTGCCGCTGCTTCCCTGGTACTCGGGAACAGTATATCACTGACATCACAAATTGGGTGACCGAATCCGTCGACCGACCCTCGTCGATGTACTGGATGTGGGGACCGGCTGGTGTTGGAAAATCGGCCATCGCTCAGACATGTGCCGAGAAACTCAAAGAAACTGGACATCTTGGTGCTGCATTCTTCTTCACTGTCAA
>Ga0153941_1000486_pt1 | contig 17558 bp, 16 predicted proteins | sample TSNJ025MetaG_FD_104733 | JGI IMG/M metagenome (GOLD analysis project Ga0153941, IMG submission 104733) | Attine ant fungus gardens microbial communities from New Jersey, USA - TSNJ025 MetaG | ecosystem: Host-associated > Fungi > Mycelium > Unclassified | place: USA: New Jersey, Brendan T. Byrne...
AGATAAGCTCAGCTAACAAGGAGCTAACGTGAGGAACCGACTCGGAGGGCTTGATAGCGACAGCATTTCCAGCAGCGATAGCGCCAGCCTATGAAAAGAAGAAATTGTTGACATTAGAGAGTAGTAAATAATGGTATGGACTGGAATCGTACTAAAGGGCTGAAGGTCAACCACATGGGAAAATTGAACGGACTGATGATCAAAACGACGCCCTTGGGCTCTTTGTAAATAACCGGACGCATTGGTGTACCCATAATTGAGAAGGGAGGCTTCTCTGGTTTCGCCCACTTGTCGACATTAGCCCACGCATTGCGTACTTCGGTGATTGAACCATTGATTTCTAAGCTGAAAGACAAAGGTGTAAACGTATGGAAAGTGATTCAATTGATATATGGCATACAACTGAGTTTCGAGGGCTGGCCGTCCCAAGTCAGCAGCTAAAGCATCTTTGAAACGTTGACTATTGTCATGAATCATGTATAAAACTTGAAGGAGCTGGTATTTTCTATACTCGATACTCTTCGACTTGCCAGAGCGGAAGCCATTGCGAAGACTTGCGTGGATCTAGGATGAGCTATGAGCACAGTGACAGTTGTGACAGCAATGTACAAGACATACTTTTTCAATTTCCTCCAGAGAAGTATACTTGAGTTCAGCCATTTCAAGGGTAAGAAATGAATCAACTGCTCATCCCGTCAGCCGTAGTGGCAGCATGATTATGGCTCTACGCATGTGAAATGACACCACATTATCAGGTGACTTGACATCCCTTGCAATCAACGCCAGCTCCCATGTTTTTCACTCTCAGATGACAATGAGTTGGTGCAGTAAGACGCCCATGAAGTATCGTAATGATGCAAGGCAAGCAGATTGACATGAGGGTATGAATTTTTAAGGATAGTACGAGAACTTCAATAATACCTATCGAAAGAGCGGTGTATTTTTAGTCTAACTTGTCAAAGCACAGTACAAAATAGAAATAGCAAAAACAATTTACCTCAATCCTGAAAGAAAGGACTGAGGTGTGTAATTTATTGAGAACACAATACTGAATCATATCAGTGATGAAAAATAAGAGAAGAAAAATAAAATAAAATAAAATTTCATTCACAACTGCACAAACAAAACAAAAAACATCGAAAACAAGATACTAATTCTGGAACCATGTTGATTCATTCAAGGGTGTAAATTCAAATTACTCTGTACATGAGAATGAGACTTTGAAACATTATATGTGCGTGTACTTTCTAAATAAATCTCCTGGTATAGTCAGCAGGCCCCAGCAAGCATGTGGCAATCTTGTGTAATCTAGTATCTCAGGCAGTTCCGATTCTAGAGTGTACTGATACAAGACGACGACTTGGCGTAGGATTGATCATCAGGAAGCCAACGATGAAATAGGTAGGGATCAAGGCGTGACGTGACTTCTGACGCATAAAATTTGAGACGAGCGTTCTCTCTTACTTTAACTTATTCCTTCACCAACACTCAACCTGTGCGTATCCCCCTTTTCTATGAGCATATGTTTTCCATACGCCGCGACTATCGGAAATCAATAAATTGATGGCCGAGTTTGAAAGACCATAGTGCTGACCTCCATGCCTCTCTTATTTTTCTCTAGGCCAAATTTTTTTTGCAAAAAATGTCCACAATCCGTGCCCTTCATCATCTCTCTGTTTCTCTTGTTGCTCGACGCACGCTTTGCACTGCTGCTACTGCTGCTCCCTCACGTATCGCTGGCATGCGGGTTGCTCCAGCTTTGAAAAATGTCGCTTTCAGGAGCTTTGCTAGCTCTGCCAGGAGATTTGCTGAGGGTTCAAGTGCGTATTGTTAGAAGTATGAATCAAGTATCATATGTAATGGTTTATGTTTTATGATTTTCACATAGCAGACGTTACACTCTCACAAAAGTTGAAGGAGGAATTGGGTTACGAGAAGGAGACTGGTGGGGCGTCAAAAGATATTCCCCAATTCTTGAAGGATTTCCAAGCGCAAAATGTTTGGACGGTTAGTACGATCTTATGCTTGCATGCTTGTTTCCATCTTCTGTTTGTACCTATCTTGCCATGTTCTTTCCAACGACGAAATTTTGCAGGGTTGTACTGACCTAGCTGTACTGTGGACAGATTTCCGATGTCGCTGGTCAGGACGACGTGACACTCTCGAGGAAATATGGCAATGAAAAGTCAGTTCTCCTTATTCCATCGTCATTGTGTCGTGACCTATGATTGATCTTGACGTTGAAGTATTCGCTTAATATTCTCCATCGCCGACCTCCAACCTACTGAAGATGAGTTCGTACCGGAGGAAAGTGAAGAGGAAGAAGATGTCGATGCTGTTATCTATCCTGTCCGAGCCTCTTTAACTATTACCAAAGTTCGTATACAATGCTCTTACGAGACTGTTTCACTCAACGCAGTGTTCAGGACAATGGTTCTGGGGCTATAAGCATCGACACAATCGTGCAAGAGGGGACTTTTACTATTGAAAGCATTTCGTTCTATGATGATGCGAAGCTCGGCACAGATTTGACTGCAGATGCTGACTGGAAGAGGCGTGGATTGTACATGGGACCTTCGTTTGATACTTTGGATGTAAGTTTGCAGGACGAGTTTCATTCGTTCTTGAAGGAGAGGGGTATCGACGATTCTGTTGCTCATTTCATTCCACAATTTGCTGAATACAAGGAGCAGAAGGTGCGCCAATTTTTTCTCTTTGATCTTGGAAATTTGGAGTTGATATTGTGTGCACAGGAATATGTGAGGTGGTTGAAGAAGGTACAGGGATTTATTGACTTGTAGACGTTGTGACCTCAATTTACATGTGTCGAAGTACGAGTCATGTGGCGGTATGTCAAGAAACACACGTGATGAGGCTGACGGGAGAGTAGTGGAAGGTTCGAGCAGTGGCCACGTCGTGCTCCGCCGCAATTCAAATGTGTGGCAATGTCATTTTCGTATTTTAGACTGTGATCCTTTCTTTTGTCTCCAAATGTCTCTTGTTCCAACCTCTGCTACTGCCCAGCCGCAGTCTGTGGCCAAATATGTACCCGTTCATCGACGAGTCCATGATGCAGTTTCGCACCGCTCTATATCACCTGCGCTCTCGGACGCATCTGCTGCCACTCTCGTTGCTACGGAGCCACATTCACCCAGTAAGTCTGCCTTCTCCCCCAGCTGCATGCCGTCACATGACCTGCGCTCCAGAATCCCGAGTGTATTCTATCACCACACTCCTCCACCTGGCTCATGATCCTGAGATCAAGCCGATTTCTTTTGTGCAAAGGGAGAAAATAAGGGAGGTATTACCGGAGATCGTCATGAGCAGGAAAATGAGAAAATCGTTGGAATTCAATGCTATCCAAGAGCGACTCCGAATAAAGGCTCTTGCTCGACCCTCAGGAACGCCATCAAAGGATGCTCGTGTTTCTACTTCTACTCCATCTGGTACCTCTCTCCCACAACAGCCGCAACGGCAATGTTCCAAGGCCAGGAAGCAGCGAAAGCCGAACAATGCCGTGGAGGAAGTCAGTTGGCGTACTTTCAGGCTTCCGTTCGTCGCTGTGTAACCATTTTCTCCATATAATCACCCCATCGACATCGTTCCGTTACTTTTATTATTTGCATGGGTTGTGCTGTGGATTTTTGCACCCCACTGGTATTGTATTTCTACTCTCTTGACCATCACCATCGTTACTTGATATAATCATAATATATACATCATGTTTAGCTTTGCGCCTATTTTATGTAGATGCACATCTCAAATGTATGTTCTCCGGATGAATCGACCCGTATGAGCTGTTTTTCTCTTTTGATGGATTGCGAACTAGACCAATGTCTCTATAAAAGGTGCCAGTTTTCCAAGTGCCTTGCCCCGATGCGATAACTTGTTCTTCTGTTCAGAGGGCATCTCGGCATACCTTGATCTCAATGTCATGCCGATAATACGGATAAGGAGAGGTGAGATTTGCGTACGTTAATCCCGTACCAAGAGGTTCGAAGACAGGATCCCAACCGAAATGTCCTGGTCCTCTCGCTGGTACGATCATGCCTTCTGTAAGACCTTGAAATAAAATAGGCTCGGTACCTAATCAATGAATGTTGATTGGTCAAGTTGAGGGCCGAAAAGGTGGTCAATAAGCTGAGGTTTACCAGGTCCGGAAGAATAAGCAAATGTACAAATTGCTTGGGCTTCTTTGGTTGGAAACCCGATCAAGAGGTTGTTTAAGCCTTCATGTCCGAGTTGAGTGAGGAAATGTTTGATGTAGGGTCCTGGAAGACCATTGAGCGCTTTGAAGACGAGAGCTGTGTCTTCTGTTATGCATGGTCCACCAACCTATACACATGCATTGTATATGCATGAGTTAAGAGGGTTCATTTGGACATACGAGTTCTGCTGCGCGTTTGCATTTGGCTATGGCAACCTCTTGTATTGTTCCTTGGATTTCTGGAACTACATAAACAACGGCATCAGTTGGACTAGATTCTGTGAATGATAGTGGTGTATGGCGTACTGTCGAGATTTTGGGAGATGACTTGAATAGGGCGTTCACTGGATGAGAGGATTTCTTTGACCTCCCGTAGTTTGTTTTTATTGCCTGTCACGAATGCTGACAACCAGAGGAAGGTTCAGAAGTTGAAGGAGGAGAGATTTTCTAGAGCCGGAGTGCTCACTGATTGTCCTGCTAGTAGACATGGTCTTCAAGTTTTCGTTCGGAGTATCGGGTCAAGCTTTGGAAAGAGCGATCATTTTCATGAATAATCAATGATGTCTCTCCGCGAAGCTGGTGCTATCCTCGGTCGAAGACAGAGCCATTAAAAGGTAAGTCCAGTGGCTCAGATTGCCACTGTGTTTGGCTCCTATTCCCTCAAAAAAGAATCTTCATCACACAACCTTTGATGGCTCATAGAGGGGAAATAAGAAATTAGCGTGTTTAATCCAACTTCATTCTATATGTGACCTTGAGAGAATATCTGTATATGGTATAGATATGGTATAGCACTCTGATACCTCAAGTCTGGGAGAGGGCTGGCGTCTTTCTCACAACATCTGGGAAAGTCTGGGACACCCTGAAATTTGAAATTCATGCTCGACATGGAGCAGCCTGAGAAAATCTGAGGTCACAGATATTCTCGGACTGCTTATGGGAAGTCACCCATTCATTTCGTTGTTACGCATTCGCTTATCTCTGAAGGCTGCTAACTAGAAACTCGAAGGTGTTAGGCACATAGCATACTGGTTATTCTTATTTCCTTCCCTCAGCCATCTTCAATATACCGAGAGACGACCGAGGTGAGACGACCTACTATTAGCATCATCACAGTTCGTACTCACCCTATATTTTAGTAATTGACCGTGTAAAAGGTAGCGGCTATCTTTAATATGCCGAGACGACTGAGTAACTGGCTGTGTATGACCCCGAATCCTAGACATCACACAAAACACTGTACACAAGCCTGATTAGCACATTACATTATACGCACAAAATGACGAGCACAGATGGAAGCATGCCACCTATGTTCACCAACTCTGATAAATTTGACGGCAACAACTACAAGGCTTGGAGCAATAAAATTCAGATAGTCGCTAAAATCAAAGGAGTAGTAGGATATCTTTACGAAACTATCCCAAAGCCAGGGCCTTCACCACCTGCATCACTGCTAATTGGCACCCCCTGGAACTCCCCTAGCCCATCTCATGATGAATGGATAACCTGGAATGCATGGGCAAAAGCTTTACTTGTCTTCAATATAAAAGGCCCAATTGGACTAGGAGTTGACACTAGCGGTACTGCTGCAGAAATCTGGAAATCAGTCAAAGATAGCTATGAAGTTACGTCAGGCATGGCGAGGCTGAATGCCGAACAGGAATTATGGGACCTGACTTACTTTGATGGTGACGACTTCCAAGCCTATATCTCCACCATGAGGACCAAACTAGCATATGCTAGAGAATCAGGAGCTAACATTACCGACAAAAATTCAAGGCAATTATACTCCGCTCTCTTCCTCGCGCCTGGGATGCAGCGGTAGTACCACTACTACACGAAGATGTTCCCCTGTCCGAAGCGATATCTGTACAAAAAGACCGTAAACAGTTAATCTGCACAAACCAGGGTTGCAATCGTCGGGGCCACACGATCGACATATGTTACTAGAGGATTCGGCAAACGAGGGGGAGCTCAAGGAACACGAGACAAGGAGGATGGAGATCAGCACCAACCGCGAATGTCACCACTGCAATCAACGAAAATGATCAGACGCCTCCCATCGTGATGACGGTATTTGACACAGCTCCCTAGGTACTCACCACTCCAACCCCCAATGACGAGTCAACTCCTGACAGCCTTCCAACCCACAGCTATAACAGCACGGCTGATCAGGAACAGCAAGAGATGGGGTTGCAAGTTAACCCTGGGGAGAATACATGGCCTACGTGACATACATTACTGGCTCAGATACCTATTCAGCTTATGAAGCACTCGACAAGAAGTCTTTCCAGAGTCGTCTCCCTGCTCAAGACCGACATAACTTTCGCCAAACTGAAGAAGATGGAGGACGCAAGAAGACAGTGAAAGGAGAAAAAGAGGCTAAACGAAAAGGCATGGCTGGTAAATAATTCAACTGGAGCATGTTGTACATGAACGTGAGTCTGGATCTTATTTACTTTCTCGAATGCATTGGTCATCTCGGCCTATAGAGTGATGCTGTGGCGTCATCAATAGCCGATTGTATGAACATCGACAAATCCGAAATTCTCGACCCTGAGAACGGCGATAATGCTGCCGTCAAACTGGCTCTTGCCGAGACACATCATCCAAGAGACGAAATCGTATCTCGAATCACAAGGTGTACTTCTTTCGTCATTCTCCTCTAAAGCTCGTTCCGATACCACTATCCTTGTCGAGAACATCCCGTACAGGACAACATCCGAACAGATTCGTGATCTTTTTCAACCTCATGGTGAACTTGGTCGAGGGCTTGTACCCCAGCTGATACAATGGCCGTGGTTCAGTTTGTACGTCCAGATGAAGCTTCGAAGGCTTTTAAAGCTGCGGCATATCGGCGTCTTGGGAACTCGATTGTCTATCTTGACAAAGGCCCTCTCGATATGTTCTCAGGTGAACCTGCACAGACGACCTCATCAATATCAAAATCTCAGCCACCGGTTGTCAAGACACCTGAACAAGAGTCAACTGCCATAATGAATGAAGATCTATCGTTAAGCAGCGGCACGACCCTTTATGTCAAGAACCTTTCGTTTGTGACCACTCAGGAACGTTTTACACAGGTCTTTCGACATCTTCCCTCATTTTCGTTTGCTCCAATACAAACGAAACCTGATCCTAAACGGGCTAGTCTGAGCATGGGTTGTGGTTTCATAGGATTCAAATATGTTGAAAACGCCAAGAAGGCGTTCAAGAGTACACAAGGCTTCGTTCTGGATGATCGTTCCCTACACGTCGAGTAGGTCGTGGTACAGAAGAAGACACATCATCCAAAGATCAGGACGGTGTAAATTCCAAGAGTCGGACTACAAAGCTCATTGTTAAGAATGTGTCGTTCGAATCTACAAAGAAAGACATCCGTGATCTCTTTAAGCATGTATCATACTATCCCCTTTTCCTTCCGTAATAAACCTGTGAACTGACTCAAAAAATCCGTTCCTTGTAACAGTGCTCATGGCCACTTGAAATCTGTCAGACTACCAAAAAAGTTTGATGACCGAAATGGATTCGCATTTTTAGAATTCATATCTCGGCATGAGGCTGAGAGCGCGTATAATACACTACGGCATACACATTTACCCGGGAGACGCCTAGTTCTTGAGTGGACGGAAGAGGCTGAGCAGGACTTGAGCGTATTGAGGCAGAAAATAGGCGTTAAGTTCGGTGGAGGGAAGGAAATTCCTGGCAAGAAGCGGAAATTGGATCTGGAGAGGAAAGGCGATAAAGATCCGATAGCCCTAGATGAAGAATCACGGATAGATTGATTTTCTCCATACATGTCTTCTCTGGCCAGATAAATTTGAGGAGTTTTGCCGAAGGCGGATTCGTTTCAAGTGGTCATTTACTTGACTGCAGGAGGCTTGATGATTGGTGGCACCGAAAAGATATTAGAACACAGTAGGACAGCCTTTCGTATCGGCTGCAGTTGGAGTTGGGGACAATCAACGGAAGTGGTGACGATCAAGGATAGAATAACACGTTTGTAGCGCAGAGAAGTGTAGTTCTGAATACAGCATTACCTTGAGTTTGAGAACAAAATGAGATAGACATTGTCAGACATTACTTCAAAGATGCCGAATTTCGTCTTTCTTGATTTAATACTCTTTTCCTGGTTGGAGATGGGGGGTCCAGGGTTTTACTAAGTGAAGCAGAATCCTTGACGTTCAGAAAACGATCCGTTGCATATAATTCATCCCCCCTCCCCCTTGTAGGGATACAAGCGAACATCCGTTATTGGATGTGCCACATCAGGGTCAAAACGTGGCTGCACCATTGAGATAGGTGAGAGTACTTTTATAGCACATCCTAGTGTAGAGTGAACGATTGTCAAACTGTGCGCGGTTGGACTTTGACACAAAGTAGAAATGAGATTTGTGGTTGAACGTGGTCAAAAATTGGCAAACGATATAGATGTAAGACTTTGTAGGATGAGAGAAAACAATTCAGAACTATAGAATAGCTACCGAATGTTCTTCACACATTTTGTGTGGAAATATTACCTTTTAACAAGGCAACATTTAGTGGTCAAGACCCGGTTTCGAACTCCTGCCCGACTGCATCACGCAATCAGTAGTATGCCATTGCGAACTCAGCCATCTTGCCAACTGAGAGTTTATCAACTTTCTTTTATACAACACCATAATTTCTCCATAACTGTCATGGGGCTGGACTAGCTTCTGTGTGAGGCAGCTTCCTTCACCCCCTCTTCAGTCACCATTATTACATCTTCTGAACCACCAGACCTGTCCAGCAATGTGCCATCAAAGTAAATGAGAATCCAGAAGAGCTGATACTGTAGTCCAATGAACTAGAGAATTCAGCCTCACAATCGACAAATGAATATGCCACAAGCCCATGGAGGTATACCCCTGTACATGGCAGGATGACCTCGAACAAGCTCAGTTGATGCTTTGGACGGTAAATGACGAATTATCAGTGTAGGCAATTATGGTGAATTTTAGGTGTTGTGTCCGAAAAAGTTGATCAGTATCAAAGGCGCCTTCAATGACAAAACCGCGAACGTCAGGTTACCAGATGTGATAACGGCCACTCGTTTTGGCCAATTGTATACAATGGACCTGGAAGTCCAGCAGTGATTGCCACGTTCTAGTAGGGGGGGGTCCCCTGTGTCTAGGTAAAGTCGAACAGGAAAGCTAGGACAATGTTCCAGAAACGTTCTACATACACAGAACAAGATGGAAAAATAATTTTGTAAAGGAACCCTCCGACGAGGCTGATATGAACAGTCAGAAGGACCCTGACAATATGATTTTTTGCGGTCGCTGTGTATTTTAAGATTAGCTGTCTCCTGGACATAAGAAAGCAAATTGGGACATTGTAGAATTAGAGGTTGACTAGGGGTTCTCGAGGGTTGAAGAAGGAAGATTAGATGCTATTCTCTACGACACAGAGTCCTTGATATAGTTTGGCTTCCGCCTAGCTTCGAGTTTAACACTGATCTAAGTTTAGTTCATCGTCTTCGACTGGGCCTACTCTTGTGCTCTTCACTGATTAAGATGGTGCTTGTTACGATTCGATGATTCAAGAAACCAATAGTAGAACAATGCTAGTGCACTCACGGAGACCTGACGAATTGGAAAGTGTCAACCTGGGTCAGGCAATACCACGTGTCAATCTGCACCTGAGGATCCCTATACGAAACTCACAAACGCGTGATTTCGTGGTGAACTAAGCTTGATTCCAGTCGGACAAATATGCTTCGTCGAGCATACAAAAAATAAGCTCTCTTGGATCAACCCAGCCAGATGGCATGACTCCTCTCTTCGCCTTCGTCCTCGTACAATCCGTCACTCTTTAAAATTTGAGGAGGTTCAGGCCACTCGGCAACAACATTGGCCGGAACTCATCCAGGCTGTTGCCAGTCCAGCACTGTTCACAATTGAACGATCCTGATGGAAAAGGTCGGCAACAAGTACCAAGCTTCCTGCCCTCAAGTGGTGTCTACCCTCATAGACGTGGAATATGATATTTGACCTCTTTTGCATCACATGATATGCAGCTTCTGTCTCGATAATGTCACTCAAGCAACGTGAACGTTCTGATTATCCTTACTTTTTAACATACAGAACCAGGTGGTGTGTTCTGTCTCCAAGAACATTAACATGAAGTTTTAACATGATTTGTAGGAATGACAATGACCAGTACTCACACATGAACAACGCAATATACTATCATCTATTTGACTCAATAATCAACACCTATCTAATTGAACAATGCTCAATGGACCCTCAAACGTCTACAGCCATCGGTCTAGTCGTCGAATCGCATTGTCATGTATGTCTCTCGCTATTTCTTCAGTTGATCCCATTATACGATATATCATTCAAGTTTTTTGCGCCTGTATCGTTTCCAGAAATACTTGAACTGGGATTGCGCGTCAACAAGATTGGAAAAAGTTCAGTAGAGTATGAAGTAGGTGTTTTTGTGAAAGGAAATGAAACACCGACTGCTGTGGGAGGGTATACTCATGTGTTTGTTGGAAGTAAGAGTAGGAAGAGTGTGCCACTTACGGAAAAAGTGAAACGAGGCTTGGAAATGGTATATAAAAAACCTATAGGTGTAGCGAAACTTTAGTCGGTTGTAGAATATTTACATATGAATAGCAATAAAATACTCGTTTACCAGACTCCCCTACAAAACTAGCCAATTTGCTTAGCTCTCACAGGAATTACAATTTTCGCATGATTGGTCGTATGAAACATAAATTAGTAGGTGGATAGAGCAGAGATGACGTGACATTTGACACAAGTAGGGCAAATTATATGGCACTTCATTTTCATGGACGGAGGAGCATCGTATTGAAAAAATGGGAGCCTCATAAGTGATCTACTATTTGGAAATGAAATCAGATTCCAGAAACGCGGTAACATTGTTTGAGGTACTTTATCCGTTGCCGCTTTACGAAATTTGTGCGAGATGCTGCAGCAATGGAGCAAGACCGGTGTCGAAGTTGGAATCCCAGAACGACCTCGATATTTCGTCACCCAACCGCCGAACAACCTGCCTTGTAGTAGCATTTTAGACAGCATGAGCTGGAAATAGATGAATGATTGCAAAGAAAATCTAGTTATGATATGGCTTCAGAGCCTCTATTCCTCTTTCGTTTCTTCTTTCGCCCCTGCTTTTCGGTAGGATCATTATTGGTGGTCTTTTGACCGATGACTGTGCTGGACGGGCCTACACTACCATCTTCGCGAGCACGTTTTTTTGACGTTGGGGCTAGGTTGGAAGGGTCTTCTGATGGCGTTGGAATTCCAGTTATTGGTTCGTCTTTCATCATTACCTCTCTTGTACTTGACTCTACTACGTTGGTATTTGACTTTGGAATAACTAGTCTCGGTTCTGAGAATACCGCCCTATACGTTTTTCGAGTTTCTAGGGAAAGCACATTAAGGTCGTGTGGTTCAACAAGGAGCATTGGACGTACGAGCACGGAGGATGAGAGATTTAGCATTGGTTGTTGCCAGCGCGTGGGCCACATCTTGGGGTAGCCCAAGCATAGTTACCCTAAAAACAATCTTCATAATCATAATCCGCATAGCATCATAAAAGGAACCGTACAAATTTCTGATATCGCGTGGAGCGCGCAGGTCCCCACTCGAAGCAACACCTCCACTCAATAATAACCCCTTGCCCTTGGATACTCTCACAAGTTCGCGCGAAGTAGCCCACCAGTTCCTTTTCGCAGTAACTCCGCTTTCAGCTACACCTGCTTCCATGGTCACAGCGTCGTGTTCACCACCAAGAACACCAACATAGTTAATCTCAAACACGGATCCGTTCTTGATTGCTGTTCGTACCAGGGTGTGTTTCATGTGAAAAGGCAGGCGAGGTAGTGTGAGGGGGAGAGCAATGATGTGGGCAGTCAAAGGAGAGGGTTGAGAATGCGTTAGACAGGCGAGAGAGAAAGTAGCATGGGTTGTTGGGATGAGGGCGATGATGTCGTATGTGTCGAACAGGGCAATGCTGGCATTGATCTAGATGATATGAGCTGCGCACAGTTAACAACAATAGCCGATTATCATACCAATCCAAACCCTTTTTCACTGTCCTGGTCTAGGATGATGTTCAATCTTTTCAGATACAGGATTCCATCACGTTTCCGGAGTGCAGGCAGTAAGGTATCAAGGTCATTGGTATGTGTCTTTTCTACCCGCTTTTGTACAGTCTGTGAAAATCCAATAACAGTATATCCTACTGGAACGAGTCAGAAACGAAGAATGATTTACAGGCTAGACACGGACAGTGGATGAGAAGGTCGATGCGGGATTCCATTTCCTCTAGCTGAGAAGCAAGAAATACGGGTTCCTTTTGTTTTCCTTTACGGGTGATTGAGGGGATAGGGACATTGAGGTCAAAATACATGTGCAGGATCAAATCAGGTACTGTTTAGATTTGCTTGTGTTTCTCAAGGATCAATCATAGCATCAGCTGACCTCAAACATAAGGTCTCTTGACTGGGTATTGGTTTTCTAAAAATATGGCTGTCGTCCAGGGATTTATCACAAGCTTCTTGATCATATATCAGTCTTACAATAGTGTTGTTTTAGAGGGACATTGGCCATGTCACCCACCTTCACTAATATCCCGTTATCACCTCCTCCAGCTCTTGCCGAGTTCGTAGAGAGGCTCTCCCAAATTAAAACAAGACAGGTTGCGATCGGTGTTTTCAGTACGTTTCTGTTTCGTATAGGCCCAAGTACTTTTGTGTCATGCTTTTCCAGTATATATCGCCTATCTTGTCCTCCGCCGACTAATCATATGGCCTTTCATCTTGTCTCCTCTTCGAAAGCTCCCTGGGCCACCTGTGGGAAATCTCATCCTAGGCCAAGTCCGCACAATCCTCAGCAGCGAGACAGGCATTCCTCAACGCGAATGGGTCAAGCAATATGGTCCTGTTGTCCGTATGGTCGGCCCCGTAGGAGTCGAACGACTGATGTTCATGAAGCCAGAGGCTTTACATCAGATTCTTGTCAAGGATTGGTTGCAGTATCCTCGAGTAAGTATTTACTTCCATCATGTTATCGGAGGACCGATGCATGTCATTGTAGCCAGGGTTTCTCCGCCATATCCTTGGGTTAGTGACAGGATATGGGCTGTTGACCGTCACTGGAGACGAACATAAGCAAATGAGAAAGGCGATGAATCCCGCATTCTCGATCCCCAATCTCATGGCTCGTAAGCATTGCTACTCTTCTGCGGCTCATCACGTATACCTTACGCAATCTGACTAGAAATGCACATGCACTGGGAGCCAATTGAAGGGTAGGACATCTCTTTAATAGGTTAATGTCGCCGACCACCTTCTAGCCTTGTGAATATTTTCAATGATCAATTGGCCTCAAAAGGGCCTGAAGGTAAGATTCTACACGTGTATGATTGGAGTGAGTTTTTCCTCTCGTTCTTATGAAAGATCGTGCTTTAAACCCTCATCATCCCGGCAGTGAGCAAAGTAACTTTGGATATCATCTGTGAAACAGCATTCAGCTACAAAGCCGATTCCTTACACAACCCTCATAACGAGTTAGCAGTAGCATATGAGACTCTTATCGGCCTTCAATCTGGTACGCCTCTGTTTGATTACCACATGAATGACGCCGATGCTTGGATAGGACCCAGTTTAGCGAAATTCATTCTCCTGATGCTTATTCCTGGTATGCCCCGGTTCCTATCATCAGAATGGGCATACCGTCATAGGCGTGTTTTTGAAAAGACCGGCCTTCTTCGTCAGTATACTCCCTCAGACCCTCTCACATTCGCTGATTCTGTGAAATTACTCCCTTTGGCATCTTCGTCCCTTACGGATCTGGATCATTAGGTGAAGTCAGCACCGTCATAGGATCCATGTGGGAGATCCGAAAACTCTCAAAGAAAATGTTAGAAGACAAACTCAAAGAAACAGCTGTGCACAGGTCGGATACTGATGCAAAGAGAGATATCATGAGCATCCTTGTACGTGCAAGACAGGCGGAACAGGAAGGCAGAGTTGGGGAGCAGTATACGATGAATGATCAGGCAATGATGGATCAAGTTGTGAGCGCTGAGTTCACTTCTGTCTGATTATCGATTGACGATATGGTTGCATGAAATAGCTTACGTTCCTTGGTGCAGGACATGAGACTACTGCTTCTGGTTTGACTTGGGTGTGTCTTCTGTTCACGATTTCCCTCTTTTGCTCATGGTTGACCAATCAACAGACTTTATGGTTGCTCGCTAATGATAAAGAAAGTCAACGGAAGCTGCGTGAGGAACTCTCTCCTATAATGGCAGAAAATCCACGCCCAGATTACCGGACACTCAAGGACCTCAAATGGCTCGATTGTGTCGTGTATGTATCCCTAAGACTTCTTTTTCTGATTATCCCTCATTCAACTGTACGTACTAGCATGGAAAGCCTTCGCGTAATGCCTCCAGTTCCACTCACAGTTCGGATTGCCCATGAACAAGGCGTATTGGATGGGGTGGTTATCCCTAAAGGAACTATGTTCTACATTCCCGTACATATTCCCATTTATCCTAGGATCCAGAACTCATGTGGGCGATAGATTCGCGTAGTAAACACCTGGAAAGACACCTGGGGAGAAGATGCCGAAGAGTTCCATCCGGAACGATGGCTCAACCTTCCGAAGGATTATCATCCAACTTTTTCAATGCTCTCATTCATCGCAGGCCCACATGCATGCATTGGGAAGACGATGTCGATTATCGAGATGAAGACAGTCCTAGCGTGGGTGATGACTTTCTTATCTTATTAGGGGTCAGTTATTGAAGCTGTTCATGTTTGTTAGGGGTTTGATTGTGAACTTTGAGTTTGATACAGCCTATGAGGGACAACAAGCAAAACCTGCTGCTGCGATTACCATGAGTACGTTGACTTTGTGCATTCATCAGATCCTGGATTATCTGATGATCTGGCTATCATAGAACCAACTGATGGTATGCCGTTGCGCATCAGACCGATTCTACCTCCAGCGTAGATCTTGTTGTACGGTATCTTTTGTCGATTTTTGAATAATATGCGCTGGTCTTTGCAAGCTGGTTATCGTTACGTGAGATGTTCTAAGTCATGGAACTTCGGGGAACTTGTGGCCAGAGGTTCACAAGTCCTGTTCTACACAGCAAGGGTAGCCTTCCAGACGATATGATCAAGAAGAACAATTTGAAGTATCCCATGGAAAGGTGAAACATACTGACTGGTTGAATAGTGATACAAGCGAATATTTGGACAGCATTTCTCGATTGTTTTAACCGATTCATACTAGCTATCTTCTATCCTTGTATTTGAATGACCTCGCGAGACTGACAAAGGCAGCTGATAAATACTAAATACCCAGTGCAGTTAATACAAGGATGAGGTACATGATGTTTACTCCCAGCCTTTTCCTTCCTGAATACGTGGTCATTTTACACCTATCGCCCAGCGTAAGTTCCGCTTTACGCAAGGCATAATGATTATTAACGGTCAGGACTGCAAGTGACTTGCAGGACTAACAGTATAACGTGTTTAAACGCGAGTCATTTGCTTTTCGTATTACCTAGTCGCTCCCAACCAGCCTGGCCGTTGTCGCAGCAAAAATAAATTGCGCGCAGGGGAGGAGAGGGACAGAACAGAAGACTTAGTTACATTCTAACTACATTTCCCATATTATATCTAAATAACTGAAACAAATGCTCCGTCAATGAGGTTTCCATGACAATGACATCATTCCGCAACAGCCGCTCCTATACAGAAGAAAGTTGAGTTACAAATTTCTGAAGTTGAGAGGCCCAGAATGAAAGACCATTAATTAAAAGGAAAATCTGGTTGACACCGCAAATTCTTAGACCTACATCTTTTGTCTTGATAATCGAGGGATTATCTGGGCCTAGTAAGGGAGCATAGAGCTGACAGCTGTTGGTGGTATACGTTGGTGATATACCCTACAGAAAAACAATCTCCCATACCACTGACCAAAATCTGTTCCAGTAATTGCCCTGAGAGAATAAGTGAAATGTTTATTAACAATATGTTATTGTCTACATGTCCATCGGTAAGGATGTAAGTCGCTTAACCACAAAAAAAAAAACAAATCAAGCTACATCTTAATGAAGCTATAATATGGATGAGTCAATATGAACAGGAACATGAATCGGATAAGATACAAATAGTTTAAGCAACCGAGAATGTTGGTTAATCACCAAGACACCACGTTTACTATCCTCCTGAGAATGTTTATAAAGATATAGAAACCACTGACGAGTTTCCACCACACGCTCAACATGATTCTAGGATCAGATTTAACCTGAGTGATGATGTTATTCTGTGGATTTCCTTCTGTCGAGGAAGCACTGGGAACAGGTTCCACGCCAAGCATCTTCCAGAGTACTTGGGAGACAACGTTGAATCCATCGGTATTCTTCCATCTCCTGCCTGTGATTGATTGATTTTGGGGTATGAAATCGTAGTTGCCACCCTTCGAACCCCAATAGTCAGTCACGGTAGGGATACCCATATCATCAACCCTCTGTCGAACAATTCCGGTGACAATGGATTCACAGAACTCGGGATGGCCCTGAAGCGTCAGAACGTGGACATCTCGGGCAGTTCTAGCATCCTTTGAAGATGAATAGAACTTGATAACTCCTTGATTCCCGGTGGGTCCGCTAGAGCCAACGAGCTCCAGTTCTCCTGACGCAAACTGTTTGGAGAATGATTCCAGTGGCACATGGTCACGGTGCATCTCCTGGAGGGACTAAAAGGCAATAAGTACTAAAATTCAGTCAATACAACATATACTTACTAGTTTATTAACTCCGAATATTGATTTCCCCATTTCGCTGAGTTCGATTGTGGTTGGACCAATTTCCCATTGTCCGTTGGGTGCACATTCACCACCTAATGCACGGCAGACAATCTGATGCCCAAAGCAAATTCCTGTTGCATGACCATCTTAGATAACTTTCAGCTGCCCGAATGTTAGGACTCACCACATAATTTAACTTTTGGGTAGTTGTTAATGAGGCCCTTGAGGAAGGCCAGAAGTTCCCTGACCCATTGGATAGTATCGTCGTAAGCTGAAGTAGCTACAAATCATGGAAGATCAAAATCTTGTTTTTCTCTAATCACGGAAAAATCTTACCTGATCCGGTGACCATAAAAATATCGAACTCATCAAGACGTCTCTCATCCGGGAATTCCATCTTCTTAATATTGAAACTTTCGATAACAACTTGCGCATTGCAGTTATGTGGGGTCGTGGTCTTCCAGTAGTAACTGTAGACTTCGTGATAACCTCCATGTTTGGCCTCAACAGGTCCACTGAGAGTGCCA
>Ga0153941_1000488_pt1 | contig 17467 bp, 11 predicted proteins | sample TSNJ025MetaG_FD_104733 | JGI IMG/M metagenome (GOLD analysis project Ga0153941, IMG submission 104733) | Attine ant fungus gardens microbial communities from New Jersey, USA - TSNJ025 MetaG | ecosystem: Host-associated > Fungi > Mycelium > Unclassified | place: USA: New Jersey, Brendan T. Byrne...
GTCTCCATAAATCTTGATAAACGAGAACCATAATAACTAATTGCATTAGCTGCATGATCATCGGACATGATGAATAATATATTCGGCTGCCTACCCATACTTTCTTCTCCTATGATAACTACTCACGTTTTCGTATAAATATAAGGGTTAAAACTTACTTACTTAATTTAACTTACAAAGTGGTTAGTTTTATTTTAACTCTTTACATAATATCTGTCAATATCGATATTTTATTTTCTGTTGATTGCTAATTGAGAAAAAATAAAGGATAAAATAAACAAAACCCAACAGTCTGCATATAATAACAACTGTCGGGTTTCCTTCCTCTTACATATCTTTTTGGATGCTAAAAAAGGATTGCCAAAAGCAAATCCTCTTTATATTAACCTATTTGCCCTCCAAGATCCCGGAACCTCTTCAGTAAAAGATTGGCAGCTCCTATTGCACTGGCATTCTCTCCCAGTTCGCCCACACGGATTTTCACATTCCTTCCAACAAATTTCATTTGGTGTGCTTTAATACAATTTATCAAATCTTCCTGGAATAAATCATATGACTTAATTACACCGCCCGACAGAATACACATATCCGGATCTAACAAATTAATTGCCCCGGCAATCCCGATTCCCAGATATTCCATCGCTTCCTTTATAATCCCAGCCGCTTCCGTATTTCCCTGCCGCATCAGATCAAATACTTCCTTTGCTTCCCTCTTCCCCATTTTCTTTGCTATGGCATTTCCTGATGCAACAGCTTCCAGACATCCTCTGTTGCCACAATCGCAGACCGGGCCGTCTTTTATCATTACAGTATGTCCAAACTCTCCGCTGCTGCCGCTGCTGCCTGTATAAATTTTATCCCTGTCCAGTATAGCTGCGCCAATGCCATGCCCTACATTAATACAAAAAATATTATTGGCATTTGCTCCTGCGCCAATCCATTGTTCTCCCAAAGCCATGGTTCGATTTGAGTTCTCTATAGCTACCTGTTTTTTGAATTTATTATGTATCGGTGTAAGGATATCAATATTTTCCCAGTCAAAATCCGGCGAATATAATACCATTCCATTCGTCTTGTCTATTATTCCTGGTATGCCTATTCCTATCCCAATAAGCTTCTCCATCTGAACCTTGTTGGTCTTAATAATCTCTTCGACGACATTGTTAATTACCTCTACAAACTCTTCCGGCCGCTTCAGTCCGATTGTATCCGTAATGTAACGATCAACCATTCCGCCCAGCAAGTCTACCAGTAAAATGTTAATCTTACTTCTGCCCACATCTACTCCAATGCAGGAATAAGCATCTCGTACGACCTCATATAATTCCGGTCTTTTGCCCCCTGCTGATTCCCCTTTACCGGTTATCCTGAAAATTCCCGCGGCGGAAAATTCATCTGCTATTTTCATTATTGTGGGAATACTTAATTTTAATTGCCGTGCTATTTCAGAACGATTAATTGGTCCTTTCTTAGCTACCAATTCTAAGACACAGCCCCTGTTATATTCCGCTATTATCTGCTTATCCAAATGCAATCATATCACCTGCTTTTATAATTCAGTTCAAACATCCATACTGCTTGTAATCTAAAAGATTATACGCTGCCATACATTTATAAGGAACAACTACCCACAGAGTTGCTGACCATTTGTTGAAGCAGAGAATCCACCCATTCCGGTCAAGTTCTGGGTGGATTTTCTATGTAGTACTGCTTAGGAACTGCCAAAGGTCAACGCACCATGCAACACAGTTGCTCTGCTCATATACTACCAAATATTTATAATATTTGCAATATCAAAAAAACTCTTTCAAAAAAGAGTTTTTTTATATATTGGCTTTTAAGGATTTCTACTATTATCAACTTAAAACCGCTTTTTTTGCAACTTCCGCTGCCGTAGCCGCATCAGGGGTATAATAATCGGCACCGATCTGCTCGGCAAAGCTTTGGTTTACCGGAGCGCCGCCTATCATTACAATATATTTATCCCGCACGCCTCTTTCCTTCATAAGGTCAAGACATTCCTGCATTCTGGGCATGGTAGTGGTAAGAAGCGCTGACATACAGATTACATCTGCACCTACCTCTTCCGCCTTATCTATAAATTTGCCGGCTTCCACATCCACTCCCAGATCATAGATTTCAAAGCCCGCACCTTTCATCATCATAGTCACCAGATTCTTGCCGATATCATGCAGGTCATCCTGTACGGTTCCGATTACCACTTTGCCCACCGGCTCATTCCCCACTTCTATCAGTTTGGGCTCCAATACAGCCAGTCCTGCATTCATTGCCCTTGCCGCTACCAGAACCTCCGGCACAAAGACTTCATTATTCTTAAACTTACCGCCAATAATCATCATTCCCCCAAGCAATCCGTCGTTTAGGATTTCCTTGGGATCCAAACCCTCCTCAAGTGCCTGCTGCACCAGCTCCTTTACATTTTTAGCCCTGCCTTTTTGCAGCAATTCCGATATCTCCTGAATGATTGACATTTTCTTATCCTCTCCTTCCGTGATAGTCATAATGACATTTATACTTATATATATATATTATCCTCCTGCAATGGACTGGTAATTTTTCAAGAAACTTTGTATAAATATTACCACTTTTCCATCTGATATGTTAAACTGAAGTCATATCAATCACATAGGAGGATCAGGCATTGAAACCATTATTATATACGATTGTCCAACAGGATACCTTACAATCCATGGTTGACACATTTTATGCCTGTATCAACCTTCCCATACAGGTCATAGATGAAAGCGGCGAATTTCTTACAAGAAGCGGTTCCAGATACAGCTTCTGCCTTTGTTTACAAGATTATTTTCCGTCTGGCGAGACCTGTGAAAAAATGTATATTTCAGCCAGCAAGAAGGCTATCTCTCTGGGAGAGCCGTATATATTTGCCTGCCATGCAGAATTAAACCATATTATTTTTCCTTTGATTAATAAGAAGATGTTTCTGGGGTCCATTCTGGTTGGTCCTTTTCTCATGGACACGGCAGATTCTATCCTGATATCGGATCTGGTCAGAAAATATACGATTCCCACAGAAGCTGCCCTGGAACTGTATGACAATGCCGGCAGCATCCCAGTAGTGATGCCGGCAAAGGTAAATCATATCAGCAGGCTACTCTATTACCTGTTCGCCAACCTCATTGACGGCAGTAAGGAAGAATTAAAGCAAAATAACCAAAAGCTGCTGCAGCAATCCCTGATAAATGAATCCATTCAGCGTTACAAGTCTGAGGATATCCGTACAGATTCCTATCCTTATGAAAAGGAAAAGGAGCTGCTGCATAAGGTAAAGCTTGGTAATGCCAGCGAAGCCAATGCGGTCTTAAATGATTTGCTGGGATATGTTCTTTTTGCGGAAGGAAACAGTCTGGAGGTTGTCAAGGCAAGGGCTATTGAGCTTAGCTCCCTATTGTCAAGGACAGCCATCGAAGGCGGTGCGCCCACGGACAGCATATTGAAGCTGAACAACCAGTTTCTCATGAAAATCCAGCAGATCCATTCACTGGAAACCCTATGCTTCCATCTCCAGGAAATAGTCGTTACATTTTCAGAAAGCATGTTTCAACAGGCACCGAATCAGAACAGTGAATTAATGCGTAAGGCAATGATCTATATTTCTAAACATTTTAACGAACCCCTTACCCTGGAGGACGCTGCCCAATATGTACACCTTCATCCCTCGTACTTTTCCACTTTATTTAAGCAGTCCATTGGTTCCTCCTTCAAAGAATACCTGAATATGGTAAGGATTGAAGAGAGTAAACGCCTGCTTTCCAATACCGACTTTTCTATTATTGACATTGCGGTAGCCATTGGTTTTGAAGATCAGAGCTACTTTTCCAAGGTATTTAAAAAGTATACAGGGCTGACTCCAAAGCAATACAGGTAACTACGCAGGCTGTTACGATTTACAGCCTGCTTCTTCCTTATAGAATTCGTCCACCGTTTCAAAAAAGGCATTAATATTTTCCCATTTGGACAATGGCGGTATATCACATCCCGAAGAGATCACAAAGTTGGGATATTTACTGCAGGCATTTAATACATCCAGGGTTGCCATTCTCACAGACTCTGCAGTGCCGTTGCGTAACTGTCCTGCCGGATCTACATTACCTGCTCCGATAATATGGGAAGGTATAAGAGGCATGATTTCCTCCATCTTTATAGCATTGCCAAAATGCAGGAACGGACTTCCCGTATCAATAATAGATTCGATCTGCTGTATCGTACTGTTCCCGCAGTTATGATATACTACGATAAATTCATCATTTTGTACTTTATCAATTATTTTCTTCACATAATCAGCTGAAAATTCTCTTGCCAGATCCGGTGATAACAGCCCGGCCAGAGGTTCCGCCAGCACAATACCATTTGCCCCTGCCTGTTTATAAGCTTCTGCATAGCGGATAATAAATTCACTCACCTTTTCAAGAACCATATGTACCATCTCCGGTTCTTCATAACAATAAATCATGGCTTCTGTTACATCCATCAGCCGTCCGGCCAATGAAAAAGGACCTATTGCGCCTGCCAGTATCGGCCTGTCTTCAATCAGCCGCACCGCTTCTTCGATGGCTTTGATATAGATACCGGTACGCCCGCTTCCAATTTCAGGTATTTTCAGCTCTTTTGCATCCTCTTCGGAACTGACAATGCTGCCGATTACGGTAGGTACCTCCTCGTCGGAAAAGCGGATTTTGGAACCAAAACATTCTGCCTCCACCGATAAATCCATTAAACTTACAGAAGCTGCTGCATTGGTTTTCTCAGCTACCCTGCGCATTCCCTCTGCCTGCAGCGCACTGCTTGAAATCAACTCTCTTACTGTAATATCCATAAGCTGGATAGCCGGGAAAGAAAGGACAGGCATAGCCTTTTTCACCGGACTTTCAATCATTTCCTGAATCCATTGCTTCATATTCCGTGTCATATACTCATCTCCCTAATTCAAAGTGCGCGGATATATACAATCCGCTTCTATTTGTTTCACTTGAATTGTACAGGAATCTAAATTTATTTTATGGAAAAAACTAATTATTTGGGGAATTATTTAAGAATATCTAATAACACAATCTTAAATTTGCTGGATAACAGCTGGCTGACCTGTGCCTGTCTAAAATGGTGATCTCCCGGATTTGAGATTTTCGTAAAAGTATCAGCAATACTTGCGGGATAGAGCGAAACAGTGTAATATACGTTTATGGAATACAGAAAATTTTGTGACTCTGCTTTCTGGGAGGATTATGTTTTATGATTAGAATTGCGATTGTTGAAGATGAGTTAATGTATGCGAAACAGTTGGAAAGTTTTTTGCGTCAGTATGAGGAAAAGGAGCAGGAAACGTTTGAGATTAATATGTATTCGGACGGTGATGAAATTGTCGAAGACTATAAAGCACAGTTTGATATTATCCTTCTGGATATTCAGATGCAGTTTATGGACGGAATGACCACGGCGGAGGCTATACGTAAGGTGGATACTAAGGTAATCATTATTTTTATTACGAATCTGCGTCAGTATGCTATTCGTGGTTATGAGGTAGATGCACTGGATTATGTAGTGAAACCCATATCCTATTTCGCTTTTTCCCAGCGGCTGAGCAGAGCAATCAAACGGTTGAAAAAAAGGACACAACACACCATTGTAATAAAAATTCGGAGAGGTGTTGCCCGTATTGATGCAGCGGATATTTATTATGTGGAAAGTCAAAACCATACTTTGATTTATCATGTCGCCGGTAATAATATAGAATCCTCGGGGACGATGAAGGATGCGGAGAATATGCTTTCTGAATTTAATTTTTGCAGAGGAAATAAGGGATACTTAATTAATTTGGCTCATGTAGATAGTGTGCAGGATAGTTTCGCCGTTGTTCGGGGAGAAAAGCTGCTTCTAAGCCGCCCCAGAAGAAATGCCTTTATGGAAGCACTGACCAATTACTGGGGGGAGATAAGATAGTGATGGATAATAACTTGTTGGACATTCCCAGGTTATACACTGCAATTGCAGAATGGGCTGCCTGCATGGTATACCTCATGAACATGCAGAAACGGTTCAAAGGGATTAAATTTTGTACTTTTGCATTGGGTGGACTTATTATACAGATTTTTTTTCTAACCGTGACAGCAAATGTGAATATTATTTTTTGGATTCCCTGTATGATGACAGCCGCGGCTTTAATGATATGTTTTATTTATTTCGGTTCTAAGGGAATATGGAAAGATGCGGTTTATATGGGGATTCACGCTTTTGTCTTTGCAGAATTTGCCGCATCTTTTGAGTGGCTTTTATATTCTTTCTTTTACAAAGGAACGTCTCCCTGGGTCAGCCTGGGTATGATGCTCCTCATTTTTGCTGTGCTTTACGGCTTCTATGGCTGGTTATTTCAGCATCAGAAGTTAACAGAGAGTAAGTTGGATGTGACATTTGGGGAGCTATGTGCGGCATTGATAATTGGGATTTCTGCATTTACTGTCAGTAATTTAAGCTTTATATCCATAGAAACGCCTTTCAGCACTTCCTATCAGGAGGCGATTGCCATCGTTCGGACGCTGGTGGATTTGGGCGGTACAGCAATTATGTATGCGTATTATTTACAGCGTTACCATTTTCGCCTGAAGCAGGAAATGGCTGTCATGCAGACTGTGATTCAAAATCAGTATCTTCAATATCAGATGTCCAAAGAAAGCATTGATATTATCAATTATAAATACCATGACTTAAAGCAACAGATCGCTGCGCTGCGTGCAGAGGAGAATCCTGAAAAACGGATGACTTTTTTAGATCGGATGGAGGAGGAAATACATTATTACGAGGCGCAGAATAAGACCGGAAATAAGGTGTTGGATTCGGTTCTGACTGGTAAAAGCGTAATCTGTAACAATTATGATATCTCCCTTAACAGCGTGGCGGATGGCAAACTCCTAGATTTTATGGATATCATGGATATCTGTACAATTTTTGGAAATGCTTTGGACAACGCTATTGAGTGTGAAAAAAAGGTTCCGGATAAGAAAAAAAGGTTGATTCATTTGGCTGTTTTTTCCCAAAAGGACTTTCTGATTATGTGGTTCGAAAATTATTTTGAAGGAGAATTGAAAAGTGCAGATGGTGTAATTAAGACAACAAAAACTCAAAAAAGTGAATTACATGGTTATGGCATCAAAAGCATTATGCATACAGTGAAGAAATATGGCGGTGCGGTACATATCAATGTAGAGGATAAATGGTTTAAATTAACAATATTGATACCTCTTCAACAGAAAAAAGAACATCATTAAGCAATTTGTACAAATACAAACCCTCCAATTTGTTGAATATAGACATCCCCACAAACAGTTTGCGAAAAAAAAGGACAGTTTATGTAAAACAAAGTAAAAAATGATATATTTATGATATATTATAATTGCCTGGGATCCTTAAAACAGACGAAAAAAAGGAGGTAAAAATGATTAAGAAAAAGTTAAAAAACTTGATAGCGCTGATGCTATCCGGCGTTCTGGTACTTAGTCTTACGGCCTGCGGAGACAATACGGAACAAACTGCACAGACGGAGCAGACTACACAAAGTGTACAACCCTCAAAAGAATCTGCAAGCGCAGAAGTAACACAGACAGCGTCACCGGAAACACCCGTACTGTACGAGTCTGCATATGCAAGTAAGGCAGAAGCATTACAAGCGGGACTTGATTTAAATGTGGCGATTTCTGAAGAAGGTATGATCCTCTTAAAGAATGAAGGTGCTGCACTGCCTCTTGCAGGAGGCGCAAAAGTCACAATGTTTGGTTACGCGGCAATCGATCCGAATGCAGGCTCCGGCGCTAACGTCGTTGACGCTTCTGCCGGTGCAGCTATCGCACAGACCACCATAATTTCCAGCATGGAAGATGCCGGATTTGCCCTGAACAAAACAGTATTTGATCTCTACACCCAGTGGACGACAGAGGATGTAGAAGGAGCGGAAGCCGATGGAAACGGGAATATTCCCAAGAAAACTTCCGATATTCTGGTTGCTGCTGATTTTGCGGAAGCTTCCGGGACCGATGAATGGAAAGCATCCCTGGAAGAGTACAGTGATGCAGCTCTTGTTGTCATTTCCCGGGGTACCGGCGAGATTGCAAAGGACGGAAGAATTCATTCCCTGCAGCTTGATGATGAGCAGTATGATCTGATTGATTATGCAGCAGCAAATTTTGATAACGTTATCGTGCTGGTTAATAGTTGTACACCCCTTGAAATTGCAAAGATTCAAAGAAATGATGCCGTTGATGCGATTCTGAATATCGGTGAACCCGGCGACAATGGATTAGAGGCACTGGGGAGGATTCTTGCCGGTAAAGTAAACCCTTCCGGCAGAACAGTTGATACCTGGGCGGTAGATTTTACACAGAGTCCGTCCTACACTATTTTTAACACCAGACGCATTGAAATTGCACAGGGTGAAGATGGTAATGGTACAATGACCGGTTATACCAGATACAGTGTTAACGGCGAACCTGTAAATACATGGTCCGTAGGTTATGAAGAAGGCATTTATGTGGGTTACAGATATTATGAAACCAGAAGCTATGAAGAAAACAAATCAGGCACTGAAGATACATGGTGGAATACGAATGTAAACTATCCCTTCGGTTATGGTCTTTCCTATACTGACTTTACATGGGAAGTTACACCTGCTACAGCAGCAGATTCAGATGTATCCAAAGCAGATACGCTGACATTTGACGTCAAAGTAACCAATACCGGTGATACGGCAGGTAAGGAAGTTGTTCAGCTGTACTATACAGCTCCTTACGGTACAGAAGAAACAAACAACGATACAGTAATTGAAAAATCACATGTTGTGCTGGGCGATTATGCCAAGACAGGTATCCTTGCACCGGGCGCAAGCGAAGTCATACAGGTTTCCATTGATGTTTCCGATATGGCTTCTTACGATGATGTGTCAGATAAGACTTACGTTTTGGATGCAGGTATTTACAATGTTAAGGTTGCAAGTACTGCGCACTATGGTATGAGTGCAAATGACGTTGATTTTAATTACACTGTTGCACAAAAGGAATTGTGTAACGAAGCCGTTACAGGTGCGGAGATCACCAATGCTCTGAGCGATGTAACAGAAGGTTATGCAAGCGAAGGGTATACAGCTTTATCCCGCAGTGATTTTAAAGGAACCATGCCGAATGGCTTTACGCTTGTTAAAGAAATCTCTGAAGAAGAGTATGCTACATGGGATTATGATGATAAAGCATTCAACGCTTATTATGATGCTGCGGCAATCGGTACACCTGTTTATGAGTCAGATGCTGCAAACCGTACCTCTGATAACTATTCCATGACTTTATACGATCTGATTGGTGCTGATGCAGACGATGTTAGATATCAGGAACTGGTTGAACAGTTGACGTTACAGGAATTAGCCAGCTTGGTTAATGTAGGCGGATTTAATTCAGTTGGCATACCGTATATCGGCAAGCCTTACTCACGTGATACCGATGGTCCTAAGGGATGGACAGGTAACTATACCGATACCAATGACAGATTTAATTACTTTAGCGCAGAACCCATGATTGCAGCTACCTTTAATGATGACCTTCTCTATCAGATGGGCGAGGTAATCGGCGAGCAGGGATTGTGGGGCAACAGTACCGTATCAGGCGGAATGGTATACAGCTATACCGGATGGTATGCACCAGGAATGAACATTCATCGTTCCCCTTTTGACGGTCGGGTAACAGAGTATTATTCTGAGGATCCTTTCCTGACAGGAAGTCTGGCTGCCAACGTATCTCTGGGTGCAAACTCAAAGGGATGCTATATTACGCTAAAGCATTTTGCCTTCCATAATGACGGCGGCGGTGCTTCCACTTATCGTTTTGGACCGATCTCAACCGGTACGGGAATGGATGGTCTGTCTGCATGGATGACAGAGCAGACAGCCAGAGAGATTTACCTGAAAGGGTATCAGAAAGCTATAGAAGAAGGCGAGGCTACTTTTGCAATGGGATCCTTTACCAGAATCGGTAAGACATGGTGTTCTGCAAGTTATGGTATTATGAACCAGATTACCCGCGGCGAGTGGGGTTTTGAGGGTGCTGTTGTAACAGATATCGTATTATACAATTCCTGCAATGCTTATCAGTTGATTAAAGCAGGTGCTAACATGATGCTGGATGCCAAGGTTTATGGTCTTGAAGGCGGTATATTCCTTGATGTAGATGAAATCCTTGCGATGGATGAAGATGATAAAAATATTACCATCCATTGTATGCAGGAAGCGGCCAAACAGATTTTATACATGGTTGCCAACAGTAATGCGATGCAGCTTCCCAAGGGTACGAAGATAATTTATAATGATACCATTGAAGTTGATGAGGAAGATGTTGCCATAACACTGGCAGATGCAAAGGTTGGTGAAGCATATACTTCCGAGGCGCTTAATACTGCCGTCTTAAATACCTACTATGCATATTCTGATATTATTTATACAACAGAAGGGTTGCCGGAGGGTATGACCTTTAACGCGGCAACTGGTATTCTCGGCGGAACACCGTCTGCGGCAGGCGACTACACGATTAAGATTACTGCCGAAGCAACAGGTTATGAACCGGCTTCTATTGAGATTCCGCTCATCGTAACGAAATAGTAAATACATAACCAGAAAACAAAACGAAACAGATGCAGGTGCGGCTCAAAATGCAGGTGCATCTGTTTCGCTAAATCAGGAGGATTGATGTAATGAAAAAGAAAGTAATAGCAACTTTGCTTATGGTAGCAACAATGGTTTTGATGACTGCCTGCGGCGGCAGTACAGAATCCGAAAGCGAAACCACTGAAGAAGCTGCTGGAACAGAATTTATTTTTGAAGCAGAATACACCGTATTGGAAGGCTTAGAGGGTCTTGGCGTTTCCGGTTCCCCCACAGGCATAGGTCTGGCAAAAGAAAATGCCAAAGCAAGCAATGGATTTTATGTAGGGGAGCTTGGTACAAAAAGTCCGATTAGCTTTGTAATCACATCAGATGCGGATACCACAGCCACTCTGAAAGCAGTGCTTGGCTCTAATACTTTAGGAAACTGTACCTGGAATCCCACCAGTTTTGTAGTTACCGTTAATGGTGAAGCAATACAGTATAACGAATTTACAACAGACAATGGTACGGATGCAAGCAATCAGGAAAATTTTAAGACAAAGAATCTTGGCGAAATTAATTTGAAAGCTGGCGAGAATGTAATTGTTTTTACTGCCGGTGAGAATACCTACCGAAGCAATATGCCAAGCGCACCTTCCATTGACTGTCTTAAGATTACAACAAACGCAGTACTTTCCATGGAAGATGTTGTAGAAAACATTGAATAGAAAGGGATATTATTATGGGTTTTATCTGGGTCCATAAAAAAACAAAAATCTGGTTTATTGTGACGGTCATCTTACTTGTTCTGGAAATTACGATAACTGCTGTTCTATTGAACGTGCCCATTGTGACAAATTCATTAAGCCTTGTATTTGGCGGAGAACGCGCCAATGTTATCGCGGATAACAGAGCGGAGTGGTACGACAGACAGTATTCCAGTAAGGAAGAAGTATTAAACGCAGCAAATGAATTTGTGATCGAAGTGGAAAAGGAAGGAATCGTACTTCTCAAAAATGAAAATGAAGTACTTCCCCTGTCTGCAGATGGATCACATGTCAGTGTATTCGGCAAGAACTCAGTAAATATTGTTTATTCCGGTTCCGGCTCCGGTTCCGCCAGCAGCAGTAGTTCTGCAGTGCAGAAGACGTTATATGAGAGTCTGGATGCAGCGGGAATCTCCTATAATGAAACGCTTAAGAATTTTTATGAGGATTCCGGCAAATCCGGCAGCGGCAGACCGGCCAATCCTGCCATGACATCAGGACAGAGGCTGTCCGGTTTCGGAACAGGTGAAACACCCATTGCTTCTTATCCATCTGATGTGACGGGCAGTTATGCAGATTATCAGGATGCGGCAATTGTTGTTTTTTCCAGAATTGGCGGCGAAGGCTTTGACCTTCCCAGAACAATGGCAAACAGCTTTGAGGGAGCCGCCATCGCGGGAGCTTCTTCTGCAGACAGCCATTACCTGGAACTGGATGCAAATGAAAAAGCGCTTCTAAATCATGTAAAAGAGAATTTTTCTACTGTTATCGTTGTTTTGAATGTGGGAACTACCATGGAAATATCGGAATTGCAGGCAGATGAAGGAATCGATTCCATTCTCTGGATGGGATTTCCGGGATCAACAGGTGTTATGGCTCTGGGACAGATTTTAACAGGATTAGATACAGATGGGAATCAGATCAGCCCCTCCGGCCATACAGTAGATACCTGGGCGGCAGATTTTACCATGGATCCTACCTGGTATAATACCGGCGTATATGGAAGTGAATTCGGCAACCGCTATCTTTATAACGGTGAAAAAACAGATTATGCTTTTGTAAACTATGAAGAAGGTATTTATGTGGGATATCGCTATTATGAGACCCGCGGATATGAGGAGCTGAGAACGAACCCACAGTCCACGTGGTACGAAGACAACGTCGTGTATCCATTTGGATATGGTCTTTCCTATACTACGTTTGACTGGGATGTATCCTTTGCGGTATCGGATGGAAGCACTATTACAGCGGATGATACGCTGGAGGTATCCGTGACGATTAAGAATACTGGTAATTATGCCGGAAAAGATGTTGTAGAGCTATATTACAGCGCTCCTTATGATTATGAAGAATCTTCCATTGAAAAGGCATATGTTGTTTTAGGTGATTTCGGCAAAACAGGACTTCTGGCTCCGGGAGAAGAAGAGACGCTTACCCTCACTCTGGATGTGAAAAATATGAAATCCTATGACTATGCAGATGCCAATCAGAATGGTTTCAGCGGTTATGAACTGGATGCAGGAGATTACCATCTCATTATAGGAAGCGACGCACATACAGCGAAAGCAAATGCAGTATATACCTTGAAAGAAGGAGTGCAGATGCGTACTGCTCTAAATGCGGACGGTGAAGAAACAGAAGTTGTAAATGCATTTGATGATGTGAGTGCCGGTATGTTCGGAACAAACACCTATGCATCCTATGTATCCCGTAAAGATTTTGCCGGTACGGTTCCTGCAGCCTATTTGGACGACAGTGAAAGAACCCTGTCGGATGAATTAAAGGAAGCGCTGGATGAATCAATCAAACGTAAATATTCAGAGCCTGATGAAGGAAAGCCATGGGAAGTAACGGGAGCTTCACCTTCTGTCACACCGGTTAACAGCGGGCTGTCTCTGAGAGATATGCTTTATGATGAAGCAGATAATTTCGTGGGTAAGGTGTCCTTTGATGACCCGCGTTGGGAAGCACTGCTGAATGAAATACCTCTTGGGGAGATGAAGAACCTGGTGGGATTCGGCGCTTTCCGTACCAATGAAGTACAGGGCATTGACGGTGTGGTTGACAAACCTCTCACAATCGATGCCGATGGCCCCAGCGGATTCACCAGCTTTTTATCAGAGTCAGTTGTATATGGGACCTGCGCTTATCAGGCAGAATGTGTCATGGGTTCCACCTGGAATACTGCTCTGGCAGAGAGAATGGGTGAATTAGTAGGTGAAGAAGGTCTTGTGGGTAATGAAAAAGGTGACGGACTGCCTTATTCCGGCTGGTATTCACCGGCTGTGAATATCCACCGTTCTCCTTTTGCAGGAAGAAACTGGGAATACTACAGTGAGGACGGTCTGTTGTCTGGTAAATTCGCTGCAAGTGTGATTCAGGGAGCAGATAAGAAGGGCGTCTATTGTTACGTGAAGCATTTTGCCATCAATGACCAGGAAACGGATCGTGAATATAACGGTATTCTCGTATGGGCAAATGAACAGACTATGCGGGAAATCTATCTGCTGCCCTTTGAGATTGCAGTAAAGGACGGCGGGGCAACAGGCATGATGTCATCCTTCAACCGTATCGGCATGATATGGGCCGGCGGCAGCTATCCACTGCTTACCCAGGTGCTTCGTGATGAATGGGGGTTCCATGGCACAGTTATTACAGACTATAGCTTAAATACCTATACACGTGTGGACGAGATGATTCGTGCCGGCGGCGACCTGTTCTTAACCCAGGATGCCAAAACATTTGCTATGGCTGATGATGCAACGCAGATCACCCTTCTTCGCCAGGCGACCAAGAATATTTTGTATTCCGTTGTCAACAGCAATGCCATGAGTATGCAAACCAATGGCTATCTGATGCCAATATGGATGCTGGTGATGATATTTGCGGACATTGCCGTTATTGCTGCTTTGATTCTTTGGGGCGTATTTGCAATCCGCTCTGTCAAAAAGACGGCAGGCAAATAATAATCGTAAAGCTATCAATTAAGTTCATAAAGCATACAAGAGCTGCCGCCAAAAGGCGGCGGCTCTTTGTCGCTATAGGAAGGATGAAATACAATGGAGTTAAAATATCAACAAATTATTTCACAGATGTCCCTGGATGAAAAATGCTATATGTTCTCGGGCAGGGATTTTTGGTTGACCAGACGCGTAGAGCGTGTGGGAATAAAGAGCATCATGTTATCAGACGGACCTCATGGCGTTCGAAAACAAGAAGGCCGGGGGGACCAATTGGGGATACATGGTTCCGTTCCCGCAACCTGTTTCCCAACGGCAGCAACGATTGCCAATAGCTGGGATCCTTCTCTTGGTGAAGCGATTGGACGCTGCCTCGGCGAAGAAGCAGCCAGCCAGGGGGTCAGCGTTCTTTTAGGACCGGGTCTGAATATTAAACGAAACCCACTGTGCGGGCGTAATTTTGAGTATTTTTCTGAGGATCCGTATCTTACGGGAAAGATTGCCGCCGGTTATATCAGAGGAATTCAGGAAAACGGCGTGTCTGCCTGTCCCAAGCATTTTGCAGCCAATTCCCAGGAAGTCAGGCGCATGGCAAGTAATTCGGTTATGGACGAGAGGACGTTACGGGAGATTTATTTAACCGGCTTTGAAATCGCAGTTAAGGAGTCAAAGGCAAAGAGTATCATGACAGCATACAACCGTATAAACGGGGTCTATGCCAATGAAAATCAGCATTTGCTGCAGGAAATTCTACGGGATGAATGGGGATTTGACGGATTTGTTGTTTCGGATTGGGGAGGAAGCAATGATCATGTGGAAGGCGTCAGAGCAGGTTCCCATCTGGAGATGCCTACCACCGGCGGTGACAGTGATGAAGAGTTGATTCAGGCAGTAACAGATGGAAGAATCGATGAGAGGCTGATTGATAAGCGATTAGATGAGCTCTTGGATGTTATTTTTTCCGCAGGATCTGCGGTAGAGAAGGTTTCGGGAAAAGCCTTTGATGTGGAGGCGCATCACCTGATGGCGGAAAAAGCCAGTGCAGAGAGCATTGTTCTATTGAAAAATGAAGATGCGATTCTGCCGCTTAAAAAGGGGACTAAGGTGGCTCTTATCGGAGATTTTGCGGAAACACCCAGGTACCAGGGAGCCGGTTCCTCTATCGTGAATCCCACAAAGATTTATTCCACTAAGGAAATGATTAAGCACTTCGCGTTAGATGTATCCGGATTTGAACAGGGATACACCAGAGTTGGGCAGGAAAATCCTGCATTGCAAAATAAGGCAGTGGAGCTTGCCGAGAAGGCGGATGTTGTGCTTTTGTATCTGGGGCTGAACGAGATTTCAGAAGCAGAGGGACTGGATCGCTCCCATATGAAGATGCCGGAGAATCAGATTTCGCTGTTACATGCAATTGAAAAAGTAAACAAAAATATTGTGGTTGTTATGTCTGCCGGTTCTTCAGTGGAGATGCCCTGGCTTTCCAAGTGTAAAGCATTAATCCATGGATATCTGAGCGGCCAGGCGGGAGCGTCCGCTATGCTGAAAGCGATTATGGGAGAAGTGAATCCATCAGGGAAGCTTTCAGAGACATATCCGCTTACCTATGAAGATACGCCGTCCGCTCCCTATTTTCCCTCCAAACAGAGGAATGCAGAATACAGAGAAGGCTTATTTGTAGGCTATCGTTACTTTGAAACGGTTGGGAAAGATGTATTATTCCCGTTTGGATACGGAATGAGTTATACCACCTTCACCTATTCTGATCTGCAAATTGAAACCCATACAAAAGATATGGAAAATCCGGCTGCAGTGACATTCACAATCACCAATACAGGAAAAATGGATGGTGCGGAAGCAGCCCAGGTATATGTGAGCGCCAGGAAACCTGCTGTGTACCGCCCGGCAAAAGAGTTAAAAGGTTTTCAAAAAATATTTCTCAAGGCAGGTGAAAGTAAAACGGTTACGATTAACCTGGATGATAAGGCATTCCGCTATTTTAATGTAAAAACAAACCGTTTTGAGGTTGACAGCGGCGCGTATGAGATCATGGTAGGCTCCTCTGCAGCAGATATTCATTTAACCGGAAGTGTGGTTGTGGATGGCACCAATGCACCGTCGCCCTGCGATATGACAAAACTGCCAAGTTATACGGATGGAGCTATTTTATCTGTAACGGATCAGGAGTGGCGAGAGCTGCTGGGGAATGAGATTCCGGACGGAAACTTTAGCGGATCACTGGATGCAAATGACGCAATCTGTCAGCTATACTATGCTAAAAGCGCACCGGCAAGGCTGGTTTATAAGATTTTGACAAGGATGCTTAATAAAAGCTTTAAAAAAGGAAAACCGGATTTGAATATTCTGTTTATTTACAACATGACCTTCCGAGGAATCAGCAAGATAACAGGCGGAATGGTCAGCCTTTATATGATAGACGGAATCATGAGGATTGTCAACGGGCATTTCTTTGGCGGACTAGGTCAGGTGCTTTCCGGATTTTTTAAACAAAGAAAAGTCGTGAAAAAAGCGGATGCGATGAAATAGGAGAAAATGCTTATGAAATTTTTTGAACGTTTTGGAAAAAAACATCCAAAGGTTGTCAAGTGGATTATCGAAGGCGGACTATTTCTCATTTTTAGTTATGTAATCACATTTTTGAAATATTTAATGTTACTGTTTTTACCGGCGCTGTTTATACCCTATAAAAATATTGGCTGGGGATGGCCGGCAATTGAAGGAAGCCTGTTTGGGGTGACCTTTACCTTTAATATCATTGGGTATGCTGTTGCAGATGGCGGTATGGCATATATGTTTGCAAACCTTATTTCCAGCTTGTTGGGGGAATGCATCAATTTCCCGCTACAGAGAAATATTACATTCCGCAGCAAAGGCCCCCTCAGGCTGCAGATACCGCTTTATTTTCTTGGATGGGTGGTAATCTTTTTCGTGGTAAATGCCATTAACAGTATCTGGGTTGGTGTGGCAAAAGCCCTGCTACCGGCTGCAGTTTATAATATTGGAACAACTATTTTAACCGGAGGAGTAGCCATGTTGTGTTTTTTGCCATAAATAAAATTATTTTTGCA
>Ga0153941_1000489_pt1 | contig 17467 bp, 14 predicted proteins | sample TSNJ025MetaG_FD_104733 | JGI IMG/M metagenome (GOLD analysis project Ga0153941, IMG submission 104733) | Attine ant fungus gardens microbial communities from New Jersey, USA - TSNJ025 MetaG | ecosystem: Host-associated > Fungi > Mycelium > Unclassified | place: USA: New Jersey, Brendan T. Byrne...
TAAAATGGAAGAAAAATGACAGCGGAAAAGTGCTGGAACTGGAAGGTGCCCGTCAGACGGGCAAGACATTTATTCTTAATAAATTTGCCAAAGAAAATTATCGAAAATACATATATATCAATATGCTTCAAACCTCAGGAGAAAAATTTCTGAAATGCTTAGAAAAGGCAACGTATTGGGAACCGGGAATGGATGATGTGGAGCATCCAATTCATGATGCATTTACATTGCTTAAAAAGGATTTCACGGATGATAAGAACACGATTATCGTAATTGATGAAATACAGGAGTCGGCAAAGGTGTATTCTTTGATTCGTCAGTTTGCGAGGGAGTTTGAATGTCACTTTATTGTGACGGGAAGTTATCTCGGGAAAACTCTGGAGAAGGAATATTTTCTTCCGGCTGGTGATACCGATGGACTTACTCTATATACCTTATCTTTTGAGGAATTTTTGGATGCATTTGAGAAACGAACCCTATTTAATGAGGTGGGATTATACGGAGAGAGCCAGCATGAAAAATATGATGAACTGAAATTTTACTATGAAATCTATAGCCAGACAGGCGGATATCCGGCGGCGGTGAATAGATATTTGGAAACACAGGACATTTTGGCCTGCAAAGAAGAAATGTTGCGGATTATTCGGATTTTTATTGAAGAATCCCAGCGGTATTTTAAGGATATTCTTGAGGTGAATTTGTTTGAACAAATCTTTCCGGCAATTGCCCAAAGTATGTTGAAAGAGAAAAAAGGTTCTTCCGATTTGATAAAAGAATTATCTGGTATTGTATATAAGAAGGAAAGTATCAATCATGTAATTGCATGGCTTTACCGGTCGCATATCATTGGTTTTTGTGGACAGGCAAATGATTGTAATCCAATTACCGTATCTATGAATAGTAGATTTTATTTTTTAGACCTGGGAGTATGTCAGTATTTCCTTGATAAAGCGGGAGCGGATTTGGCTACGATCAGAGGGCTTGTGAGTGAAAACTTTGTTTATATTGATTTGCTGAAACGTACCAAGACTATGGAAATTGCAGGAGTAGCTCCGATGTTTGGGACATACAAAGAAGGTGAAATTGATTTCTTGGTGAATAACCGCCAAAATTATAAAAATTATGGAGTTGAGGTCAAGGCGGGGAGAGCAGTAGGACGGACGGCGCAGCAGTTATTAAAAGATGGCAAAGTTGAAGCAGTTTATCTTTTGAAAGGTGATACTTATGGTGGGATTGCTGAGCGGATGGTTACGGTTCCGATTTATCTGGTAAGCAGAGTGTCATTTGATTGGGTAGGCGACAGACTTAATTGTTCGGATGCCATGTTAATAGAGTAAATTTACATGAGTAATGTTAGGAGGCGACAAATATGGCATTACCAGCAAGGCAAGAATATGAGAACGAACGAAGAAACAATCAAAATGATGTGAGAAATATGGTATTGCAGGCAGTTGAACAAGCAAAGCAAGGCAAGACAAAAGATTTCAACGAAGTGTGTGACAGATTGGAGAAAAAATACACCCGCGCATAAGTATAAACTACAAGTCACAGAATATGCAGAACAGGATTTGGAAGAAATCGGTGATTACATTACGATTTTATGCGGTTTTCCGCCAGGCTCAATTGTTTAAATCCTGTTACCCGCACGTATGGAAGATGGCCGGAAGCTATGGTTTAGATAGCTTTCCGGCTGTTTTTATTTTTTGTTTCAGCAAAAAATACTGCGCGCCGCTAGTTGCATGTAGTGTTTATACAATATTCCGAAGCGGTGGCGATACAACGGTTTCCACGGCTTTGCGGAACCGCAGAAATGCAGTATTGCGGTGTTCTGCATCACCCAATCCATATTGGCTTGTCCCGCGCTGCGCAGGAAATAGCTGCTGTAGTTACGGGCATCGTAATTCCAGATGGTGTCGTCTAATTCCAATATCCTGCTTCCATACAGACCGTTCAGAATGTCCTGATCGGGGAGCAACAACTCTTTTTTATGTTCTTCCGCATATTGGAAAACCTCCTGTGTGTCAATCTCTTTTCTTCCTTTCGCAAGGTCGATAAGCAGAATGCCGGAATTGAAATAGTCGTGTTCAGTACCCAGCCGTATCCGGTTTATGTCATTTGCAAATTCGGTCTTGCCGGTGTGTGCTGCCGCGGCAAACAAGTAGCCTTGCATATCCAAGTCCCAAAGAGACAGCAATGGGTTTATGACCAGAATATCAGGGTCGAGATACAGTACCCGGTCAAGAGTATCTGGCAACAGGTGCGGGGCAAGCAGGCGGTAATACATTTCATGCGGATAGCGGCTGGTGGCCGGCGCACCATGGAACAGTTCGTCGGCCACATGAAGAGAATGTAGTACAGCGTTGTAATTCTTACAAAGTTTCCGCAATTTATTGGTTTCCATTTCGGGGATGGAGCGGTGAAGCATCCAGATTTCAATTTTTTCGCCGGGATTGTTTACAAAAAGCGAAGTGAGCATTACCCGAAGCGGCGGTATATAATTTTCATCAAGTGTCACCATTATGTGGATAGGTACCATCGCATCTCTCCTTTTTAATTTTGTACTGGTTTGTTTTCGTTTAGCAGCGACATAAACTCTGTGCCGGTGATGTTTTCTTTTTCCAGCAGATATTCGGATATTTTGTCGAGAGACGCATCGTTCGCTTTTAAGAGATTGATGGCTTCCTGCTCGCATTCGGCAAGTATCTTACGAACTTCATCATCAATCGTTGCGCCTGTCTGCTCTGAACAATTGGATACGTTGCGCCCATCGAGATATTGGTTCTGCGTACTCTCCAAACCCATTGGGCCGAAGGTATCGCTCATGCCGTACTGGGTTACCATGCTGCGGGCCAGCCTGGTGGCGCGCTCGATATCGTTGGATGCGCCGGTGGTCACTTCTTTGAATTTGATAATCTCGGCGGCACGACCACCCATCAAAGCAGTGATTTGCGCCAGTATTTCAGAGCGCGTCATCAGGTAGCGTTCTTCCTCCGGCATATTCATGGTATAGCCAAGGCTGCCCATAGTGCGTGGGACAATAGTGATCTTCTGCACCGGCTGGCTGTTCTTTTGCAGAGCGCTTACGAGTGCATGGCCGACTTCATGGAACGCGACCATCCGGCGCTCTTTTGGATTCATCACACGGTCTTTTTTCTCTTTGCCGGCAATGACTACCTCTACCGCTTCCATCAGGTCTTTTTGCATAACGGTTTTGCGGTTCTCTTTTACGGCCAGCAGTGCACCTTCGTTGACCATATTAGCCAGGTCTGCGCCGGTAGCCCCAGAGGTCGCAAGGGCGATTTCATGCAAGTCTGCGTCCTCGCTAAGCTTCACTTTGGCGGCATGGACTTTTAGAATGGCTTCACGTCCGGGAAGATCGGGTTTTTCCACGATAATGCGGCGGTCAAAACGGCCTGGTCGCAAAAGAGCCTTGTCCAATACTTCCGGGCGGTTGGTGGCGGCCAGCACAATGATGCCCTTTTCACTGCCAAAACCGTCCATCTCGGCCAAAAGCTGATTTAAGGTTTGCTCCCGCTCGTCGTTGGCGCCTAACTGATTGTCACGGCTTTTTCCAATCGCGTCGATTTCGTCAATGAAGATAATGCAGGGGGCGTTTTTCTTGGCCTGTTCAAACAGATCGCGTACACGGGAAGCACCTACGCCCACAAACATCTCCACAAACTCACTACCGGAAATCGAGTAAAAAGGCACGCCTGCCTCGCCCGCTACGGCTTTTGCCAGTAAGGTTTTTCCTGTTCCCGGAGGACCGACAAGCAACGCCCCTTTGGGCTGTTTTGCGCCGATATCCTGATAACGCTGAGGGTTATGTAAGATATCAACCATTTCCAGTAAGCTTTCCTTGGCCTCGTCCTGTCCTGCTACATCGGTAAACTTAACGCCGGTGTTTTTTTCAAGGTTATATTCTTTCGCCTTGCTCTTACCCGCGTTAAAGATATTTCCAATCCCGCCAGCGGAACCGCTGCCTCCCATCTTTTGCATCATTTTTCGGATAACAAAGAAGTATACCAGATACATGAGTAATGTTGGTATGATCCATGAGGTGATGAAGCTCATAAATGGTGAGGAGTTTGTATTGCTGTAGACCTGATAAAACGAAACATTATTTTCAGAGAGACGCTCCACCAGTGCGGGGTCTTCTACCCTCACGGCAATGTAGTTATCCCCAGCTGCCGGTGCGGATTGCTTATTAGAATTCCGGCCTTCAGGATAAAGGATTTGTTCTACCACTGTGAGATCCGCGTCTTTAGCCACGGCAATTTGTATTTGGTTGTCGCTTAACTGCGCCCGGCTCACATTGCCGCTTTCAACCAACTGAATAAACTGACTGTACTCGATTTGAAGCGCCGCATCCGGTATCTGATTTGAAAAAAAGATGTTCAATATAAAGGTAAGAAGAAACATCACCATCATAATATTGAAGATGTTCGGACCTTGGGGGGCATTTCCGCTAAAGCGCCCCTTGCCTTGGTCAGGGGTATTGTTTTGACTATCTGCGCTGTTTGGGTTCATTTGATTTGGAATGTTGGCCATACCATTATCTGTATCATTTTTCTTTTTCTGTTCCATTATTATCCTCCTTGACTGTGGGAAGTTTCTTCTCGCAGCATTTTTCCTCCTTTGCGGTCGCCAGCCTTTGACGGGTTTCGATGATTTGATCCACCAGAGCGTTTACTTTTTTGCTTTCCATCTCCACCTTTTCCAGAATACTCTTCCCAATTTCACAATACTGTTCCAAAAGCTCATGTTCCATCTTACTTAAATCTTTTTCCAGCTCGCCGATTTCATCCTGCGAGATTTGCCGCTTATCATTCAAAGTCAATTCACCTCCGGTTGGAATTGTTTGATATCCATGTAATTAAATTATAGATACTTTGTTATGATGGCACAATCTGCAAAAGTCCTCTATTTGTCCGTTTTCGAACATTTTGGGACAATCTGTCCGATTTGCGTGTTTTCAACAAAATATTGCCATCCGGTCTAGAATATAGTAAAATATATAAAGATAAGATAAATGGTGAGCACAATAGGGGGAGAGGCGGCATGTCTGTTGCGGGTCAAGATATTCGCATAACAAAAACACATATGGCTTTAACTAAAACTTTGACAGAGCTGCTTGAAAAAAAGAGTTTTCAAAAGATAACGGTGAACGACATCTGTCAAGGCGCTATGGTCAGCCGTTCCACGTTTTATAAGCACTTCGAAGATAAATACAAGTTAATGCTATTCTGTTTACAGGCAGAGAGGCAGAGACTGGATGGAGCAGTTCAGAGCATATCCCTACGTGAATATATTCATATGTCTTTGACTTCCGTGTTTGAGAGAAGAAAGGTATTTCGCAATCTCCTCAAAGCGGAAATAGATAGGGAACTATTTAGTATGTTCCAAAACTTCTATTATGATTGTTTTTCCGATGTGCTGACTGCAACAGAGCAGCAGGGCATAAAGCGGGCCGGTTCAATTCCGCTTTTGGCTTCCTTTTATTCCAGCGGCTTGACCGGTATGGTTATTTGGTGGATTGAGCAAGATTTTTCTGTAGACATTGAAGAAATGGCCGCTTGTCAATATAGTCTGCTTTCGGATTTGTTACCGGATTTGTTAACCCCATAAGCCAAAGTGAAATCGAATAAAAAGCTGTACACAGAAATCAAATGCCAGCGGGCGGAAAGTTGTCTGCTGGCATTTTCTATGCGGTGGTTTACCTCTTTTATGAAGCTTGTTAATGCTGTTAGTAACAAGCCAACCAGCACGCACAAAGACTGGATCTGATTAAAGAAACCCTGGAAGACTGTAACCAGATGCGGAGGATTCGCGAAGTGTAGAAATTGCTTTGAGGTATTTAGATAAATTGGAAAATGCAGTTGGCTTATTACAGGAACAGCCAAACTGCAATTTAGGGTTTTAATTGTAGAGAAGCATTTGGTTTTTTATAAAGTGCGAGAACGAGATGAGACAGTGATCATTTATGCTGTTGTAGATTCCAGACAAGATTATGTTAATTTGGTGATTTGATTTTTTGCTATGCCGTGTTCAAGTCCTGTTACCCTGTTTCTCAAGTGGGGCCAATAGTTTTGAATTCAGAAAGGATAAAACAACAGATATTGTGGCTGAACACCAGAATACGTTGCCGCCGTGGCCGGCATTATTAACCTTGTAGAATTCCACATCTTTCCCCAAGCCTTTCATATGTTGGTACAGTTCCAGACTCTGTGTGAAAGGAACTACGAGATCTTTGCTTCCATGCATGATTAAAATCGGCGGCATGATCGTATTTTCATGAATATAATAAAAAGGCATTCTGCGGCTGCACTCTTCTGGATTTTCCGGCGGGCAGAACCCCAGATATTGGCTGGAAGCGGAATGGGGCGCATTGTGATCAAAAGCGGTAGGAGCATCATTCATAGTCAGTATGTTCACTGAACCGTAAAAATCAATGCAGCCGTTTAATTCAGGCAGTTCTGTCTTTTCGGCATCACATTCCATGGTGTGCCAGGTGGCTATCATCAGCATGGCTGTATGACCGCCGGAACTGTCCCCGCTGAGATAGAGATTGTTTGTATCGACAGGGAAACGGTCCAGATTACGCATGATGAATCTGATGGCTGTTTTTCCGTCCTCGACCTGGCAAGGGAAGCGGTGTAGTGGAGCATATCGATATTCAATAATTATCACAGCATATCCGGCTCTTACCAGTGGGGCCAAATGGCCCATATGGCAATTCAGGTTCTGCTTGCTCCATCCGGAACCCTGAATATGGAAAATGGCCGGATAGCGATGGCTGGTATTCAGGACTGTGGGAAACATCATCCGCAGGTGCAGCTGCATACCATCTTTCTCGGCATACACCTCGTCCGGAAGACAGGTAATGCCTGTCTCGTCTTTTCCGTAGATAATCTTCATCCCATCTGTGGATGACATGTTTTCCGGAAATTCATCCTGCGTATAAAATGGCTCTTCCATCTTAATACCTCCAATTAAATAATGTTTTATCCTATATATTCACCAGAACTTTCACGAATAATGAGTTCATAGTTCAGAACTTCATTATAGGCTGCCGGTTTATTTCCTTGGATCAGATCGAGCAGCTGTTCGGCTGACCGGGTACCAATTTGCCATTGGGGCTGTCGTACAGTCGTAAGGGATGGGCTGAAAAGAGATGACAATTCAATATCATCGAAGCCTACCACCGCACAGTCTTTTGGAACTGACAGGTTAAAACTGCTTAATCCCCTGATGGCACCGACTGCGATGGTATCTCCGCAGGCAACTACCGCAGTAAAATCGACGTTGGAATTAAGCAGCTTTCGAATGGCATCATATCCCCCTTGAATGTTCGGTTCACAGTTGATGATCAGGTTTTGGTCGATCGGGATATTTCTGGTGGTGAGTGCTGTCAAATAGCCCTTCAATCGATCGCGGTAGATCAGAATATCAGAGGGACCGGCCAGGTAACAGACCTTCTTATGCCCGAGATTAAGCATATAATTGACGAGGTCTTTGGATGCTTTTTCATTGTCTATCGTGACATTCGGCAAAGTGGTTTTATCAAAATACCGGCAACTCACCACAATCGGGTATTGCTCTGCGTATTGTTCCATTTCCGCCAGAGGCAGGCTCGCAGAGAAAGTGATGATACCATCTACCTGTTTCTCACTCAGCATTGAGAAAAAGCGCGACTCCAGTACCGGATTACCACGAGAGCCTACGATCAATACATTGTAGTCGCTGGCAAAGGCAACATTTTCAATTCCGGCAATAATGTCGGTGTAAAAGGTATTCCCGATTTCCGGCAGTATGACGAGGATGCTTTTTGTATTTTGAGTCCTGAAATTCTGTGCCAGCTTATTGGGACTGTAATCAAGTTCTTTGATTGCTGCATTGACTTTATCACGAGTTTCCGACAGTACATTTGGTGAATTATGAATGACACGGGACACTGTTGCAATGGAAACACCGGCTTTCCGGGCGACATCATGAATAGTAAACATAATTTTGCTCCTATTTTTTATTGAAGCCAAACGGTACACTGCATAAATGACATAAAAGTATGGTGATAACCGATAGCATCTTAAATTCATGATAACATTTACATGAAATAAAGTCAAGGCAAAAGTAGAAACCCGGTCAAGTTGATTTTAAACGGATATTGTCGTATTGCACAAAAATGGCAAATGAAATTTGTGTATTATAGATAATTGACACAAAGAAAAAGTATGGTAGAATAAAAATAAATAAAATTACGAGTAATTAAGGTAGAGGCTGACACAATGAATCCATGGATGCATTTGACAGGCAAAGCCTTTAATTTTACGAAAACGATGTAAACGTTTACATGAAAAGTTAACAATTTTCATGATTGAGATCAGAATGTATTCGGCGGTATGCTGTAATGATACATAAGTAAACAGGAGGAAGGAGAAGGGGGGAGAACGGCCAATACATTGCAGAACAGAAAATTTTAAAAATATGATAAGGAGGAAGATTGAAACATGCGGGCAGCCATTTCGAAAAACGATGGCTCTCTACATAGGTCTTGTGGACATTGATGGCACAACAGATTATGTACAATTATAAAAAGAAAAACGCTCAAGGCAACACGATTTTTCATTTCGTTTTGTGCCTGAGCGAAGCGAAAGGAATGGAATAATTATGAAAAAAATATTCAAAAGAACGGTTGCTTTTTTAATGGCAGCAGTTATGTGTATTTCTCTTGCGGCTTGTGGTTCTGCGACTGACACAAGTACATCAACAGCAGGCAGTGGGGAAGGAGGGGCTGGTGGCATCAAGATAGTTGTTGCATCTGCCGCTGATCCCGGAAACTTTCTCCCTTTTAACGCTTCTAACTCTGTAAGAACTCAGCTTAATTATTTTTTCTATGAAGGCCTCTTCGAAGAATATTATGAGTTTGGCAAACTGACACCTGTAATTGGTTCTGAATACGAGCGTACCGGGGACGGTGTATATCTCATCACGTTGAATGAGAATGTCCATGATTCCAAGGGGAACCCGATTACAGCAGACGATGTTGTTTTCTGCTATAACAAGATAATGGAAATCGGTGAAAGAAAGAACGATTGCGGAGAACTTCAGTCAATAACAAAAGTTGAAGACTATAAGGTTGAGATGACCCTTTCTCGTGACCAGATAGGTACCTTTGACAGAATCGTGACATCGGTTGATATCGTTTCTCAAAAGTCTTATGAAGAGAGTGCGACTGGATTTTCCAGCGATCCTATTGGTACCGGTCCATATATTGTCGAGAAATGGATTCCCGGCTCTTCTATCACCTTTGTGAAAAATGAAAATTACTGGAACAAGGATGGGGGACTGAACAACCAGAACTGTGATGAAATTGAAGTTCGTTTCATTGCTGAATCTGCTCAGGTGGCTATCGAACTTGAGACAGGCACTGTTGATTTTGCGTACAATCTGACCACCAAAGATGCGGCGGCTTTTGAAAACGAGCCCGGTTTTGCTATAGCAAGACTTCCCTTTACGCAGGTCAGAACGGTTGGTTTTAACTGTGATGAATCCAACGTATTCTCTAATGAAAAATTGAGAAAGGCGGTCAGCTATGCCATTGATGCGGCTGCTATTGTTCAGAGCATTTACGACGGCAAGGGCGGTGTTCCCAGCGTTGCGGCTGTTCCGGAAGGGAACTATTTTTCCGACTACGTCGAATCATGGAACGACAATATTCCTTATGAATATAATCTTGAAAAGGCAAAGGAGTTGATGGCAGAAGCCGGTTATCCTGACGGCGGATTAAAAGTTCGACTGATGACCAAGGATGGGGCTGAATACCGAACTACCTGTGAGGTCATCCAGGCATATCTGGCGGAGATTGGAATTACTGTTGAGATCCTTGCTTATGAAAATGCTCTTTATCAGACCTATCGCTATCAGCCTGATGCATATGACTTTTACCTCTGCCAGGTTGCACCTAATGGTCAGAGCTATGTTCCCTGTGGCTGGAAATGGTTTCTAAACGCAGGAACTGAAGGCAAGAATACCTTCTTTATGGCTGATTCTCATATGCAAGAACTACTGAACGCTTCTCTGGGCCAAGATACTCACTCCGAAGATTCTATTGATGAACTATGGAAGTATATTGAAGAAACCTGCTGCATGTATCCATACGCTTATACTTACACCAATTATATTCATGTGGATACCTTGGATCCGTATATCAACTGGGGCATTGACTTCCTGCCTAACCTGAGCACTTATTCTGATAGCTGGGCCAGGCACAGGTAATATCCCATGTGTTTTTAAAAGTGAATTGAAAACGAACTATCAATGATCTTGGTATGCCGTATCATAAGTTCATGTGTAAATAGCACCTGCTGCTCTTTACACATGAACTACAATACGGTGTACCAGCTTTGAAAACTAGGAGGCACTTTAATGAAAAAATTTATTGGTAAGAGAATCCTTATGATGATTCCGGTTCTCTTAGGTGTTACATTTCTGATTTTTTCGATTATGACTTTTACGCCTGGTGATCCTGCAGCAATTATCCTGGGGGCCGAGGCTACCCCGGAAGCGATTCAGGAATTGCGTGAAAAAATGGGGTTGAATCTGCCGTTTTTGAGCCGGTTTTTTGACTACATCAAAGGTATCGTAACCAGATTTGATTTTGGAACTTCTTATATTAACGGTAGAAACGTGAAGGATGAAATCCTTATGCGATTTGGATATACCTTCCGCGTTGCCCTGTTGAGCATGCTATTTGCTTTGGGATTTGGTATTCCGCTGGGTATCACGGCAGCTGTTAACCGGAATACCTGGAAGGATACCGTATCTATGACGATTGCACTTATAGGTATTTCCATGCCTACTTTCTGGTTTGGTCAGATGCTGTCTATTGTTTTTGCTCTTAAGCTTGGTTTGTTTCCTGCCAGTGGTATCGGGGGAATTCGGTTTTATATTCTTCCCTGTCTTGCTGTGTCGATGATGGGCATTGCGGCAATGGCAAGACAGACCAGATCGAGCATGCTGGAAGTAATTCGATCGGATTATATTACCACAGCCCGTGCCAAGGGGCAGGAGGAAAGAAAGATTATCTATAAGCACACACTCAGAAATGCACTAATCCCCGTCGTTACCCAGGCCGGTGCGACTTTTGGAATATTGCTTGGTGGTACACTGGTGGCGGAAACTGTTTTTTCCATCCCTGGACTGGGAAGTTATATGGTTACATCGATAAATTCCCGCGATTATCCCGCTATTCAGGGCTCTGTCATTTTTATTGCGGCTGTCTTTGGCGTGGTGATGCTGCTGGTTGATATTCTTTACACCGTGATCGATCCCCGAATCCGGGCAGAGTTTAGTAAGGGAGGTAAATGATGAATTTACAGAAAGAAACAAAGGCTCCTGGCGGACAGCCTGCAAAAAGAAAATCAATGAATGCAATGGTTTTGCGGCGAATGAAAAATAATAAAATGGCAATGGCCGGACTGTTTATTCTGACATTTATTATGTTGGTTGCGATTTTTGGACCTCTTATTGCTCCTTACTCTGCAACTAAAACAGACTTGCTTCATACATACAGCTTGCCCAGCTTGCAACATCCCTTCGGCACAGATGAACTTGGAAGAGATATCATGAGCCGACTGATCATCGGCAGCCGTGCTTCTCTGGCGATTGGTCTCATTTCTATGGCTGGAGCTTCCGTAATCGGCATTATGCTTGGCTCGCTCTGCGGTTATTTTGGCGGGAAAGTGGATACTGTTATCATGCGGTTTATGGATATTTTTCAGGCACTGCCTCCGCTGATCCTGGCCATAGCCATCTGTGCGGCTTTAGGTCCCGGCCTCAATAACTGTATCCTCGCCATTACTATAAGTAATATTCCTAGTTTTGTCCGTATGACACGTGCATCTGTATTGAATATCCGGCGAATGGAATATTTGGAAGCTGCCACAGCCATCAATTGCAGTACTTCCCGGATCATTGCAAAGCACATTCTTCCCAATGCGCTGTCGCCACTGATCGTTCAACTTACTATGGGCGTTGCAACTGCGATTATATCTGCATCGGCAATGAGCTTTATTGGATTGGGCGTTCAGCCGCCGAACCCGGAATGGGGGGCAATGCTGAGTGCAGGCAGAGGCTATATTCGTAACTACCCTCATATGGTAACTTTCTCGGGCACTATGATTATGATTACGGTTTTGTCATTAAATATGCTGGGTGACGGTCTTCGCGATGCATTAGATCCCAAACTGAAGGACTAGGAGGAGGAAATTGATATGTCGGAAGGAAAAATGAAAACTGGTGATCTCCTGCTTTCGGTGCGAGACCTGAAAGTAGTTTATACGTCTGCCGGAGCAACTGTAGAGGCAGTGAATGGTGTTTCACTTGACATTAAGCGTGGTGAAAGCCTGGGTCTGGTTGGGGAGACAGGCGCCGGAAAGACGACTATTGCGAAAGCAATTATCGGCGTCCTGCCGGATCCGCCCGCAAAAATTCTGAACGGAGAAATTATTCTTCAAGATAGTGACTTGCTGAAGCTTCCCGAAAAGGAAATGCGGAAAGTACGAGGCAAAAAGATCTCTATGATCTTCCAGGATCCGATGACAGCCCTTAACCCGCTCCTTACAGTTGGTGACCAGATTGCGGAAGTTGTTTCGCTTCACGAGTCTGTCAGCAAAAAAGAAGCAATGAACAAGGCAATGGAAATGTTGGAAATGGTAGGCATACCGGCAGATCGATATGCAGAATTTCCGCATCAGTTTTCCGGTGGTATGAAGCAGCGCGTGGTCATTGCTATTGCGTTAGCCTGTAACCCCGAACTGCTGCTGGCTGATGAACCTACCACTGCTCTGGATGTAACGATTCAGGCACAGGTAATGGAAATGATCAGTGTGCTGCAGAAAAAACTGAATACCTCTATGCTTCTTATTACCCATGACCTGGGGGTTGTGGCCGAATCATGTGATAATGTGGCCGTTATCTACGCTGGTGAGATAGTGGAATATGCATCCAAGGAAGATCTGTTCCTTGACCCGGCTCATCCTTATACACTCGGTCTGTTCGGCTCCCTTCCCAGTCTGACTGGAGATGTTGACCGGCTAACGCCCATCCCTGGCTTGCCGCCGGATCCTGAAAACCTGCCGGATGGCTGCAGTTTTCATCCCAGATGCAGGTATGCAGCGGAGGAATGTAAACACGGCAGCGTTCCTTTCAAAGAAGTCAGCCCTGATCACTTTGTGCATTGTCATATGTGCCATTGCGAAAAGGAAGTTTAATATTATGAGAAGGAGCGATGATTATTATGGCAAATACCTTAATTGAGGCAAAAAATTTGAAACAATACTTTAATACACCCAGAGGAAAGCTCCATGCTGTGGATGATGTGAGTTTTAGCATTGAAAAAGGAACTACAATGGGTGTTGTAGGCGAGTCCGGCTGCGGCAAGTCTACTCTGGGCAGAACAATGATCCATCTGCTCGAAAGCACAGGTGGTCAGATTCTGTTCGACGGCGAGGACATTACCAAAGTGAACAAAAAACAGCTTATAAAGCTCAGAGAAGAGATGCAGATCATCTTCCAGGATCCTTTTTCTTCCCTGAATCCCAGAATGACAGTGAGCGAAACCGTAACAGAGCCGCTGCTTCTGTCAAAACGCTTTAGTAAGAAGGAAGCAGAGGAACGGGCGGATGAGATTATGAATACGGTTGGTCTCAGTGCCCGTCTCTGGAACTCTTATCCCCATGAGCTGGATGGAGGAAGACGGCAGAGAATCGGTGTCGCCCGTGCCATTGCACTGAACCCTTCGTTTGTCGTTTGCGATGAACCGGTTTCGGCACTGGATGTGTCGATACAGGCACAGATCTTGAATCTGATGCAGGATTTGCAGGAAGAGAAAGACTTGACCTATATGTTTATTACGCATGATCTGTCGGTGGTACGTCATATTTCCCAGAACATCTGCGTTATGTATTTGGGTCAGATGGTGGAAACCAGCCCATCCAAGGAACTGTTCCGGCAGCCACTTCATCCTTACACCAAAGCGCTGCTGTCGGCAATTCCTTCTACAGATGTTCGGCATAAGAAAGAACGCATCCTGCTTAAAGGAGAGTTGGTTTCGCCGGTGGATCCCAAGCCGGGATGCCGGTTTGCTGCACGCTGCAACTACGCCTGTGACCGCTGTCATGAGCCGCAGAAGCTGGAAAAGGTATCACCCGGCCATTTTGTTTCTTGCTGCCGGGTCAATGAAATCAACTAAATAATTGAAAGGGGAAGGGCATGAAAGTTATTTATATTTTATCTGACACGATGAATCGACGTTTTCTCCAATGCTACGGCGCAAAAGAAAAAGCAGTGACACCCAACATTGACCGGCTGGCCAGCCGAAGCGTTGTCTTTGATAATGCCTTTACCGGATCTATGCCGTGCATGCCGGCCAGACGGGATATTATGACAGGCCGCCTGAACTTTCTGGATCGGCCCTGGGGCGGAATCGAGCCCTTTGACCACACGCTGGCTTCCATTCTTACCAGCGAGAAAAATGTTTATTCCCATATGGAAACCGACCATTATCACTATGCGGAAAGAGGCGGTGAAAATTACTGGACCCACTTCACCTCTTGGAATCTGGAGCGTGGTACAGAATTTGATACAATTAACTGGGGGCCTGATAAAACTGGAATCCCAAAAGATGTGGCTCCGGAAGGCTATGCAGGCAGATATTCAGAAGCCTATAACTGTTCAAGGGAACTGTATGCCGGTGATAAGGAACAGTATCCAACACCCAGAACCTTTACTGCCGCAGCACAGTGGCTGGAAAAACATCACGATGCCGATAACTTCCTGCTTTGGGTCGAAGGCTTTGATCCGCACGAGCCTTTTGATACGCCGCCGGAATTTGTGGATCTGTATGATACCCCGGAAAACTGCGAAAACAGTCCTTTCTGGCCTGATTACGTACCGTCGGAACGATACACGGAAGACAATATAGCCCAGATACGCAAACATTACAAGGCAACTGTGTCCATGGTGGATCATTATCTTGGCAAACTGCTTAATGTGGTTGATAAGCATGACATGTGGAAGGATACACTGGTGATCTTTACCACGGATCACGGATTTATGCTCGGTGAGCATGGATTTATGGGCAAGAGCTACATGCCGGACTACAATGAGATGTACAATATTCCGTTTATGGCGGCAGCTCCCGGTGTGAAACCTGGAAGAAGTGATGCACTTGTGCAGAATATTGATGTTTTCCCCACGGTGCTGCAGTGGTTCGGAATCGACCCGGAGAAGGTCTGCAGGAACAAGATTCACGGTAAGAATCTACTGCCTCTGCTATATGGTAAGTGTGATAAGGTCCGTGAAACGCTGCTCTTCGGCTGTTTTGCCAAAACAGTCAATATTTATGATGGACGTTATATTTACATGAGAGCCCCTAAAGACCAGACCAACGAACCAATTCATATTTACGGGGCATCAATGGCTGTCCGAAATGACTTTATCGGGTTGGAATCGATGAGCGATGAAGAGATCGACACCATAGAGATGGGCAGACATCTGAGCTGGACAAACTACCCGGTGTATAAGGTTCCGGCTAATAATGTTCATTGGGAAAAGAACTCCCTGAATTTCCAGAGAATCAATCGATACATCGATGGCTCTAAGCTTTACGATCTGACAACTGATTATGAGCAGATGCATCCGCTGGATGATCCCGAGGTCCAACAGCAGATGATCGAAAAACTAAAACAGGCGATGATGGAACACGACGCGCCACAGGAGCAGTTTATAAGGCTTGGTCTGCCAGAACAGAGAAAGGATGAATTCTGTGAGAAGAATTGTATTAGAAGATTATAGAAAACTGGCATTGTACGATAATGCGAAGGAGATTGACTCACTGGCAGCGGGTACCGTAAAAATTGCGGTTTCGGCCTGCAGTATCTGTGGCAGTGATCTGGCATTATTTCGCGGCAAACGATCGCTGGAAAGTGAGAAATATTTTGGCCATGAATTTTCCGGCATTGTAGTGGATGCGGGAGATGGCGCAAACGGTATTAAAAACGGCATGCGTGTGGCCACCGAAGTATCACGGGCATGCGGCCATTGCTGGTATTGCCGCAATGGGCTTTCCAGCTACTGTAAGAGCATGAACGATGCATTTCTGCCCGGTGGTTTCGCCGAGGAGACGCTGGTCCTGAATACACCGGAGAACAGCTTTATTACCCCGATTCCGGATACACTGGATGATATTACTGCAAGCCTGCTGGAGCCCACCAACTGTTCCTATCAGACAGCGCTCAAAGCAAATATCAAGCCGGGTGAAACGGTTGCAGTGATTGGCATGGGACCGATGGGCTTTATTACGGCACGGATTATCCAGAGCTTTGGGGCTGGTCTGGTTGTCGGTATCGTAAACAAACAGTCCCGCCTGGATAAGGTGAGAGAGAAAGGTTTCCTGGATGCCATTGACAGCAGCAGGGAAAACTGGATGGATCAGGTTTATGAAGTGTTCGGTCCTTACGGTCCGGATGTTGTGGTTGAACTTTCGGGTAATCTGGTGGCATTCCAGAACGCACTTAATATTGTCAGACCGGGCGGACGAATTGTTGTGGGAAGTGTTTATACCGGCTTTGCCAGCAATGTGGAACTGCGTCAGGTCATGAGGAAGGAACTGACCATCGTTGGCGCAAAAGGACCGTATCCCAACCTGAATTCCAATGGTACATCGGCTTCCATGAACATGCTTGTGAAGCTGCAGGACGATCTGCGAAAGATCATTACTGTGTATGAATATAAAGACGGTATTCGCGCTTTTGAGGATATGATGACCAGCAAAGCGATTAAGTCGGTCATTACTTTCCGCTAAACAAAATGATACAGAAATTTGCGGCATAAACAAGGAGAACAGATTATGTATAAGAAAAGACTGAGCGGGGTGGTTATTCCTACCATTACGCCCATGAATGAGGATGGAACGATTGATGATGTTTCTTTAAGGAATTTTACGAATTATCTGGCAGAGGCAGGCGTAAATGCGCTGTATCCCAATGGTACAAACGGTGAAAGCCTGCTGCTGACGAAGCAGGAACGTGAGCATGTTGCTGAGGTTATGGCTGCGGCCAACGATCACAGGCTTCCGCTTTTTATTCAGTGCGGCAGTATGACAACGGAGGAAACTGCTTCTCATGCAAAACATGCAGCAGCTATTGGCGCAGACGGCGTCGGCATTATGAGTCCGGTATTCTTTGGAATGGATGATGAGGCGCAGTTTCAGTATTATGGGGCGGTCATTGAAGGGATTCCCCAAGATTTTCCTGTCTATGTGTACAACATTCCCGGATGTACTACCAACGATGTTATGCCTCATCTGCTGCGACGGCTGATGGCAGCTTATGAAAATGTAGTCGGTATCAAGTACAGCAGCCCTGATCTCATGCGTGTGGAAGATTATCTGAATACTGATGGAAGA
>Ga0153941_1000490_pt1 | contig 17465 bp, 13 predicted proteins | sample TSNJ025MetaG_FD_104733 | JGI IMG/M metagenome (GOLD analysis project Ga0153941, IMG submission 104733) | Attine ant fungus gardens microbial communities from New Jersey, USA - TSNJ025 MetaG | ecosystem: Host-associated > Fungi > Mycelium > Unclassified | place: USA: New Jersey, Brendan T. Byrne...
ATCATCTGTCCTTGAATAGAACAAAGGACTGCCCTAAGATGGTTAGGTTATCTCTATTTCAAGAACAATAGTACTCCTATATGTAGAACAATAGGTAGTGATCATGTGGTAGGCTGTTCTGGTGTACAGACCACTACAATCATGTATTTAAGAACTGTATGACTGAGGATAAACCTCAGACTTAACAACATCTTTTGCTACTGTCTAAACTTTGCTTTTTTGAGCCTTTTGATTATTAAATCATCAACTCACAAATCAGTAAGTGGCTATTTGTGATAACAACTCTATATCTAGAGCTGTTGATTGTTCTATAGGTACCTTGGATAATGACATCTGTTCTCCTAGTCTCCAAAAGTAAGCAGCAGACTAATAATGAGTAGATGGTAGAAGAGATATTAGTAATAAGAAATAAAGGTAACAAAAATAATAGAATGGATAATGTGTTACTATATTAGAATTAGTTTGGAAGAAGGAACTTTGGACTAATTACAGATATTGGACTGCAAAAAAAACATTGGATAAACCTTGGAGTAATTATGAACAAATCTTACAATAGTTATAGACTTGAGGATAAATAGGGAATTATTGGACTAACCCATTTATACTTAGGATAGTAGCTTCTGTAACATTACTAGTTAGAATAAATACAGTCTAGAAAGAGAAGGGCATAGCAAGTTCTCTTTTTCTGTAGTTTATTTAAAAATCTACTTCTCTTAGAACCCCATATTTCTTCCAGTCTTTGGACTAACTTATGAAGTGTGACTAAAAGCCTTGATATTCTTTCTTTTGATATAACTCTTTTGAAAACCTTAACTGAACCCTTTATAGAGGGGTAAAGAGATATCAAGTGTTAATATAGGCTCAAGAACAAAATATATATTCACCCTTGTGGTCTAGAGTTTTAACAATCTGTATTTTTTTCAATCTACAATACTTCAAGTTGGTACTCTTTCATTGTATGGCAATAAGCAAGCTTACTTTCAAGTAGAATCTATGTCTAAAAAGCCCTATTATTAACATCAATAATTGCCTAAATAAAGTCCTTTCAGTCTTTAATAACCTGAACAAAGAACTGAGACCAGGACAGCACCTAGCTGACCTATTCCTAGATTGATTTTTATTCATTACCATTAAACAGTTTGACTCCAAGGTAAGAATGGTCTATCTCAAGAAACTCAATGAGATATATTTTATATTGTAAATTAGTAATAATGCTATATAAGTTATTGTAAACACAGGTTTCAAAAATAATATCACTATGTCTATTGCTCATATATACAAGAGCTACTCTATCATTATGAAAACCCAGTACTAGACTATAAATGTTCTATATTGTACTATTAAAATAGCTAAAAGCATCCTTCCAAGACAGTCTAGCCAACTACATAGAGTCTTGGGACTGCCTAAACAGCAATAAATAGCTATTTCATTATACAGCCAACAGAGAGACCAAATCACAATTAATATAGCCTTTACTTCCTAGCCAGGTTTCTTGGATCTTAGCAAAAAGAATGAATGCAATATGTATATCCAAACTTGGCAAATGTACTTTTAAGTATTAGACTATAAAGTAGTTTCTAGACCTAGATGATAATAACAAAACCATTGCTCTCACATATACAAAAGGAGAAGCTTGGCTCAAGCATATAAGACACTTCAATATATTCACTACAAGGCTCACAAAACTCATTACTAACTATACACTTATGGGTAAGTACAAAAAAAGATTCTTTCCCAACAAACTTTTTATATGTTTATGCCAAAAGGCCTCTATCAAAACCAGGCACTATATCTTATATAAATGTGAGTATCACAAACAATCCTAGAACCTACTTTACAGTTTTATTAATGATATTATTACTTTTCTTGAATTCAATCCTAGAGTATTTTCCTTCTAGAACAATATCTCATAAAATCTTACTCAGGCCAATCTATCAGTATATATATATATTTATGATATACATTCTTTCATAGTACACCTTATTATATATAGCCTACTAAGTTTCTCTACCTCTTCTTGTATTTGGGTAGATATCTTATATAGATACTGTGGACTGCCACCAAGCCTCACATTATTAATGAATAATTCAAAATAATAAAAAGGACTGCAATTGAGCACTATATAATAAATTGTTGATTCAAAAAAAAAAGCTACTCAAAGAGTTATTATTTCTTTTTTTTCTTTTTTTTTCTTTAAGTTTTTTTATTGAATATATAGGAATAATTAGATATGTATAAATAGCAAATGTACATAAAGCAATATCAATAAGTATCAGAGAATGGATGTGGGAACAGACATGGATATATGAGACAGGTGTGGAAGTAATAGGCTTAAGTAAGCTGACTAATAACTGAGCTAATCATGACTAAGTTTTAGCTAATATGTTTCTTTTCACTCAAAAATTCAAATAAATTTATTAAAATTAGAAAAAAAAATGTAGAAAATTGAAATAAAATTGGAACAGACAATAAGCAGAGCAAGCTAACTGTAACCTAACAGACTGTTGAAGGAAGAAAGTATAGTGTACTGGAAACAATACTACTGTAAACTGTTAGAGAAAAGAAGTATAGTACACTGTAGATAATATTACTTACTGTATACACTATAGAAGAAAAGAAGTATAGCATACTGCAAACAATACTACTCACTATGCACACTGTAGACAATACTACTTACTGTTATGCAAACTATTAGAGGAAGAGAGTACAGCAACATAATAAATAACACTACATACTGTTACACAGACCATTGGAAAAAGGAGCATAGCAATCTAACAGATAATACTGTCTACTGCTATGCAGACTGTTGTAGGAAAGGAATATAATGATCTAACAAACAATATTACTTGTTATTATACAAACTGTTGTAGAAAGGAAGTATAGTATACTAACTTCAACATAATATCAAATCCACTCAGAATTAGTAGAGAGTTCAAGTTGGACCAGAGGCCTAGATGAAAATCTTGTAACAAAAACTTGTTGAGTTCTTCTTAGATAAGAAAGGTGATTGTAAGTTAGCTTGACTGAGTTACTATATCTTATCCTTACCTCTACCCTGGGGGTATGCACTACCTCTGGTGGGCCCTAGGAGTCTAATAATACAATAAAATAAATTGTATACAGAGAAAGATAAGAAGAAGATAGAAAGACTTGATAAAACTGTAACTACATTCCCATTTATATATACAATTATCCAAAACAGATACTCTAGCAAATAGAGTTTTCAAGACAACTCAATGTCATTCCATAATATAACATAATTCCACAATACTCCCACTCAGTGAGATGTCTGAAAAACAATGACATAAGCCTAAAAATGTCTGGAATCCAATCAAGCTCCTAGTGGAGCAAACACAGCCCAGCTATTAGTGAAGATGACTAAGCAATAACAGAGAATGCTTGACTATCTCTGACAGAAAAGAAACATCTGATAGACAATTAGGAATACAAGTACTGCAAATAAAGAATCCAGACAGTCAGATATTCAGTAAGCATATATCATGGTATCAAATAATATTCTAACTCCCATACTTCAGAAAAATTATGCACCAACATAGCACTGGTCAGAATGGGGGTCCTGTAGCTTACTATCTCTGATTTTCTTCTTTTCTCAGATCTACTTCTATCTAGTGTACTCAACTACTTCTACTTCTTATAATAACTCATCATCTCTTGCCAAAAATACTGGCTATATGCTTGGATTGCAAAGGACAAAACTGCCAAAAGCACCTACAAATTGGGAATTGAGGTTGGAATAATATGGAGCACAACTTGAGTAATACTGCAATTTATAACAAAGAGGTGGTAACCACACTCATTCCACTGGTGGGGCCTATAACCTTATAGAGGAGGTAGAGTAATAAAGATAGTATATAGTTGAAGCTTAACAATCAACAGGCAAGTACCTGAAGTCTAAACAAAGTGAGTCAGTATATTAATAATAAAATCTACCAAATACATACCTGAAGTCTGAACAAAGTGAGTTAAACTTTAGCAAAATGGTGAATACAGTTATATATGACTACAAAAATTGTTGTAATAACTAATAGGAAATTTTTCATGATAAAATGAAGATAGAATGTCATATACCAGAAAATTTGGTATAAATTAATATTTTTTATTCATTTTCTTTATTATTATTATTTATCTCCTATAGAAGTATTGTATTTCAGACTAGGAGTATTGTGTTTCAGACTGTCTTCCTTCTACTCCACTTATAGTATATATACAAAGTAAATACATGGTAGCAATCTAGTTTATAGATTAATGTTCTAAGATCCTAAAGTTTTAAACCATCTTTCTTTATATTTCTGTAGCACTCTCTGCTATATAACTCTTTACTCTTGAATTTACTACTCCAAAATAAGCGACCATATATATGACAAGAGATTGAGGTATAGTATACAAGCTGAGACCAAGATCATTCTACTCCTATATCATCATTATATTTCTTCCAGACCAGCTGTAAAACCACAGGACTGGAGAGCAATATATATCATGTTACCTAGTAGTATGTTCCATTCTCCAACTTCACTTCTTGTATCACTTTCCAGAACCTGGAGTATGTACTCATAGTATATTCATAGTAATTCAGAGTATATTATAGCCTTTCCATGTTGTTATTCCTTCCTACTTGACAAGAGTGAGAAATAGAATTTTGGGCAAAAGCTATTGCACCTTGGTTATTAGTATGTACTATAGTGGCTTGAGCTTGAGGGTAACCAATTTCCTTAAGAAGTGTTTGAAGCCATACTGTTTCCTTTGTCACATCTGCTGGTGCTATATATTTAGCTTCAACTGAGGAGATAGCAATAGATATCTGTTTCTTCAAAGACTAAAAGATATATTCTCCAGCTATATCAAAAACAAAACCTTCCACTGATCACCTTGTATCAACATTACCAGCCCAATTTAAGTCAGTCCAACCAATAACATCAACAGCTCCTCTTCCATGATATTCTAAAACCAGGGAAAAACTCTGAGTACCCTTTAGATAGTGAAGAATACATTTTGCAGCTTCAAGATAGGGAATACTAGGATTTTCACTGAACTGAGCAATAAGGTTGATAAAGAATTGGATGTTTAAACAAGTTTGAGTAGCATATAATAATGAGCTAACCAATAATAAATAGTAAATACCTCTGGAGAAACTTGAGTACTTATTTAGTTTAGCTTCAGAAGATAGAGACTGGGATATAGATAAACTATGTTTGATAGCCAAGAGAGTAGAGACAGGCTTTGTGTAGTGACTTAGTCTAAGGCAACTTAATCATACTCCTAGTCTGAGTTAACAAGGAGAACTCGATGGAGTTTCCATTAAATTTTCTATACTACTTATACAACTACTACATAGTCTGTGCACTATCTTCCCACAGTTTCTGTGTGACTTAGTCATGTGACATCACCTGACTGTGACTCATAACCCTGTGACTCTGTGACATTTAGTCATGTGATACTTTCTTGTGCTTTATCCTTGTATAGTAAGTCTAGAAAGGAAAAGAAAAAAAAAGAAAAGTAAATAATAACTTTAGCTATTTTGTCAAGTTATGACACTTTGTGTCAAGTATTCCAAACCTTACAAGAACTTGTATAATGTAAGCAGACTGATTAAGAAAGATAAGATGATTAGAGCAATCTCAAGTGACCAGAATACCAAGTATAAACTTCAATTCACCTAGATCCATTATTTCAAAATTCTTTAACAAATTATACTTGAATAAAGTGATCCCAGGTATTTCTTTTCCAGTGATAACTATATCATCAACATAGATCAAGACCATTAGGATAATTTTACCATGCTTCTAGAGAGCATAAAGACAGTCATCAGCCATTGCACAAGTGAAGCCAAGCTTAGTCATCACCTGATATAAGCATTTCTTTCACTGTTGACCTACTTGTTTCAACCTATATAGTACCTTTCTAAGCCTCCAAAATTTTCAACCATTCCCATATTTCTCAGCAAGTCTATTAGGTATCTTTATATAAATTTCTTTATCTAAATTCCCTTGAAGATATACTCCAATGACATCAACTTGATGAAGTTCAAGATCCAAAAATACAGTAAGTGCCAGAAAAATTTGTAGTGTTATGAATTTTACTACTGATGAAAACATCTCTGTGAAATCTAGATCTGGCACCTGCAAGAAACCTTGAGCAATGATTTGAACCTTGAATTTTAGATGGTTTCCATGGCTATTCAATTTCTCTCTGAACACAATATAACTGCTAATAGCTTTTTTGTCATTAGATAACTGTTCAACCTACTTAAAAACTTTAGCTTTGACTAACTGATTGAACTCAGACTTAACAGCTTTTTTCCACTGTTTTGAGTGGGGTAACAGTAGGGTATCTTTCAATGTTCTTGGTTTAGAAATTGTAGTAATAAAGACAAAAGCAGTGTTACTAAGGTAAGCAGATTGATCTTTATCATGAAACTTGGCAGGCAGTTGACAATTTTGACTTGAAGACTCTCTTTTGGGCAGATTTTGCCACTTAGAGACCTTTTTTGGTACAAGAGGAAGTGATAGCATCTTTTTGACAAACTTAGAAGAAGGAGTAAATAGATGACTTTCAGGTAAGTGTACCTTAAGTAATGTTGTCCACTGATATTGCATTATCAACTAGGTTGTTAATGTTCTCTGGAGGGGGCAGTATATTTTCAATAATAGCTAGATCACTTGGTGAGGAATCTTCAATAAAATCAATATTACAAGAACTAATCAATTTTCCAGGAGTTTCTAGATCCTCAGGACAATATCCCTTTGACTTATCTGTCTACCACCCAAGCATCTAAATCTTCACTGCTCAAGAATACAGCTTTCCATCATATACTGGTTTTGGTATATAGGCCTATCCAATTGATCCAAAATTTTGTAAGTGGGATACATTTGGCTTTTGTCCTGTTCAGGCTTTATAGGGGACCATGGAATCCAATTCAGAGATTAGTAATAAACTCCAAATATGAGTAGTATATAGAAACACTTTTCTCTAGTACCTCAGGCTCAAACTGGCAGAATATAACATATATTTGACCATCTCAAAGATAATGGCTGTGGCTCTTTCAGTAATATTATTTTGCTGAGGAAGATAAGGTAGAATTGTCTCATGAATAATACCATTGTGCTAACAAAATCTGTTCATAGTTGAGTTAATAAACTCTGAACCATTGTTACTTTGCAACCTTTTAACTTTGAGCCCAAACTGACATTCCAATATAGCAATCATATCCCTAAATTACAGAGAAGGAGTACTAGCTAGTATAGAAAGAAAATATACTTATACTCCAAAATAAATAAATTAAGGAGCAGAAGTTTGGAGACAATAGGAGGGAATGATCTTGGCTTCAATATATGTGTTATGCCCCAATCTCCTATTGCAAGTGATCATTGATTTCAGAGATGAAAAAATGTTGTTTGATACTGAGCAAGAGTCCAAAGTCTGAGTTAAGAAGTATATAGGAAAAGAAAAGAGAATATGGATAATAGACAAGTAGATGTTAATTTACAGACTGGGTGACTATCATATATCTATCCCATATATATACTTTAACTGGAATAGAAGAGATCCAGTCTGAAATGCAATACTTCTTCTAGTCTGAGATACAATACTCCTACTTCTAATTAAGTAGAAGATAAATAATAATAATCATAACTGAAAATCTGGTATATGTATCATAAATGGCCACTTACTAATTTGTGAGTTGATGATTTAATAATCAAAAGGCTCAAAAAAGCAAAGTTTAGACAGTAGCAAAAGATGTTGTTAAGTCTAAGGTTTATTCTCAGACATAGAGTCCTTAAATACATGATTGTGGTGGTTTATGCACTAGGATAGCCTACCACATGATCACTACCTATTGTTCTTGAAATAGAGATAACCTAACTGTTTTAGGGCAGTTCTTTGTTCTATTCAAGGACAAATGATAATTTATAGGTAAAGATCAATGTCATGTACAAACATTAAGGACCTTATATCTCTATGGAATCTTATTGCCTCAGGTTCTATTTATAGCCAAAAGAAGCGCATTGAAGAGAGCTTCACAATGGTCATTGAAGCAAACAATTATGTCAAGCAGTTTCCAAGATATCAGTGATTTAGTGTCTGGTAACTTGGTGATTGCAGACTGATCTGCTGATAACTCAGTGAATACTGATTGCCTTGAGATGTTTTTGGTATTGTTTGAAAGATCTTCTTAAGGGCTTTTGGTGGCTATTTAGATCGTTGAAATTGGTTAAGTATTTCTGGAGTTATGGTCTGAATGAAGTTTGTGACAATATAATACTGATCTGCTTCCACTACCTCTACTTGAGCCATCTTTTTTTCCTTTCTGAGGACATATTGGACTCCAATGACCTTTCTGACCACAGGTGCAATATATATCATCAGGTTTTGGATTAAGGGTCTTCTTTTTGAATTTTTTTCTTCCAAGCAGTATTTCTATAGTTTGAAGCTTCCTTTGATTTAGCAACAAATGCCAAATGCTTAGTCTTTTCCTTATTTCAAGTCATGCAATCATATAGACCATTCAAGCTCATTGTTGCTTGAGACAAGATGAGACTTGACCCTTTTTTAATGAGAGATATCTTGAGAACATTCTATTTGACATTGTCATTAGAGAGTGAGTGGAAAATAGCATAGACAAGCATTATATTATCTATGGTACCCTTTTCTTCGACAATCTGATGACAAATATCAATCATCTTTCCAATATGGTCAGGCATAGGGGTAACACCATCTCAATTTATGCTCCAGATCTCCTTTACAAGTGCATAAACATTAAGGCATTGTTGGTCTTTGACATTGATCTGATGAAGAGTATCCCAGATCTCCTTTGAAGTAGACAAGTTTGTGATATGACCAGACTGAGTAGAATGGAATCAATAGAACCATTCAGCAACCCCATGGTAGTGCTATCCATTCGCAACCAGGTTTTGTACTGCTCTCGGTCCTTTTTCCAACTCTTGTATTCTGTTGATGTTCTATCAGATGAAGGGGGGATAGATTTGACAACAGTAGGCATATCTTCTTCACCATATAGCCATAAAAACTGTGATTGAAGAGCAGACTTCATGCTAGCAGCCCAAGAGTCATAGTTGGGGCCATTAAGTTTGGGAAAATGAAGAGCATCGGACATGTTAATGTTAGTTTCAGGGGCAGGGCCCATAACCTGACACAGCAAAATGAATTGTGTGCAGAGGAAGATGAGGAGAAGACAGAAAGACTTGATAAAACTGTAACTACATTCCCATTTATATATGTAATTATCCGAAGCAGATGCTCCGGCAAATGAAGTTTCCAAGACAACTCAATGTCACTCCATGACATAACATAATTCCGCGATATCTGATAGGAAGATACAAAACATTGTGAAAATTACATAGGGAGAAAAGCTTGACTTAGAAAATGATGTGAGTCAATGCCTTACACAGATCTACTTTGGAAAATTAGATCAGTGAATGACATCTTCGAATATAACTCAGAGTTGACTATGTAGCTGACCTATAGCCGTAGCATATTATAGTGATTTACAGCAGTTTCAGATTATGAATAACATAACATAAAATAGCAGCAGAAAGCACACATCGATTGAGGCCTGTCAAGTGTCCAGACATTTACATTCTAATTCACTGAGCCTGCGCTTCCTATATCAATGAATGAGAACCACTGCCCAGGTTAAGTACAGAATTCATACCTGATCAACAAATTCTTGTGCCTCTTCTCTCTTGATAACACGTATCGAAGAGACCTTCTGATTGTTGAACAAAACACCATAAAACTTGTCGGCAGTGACAAGCATCTCTGGCCGGAATGTCGTGGTGATGAACTGAGCTGTTGAGGCCAATGATTGAATCATTGAGGCTACAGCTGTTCGATACTGCGCATCGAGGTTTGCATCAATCTATGATGGTTCGAGTCCTTGTTGCAGAGGCCTTAACCGAAGAGACGACTCACCTCATCAAATAGATAGAACGGTGCAGGGTCGCATTTTTGTATGGCGAACACTTGAGACATGTTAAGGCAGATCAATATCCCGCACAAAACACATGCATACCTGTTGCCAAGGCCACTAGAGATTTTTGTCCCCCGGAGAGTTGTTGGATACGCAGCCCCTCATCTACCTTTGAATTAAAAGAAACCTATATCACAGCATCATCAACCCACTGTCGTCATCCAACGGCACTATTACAAACCTACCTTGATCGACACACCTGTATAATTATCGATCATACTCTGCTGCGTCTCTGCATCTTCATCGTCCATGTCATCCTGATCAATCCGTCTCTGGATGATCAACCTTCCCCGTCCAGCAGGAACGAGTTGCTCAAATACATCCTCGAAATTCTTCGCCACCTGTTTGAAAGTCCTTTCAATTGCCTCATCCTTCCTCTGATCGAGTACCTGTACAAGATCCTCGATCGATTTTGCCGACTTATCCAGCTCCTCCCGACGTTTCAATAATTGATCGCGTTGCTTGGTAAAATTACTGTACTGCTCAAACGCCTTTTTGTTGACATGAGCAAACTTTTTCAATCCTTCATTGACTGTGCGTAGTTTGTTCGCAAGCTAGGTAAATCGACAGAAATGAGGGTGAAATTCAGAGCCTTTGCAATTTACAAGAAGTGCACACCTTGTCCAATCGTTCATGGATATACTTCTCGAATGCCTCTTCGGGGAGCACACCCAAATCTCTCACGCTCCTGCTACATTCCTCCTTCCGACTAGTCAGCATCTGTCTCTTCGTGAGGTATCGCTCCGTCATTTTCTGTTGCTTTGACATATCTCGACTATCTTCCACTTGTTGATTCTGGACCTTTTCTAGCTGTAGCCTTAGTTCTTGTATCTGGGAAGCTGTGCTCTCTGCCTCCTTTTCCATGCCTACATCTTGTCAGAAGAGAATCAAACGAAAAAAAATTGGCGTTACTTTTCACCCTCTGACCCAGGCTATCGATGGACGTATTTAGAGCGCGAAGTTCTCGCGTCCGCGAGTCCAGGTCGTCTGCCGTCGTAGTTCCGTCATCAGCTGGATCTCCCAGAACCTCAATTTTCGCTTGTATGTCCTCTTCCCTCCGACGTAAGCTTTCCTTGAGCTCGATCTCAATCGCGTTCTTCCGACTCTCGACCTATGAACTTCAGATTCAAGAAATCTCCAAAAACTTCGCAAAAGTAATATTATCGACCTGATTCCGCATCTTGGTGAATTCCAAAATCTCCTTTTTCCTTCTCTCGACTTCCTTGCCCAGCGCAACAATCAAAGCCTCCTCTTCGCGTGTCAATCCATTCGACATCGGCGACGCCAACTCCTGCCGATAATCCTTTATCTTGGTTAGTAATGAATGCTGCTCCATCTCCAATTCATCCACGTCCATCTCCAGCTTGACAATCCTTTCTTTCATTTTCTCCCTCTCTCTGTTCAACGACACCCCGTCTTCCATAATCCTATCCCTTGATTCCCTGATCTGTCCTTGCTGTCCGTTTAGTATAGTTATCTTTCCAGCGAGAGCCGTAATCTCTTGCTCCAATCTGGATATCGCTTGTTTGGTTTCATCAGATCGTTTACGGTCGGCTTCGTGCTTTGCTCTCCAGGTAGTGACGTTTTTGATTCCTTCTATCCTGGATCGACGAACATCATGGTAACCACCAGTCAGCGCACCCTTCCTATCGACCTTGTCTCCATCAAGCGTGATCGTGTTAATACCATGGCTCCTAACATAGGAGGCAGCAATCGTCAAATCTTTACATACACAGGTTTTGCCAAAAACTTGTTGTAATGCCTTCTCGTACTTGGAGTCATATCGCAATTTTTGAAGAAGAGGTTCACAGTCCTCTTCGTTCGGCACTAGGGGGTTCCTAGGATGGAGACGGTTCAGTGGCATGAATGTGACTCGGCCTGTTTTTTCCTTCAACATGACGTCAAGAACTCGAGAGGCTGTCTCATCTGTATCGACCACCACATGGAATAAACTAGGGATCATTTGCTCCCACATTCAGAGCATTTGATTAGAAAAGGCGCACCTGTTACTTGCCGTAAGCTCAGCCGCAATGTTATACTTGTGATCGACCACTTCAAACAGGCGATACAGTGGCCCATACACTCCAGAGAGGTTATATCGCTCAGCGATATTGTCAACAGCACGCAAGCCCTGTCCAGTATCCTGACCAGAAGATCAGATATGCGTCGAGTCTATGCACAAGCAACATACCTTATCCATCATTCCGGCGAGGGCTCGCTCTGCCGTCCTTAACTCATCCGATGCACGTTTGACTAGACTATCCAACTTTGTGTCCTCCCTCCACGAATCCTTCCTCTTCTCTGTTAGCTCCATCTGTTGCTCCTTCAATGCTGAAATCTCCTCACTCAGCTCCTTCGCCCGTCTCCTCCCCTCCTCTATCTTTTCTTGCACTTCTGTCATCTGATTCTGCAACTCTAACTCTGACCTTCGCGCCCTTTCAAGATCTGTCTTGGCTGCTTCGAGGGCACTAGCTTGTCCAGTCTGATAATTCGACATTGAAGTGATCTCGCTTCGTAGGTAATTGTCACGTTCAGCTCTGGTTCTAAACTTCGATACACGCCCTTGTTTTGTAAACAGGGTATCGAGTCTTGTGGTGGCTTCATCAAGTTTCCGCTTCTCGGATGACTCTAGGTTGCGCTGCTCTTCCCAATGAGGCAGAAGATCGTTGAGGGCTATCTCTTTGACGACAATTTGACGCCTAGTATTCTGTAGCTCAACTTCTAATTCTTCACGTTCCCCTCCGGCGTTCTGACCTGCCGCCTTGAGGTCCTCGACGAGACATTCTAATTCTGTCCTTGATCGGATGAAGTCTGTCAGCTCTGACTGAGTATCTTGACGCGACTGGTTAATTGTTTCGAGAGAGTGATTTGCTTCTGATATGTCCTTCTCCAGACTCTAGAGAATATAAGATTTTGAGATATACAGATAAGATAGAGGAGCGGACCTGAATTTCTTTCTCTCTGACGCTGTATCTCTCATGGCGTATATTGGCACCATGGAGTTCAGTCTTCCTCTCGTCCTCAATCTCAGCAAGCGTCTCTGTGACCTCTTCCAACTCGCGTTGATACAAAGCATATTCCAAGCATCGTCTCTCCTTGTCTTTGTCCTGGAATTCCTTCAGCTCCTCCTTTTCTTCTTCTAGCTCTTCCAATCGCGTCTCGATATAGTCCAAGAGTTCATTTATTTTTGACCGTTTTGCATCCGTCTCGGCCATTATACGAAGAGATTCGGTACGTCTTTGCTCATAGACCTTAGTACCAGCCACCTCCTTGAGCAGAGCAAGTCGCTCATGATCTTTGGCATTTGTAAGAGCAGTAATCTAACAGTATTTCAGTGCCATCATTACTTCAGTCAGAGAATTGAGGCATACGCGTCCTTGGGGGACAATATAGTAAGGATTTGACTTGCTGAAGCCAGCACTCTCGAGCAGGTTCATGACATCAGCTTTACTGGCACTCTTGCGGTCCATGCTGTATTCATCCTTCTTCAGGCCAATGGTTCTTCGGATGACAACCTCCTCATGACCAGTAGGGAAACGATTGTCCGAGTTGTCAAATATAATCTCAACTGAGAAGACCCGCTCAACGCATAAGCAATTGAGACCGATTTGAACGCACCATATGCCGACAGCGTAGTCGTAGTCGAAACACCCTCATGTAATAGCGCTTGGCGTTCCTCTCTAGACATGGAAGTGTACGCATCAGAGAGCACAAACCGAATTGCTAATCAAGTTTGAATTAAATGGATAATTCAAGTATGTATGGCAGCCACGCACCGGCAAAGAAGTTACTCTTCCCAGAGCCATTGCGACCAACGACGACGTTGTGCCGAGGCGAGAACGGCTCTATCTGTGTCTGGTCACGATCTGGGGAGGTTTACAGAACAAACATACGTAGAACTACAAACACTTACACGACTTGAACCCCTGGACAGTGAGGGTCTTTATGTACATTTCAAACACAGGTTGACAGAACGCGACTGTTCAGATATCAATATCATTTACATAAGCAAATTTAGAGTAGTAACAAGGTTTTCAGCTGTGCCTCCAGCATATCTATATACCTCCACTAATTCCAAGCTTATCTGACTGTGCTCGTATTACAATTAAAAGAACAGATCTTTTATTACACAGAAGTTAACCAAACGCTACTGAAACCCAATTAAAGATAAAAAATAACAATCTTAAATATATCAACAATTACTACAACTCGCTGAGTTACCGTGCCTTTGCACCTATATCCCAGCCACCAGCAGATTTGTTTTTGAAGCTCAACTGGTCATATAACGACGCAATTTGATCACCCTGTAGGCAAGCAGGTCAAAAATGGCTAAATCATCAGCAGGCCAAAGGCCCACTCACTTTCTGCTCCAAGATATCAACCACTTCTCGAAGATGTTTAGCTAATGTATTCCGCTGCGCGACATTTGAAGCAGCATCCATCTCCTTGTATTCATCCGCCAGCTCGACATAGATACTGGAGGGGGTTGGATTCAATCCTCATCACATAGTGGTCAGACTCTCACCTCTTATAATGTGTGAAATCATCTTCGAGCTCTCGGATGATCCTCGCCACGATCGTCTGAGGAGGCAACCCCTCCTGCTTTGCAACCGAAGGAACCTCATTAATATCCTGTAAGCTCCTCTCTCGTCGTTTCCCTCCACTACCGCTACGAACATGTCCTTGATCCCGTGGAGACTGTTGATTTCGGCGCCGATCAGGAGTTTGAAACCCTTCGTCCTCGTCAGACCCGTGCCTTGATCGAGTACCAGAGGTTCTCCGGTTCATCCAGGCAGACGTGACGGGAGGTTCCTCTAATCCACGTCGTCCGCGTCCATTACATGTCGGACATGTCCTCACATCATGCTCAGGAACAGAGAAAAATAATCTTTCCAACCGTTGTCCACGAATTTTCGGGAATGGTACTTCGTCGACCACATCTGTTGATACTCTCCTTCTCCTCTTCGCATGTAGCTCATGATCATGACCTTCTTCTGGCACATGAATAGTTCGGGAACGGGTAGATGGACCAGGTTCACGAGGACGGGTAGGCCCAAAGGCATCCGCTTCTTCAGGATCGGATATTGGGCCAGGGGATGGCACTTTCCTTCCCAGCATTGATACTTCTAGACGCGCTGCTGATTCATCCGAATCTGACATTGTCCGATTGGACCTTCTTGGTTTTGGTGAAGGGGTTTGCGCTGGGCTCTGAGCAGGCGGAAGCTGGGAAATGTCAATGGAGCCAGAATGGTTCGATCTTCGTTCCTCGATTTCTGCAGAGATCCTTTCGTAATCGATGGAGTCCATGAATCGAGTAACATTGTGATTGTTCGGTGAACCTTTTGTTGCACGATCGGTTCGCACGGGACGGTTTTTTGCGTGGGCATTAGCATACAAGACATCTGCATCTTCAGGCTCTGCCTCAATTTCCTCTTCTTCCTCGGTCAAGTCATGATGGCCAATCTCGTCCCGATGAGCTGTCTGCAAAGAAGCCTCCTTTGCAGCCCTACGTTCACGGAGACCTTCTTCAACCACACCACGCAAAACTTCAATCTCACCAGCAAGCCTCTCGACTTCGCTTTTCAAATACGCAATTTCAACGCCTTTTTCGTGGAGGGTAGCCGAGTCTTCATTACGTAATATCCGTAGTTCAACCAGAAACTCGCGGTAAGAGGAAAGCTCAGAGGTAAGTCGGGTGAGATGAGTACGGAGTGAAGTGATCAAGGCTTCGAGGGCTATATGCCGCAAATGTCAATACGTTCCTCGTCTTTCAGTAAACTTTGACGAACCTTTCTTTTCTTCGACAGCCTCTTTATAACGCTCGTGGAAATGGGAAGAGTCGTCATTCCTGGCCCGTTCCTTGCCTTTGGACGTACGCTTCATTCGTTGCTTGAGCAGCTCTTCTTGTTCTATGAGCCGTGTACGCTCACGTACAACCTCCCTTTTACAGTCTTCGAGCTCCATTTCGAGCTCATGGACGCGCCGCCGAGAGATGCCATTCTCTTCTTCAAGTTGTTGAATTCTTTCTTGAACGTTGTTCAATGTGTGCAGCAGGCGAGCTTCAGGCGATGAGATATGAGATCAAAAGCATTAGGAAGCACGTACTTTCGGTTTCTCGTAGTTTGGTCTCTGTGCGATATGCATAATACTCGGCTGCTGCTTTAGCGGGTGACTCGATGGCATTTGTTAGTCCCGTGACATCGGGTAACTGTACCTTGGCTGAGGTCCGTGTAGGATTGGTAGCCACAGGCGCTTTTGGGCTCTTGTTGTATGGCATCGGCGTATCTACTTGACCTTTTTCATATTGAATTTCCTTTGCAATGCCCTTAGCCATACGAGTGAACTTGGAGCCTTTTAAGCTTGCACTGGCCAAAGATGGCGGAGGGGGGTTGGGGACGACTTTGGGATTTGGTTTGGGTGGCTGAGGGTGGCGCTGTGCAGGATGGGGGGTGGCGACATGATGTCGATTAGCCTGCGCGAGAGGGGATGCAGGATAGACAACACGGGGACTGCGGGGTCGCCTGGGAGAAAGGGAGACACTGCGGAGGGCATCTGAGAGCTTTGGGCGACCTTTAGGAGTTGGCTGATCCAGGTCTGAGTGGGAAGAGGATCCTGAAGTGACTGGGGAGGCTACACGGTGGGAACGTGGCTGTGCTCCTGTCTCGAGGATATGGTCAAGTTCAGTCGAGTCTTGGTTGTCCATCTCGTCAGTCTAAAATTGTTGACTGTAAGTAAATATTACATCCAGGGCAATAATTTACCTGTCGCTTTGTGTCAGATACATTGAGCTTGCCGGTCACCCCGGCGATGATATCGTGTATAGGTCGATCAGGATCATACTCTGCCCCGCTCATGCTCGCATCACGCCTAGCACCACGGCCACCAAGACCGGCACCGAGAGTGACAGCGCTGGCATGGTGAGCTAAAGTCGAAAGAGACTCGCTGCCGTATGGATGGATACCTTCGTCGTCGTCGTCGACTGTGCGATACGACCAGCCCTGTCCGGGCGTGTCTTCGTCTGCGAGATAGTCTCTGACACGATAATCAAGAGACGGCAGCTCACCGAGCGACACATGGCCTGAGTTGTGGCGGGGATATTCAAGACTCTCGAGATCGTCTGCGTCGCTGGAAAGGTGAATGGCGGCCTCTGAGTGCCGCAGGTTAGTTTCAAGCATGATTCTGTCGTGCTCGAGTCTGTCATTGGGAATGACTGGGGCTTGATTCTGCTGCGAGCGTCGCATTATTTTTTTTCTTTTTTTTTCTTTGGAGGGGAGGAATGTGTCGCTGCTGCAGAAATCAACTCGCAATTATCATGAACAAAACAAACGCGTGCGCACGTGACCGTGGACATCCGATTTCATTTTATTTTTAGTTTATTGTATTTTTCACCGATGGACCACAAGGCCCATAGATCGGCTCAGTCAGGTGCAAAGGCAGCCAAAAAGGACAGAGCAAA
>Ga0153941_1000491_pt1 | contig 17457 bp, 16 predicted proteins | sample TSNJ025MetaG_FD_104733 | JGI IMG/M metagenome (GOLD analysis project Ga0153941, IMG submission 104733) | Attine ant fungus gardens microbial communities from New Jersey, USA - TSNJ025 MetaG | ecosystem: Host-associated > Fungi > Mycelium > Unclassified | place: USA: New Jersey, Brendan T. Byrne...
ATAGTCTTACGAATCGGCTCATAATTTAAGGTAAATCCTAAAACCTTTAAACGGCGAATCGCCTGTTCCGTTGTTATGGGATAATTTTTCCTTGGCTGACTCAAGGAATGAAAAGATGATCCCCAGGTTCCGTCATCTTTTTGAAGTTCGATAATTTGTTTCGCCCACTTTCCCCCTTTATGATTCATGAAAAATCTCCTTTAACTCTGTGGATACTTACATTTCTCTGTTAAATGTTTAAATTTGCTTATTTGATGAAGATGGGATCATTATTTATAGTGCTGATTTCTCCAGACTCACAATACCCCATGGCATGCCAGAAGTCTCCACCTTCATCCGATGTCAGATAAATGCGCGGAGCCATCAATTCGTATAGTTTTTCCTCCGCGTGCATAACCAACCTTCTACCAATCCCATATTTCCTTGCATCTGGCACAACAAAAACTTCTCGAATAAACCCATAGCCTTCTTTCTCACACCAATCACTTTTGGACGAATCAATTTGATATATAATAAAGCCTTTTGGAATATCATTTTGTATTGGCAAATCAAGAAACAGAATGCCTGTATGAACGGATCGTGTTATATCTACACATATATTTTCCAATTCCTTCGCCGTTATATAAATTTTGAGGTCTTTCAGAAAATATTCATTAAACATATCTCTGAAAGCATTGTAATCCGATTCCGTATATTTACGAATCTCATTAGTGTTATTTGCTCTTATCATCTCCAGCCAACCTTCCTATAAAGCTCTTAATTGTTTCCATCGTTTTACTCCTCGTTATAGCCTCTGCATCAGAATAACATTTACTATAATAAGTTATAGCTTTCATCGGGGCTAATCCACTTATATAAGATAACACTTACCCTGAAATATATTGATTCAGGAAAAGCATATCATAGGTTTCATTTTTATTCCGCAAATTTTCGTGGGTATCCATCGCTGCCGCCACGCCTTCTTTTAAAACCATCACCTTATCACAGCTCAAAATAGTAGACAGACGATGAGCAATAGAAATCATTGTTTTCCCTGAAGACAGACTTTTGATCTCTTCTATTATGTCAGTTTCCCTTTCGCTGTCTAAAGCACTTGTACTTTCATCAAAAATCAGAATATCCCTGTCAGATAAAAAGGCCTGTGCAATAGATAGCCGTTGTTTTTGGCCTCCGGAAAACTTTACCCCCTTTTCTCCGATTACTGTATCCAACTGATTGGGCAGTGTCTCAATGAAATCATAAATACTGGCTTTTTGACAGCACGTTATCAATTCTGCATCGGAAGCATTGGCCTTTGCCAATAATAAATTTTCTCTGATTGTCATATTAAAAAGAGTCGGCTCTTGTGAGACGATGCTGACTTTTTCCCATATACTCTCTCCATTCACTGTGTCAATATCAACGCCGCCAACAGACACCATACCCCCTTGGGGATGAATCTGCCCTGTCAGCAATTTGGCGATTGTAGATTTTCCGCTGCCGCTTTCTCCAACGATTACCAGATGTTCACCTTTATTCACAGAAAATGAAATTCCATTAAGGGCAAAGGATTCATTTCCGTCATAAGAAAAACTCAAGTTATCAACATTTATATCAGTACCCTCAATCTTCTTATACGGTCTTTGGTCTGCCTTTAAATACAAGATCTCAATCACTTTCTCTATACTAACCAAATCACTTTTAAAGCTTATGATGGAATCGCCAATATTCTGTATAAATCCGAAAAACTGTCCATAAAAATTGATAAATATAAGAAGCGTACCAATTTGTGAGTAACCTTTAATCACAAATAATCCGCCGATAAAGTAAATAAATAACTGCGTTATAAAATTTTTTATGAAGAAAGAAAAATTAACGCCGATATGTGTATAGAACTGGTTCAAAAAATAAACCCGCCTTATTTCTTTAAAATGTCTGTTAAGTTCATCAAAGTAAAACTCCTCAAGATTGTTGATTTTCACATCCTTCCAGTTTTGAAAAGCTGCGTATAAAAAACTTTCATACTTTGTTTGCAGCATCCACAGTTTTTTGCCGGATTGAAGCGTCCTGTTACCCAAATAATGAACCACAAGAAATGCAACCGGAACAAAAGCAAAGCTAATAAGTGCAATCCGCCAGTCATACCATAATAAAATCATAGCCAATGCGATGGCATAAACAACGGAATAAATAAAATTCAGGACATGGGTTACAAAAAAATTCTCAGCTGCAGCAGAACCCTTTTCAATCCTGTTTTTCACATCACCAATACTATACCCATTATATACAGCCTTATCAAGATTCATAAATTTTATAAGCAATTTGCTTTTTATCTTAAGATCATATTTCAATGTGATCTGATTCGAAATTCTCTTGCTGCATGCAATACCAACTGTGGCAAACCCAAAGACCACCAGATAACTGATGATAACCGGCCAAAGCATATTCAGATTTTTATCCACTAAAACGCGGTTAATATAAAAAGAGTATAAGCTCAAGGGAATCAGTTCCCATATCAAATTCCATACTTTAAAAGCACCAAGCACCATCAACGGCTTTTTAACGCTGGTAATATTAAGGGTTAATACTTTATAGATCTCTAATCGATTCATATGGCTTCACCTGCTATACACTGTTCACTGAACAAATTTATATATGTTTCATTGTTCTTCATCAAATTGTCATGGGTATCAAAACCATCAATAATGCCATTCGATAAAACAGCAATTTTATCACAACTCCTGATGGTGGAAAAACGATGGGCGATTATAATAAGTGTCCTGTTTCCTGACAAGTCACTCAGCACATTTCGAATAAATTCTTCGTTCTGGCTGTCAAGAGCAGATGTGGCTTCATCAAAAATCAGGATTTTGGGGTTTTTAACCAATATCCTGGCAATAGCCAAACGCTGCTTCTGTCCTCCGGACAACTCCTGTCCATAGGTCCCAAGCAAAGTATCCAGTCCGTTGGAAAGTGTAAGCAGGACATCATAAAATGCAGCTTTCTTAATCGCTTCGATCAATACATCATCATTGTCTTTTTCATTTGAAAAGGATAGATTATAGCGCAAGGTACCATCATACAGGATAGGCTCCTGATGGACAATCCCCACTTGACTCCGTAAGTTATGCAGGTTGTACTCGTTGACATTCTGCCCGTCGATGAAAAGACTGCCGCCGCCAACATTATATAAGCCACATAGTAAATTTGCTATCGTTGTCTTACCTGCGCCGCTTTTTCCAACAACTCCGACGGTACTTGCTGCATCTATATGGAGATTAAGACCTTTCAGAATCCGATTGTCTTCGGGATATGCAAATGTAACATTTCTAAATTCAATCACACCGTCCTTTATTTGTCTGTCAGGAAGATTATCCCTATAATCCTCTTCCTCTTCATTTAATATATCCACGACACGCTGAATTGCTATATTTTGCTTCCCCATATCAACAATTTTTCCGTTTATTGAACTAAAGTAATTCACTGCCATACTAAAATAACTTCTGGCGGCTACAAAAACACCCAATTGCATTTGATCCTCAGCAATAAAATAAGCGCAGACTATGAATATCGTCAACTGCGCCCCAAGAGAAATGAACGAATTGACCCTTTCTGCTGTTACCTCGATTCTGCCGCTTTGAACAATCATTTTATTAATGGATGTTGTTTTTTTCAAATAATATCTCTTTACACTTTTGCATGCATTGAGAACTTTTATTACGTGCATATTTTTTACAATTTCAAATAGATAAGAAGATAACTTCCCCTGCTTTGGTAAAATATCTACGTTCACCTTTTGCATTTTATTCTTGAAATATCTTGAGGTGAAATACACAATCGGTACCAGGATAACCGTAGAGATCCCTAAAAAAATGTTATAATAAAATAGGAAAAAAACAGCAAAAGTGATATGTAAAGCATTGGAATATCCCCAAAGGCCGCTCCAAAATATGTAATTCATGAAATCCGATGTATCATTATTCATTCTGCTGATCATATCACCGCTGTACATCCCGGACAGATCTTCCCCTTTTTTATGCAATATCTTCTTAAACAGGGTCCGGCGTATATCAAAAACAAAACCTGTAGCCAGATGTGATGCAACCAGGTTATTTATCGTCGTCACAATAAACTGATTGAACAGAAGTATCATGATATAAATTGAGCACAAGTGCAAAAAGGCACTCATGTCCTTATCATAGAAAACAATATTAATAATTTTCCCATTGAGAAACGGATAAATCATATTAACCAATGTCATTACTGTAACAATTATAAAACCGAATAAAAATGCCCATTTGTGCATTAATGCAAATCGCATAATCCACTGCTGTTTTTTCATAAGGGTACCTCTTCTATATGTAAACAGTTAACTACATGTCCCGACGGCGTGACATACCTGTCAAATCTTCGCTGTACATCTGTAGATGAGTATCTACACTCCAAATCATGATTTTCCCGATAGCACCATTTTTTTCTTTGAAATTTTCATACTGACGTATGATGCTGATATCACCTAACCCTACTTTTTCCATGGCTTTTTGTGAAAAATTATCTGCTATGTACAGTAAATCCTCTTTTGACAGTTCACAACTATCATAAAACCACGGCGCTTCATTATCAAGGGATGCGCGAATAAAAACTGCAAATTTTTCTGCAATTTTACGTCGTATATTTCCATCGTTTATATGCGCAATGTGATTACCGGTTTCAACAATCGTTGCTAAAGGCAAGATTAAATTATCACCGTCTTCTATTGCACGTTTAAAATCATTTAAAACTTCCTGTGCTTTATTGCATCGCGATGGTACTTGTAACAGGTTTAACATAATGGAGGTATCAATAAAACGGATATTCATTCAGTTACCTCCATCCATGACAGATCAATTTTTTTATTTTTAGGATTTTTAATTGCCTGAATAAGAGTATCATCAACAACAGAGTCACCAAGCCCACTCATTAATAGTCGGGGGTAATCCGTCATATCCAAAAACGACTGGAATTTACTTGAACCTTCCTTAACCTCTCTGTATGCTATAATGACTCCGGAAAGATTTTCCTTCGATAAGCCATTGAGTAATGTAGCATTATGTGTAGTCAGTATCACATCAATTTTTCTGTCTTTTCCAATGGATGATATGCTTTCGACCAGCCCTTTTGCCCTGCCGGGATGAATGCCATTGTCAACCTCTTCAATGATAACCATACTGTTTTCGGATTCTGTAAGCATGGCTGTTACAATAGCAACACATCTGAGGGTTCCATCGGATAATCGCTTCGCATCCACCTCTTCAGATTTGTTCCCATATTTTTCATTCAAAGCGAAGATTACATCTCCCAATGTTGTATCAATAAATGAAATATCTGTTATTTCATTTTCAGGAAGGCTTTTAATAATACCAAGGAATTTCTCCTTTTTTTCTGCATCATTGCAAAGATTTTTCAGAACAGCCGAAATATTGCTCCCCGTAGGTTTCATTTCCACATCCGTAGTCCTCACATAATCACGCATTTCTGAAGGAATCGGGTCAAGAAATAATATACTTTTCAGGTTATTGATAACAGCTTCAATGCATTTAATGTGATCCTTATATATTTTCTCAGAAGGCAGCTTTGCTTTCATTTGCGGCAGAATCGCAGAACTGCGGTTGCATAAAACATCCGGATTCCGTCCCTGTCTGCGGTTTGTATATTCTACCTTAATATCACCGCTTTCTTTTGTCGGCTGTTTTGATTTAAATATAAGTTCTTTCGTTTTCTCCTCTTTATAGACTTTGTATAATGATTCCTCACGAACATAAACCCTTTGCGATACTTCGATTTGAATCATATAATCCAAATCAATATCCTGATCAAGGATAATCGTACAGCCAAGGGAAAAAGAATCTGAATCAAATCGACAACAACCCTTACTGCCGCCACGGATCCCAGATACTGTCTCACTCTTGCTGCCGTCTAAGACAATTGACAGATCTATTCCATTAGAAATATCCGACAATATTCGGATTCCTTCAATAGCGTTACTCTTACCAGAAGCGTTAGTCCCAATCAGCGTAGTGAAATTCTCTGTATAAAATTCCGCTTCTATAAAACTTTTAAAATTACAGTATATAAATTTTTTAATCAAGGTGCACACCCTTCCTTAAACTCCACTTATTGTCAACCTCATTATGGCTTTACAATCTGCATTAATTATATACGATAAAATACAATCATTCAATGCAAATTTACAGTACATATGTCCAGCCAATCCAGGTTACCTGAATATTCACAATGTGCTGCATAAACATATTCCGTACTGCAATTTTCTTTCAGCCATTTTGCTGCCGGAAGTGCTTCTTCACGGATTACAATATTGATGGACGCCTGTCCCAAACGCTTCAGGTCATCAACCGAGTCACTTAATCCCAGTATCGTAAGGCACCTGGCATCAAAAGCTTGATCCGGCAAACATTCCATTTTCTGCAAATCAATCCTGGTCGAGCAGTCGTATACAGACGCTCCGAGAATACTATAGGTCCCTGCTATCGATTTTGCCTCCATCTCTGCGAATTCTTTTACAAGCAACAGATATACTTCTGACAATCCTTTTAAATAATCTCCCTTAAAACCGCCTTCGTAGGTAATCAATCTGGCTTTTACCTGCTTTTGCATATAACGGCAGACACCTGCTGTATCTGCTCCGGTAACAGCAAGGATTGCTGATGGAACAACAAAAATCACTTTCGGCTGATAATCCTTGTCTATTTCAATCAGTGCCTTTTCCAAACGTGTTACATCACCCATAATCACATCATCTTCGCTCAAATGAGTTGAAAACAAACGCGCAGTCTCCAACCCCAGGCTGCCCATAAATCGTCTGGCAAAGCATGTGGTTCCCATTGGTCCATATTCCAATACAATAGCATCCTTCAATGTCAGCAGGGTCCAAAGAACCGCCATACGATCCGATGGCAGAACATTATTGATTAAACTCATTTATATCGTCTCCCTTCGTGTTCTCTGTCCCAAGTGTCTTCTTCGCGGCGCTCAGTAAGTGTTGATACAAATTCTATTATTGCATCAAACCCATTCCTTTTTATTTTATGCTTCCCACGCCCTCCACCCCTTCTTCCGCCAAATAATCGTTCTGGTTTTAATTCCTCCTGCATAGTCTGCAGCATCTTCTGATTCAGCCTTTGCATAACATATGGGTCAGAATGCTGCAAAATAGTCTTAAGCTCCACACTATCCTTCCCGGGAAATTTCTCTGTCACTATTAACTGCGGTACCATACCAATTTCACATAGAAATGCATTAAATTCATATATTGGAAATTCTGTACCTTCACAAAAAAAGCTGGTATCTGATACTTTATTTCTGACCTCATCAATTGCCTTACACGCCTCTTCAAATGCTATGTTAACAGCAGCCGGCAATGTTTTATTAAGACAACTGAAAATATGTTCGTATGTTCCAAACACACGCTGCGGATCAATATGCTTATCAAATGTAACATAAGGTATTTGGAATCTTTCTTCCATTCTCTCCGCAAGTAAAATGGCATTGGAATCAACGACAATATTCAGCTTCGCTTTTGCAGCACATTCCAGTTCATCCACAGAGCAATCCGGAATATATACGCCGATTGCAATACCTGCGGCATCCAGTATTCCTGAAAGCTCCGTACCCTTAAAGTCTTTCTTTCCCTGCCCCAATATATTAATGCTTTCATCTCTGTCCCCGGGCTTCATCAACTCTATACATGCACCAAGAGCATTTTGTGCTCCTGCTGATTCCTGCATCGTCTTAAAATGCTCTGTATGCACAACCGCAACTGTAATACCGTATTCAGAATGAAAAGACTCTGCCAGAGAATCCACATCATCACCGGTAATTTCAGGAACACAGGTCGTTACAAGGAACACTGCTTTTGGGTCGTGTTCCTGCATCAACTCATCAAATGCGGCCTCCAGCTTTGCTGTGCATCCAAAAGTCACATCATGCCAGTCAAGGACCACACTAAAAAGTGAACTATCCTTATCGCCATGAGAACCTGTATTTTTCATATAAAAAGCACATTCAGCAATACCAGCCACCAATGTTGCACTGCCTTTTATTTTCTCTGTAATTCTTCTTGCAGTATGCAAGGGGCAATGCGATATCTGTGATGAATAATATGACGGTGCGGGGATATTTTTGGCACTTTGCACATCTCGTAATTTTACTAAATGTGAAGTCATGCGCTCACCTCCTGCCTGAGAATTTTATCTGCCAGAGCATTATAAATACTTATCATAACAGATTCACCCACCGCTTCAAATACGGTTGCTCCTTTACTCTCAGCCAGCTGAATATCTGTGGAACGGGGAATGATATGGAGAGACTCCGTACCAATTTCCTTCATTGCATTTTTGACATTTTCCTCTTCACCAGGAAAATTCTTTGCATTCAGAATGATACCCTGCAGGGCTGCATAACTTCGCTTTCCGAAGTTTCTTATGGCAGCAGCAATATTATTTGCGGCATACAGAGACATCATTTCTCCTGATGTGACAATATAAACTTCTCTTGCATAGCCGTCACGAATCGGCATGGCAAAACCACCGCAAACCACATCTCCAAGCACGTCATAAAGCACAATGTCCGGCTTGTATATCTCAAATGCATTTAGTTCTTCCAGCTTCTGAAAGGCAGAAATGATCCCGCGTCCGGCACAGCCCACCCCCGGCATGGGGCCGCCGGACTCAACACACATTACACCTCCAAAGCCTTCAAACACGATGTCTTCCAGCTTTAATCCATCACCTTTTTCCCTGATTTGGTCAAGTACTGTTGCAATTCTTCTTCCGCCCGTTAAATTTTTGGTGGAGTCAGCCTTCGGATCGCAGCCAATTTGCATCACTCGTATTCCTTTACCGGCTAATGCGGCGGAAAGATTGGAAGTCGTTGTCGACTTTCCAATACCGCCTTTACCATAAACTGCTATTTTCCTTATCATACCCTACCTCTTTTATTCCGGTAACCGTTTCCTTCTTCACCCCGATGATGACGGTCTTCATGATGATTGTCTTCATGATGGCGGTCTTCATGATGTCGGTGATGTCTGCCATGTAAGTCTTTATCTGCAGAGCTCTCCGGATATTCAGATTCCAGGAAAGAAATCAGCTTGCCGCATGTTAAACAGAATGATTCTATTTCTTCTTGTGTCAGGCAGGATTTTATCCACTCTGCCTGTTCATTTTGCTGCTTCCGATGGACGAATTCCTGTTTTGCCTTTTCAGTTGCATGAATTTTAATAGCGCGGGAATCATTCTCATCCTTTACTTTATAGATATATTCATGTTCTTCCAGACGTTTCAATACATCTGTCAGAGAAGACGGACGGATATCCATTTCCTCTGCCAAATCCGCTGCCCGTATGCCATCGTTTTCAAGCAAGATACCAAGTGCCTTATGCCTTGCATGAGAGTGCTGTCTCTCTCCTCCTGGTTTTCTTCGAAGCATACGGTTTAATTTAGATATGTTTTCGATTAAATCAAATTGATTGTCCATAATTAATTCCTCCTTAAAAAATTATTATTAGTTAGGTACCTTATTATAATACTACGGTACCTAACTTTTGTCAATATGATTTTAGCAGAAAAAAAAGAGATACTATTTTTATATACAGTATCTCTTTCTGCCGGTTTCCATATCCGATTATTCTAAAGATCAACCTGAGGCATCAATCCGCATCTATAGGCTGATCCTTGTATTCAGCGTATAGCTCAGGCAGGAACTTTTGCAGATGGTAGTGCTCCATGGTATTGTGTATGATGATATTTTTCAAAAATTCCTCGTCGCAGGGAGTGCTTTCATCCCGGACAAGCCTGCCGTTCTCAGGCCGCCAGCCGATCCATTCACGCCTTAAAGTTTCAACGCCGCCCAACGGGCAGGGCCGTGTAATGCTTGCAAGGAAATGAGAGCCGGGTTCGTCAAAAGATTCCCATGACACGCTGATGCTGCATCCGGCAGCTTTCAGTTTATTTTCCATTTCCTCTGTCAATCCGTATTCCCTGGGATTGATTCTGTATCGGTAAGTGGGGATGGCCCTGGAACCCGCTCCTAAATCCAGTGTTTCAAGGGAATACACCCCTCCCGAAGTATCCTTGCCATTTACATAAGCATGATCTATGTGATCCAACGGCATCCAGATCTTGTATCTTAAGTTTCCCTGATCAGGAACCATGCTCTTTGAATAAAAATTAATCCAATTGTGATACCATTGCTTCATTTCAGGTGTCACCCGCGGGTTGTCTGCCACCTCGTAGATGGCCATATAGCCGGAGCCGTCAGGCATCATGCAGTATCCCAGTTCATGCCCGCAATAACCCTCTGTGTTAAACAGGTCAAGAAAATTCTCAGCTTTTAATGCCTCATTGGGATCCATTGGTCCTGCGTTCATGACCTGCTGCCGGATGGGGTCAATGGGACTGATGGGTATGTTATAGTATTTGGATAGCGGCATCTTCTTTTCTTCCGGACTCAGTTCCGGATATTCACGTAATTTCATATAATCCTCCTTTTCATTTGCAGGCATTATCCCAGCCTGCCATCATGCTTTTTCCTATATTCTCTTATTTCTTCAAGACGGATGGGGTTGTAAGACATAACCATATCTTTATACCTGTGCTTACATGGCCGCCCAAATACAGTCCCCTCTTGTGCCAGCTCCTTTTCCGGATCACCGTTTTGTACCCAGCTTTCCAGCATCTCCTTCGTATCCTGAATAAGCCCTGCACCGGCGGGAGCGTTCCCGTGAGCAGCCCATATACGCTCAATTGTAAGCCCCTGCAGTTTAATCAGAGCACCATAAAACAGGTGCGCGGGAGCGGTAACGTTTACGGACTTGCCATATTGCAGTTCATGATTACTCATAAGCGCGTCACCGCAGAAAAAATCAGCACTCTCCTTGCAATACAAGCCAATGGAACCTTTGGTATGTCCCGGAAAGTTATAAACCGCAAGAGTCCGCCCGCCAAGGTCGAATACATCGCCCTCGTTCACAAACCTGTATTCGCAGTTTTGTATGGTGGTGTTCATATAAGCTTCTCTGTCAATGGCACTTTCGATTTCCGGCGTCTTGCCATATCTGGAGCGAAGAAGGCGATCCTTTACCGCTTCATTGTCTCCTGACAAGCACAGTACATAATCAGATTCCGAAATATACACTGTGTCGAACAGATAGTTACCCAGAACATGGTCATCATGACCATGGGAGCAGACAACAATAAGTGGCAAATCCGTTACCTCCCTGATCAGAGGCCTGAAATCGGTCAAACCATATCCAGTATCAAAGAGCAATGCCTTTTCACTGCCAATGATAAGATACATTCTAATAGAGCCTATCTCATCCAAAATGTACAGCCAGTCAAAGACCCTGATACGTTCAACGATGTTTTCCTTCGTCAGGGTTCTGCAATTGTCCTCGTTGATGATAATCTCCATAGCATCACATCCTTTCTTTATAATTCAGCGCTTGCAACCCTCTGAATTGTAACCGCTTTCTGTCTGTCATTCTCCTGACATCATATGGGACGTAACCCTATATAATTCAAGATACCGCTTAAATCCTCTATCATAAACATCCTTTACTTCCTCCCGGGGTTCGACAGTGCCTGATATCCGTATCCAGCCATTGATATCCTCCCGTTTTGTGAACAGCCCGCAGGCCATGCCCGCAATGAAGGCATCCCCTGCCAGTGCACCGTTGTACCGCTCAAGTGTAAGCTGCCGTACGCCGGTTACATCACTGACGGTCTGTAAGAGCATCGGTATCCGTGTACCGCCCCCCATGCACACCGCCTCGTCCCGCCGGTTATCGTTAACCATTTCCAGTACATGCCGTATGGAGTATGCCGCACCTTCCAATGCTGCCTTATATAAATCTTCCGGCTTATTGCCCATATGCAAACCAAAAATGACACCCTTTGCGTTTGAATCAGTAAAGGGAACCTTTTCACCGTTAAAATAAGGCAGTATCATAATACCATTGGCACCTGCGCCGGCTGACCGGGCAAAATCCTCCAGAATGTCGTCAGTAATACGCTGCTGACCCGAGCCTGAAATAAGAGAAATGATCCAGTCGATGTTGGCACAGCCATTAGACATAGATCCTCCCGGTACCGGCTGTTCATCCACTTTCGGAACAAAGCCTTTGATCAAAATGGCTCCGTGGTCATTCCCGTTATCCACGCCGATACAGGAACCGTAGCTGATTTGGGGCACACCCAGAAAACGCGTGCCATAACTCATTGTTTCCGCAAGGAAATCCGTAGTTCCCACAGCCACTACCGTACCTGGAGACAATCCTGTGACCCTTGCCGCTTCCTCTGTTATAACGCCCGCCTGTTCCGTGGCATATTTAAGCTCAGCCAACTGCCCGGGATGTATCCCGCAGACCGAGCAGGCTCTGTCATCCCATCCAAAATCTTTTATGGAAAAAGGCAGTCCCGCCATCTTATAACGTCCGTAATCTGCCACCACGCACCCTGTCAGGCGATACACCAAATACTCGGCAGCTCCTACGAAATAAGCTGTTTTCTTGAATATCTCAGGTTCGTGGCGTTTCAGCCAGAGTATCTTCGGTCCTGTACTTTTGGGAGCAATGGGACGGCCATTCACTTCAAGGGAATACATCCGGCCTAACTCCTTATTCATATCCTCCATTTCCAGGGTCACCCGGGTATCCAGGCTGTAGAGCATAGCCGGTCGAAGAGGCATGCCTTCGCGGCTCAGCGGCAGCAATGCAGGGGAAAGGGAGCTGATACTTAAAGCTTTTATATCCTCAGGGAAAACATTCTCTGCAGCCAGCAGTTCCTTACAGATTGATACAAGCTCCGCCCACCAGACCGCATCTGCGTCATGCTCCGCCCACCCGGGACGCGGATGGGAAATCCCATGCCTGCGCGAAGCACTGGCGACGATATCTCCATCCGTTGTAAAAACGGCTCCCTTTGAATTTGTTGTACCGATATCCAGAGCTAACAATAAAATCTTTCTCATTGACTTGCACTCCCTTTTCATAATTGCATCGACTTATACCGTTACAGTTCAGAGGGTACTATCCCGCCTTCTGCATGTTATCAAAGTTTTTCTCCACCCGGTTGATTTTACTTCTGCAGGCAATCACAATTATAAGACCTGCAAAAATCGGAACCGTCATGATCCGCCACATAGCTATGTATCCCAACTTATCTGCAACGGCACCAGCCAGAACAGGACCCAGCAAACTGCCCAAATCTGTACCGATATAATTGGTGCTGCTGCTGGCTCCCCGCCGTTCAGGAGAAACGCACTTCATGGCAAGTGTCTGCATAGCGGGCATACATGCGCCATAACCGAAGGCGGATACAAAGCCCGCGAGCAGCAGCACCGGCAAAGCCGAGGTGACGCTGATGATGAAAAACGACAAAGCGAAGCATATAATTGCCGGAATCAGCACACGCACAGTACCGAAGCGGTCCACCAGCCTGCCGACCATGGGACGGGTGAACAGCATGGTCCCCGCGTAAGCGGTGAAGAAATACCCTGCCTGTGCACTGGGCAGCCCCTGCTCTCCGGCGAAGATAACAAGAAAAGAATTGATTACGAAAAAAGCAAGAGACAACACAAAGATGATGACAGCAGGCAGAATTGCCTCTTTCGCAATAATACTTTTAAGGGAAATTTTAAATTTTTTTGTCCGTTTAAAGGGTACCTTGACTGTAGCAGCCAGAAAAGCCGAACAGCACATGATAAGACACCCCAGCCGGAAAGTGTTGCTATATCCCATAACATCAACCAGCGCCAATGCCAAAGCCGGACCGATAGCCTGACTTGCAGCCTGTGCCATGGAGAACACACCAATACCCGATCCGAACTTATCCTTCGGTAAAGTATCCGCCGCCAGTGCAAGACAACAGGTGGTAGTAAATGCCTGACCCGCTCCCTGCACCAGCCTGAACACCATCAATGCCGGAACGGCGCCGGCAGTACTGTATCCGAAGAAGGAAACCGCCATAACAGCCATAGCACCAGCCAGGATAAACCGCCTGTTATAGGTATCAATAACCGGACCGGAAAGAACCTTGAACAGCAAAGCCGTAATTGCGAACATACTGCTGACAAGTCCCACCATTGTCTTCGTAGCGCCCAGTGAATCGGCGTATTTTGATACCAGGGAGTTTGTCATTTGCTGGGACAGGTTCATCCCCACATTCGCTATAAAAACTGTAATAAACAACCTGTTCCAAATCTTTGTTACCTGAAAATCTCTTTCCCCACCCTTAATCGCAGATGTACTCATATCTAATCAGTCCTTTCCGAATGTCAATCCGTAACCAGTAACACATACTACCTCTCACCCCAGCAGCAGACGAGGTCGCAGATACTCTCACCTGTCGTCTGGTCACGCCGGAAGTGTTTGAGATAATCCCAGACAATATTCGCCTGGCTCTCCCAAACGATATGGGGAACACCCTCAGCTCTGACGCAGCGCATAACGGGAGCGCCGTCAGTGCCATAGTATTCTCCGCCCAGCCAGTCTGTACCCTGTGCCCTGAAGGTGTATTTTTTATCAAATATCATACCGAATTCACGCTCCACAGGATCAGAGGAATCGGCAAGCAATTTCTCAATGCTCTCCAGCGTAACAGGTTTGTAGTTCCTGACCTGCGCTATATCCCTCATCCAAATATCCAGATTCTTGGCCCGATGCTCTTTACGGCGGTTGTCCATTACCCATGGAGCCGGATAGGAAGCCACATCCGCTGTTCCGCCGATAAAAATTCCAGGAATGCGCAGCCCCTCCGTAGAGGCGTAGTATTCCGGTCCGGTATGGAACTTTAAATCCTTAAAGGGCTGGCCGCCGGGCAAAACAGCTACCGCAGCTACCATCCGGGGACAGGTACACGCAGCACATACAGATGCCTCACTGCCTGAGGAAAAGCCCGCACAGTATACCCGCTCCCAGTCAATGGGATAACCCTTTTGCCGAAGCTCAGACATGATACGGGGAAACTCCGTGTCTACCTCATTATTGGAACGACCGCCGTTATTGGGATATACAACGATATATTTTTCAACAGCTGCCAGTGTATTGAAGCCATAAGTTTCCGCCAGATTTATCTCAACACCGCCGCCGTGACTAAAATAAATCATGGCGTATTTCTTTCCAGACATCATATCCAGAGGGGTGAATACACTGTAAGCGTATTTCCCTTCTTCTCTGTCAGCATCGAACAACTCCTTTTTCAGACCTCTCTCTGCCCAATATTCAATTACTGCCGGATTCATGGGATCATGGGGATAAGACAGATACAAAGCCATATTTTTGCTGTGCTGCCTGCCTATATCCGTGGCAGCGAAGGATTCTTCGTCATATTCCAGCTCATGTTCTTCCTCCGGGTCAGGAATTCGATTATTCGTTACAGGGTCATATCTCAATAGTGGTATCCAATTTTTCATAGTCTGTTTCCTCCAGTTTATTTCCATTCCGGCTCAGCGCCCACATAACATAAGTTCAAGGGTATCTGCTTTAAGTTAAACTCCACATCATACGCAGCCGCCCGCCCCGCATCAGAATCTTCGAAGCAGAACTCCAGATATACCGCCCCGGATTTCTCCTCCCATATCTGCCGGAAAACGCAGTCATAGTTCATCCGGCTTTCCCTGACAAAATGCTCATAGGGAACGTTTCTGAGCAAGATATCCTTTGCACCCAAAGCATGCAGCTCATTTTTTACTCTCTCCGCCTCAGAAGGCGGCACTTTTACCGTTGCCTGCAATTTATTCATGACCGGCTCCTTTCACAAGTAATAGGGGAAGCTGGGTATGTTCAGGTTCACGCTGAAATATTTATACACCGGATTTAATATCTCGGCACGGTGAACCATCCGACCCGCATCGTCAAATTTTATGATAAGTAAATAGGGCTGGTGGTAATGACCGTTATCACAACCGTTGCCATGCCATCTGGCAGGACCATGGCTGTTCATCTCCACAAAGCATACATGCTCGTCATCCGTGAAATAAATCACACTGCGAGGATCGCGGTACATCCACGGACTACTGGATTTCAACCACGCATGGATACGCATCTGGGCTTCTTCCGGAGGTCTTTTATTATCATTTATCATTACCGGTTCAGGCGGGTCCGCCCATGGCCTGTCGTCGGGAACAAACCATGCTGCACCGGTGAAACCCGGGTTTGCTGTGGTTAATCTGCGGTATTTCTCCCTTTCCACACCACAGGCACTCTCTTTCAGGTTATTGGCGCGTCTTAAGTTAATTGCTTCGGGACTCATATCCACTGAAGCTTCGCTCCTGGACGGATCCACGAATACCTTGGCCTCTTTGTTTTTTCTTGCCTCAGGATGAGCTTCCAGATATTCGTCCACCCTGGGATCCTCTATACCTTTATGTAATGGGGGTACGCTCCGCCCCGCTGCTTTCAGCATTCGTATGGGTTCAATCATACCCTTGATGAAGTTGACCTTCCCGTCCTTCATCTCTATCCGCATGATGTACTTGGATTCGTAACACCCATTGTTATTCCCCCAATACACATCACCGCGGTAATAACCGATTGCCCAGAATTGTTCAGGATCAGGAGTGGAATAAAATTCCTCAAGATCGACACTCCATGTCCTGACAGTGCGGTTAAGCCATTCAAAACATCGTTCGGTCTCCCACACGCTGAAATAATTTGGCATCCCCGGAGGGGCTGTGGGGAATTCCATTGTAAAGTTTTCTGTAAAATATGCGGGAAAATATTCGTGCCGCCAGAACGCGTTGGATGCAATCCGCCGGGCAAGCACCATGTTATATGATTTATCGGCCATTTATATTACCTCTTTTTTTATATTGTTGATCGTTACAGTTCAGAGGGTACTATCCCGCGAGGTGTTTTGTGCTGCTTTTGCACAAAATCCCGAGGGTCGCAAGCGCCAAATTGCACGTTCTAAAACGAACTTGTTCGTTTTGCAATTCTGTGTGCATCGCGAAGCGTGTTACAGTTCGCCCTCTGAACTGTAACTGTTGATCTCCTTGCAGCGCCAGCACTGAACAAAGTGGTCCGGTAAAATCTCTTCCAGTATCTGCGGGTTCTGACAGCCATCTGCTGCATAAGGGCATCTGGCTGCGAACCGGCAGCCGGGTTTGGGGTTGATTGCACTTGTAATCTCACCCTTAAGCTGTATGCGCTGCATTGGGTTATGGATGTCGGTGCTGGGAATAGCGGAGAGTAACGCACGCGTATACGGATGCAGGGGGTTATCGAACAACTCATTTGTGGGGGCTTTCTCAACTGCCTGCCCCAGATACATGACGAGAATATCGTCAGCGATATGCCGTACCACAGAAAGGTCATGGGTCACGAACATATATGCCATGCCGATCTCCTCCTGTAAATCCATAAGCAGGTTCAATACCTGAGCCTGAATGGACACATCCAGCGCGGAAACGGGCTCATCACAC
>Ga0153941_1000495_pt1 | contig 17421 bp, 10 predicted proteins | sample TSNJ025MetaG_FD_104733 | JGI IMG/M metagenome (GOLD analysis project Ga0153941, IMG submission 104733) | Attine ant fungus gardens microbial communities from New Jersey, USA - TSNJ025 MetaG | ecosystem: Host-associated > Fungi > Mycelium > Unclassified | place: USA: New Jersey, Brendan T. Byrne...
TCATGAGCCTTTTTATGCGCCCACCGAATATCTGGATCTGTACCGGCATATGCCCATTCCGCCCTGGAAATCCTTTTACCAGGACCCGGATTCGGAACCGGCTCTCTATGAGCTGATCCGCCGCCGGGAGGTGGACTGGGATTTCTTCCAGGAGACGCTCCGGCATTATTACGCCTGCATGACACATATTGACCACCAGCTGGGGCGGCTGTTTGCTTACCTGAAGGAACAGCAGCTATATGAAGATACTGTTATCATCTTCTCTGCCGACCATGGTGACAATCAGGGCAGCCATGGCAAGCTGGAAAACAAATCCTACAGCATGTATGATGAAACAACGAAAATTCCGTTATTCATCAAGCCTGCCGGAAAAGATTATGAGAGTTATACACAAAGCGCTTTTGCCGGCACCTGTGATATCTATGCAACCATACTGGATCAGGCCGGGATTGGACCTTTGGAGGATTACGGTTATGGAGACGGGCGTGTTCTGACTCCTTTTATCCATGACAGGAATTATCCCTGGAACAATGAAATCGTAACAGAAGGAATGGGTGCTTTTGAAATTGTTGCCACACAGAGAATGTATCGTAAGGATAACTATAAATACGTCTTTAATGCCGGTGATAAGGAGCAGCTTTTTGATATGGAGGCAGATCCTGATGAACTTGATAATCTGGCATACCAGCCGGCGTATCAGCAGGTACTCTTACAGATTAAAAATGACTTTGCCGTCTGGATGACAGCAAACGGAGATATTATCCGAAATGCTTATTGTAAAATGAACCGTCTTAAGGAGTATGCAACGTTATAAAGTACCGCGATCCTTTCTGCCCGGATCTAAAAAGGCTGCTGCATTTACTGCAGCAGCCTATAAAATCAATTATCTGTAATCCCCGGCAGCAATTGCGGCCTGTTTTTCATTCAGGATATTCTGGTAACCGGCGGCCAGGAATTCATTACATGCGGCTATATAGGTATCTTCAAATTGATCCTCAGGAGCCATTACACATTTTACATATAATTCTTTCCACTTTTCATTCAGCTCTGATTTATACTCTGCAATGGATGCGATCACAACATTAAACAGTGCATCCGGTCTTCTATACGCTGCATTTGCCATATAATCCTGATACGCATCCTCAATAATATACTCATATCCTGCAGGTGCCCAGTTATTAAGGTTTGCCTGAATATTCAGTTCCTCGGTATCGTATACAGCGCTTTCTGTTACCAGACACCAGTAGTCTTTATTGTTATTGTCGGATAATACAGACACGCCGCTAAAACCGATATTCTTCACTGCCAGCCCGCTGTCGGCCAGTGTATAGTTATCACCTTCCACACCATTCTGCAGGAAGAATAAATTGTCCGCATCACTCATCCAATTCAGGTACATCCAGATAGCAGCTCTTTCTTCATCGGTTGTGGACTGGTTCACTCCCATAATCATACCAAAGGGCCAGTAAGCTCTGTCCTGGGGTTTATTTCCTGCCGGTGTCCTTGCAGCCTGAGGCAGGAAAACCACCTCTGCATTGGGATCATTTATCAGTAAGCTGTCAAATACCGGCGTGTTATTCGCAATATAGAATTTGCAGATTCCGGCTGCTCCTGATATGAAATCCGCCTGCACCGCAGCTTCATCTGTATTCAGATAGAATTCCCTATCAATCAGACCATTGTTATACTGGTAATTCAGATTCTTCAAATACGCATATGTGGGCTCCCAGGTGAAGGCCGCCACCGATAAATCCGAATAGAGTGCATGGTCTTCTTCGCTCATATCAAAGTCTCTGAACGGATAATCATAAATAAACGCATTCTGTTCCAGACCGCCGCCGCCATTACCCAGGCCGGCTTCCTTCCAGGCAGTCAATACTTCATTCAGCTCTTCCAGACAGGTGGGCATCTCCATATTCACCTGATCCAGCCAGTCCTTCCGGATAATATGAACATAATTATATGCTTCCGGTCTGTCTGCAAACGCAAAGTAATGTCCATCTTCCACGACTCCATAAGCACTTATGGTTTCACCCATTTTCTCCCAATAGGCAGGCGCATAGTAGGCAATTTCATCCATATCCAGCTTCTGCATGGCACCTTCTGCATAATAGGACAGCATCTGGGGCATATCATAGTGGAATATGATATCCGGTGCTTTACCGGAAGCCAGCAGCTGCATAAAATCATTTACCTCCGAGCTTCTGGTAATGGCTATGAACTCGACGTTGACATTGTATTTTTCGCCGAATTCTTCCTGTATCCACTGAGTATAATAGTTGTTTGTAACATTCCATCCCTCAAATGCTCTGTCATAAACCGGAATCTGAATGGTTACTCTTTCTGCAAAGCCGTTGGAATAATCCTCATATACCACCGGCGATTCTGCGGTATCTGCACTCCCCTGTGTGCTTTCACTGACGGATATGGCATCTGTTGCATTTGCATCCTGGGATTTGTCTGTACAGCCGCATACCCCAATTGTCATTGCCGCTGCCATAACTAAGGCAGCAATTCTTTTTCGATTACATTTCATAACTTTTTTTCCTCCTTTTCATTTATATGATTACTCCTTAACGGAGCCGACCATCGTGCCCTGAACAAAATATTTCTGAATAAACGGATAGATGCAAAGTATGGGAACGGTTGCAAAAATAATGCAGGCCGCCTTCAGTACTTCCGGATTGGTTAATTGTGCCGAACCTTCCACTGCCGCCTGGAATGACTCTGTTGAAGAGACGACAAGATAATATAATTTAAGCTGCAAAGGCCTTAAGGAAACATTCTGTTTTATGTAAAAGAGCGCATCCTGATATGCATTCCAGCGGCCTACTGCGTAAAACAGCGATAATGTGGCAATAATCGGCTTTGATAACGGAATTACAATTCGCGACAGAATCGTAAATTCACTTGCTCCGTCCAGATGGGCTGATTCAATCAGGCTGTCGGGTATGGAGCTTTGCAGCGAGGTCTTCATAATCATCAGATTATAAGGGCTGAATGCCAGCGGCAGTATCATGACCGCCCAGGTATCAAGCAGACCAAGCGAGTTCATCAGTAGATATTCCGGGATAATCCCGCCGGTAAAATACATGGTAAACATAAAAATCATGGTTAAGGTCTTGCGCCCCTTCAGCGATTTTCTGGACAGGGGATATGCTGCGCATAAGGTAATAAGCATGCCAAGCGCTGTAAATAATATGGTTACCACCACCGATACATAAAACGAAGTGAGAATAGATGAATCTGAAAAAACCTTCTTATATGCCTCTGTAGAAAACCCTTTTGGCAGCAAAAACACTTTATTGGCAATTACATAGGCTTCTTCACTGATTGATTTTGCAAATACATGTATAAAAGGAAACAGACATGACAATGCCACGATGCCTATAAATAAATAGATCAATGTGTCCGCTATGCCGTTTGCCGCACGTGCGGATAATTTTGTTTGGTTACTCATGTTGGTATCACCCCCTATATTAGCCCTTCTTCACCCAGGCGTTTTGCAATCCAGTCAGCCGCCAATACCAGTATCAATGCAATGACTGACTGGAAAAGCCCAATTGCCGTTGATTCGCTGAACTTTCCGCCGGTAATACCCAACTGATAGATCAGAATCGGTATTGTGGTGGTATATTTTGTTGTGGCAACGTTTCTTAATGCAAAAACACTTTCAAAGGAACCTGACATTATTTTACCCAAATTCATGATTAATAAGGTTATCACTGTAGCCTTGATGCCGGGAAGCGTGATGTGCCAGATTTTTCGAAACCGATTGGCCCCGTCAACTGTTGCCGCTTCATATAACTCCGGATTCACACTGGTAATGGCTGCCAGATAGACAATCGTTCCCCACCCCATACTTTGCCAGACAGTGATCAGAACATATGTAATCAGCCATTGGGTATCTTTCTGCAGGAACGGAATCCTGGTGCCCCCTGCATTTTCTATTAAGTTATTGACAATTCCGCTGTTTAGTCCAAAAATCTGATAAGCAATGGCACCGATAATAACAAAGGAAAGGAAATGGGGCAGATACAGCAGTGTTTGTGTCACCTTTTTATAATATTTATTCTTTATTTCATTTAATAAAAGAGCCAGTATAATCGGCATGGGAAAACCCACGATTAAGGTTAAGCTGTTCAGCAATAAGGTGTTTCTCACCGCCAGCGAAAAATCCCGCATGCCGAATACCTTTTTAAATACATCGAAACCAACCCACTGACTGTCCCAAAAGCCTTTCACAATCTTGTAATCCTTAAATGCAATCACAAGACCAAACATGGAACCATACTTGAATAGTAGAGCAAATGCTAATGGTATTAATAGTAAAACATATAATTGCCAATGGCCTTTCAGATAAAACATGATGTTTTTATGCCTGGCATCTTTCATAGATATCCCTCCCGCGTCCGATAAATTTTGTGCAATATTTTCTTGTCTCTGATGTCACTATAATCCACCGTCGGCATTTTGTAAATTATCACATTTGATATTACTTATTGATTTTGATTCTTTCAAAAACCTTGTAAAATCAAGCTTTTTCAAAGAATAATTTTCTAGGCATGACATTATTATCCATTATTTCATTCATAACCATGCATATGAAATAAATTGTCAGTATCAGAAACGATAAATGAAATCAGAAATAGTTATAAACAATTTGATGTTTTGGCTTAATATTCAGTCAAATTGCATAGTTGTGTTATGGGTATTAAAAAAACTCCTATGAATTATTTCATAAGAGTTTTTACTTTCCTATACTAATCCTTTGTGTTCATGGCTGCGGGTTTGTAATTCCTTGGCGGAACACCTTCAAATTTGTTAAAAAAGCGATACAGGCTTTGGATATTGTGGTATCCCACCGCTGCCGATATTTCCGCGATGGAAAGGGATTCATTTTCCAGCAATGCTTTTGCTTTCTCAATTCTGACCAGATTCAGGTTATCTATAATACTCTTGCCCGTTTTTTCCTTAACAATCTTCCGGGCATAGGAATAGCTGATTCCTATTTCTTTCGCCAGATTTTCAAAATCGATATCATTTTTATAATTCTTCCTGATATAGCGAAGAATGGTTTTTACATGATCCTGCTGTTCGTCCACTGCTCCGTTTTGATATGCAATGATTTTTGCATACACCATTGCCAGAAAATTCTCTATTTCATCTATTGTTTCTATTTCAGCCAGGCTTGCATATAAATTACTTTGACTGCCCCCCAGTATTTCTGCAATATTATACTCAGACAGGGTTATGTAGATCAGTATTGCGCCAATCAGCTGATTAAATACAAGCATAACATTATCCACCGGGATATAGTCCTGGCTTTTCATATGGGTAACCAGGTTACCTAATTCCAGCTTTACCTTATCCGTGTCACCTATTTCCAGATTATTCATAATCCGTTTTTCATAAGGATAACCTTCAAAAATGAGTTGATTTTTCGGCCTTTGATAAAAGAATACCTGATTTCTTCCGTTAATAATCCTTTGCTTCAATGCTTCACAGGCTTCATCCATACAGATTTTCACACCCTCAAAATATCTGTGCACCTGACTCACTCCCACAGAAAGGCTTTCCTTTGTGATCTTATAGTAGTTATTCTGCATCAGCTGCATACATGATTTTACCAATTCCTTAACCTGATCGCTGTCATAGTCCTTAATATTCAGCAATAAGGCGATAGAGGACATATTATACCTGACGCTGTCCATGGAATAGTTTGCCGGGACTGCATTTTTCAGCTGCTCATATATGATCTCCCGGTGGTGTTTCCGTTCTTCATGGGTGGTGTTATTCTGATAACGGACAAAATCATCCATGGATATCATACATACCATAAAATGATTATGGGGAAAAAAGGATACTAAAATATCCCGCTCCTTCTCTTTCAGACTCTCCCCATGGAACAGATTATTAATCGCATTGCGCCTGACAGAAACCTCACTCTCTGACAGACTTTCTTTGAGACTTAAGTTTTTCTTCCTGATTTCGCTGAATGCACCGGATAAATACACGATCTCATTTTTAGTCCTGCTCCTGTCATTCGACCCGGCATCAAGATTCCTTATTTCATCTCTTAACTTGCGGATGGGCCGGTATATTCCAAAAGAAAACAAGACCGCACAAAATGCACCAACCAGTATAATCAGCAATGTCATTCCCAAACCCGCCCTGATGATTTGATCGGACCGGTAATAGATCTGATCCAGGGAATAAACATTTACATAGAGCCAGTCATAGAGTGCCGATTTTTCATAGGTATATAAAAGGTCATTATCACTGGTAACACCATACCCATTCTTCTTTTTGGAATGTAAAATCGTCTCCACATATTCGATTGCGCCTATATTTTCATAGAGCATATGGGGATCAGAATGCGCGATAACATCCCCCTGCCCGTTGAGCAGAAACCCTTCCACGTTGGATTCTCCCGGTCCGGAACAGATCAGACTGCTGAGCTCCTTTTCGTACACATTGATTACTATGGTGACCTTTGCCGATGTGTATAAACTGCTGGAGCGATAGACATAAGAAACGATATTGGTATCTTCCCGGCTCATATTATCCGCCGGGATAATACGGGGATACCAGATCCCTTCGGTTCCCCGGATCTTAAGTATTGCGTCTTTCATCCATTCCAGGCTCTCATAATGCTCCAGCCTTACAAATCCGGCATCTGTTGATATTACATAGTCCGCATCGTCCATATAGTAAAAAATGGAGTGTACCAGCTGATTTCTGTCCGCCAGGCCGCTTAAGCTGCTATTCATCCTCAGGGCAGCGCTCACATAATTATAATCTGAATTCAGTACTTCATAGGACAATATGCCGTTTAATTCATAGTATCTTTTCGCCAGTATCAGATCCAGCGCATTATATATGATATTCGTCAGTATCTCATCACCCAGCTCTTTATTGGCCCGGATTTTATTTAGTGCGGACTCTGCTATCATATCTTCCGTTACTTTCCTGAGTTTAACGCTGTTGGCATAAATGACGGAAATCGCCGGCACCGCCGATATGACAAACATGATCAGAACCAATTGCATAAAAAATGATATTTTCTTCACAACAGCTCCCCCCTTGCATGTGAGTAAATCTAATATCATCATAAGAAATATGATTATATTCGTTAATGTATGTATTTACCTGTGATAACAGCTATAGCAAGCAGCCTTATTCATCAAGGCGGTAGTTATCACTGTTCTTATAGTTTTTAGGTGATACCCCCACAACCTTTTTAAAGACGCGGGAAAAGTAGTACTGGTCCTTATAACCCAGCCGCTGGGCCACTTCGTATATGTAAGAATCTGTCATGCGCAGTAATTTGCATGCTTCCTTCATCTTAAGATGAACATAAAAGTCCATGGGCGCATATTGTGTATGCTTTTGAAAAATAGCATTTAAATATCCCTTTGACAGTTCAAATTCCTTAATGATCTGCTCTAATGTGAGATTTTCCTCCATGTGTCTGTACATATATTTTATAACATTCGTGACGTGCTTATTCTGGCCCGTTGTCATATACCGCTTCTCCCGCTGATAGGTTTCGGCCAGTATCAGGGCCAATACCTGAGAGATATAAATGAAGTTACCCAGAATATAGTTACCTTCCAGAACCCGGAACAGCAGGTCAAACAGCGACAGCATACGGATTGTGGCGTTTTCCGTGATAAACTGTACAATGCGGCATTCATCCAGCGGATAATATTTCGTGTCCTCCCCTTTGAAGTGAACCCACAGGATACTCCAGGGATTTTCTTCACAGGCATAGTAGCAATGGGACTGGTTAGCGGGAATGCAGAAAGCTTCATTTTCCTTTAAGGTATATGCCTTTCCCTGTACTATGATCGTACCACTCCCTTCCGTACAGTAAATAAGGATATATTCTTCAATGCCTTCTTTTCTCTCCCTGTAATGCTTCGTTGCACAAGGAAAAAATCCCACATCCGTCAGAAACAGCCGCCTTACCAGAGGATGCTCCACATAGTCGGAAAAGGTCTCAGTGGGGAGGACAATCATCCTCTCACCTTTAAATCCATCCATTTTCTTATCTTTATTCATTTCCATGTAAAAATTTTATCATATTAGCTGAATATTATCCATCATTTATTTTTTTGATCCATTTTCATCTGCCTTTTTATCCGTTATGATTTAGTTATATCGCACTTAAAATATTTTAAATCAGCTGTCAGCATAAAAGGAGAATCGTATTATGTCAAAAGCAAGTACTGTAAAAATCTGGGAGGAAGCCTGTGTTATTCCCACTTATAAGGTTTATCCGCCGGAAAAGAGTCCTTTATTTATTGAAAAAAGAGCCTATCAGGGCAGTACAGGAAAGGTATATCCCCTTCCTGTAACAGAAAAAATCTCCGATCATAAGGAGGATGTATCCTATCAGGCTGTATTTCTGGAAAATGAGTTTCTTAAAGTAATGATTCTGCCGGAATTGGGCGGCCGTATCCAGCGGGCTCTTGATAAAACCAATGGATATGATTTCGTCTATTATAATCATGTGATCAAGCCGGCCCTGGTGGGTCTGACCGGTCCCTGGATCTCCGGCGGCATTGAATTTAACTGGCCCCAGCATCATCGCCCCACCACCTATTCGCCGGTAGACTATTCCTGTACCCACAATCCGGATGGTTCCTGTACGGTCTATGTGGGGGAAACGGATCGGATGTACGGCACCAAGGGTATGGCGGCAATCACGCTTTATCCGGGAAAATCCTATATTGAAATCAAGGGACAGCTTTATAACCCCACAGATCTGCCCCAGACATTTTTATGGTGGGCTAATCCGGCCGTACCGGTTAATGATGATACCTATTCGGTCTTTCCGCCTGATGTTAATGCAGTTATGGATCATGGAAAACGCGCCGTCTCCACCTTCCCCATTGCAACCGGGGAGTACTATAAGTATGATTATTCCGCCGGTGTTGACATCTCCCGTTATAAGAACGTACAGGTTCCCACTTCCTATATGGCGGCGCACTCTGACTATGATTTTATCGGAAATTACGACGAAGGGTTAGAGGCCGGTCTGCTTCATGTTGCCGACCACCATATCTCCCCCGGCAAAAAGCAATGGACCTGGGGCAACGGCGACTTTGGCCGCACCTGGGACCGAAATCTGACGGATGAGGACGGTCCGTATATTGAGCTGATGACTGGTGTATTCGCTGATAACCAGCCGGATTTCACCTGGCTGAAGCCTCATGAGGAAAAGACCTTTGTCCAGTATTTTATGCCTTATAAAGGCGTCGGCAGAGTGGGCAACGCAACAAAGGACGGAGCGGTCAGCCTGGAAGAAGGCGGCAGCGGACAGGCGATTCTGAAGGTATACACCACCGGCGCTTATGAAAATGTACATATCAGTGTCACGGCAGGCAGCAGCGTCCTTTATGAAACCAATGCAAACCTGACGCCGGAAAGCCATTTTGAAACCTGTTTTCCTGTAACTGCTGCCCTTGACACCTGTAAGGCGGAGGTATCCTGGGGCGATCGGGTACTGGTGCGTTATTCTGTCTACAAGGAGAAGCTGAATCCGATACCGGAACCTGCTGAGGCCATGAAGGACCCTAAGGATATGAAATCCACGGAGGAATTATATCTTGCTGCCGTGCATTTGGAGCAATACCGCCATGCAACCTATGAGCCGGCTGATTATTATCTGGAAGGACTGCGCCGGGATGATTCCGATATCCGTCTGAACAACGGTTACGGATTGCTGCTCTATCGGAGAGGCTGTATCAAAGAAAGTATTCCCTATTTTAAAGCAGCCGTCAGCAAACAGACCTGGAAAAATCCAAACCCTTATTCCGGTGAATGCTATTTTAATCTGGGACTGGCTTTGGAAGCGGACGGACAGACAAAGGAAGCTTATGATGCCTTCTATAAATCCACCTGGAGCGCGGAAACACAGAGCACCGGATTCTATTGGCTGGCTCTCCTTGCTTCCGGAAAAGGGGATTACGGGGAAGCGCTGGGCTTTGCCGAAAAGTCTTTGATCCGCAACTGGCATAATATGAAGGCAAGAACCTTAAAAGCCGCATTGCTGCGAAAATCAGGGCCAGATGCCGCTGCCATGCTGGTGGAAAGCCTTCGTATTGATCCTCTCTCTATGGGCGTTTTCTTTGAAAAAGCAATCAGGGAAAATGACCTTGCCGGATGGAAACAGAAAATGCGGAGCGATGCACACAATTACCTGGAGCTTTCCCTGGATTATCTGAAGGCCGGCTTCTATGAGGATGCCATAACTATCTTACATTCCTGCGAGACAGCACATCCTCTTTGCCGGTACTACGCAGGTTATGCGCACCAGTCAGCAGGCCATCCGGCTGAAGCCAAAAAACAGTATGAGGCTGCTGAAGCTTTACCGCCGGATTATTGTTTTCCAAACCGGATCGAAGAAATCCGTATTTTAGAGGATGCCATTAAGACACTGGATGCAGCACCCATGGCTCACTACTATCTGGGCAACCTGCTGTATGATAAAAAGCAGTATCAGAAAGCCGCCGAACACTGGGAGATCAGCGCTGTGCAGAAAGCCGGCTTCGCCATGGTCCACCGGAACCTTTCGATCTACCTGTTTAACAAAGAAAAGGATACGGAAAAAGCCTTTGCTGCTATTTCAAAAGCCTGTGCTCTTGATCCGGATTATCCCCGCTGCCTTCTGGAATATGACCAATTGGCTGCAAAGATCAATATGGGAATTGACGAACGTCTCGCTCTTATGGAATCCCGTATACAGACGGTTCAGGCCCGTGATGATCTGTATCTTCGGTATATCACGCTCTTGAACTGCACCGGGCGATATGAAGAAGCCCTATCGGCACTGAAGAACCACTCCTTCCATCCCTGGGAGGGCGGAGAAGGAAGGTGCAGTGCCCAGTACCGGTATGCTTTGATTCAATCCGCAGGCCTGCGGCTCAATGAGCAAAAACCGGAGGAAGCCCTACCCCTTTTAACAGCCTCCTTAAATTATCCCGATAACCTGGGTGAAGGAAAGCTGCCCAACGTGCCTGACCATGAAGCCTGGTACTATATGGGCAAGGCATATCAGGCTATGGGCAATCTCCAGAAAGCAAAGGAATGCTTTACGCTGGCCGCCTCGGGATCACAGGAACCCAGCAGTGTTCTCTATTATAACGATCAGCCCTCTGACTTTATTTACTATCAGGGTCTGGCTTTCCAACAGCTGGGCAATGAAAACGCCGCCAGAAAGTCCTTCCATCAGCTGATCATTTATGGGGAAAAGCATTTATTTGACAAGGTTTCCTATGATTTCTTTGCCGTGTCCCTGCCGGAGATCGAGATCTATCAGGATGACATACAGCTGCGCAATACCCAGTATTGTAATTATCTGCGGGCTTTGGGTTATAGGGGAATCGGAAAAACGCAAAAAGCTGCTGCGCTCTTTGCCGATATTCTGGCGAAACAGCCGGATTATCAGGGGGCGATTGTTCCCTGTAAGGAATTGGTCTAAAATTATAAAGGAGCATCCCCCGGATGCTCCTTATTTTTTAGAAAATATTATTTCTTCTTTTTTTCTCTTGTCCCTCTTCCATATACCAGATACAGGACAATGCTGCTTATTGCCATGAGCAGGACGGAATACACCAGATTCAGTGCAATTGCATCCACATCCTGATTATTAACCACATTATTCCTGATAATGACGCCCAGCGGCGGATACAAGGGATGATACACAAATACCGACATATCATAATCCGATAATTTGCCGTTAAAATTCAGGGCAAATACAGCAAGGATTACCGGCATAATACACGGCAGTATGACTCTGAACAGTGTATACAGACCCGAAGCGCCCAGATTCCTGGCCGCATCCTCCAGATTATTGTCAAAAGAAGAGAATGCTGATTTTATCATACGCAGTGTGTAGGGAATCAAAACAACCATATACGCTGCCAGCATAATCACCATTGTGCCCAGCAGGGGCATATTAAACATAATCAATCTGGGAAGATCATAGGTCATAACCAATCCAAGAGCGAACATGACCGGCGGGATAAACCATGGAATATGCAGTGCATACTCCAGCGCTGTTGTTCCTTTATTCTTATATTTCAGCATCAGCCGGACACAGATCAGGACAAATACAATGACCAAAAATGACGCCAAACCTGCATATATGATACTTGTCATAAATGGCTTATAAGCTGCTATATCGGTTACAATCCTTTTATAATTATCCAGTGTCAGATGGCTGAAGGAAAATGTTGTGTTGGTAATACAGTAGGTATCTGTAAAGGAGAACAGCACAACCGACAATAAGGGAAGCAGGTAGATCACAACAAGTGCATATGCCAATATATGAACGATAATATTTACAATGGGATTGAGAATTTTCTGCTTCTGGATTTTCGTCTTTACTTTAGAGACAGACATATAATTTCCTTTTCTCTCAATTCTGGTGGTGATATACAACAGAATAATTTCTGCGGCACCCAGTATAAGAGAAAGAACTGCTGCAATATCCCGGGAATCTGTCCTCCCCGAAAAAGTCAGGATCATCGGACCAATCGTCTGGAAATCCGTTCCCCCTACCATAAGCGGAGCCGACATGGCCATTAACCCCATTTGAAAAAGCATAATCGTACAAGTTAATAAAACAGGCATCAAGGTGGGCAAGACCACTCTTCGCAGGATATAGAACTGGCCCGCTCCCATATTCTTTGCCGCTTCAATTGTCTGGTAATCCACATTTAACAGTGCGTTTTTAAGAAAGATCAAATGATTAGTGGTACAGGCAAAAGTCATAACGAAGACTACCGCAATATAACCCGAGAACCAGTAAGGATCAAGTCCCGGAAATATCTGAACCAATGTATTGGTGAGAAATCCATTGGAACCATAACCGAACAGATAGCCGTTAGCCAGCACAACGCCGCCGAATACCATGGGAATCTTATAGACAATGCTTAAAAACCTGGAACCTTTCAATTCAAAATATTCTGTCACCAGGACCACGAATATCCCAAGGATGTTAGCCGTCACGGTCAGGGTAGCCGCCAATACAAAACTGTTCTTCAGGCTCTTTACCGCTCTTGGAGAATTGAAAATCTTCGATACTGCCCGAATGGAAAACTTCCCCTCTGTGAAAAAGGTTCGATAAATAATGTTTATATTCGGATAAATCAAAAAAGCGGTTATAAACCAGATCAGGAATATTGATACAAGAAACAGATATACGTTTTTCTTACTGAATTTGAATTTTCCCATTATCCTAAACGCCCCCTTCTGTTAATCAGTACTGCATAATATAACGAGGATTCATATATACCTTCGCTTTATCCCCGATGTTCAGCCCTGGCAAACCGTTTTCCTTCACAAAACTCTTTATAGTGGAATCCAAAATTTTGTAAGTATACATAATGTGCGTTCCATAGAATTCACGATTGATTACCTCTGCTTCCAGTTCTGTCATGCCTTCCATCACTCTTGTGATCTCTACCTTTTCCGTCCTGATATAACTGTTGGCATCTTCACGTAGTATATTTTCGCCGTGCACTTTATTCACATGCTTTATAACTTCTGTTCCAAGCCTGGATACTTCTCCGATAAAATTGCAGACATATTCTGTCTTTGCTTCATTATAAAGTTCATTCGGCGTTCCTACCTGCTCGATTTTGCCGTTATTGAATACGGCAATCCGATCTGATAAGGTAAGGGCTTCATCCTGATCATGTGTCACATATACAGAAGTAATATGAAAGTTCTGCTGAATTCGCTTAAGCTCTATCCGCAGCTGTTTTCTAAGCTTGGCATCCAGGTTAGACAACGGTTCGTCCAACAGCAGAATATAAGGGTTATTAACAAGTGCTCTGGCGATTGCAACTCTTTGCTGCTGCCCGCCGGACAACTGGGAGACATTTTTCCTGATCTGTTCCCGGCTTAGTTCTACCATATCGGCAACATTTTTAACGGATTTATCAATCTCATCCTTTTTTAATTTCCTGACTTTAAGTCCAAATGCAATATTCTCATATACGCTCATCGTTGGAAATAAAGCGTAATTCTGAAAAATTACACCGATACCTCTCTTTTCTACCGGAACATCCATGATTTCTTTTCCATCCACATATATTTTCCCCTTTGATGGAGTCAGAAATCCGGCCAGGGCCCTTAGGGTTGTAGTTTTCCCACAACCCGAGGCGCCCAGCAATGTAAAAAATTCGCCTTTCTTAATATGCAGATTCAGATTATCCACTACAATTGTTTCACCATATTTTACCTGGATATCTTCGAATTTAATCATACACGGCACTCCTTCTTATACATCAGGGTATAAGTTCCAATTCTATCTTCTCAAGCCAACGGTCCAGATTCTGGGCCACAAAATCATAGTCAATCTCCTGTACCGTTACGGAATCAACAATCGCTCTTACTTCAGCATCTACATTTTCACGAGCCTGTGCAATCGTAGGTACGCTTTTTGAAACCTTTGACATTACCTCAGCGCTTCCATAATAATCCAGGAATTCTTTTGCCAGGTCTGTGTTTTTAGAACCATTTACAATACCAACCATCTCAACCGCAAACGGTACGCCGATTTCAGGAATTGCCCATTTTACATCAGCATCATAATCCGCATTTGCTTTTACAACACCGCCGCTGTATGTCTGTCCCATAAGGATCTGGCCCTTTGTTAATAATGCAAAAAAGTCATCTCCCTCTTGTTTGATATAAGCATTCTTGTAATAATCTGCGATAGCCTGCCAGCCTTCATCCGAAATCCCGTATTCGCCCTGATCATCCCTGTATCTGGAAAGAATCCCTGATAAGACTAATTGTGTCGTACCGCCTGATGTTCTCGGATCCACAAAATACTTACCCTTAAATGCATCTTTGGTCCATAGCTGCGTCCAGTCTGTGGGAATTTCGCTTCCTATATATTCCTCCATATACGCCAACAGGATGGCGGACATGCCAACGCCGTAGTAATAACCTTCCGGATCTTTTAAGCCTTTTTCAACCTGATCAGCCCAGGCCGGCTCAAACTGCTGTAAAAGATCCTGTGCTTTTAATCTTGCAAATCCAATATGGTTAATACCATATACCACATCTGCAATGGGACTGTTCTTTTCTGCGATCAGCCGGTCTATAACCTCGCCGCCGCCGGCTAACATAACCACATTTACATCAATGCCAATTTCTTTACCAATCGCAACCATGGCATCTGCTCCTGTTTGATCTGTATTGGAGTAGATAATCAGCTGTCCTTTGGATGCAACATCTGAACTTTCGGAGGATGTTGTGTCAGCTGTACTTTCCGTCTGCTGCTCTGATTTATTATCCGTACTTTCATTCTCATTTTTTGCGCAAGCCATTGTCATGGTTCCTATTAATGTTACTGCAAGTAATATACTTAGTAGTTTCTTTTTCATAATAACTCCTATCTGTGTGCTCTGCACACATACAAATCAGGATGTTGAAAAGGCATCTTCATCGTCTTTTCAACTTAATTCCTCTCCTTCATTTTATGAATGGTATTGTGTTCTCTCCTGCATGTTACTTATTCTCATAATAAATTTGTCTGCCCTGATGCAGCTGCGGATAATTATATGCACGTGTATACTTGACCTCTCCGTCGAATTCCAATACAAATACAGTGATTCCCAGCTGCTTCTCCATTGGATGCTCCGGCAGATTCTGTAATATTATGCATCTGTTATCCTGGACAAAATCAATCTCCCGGGATGTGGATAATTCCCTTACGCTCTTTAACCTGGACATAAAGCCGCCAAGACGCAGTCTGCCGTTTTCAGGCCATATCCAGTTCCATATATAAACGTAATTGCCATATTCTGTTGCACTGCACAGACCATTTGTACGATACACCTTAGTCGGAATCTTCTTGCCATAGACCGCCTCACTATTAGCCTTCAACCATGCCCCTGCCTGCTTCAGTGTCTGTATCGTTTCATCTGATACCGAACCGTCTGCCCCTGGTCCAATATTCAAGAGCAGATTCCCTCCGTCGGCAGTCGCTTTACACAGCATTCGAATGATCTGATGGGCATTGTAACTATATGGAGCGCTAAGGTCAGAATTAATACAACCCCAGCTTATCCCGTTAAATGTCATACATGCTTCCCATTCCTTTTGCCCTGCTGCTATTTTCTCTTCCGGGGTGCTGAAATCTTCTTCCAATAATGAACGGTCATTTATAATGATATCCGGCTGCAGTGACCTTACCATCTGATTCATGCCAAGACTGTCCCACCCCTCATGAGATACCATCGGCCGCGGAATATCGTACCAGAGTATATCAATTTTACCATATCTGGTCATAAGTTCATGCAGCATATCCTTTAAATATCTGGTAAATCTTTGATTCGCTTCCCTGTCATAGGCTGCCTGATAACTATCCGGATGTACCCAATCCATCAGGGAAAAGTAGAAACCAATTCTCATATCTTCCTTTCTGCATGCTTCTACAAAAAGTTTGATAATGTCACATTCTGGTCCCATGACTGACGCATTATAGAGATTGACATCAGAATCCCATAAGCTAAAGCCTTCATGATGGCGTGTAGTCAGCACAATATACTTCATCCCTGCTTCTTTTGCTAATTTCACCCACTTCCCCGGTGCTGATACATCGAACTTAATGCCTTCAGCATTTTTAACATATTCATCAAAAGTATAATTACCATAAGCCATGGACCATTCATGCGTCATAAGACTTGAATAGATTCCATAATGAATGAACATGCCAAATCTTGCTTCTTTCCACCATTGCATTCTCTGTTCTCTTGTTCTTAGCAATTCCTCTTCATAATCTGCTTTACATACTAACTTTCTTTCCATCACACTTTCCCTTCATTCTTAAATTACTTCAGGCAAATATGCCTAATATACCACCCTCTTTTTTGTTTTTAATATCCTTTCCAGTTGCTTTTTCCATTAAAATTATATCATAAAAAAAATAGCCTCCAAATTATTTCGATTTTTGGAAACTATTTTATGCGTTTTTTATAAGCATCTGCAATCACATCTGTTATAACCTGAAAAATCATATGCTTGTATCATAATAGGAATACTGCAACCGGCCCGGTATAAGGGCAAAAAATAAAATAATGAAAGCTATCACATTACACAGAATACCGCCCATGAGGACAAAGGGGCGGTATTTCTGTTTACGATAGCTTTACTTCGGGCCAAGTTGGCCCGAAGTGGAAAGGAGGGATACACAATCCCCGCCGGGCCTGACTGAAAAGTGAGGCCCTTTTTTCATGCTCAAAAACACAAGGAGGTAAAAACCGCATGGCGAAAAATGAGCCAAACAAGCCGGAAGATGGGAAAACCATGCCGGCAAATGAAACGCCAAAGGAGCAGACCGCGCCTGTTAGTGAGCCTTTAGCGGCTGACAAACAAGCCGAAGCCCCGCAA
>Ga0153941_1000499_pt1 | contig 17259 bp, 18 predicted proteins | sample TSNJ025MetaG_FD_104733 | JGI IMG/M metagenome (GOLD analysis project Ga0153941, IMG submission 104733) | Attine ant fungus gardens microbial communities from New Jersey, USA - TSNJ025 MetaG | ecosystem: Host-associated > Fungi > Mycelium > Unclassified | place: USA: New Jersey, Brendan T. Byrne...
AAGGCCGAAGAATCCTCATAATTCCGGTTCAGGAGCCGGGCCAGTCCGGCACCAACCGAACCGTTCAGATACATGATACTGATACCGGCAACGACCATGGTCAGAAAAATAATGTGGAGAAAAACGGCAATATTTTTCTTGATCTGCAGGGAATAAGTTTTTAGCTTCATAAGTAACTCCTATTGTTTTTCAATCTTGTATCCGACACCCCAGACGACCTTTAGGTAACGCGGCTCACGGGGATTGATCTCAATCTTTTCACGGATATGGCGGATATGTACCGCTACCGTGTTGTCAGCACCGATGGCTTCTTCATTCCAGATCTGCTCGTAGATTTCATCGATGGAAAAGACTTTTCCGGCATTTTTTACTAAGAGCAGCAGGATGTTATATTCGATCGGGGTCAGGCGGATCGGTTCATCATCCACCCAGACTTCCTTGGTATCATCGTTGATGGTCAGACCGCCGCATTTATAAATCTGCTCATCGGCTGCCTGGTTTAAATTTCCCAGCTGGATATAGCGGCGCAGTTGGGATTTGACCCTGGCGACCAGCTCCAACGGATTGAAGGGCTTGGAAAGGTAGTCGTCGGCGCCGATATTCAAGCCCAGAATCTTATCGGTATCTTCGGATTTAGCCGACAGAATAATAATCGGAATACTGCTGTTTTCGCGCACCTTTAAGGTGGTCCGAATCCCATCCAGGCCCGGCATCATCACGTCGATGATCATCAGGTCGACTTCACGCCGTTCAAGCAGCTCCAGTGCCTCATAGCCATCATAAGCTTTCACAATCTGAAAGCCCTCGCCGGACAGATAAATTTCAATTGCTTCAACGATTTGTTTATCATCATCACATACCAGAATTGTTTGCATGGAAACCTCCTTCTTGTCAGACACTTGATACTGTCTTTAGTAAGTATACAACAAAAGAGGGCTTACCGCAATTGATAAGACCTCAAGTTGTTATGGAACTATTCAAAATTACTCGTAATCGAAGACATTCAGCCATTTATGGAGCAGATCTGCTTCTTCCGGCCGCTTCTTGGTCAGCTGGGCGGCGGCAACAAGCGGCAGCCACTGCTGAACGTAGCGTTTGTCGGTTTTGGTTTTCTGACAAAATAAATTCATGTATTTATCTGCTTTTCCCTGATCTTCCAGACAGAACAGCAGGTAGGTTCTGGCCACATCGGCACTGGCATTACCCTGGGTTGCATGAACCCAGTCCAATACATACATGCTGCCGTCGTCGGCAACGATGATGTTGCTTGGCTGATAGTCGCCATGGCACAGTTTGGTATGTTTCGGCATGCCGTCTAAACGGGTCAGCAGATCATAACGGTTGCCGGCGTTTAACTCTTCGATTTCAGAAATCTGCCGGATCATCTTATCCTTCAGCTTATTAAGCAACGGGCAATTCTTGGAGTGAATCAATAGCTGCAGATCCACAAACTGCTCCATATACTCATCCAGCTTCTCCGGATTTTCATCCATCAGCTGCTGCATGGTCTTTCCGCTGATGAAATCCTTGGTAATAGCCCAACGGCCATCTTCCTCAACCGCTACCTCCGTGACAGCGGGGATAAGGATGTCGCCAAGTTCTTCCACTCTGGCATTGATGATTGCTTCGTTTAATACCTCTGCCTTGGGAAAGCCTTTGTCAAAAACCTTAATCGCTTTGCTGCCATCGCGGTAAACACTTTTTGGGCCGTTCTGGGAAATCAGTTCTCTTGCCATAAACATTACTCCTTCCATTTTATTGATTCTTATTCTACTACAAAAGAATGAAATTGTACATAAGTTTTTGATAAAAATTTAACACACTTTTAAGAATATCGTAAAATAGCGGTTCCGTAAGGACCTAAGGGAAGGGAAAGCGAGTAAGGCTGGCCGTCACATTCGTTCTTTACCGAGCGAAATACGGTGGCATCGCCGACAGTCTGGCCGACGCTGTGCTGATTATCCAGCAACAGGGTATAGCTGCCTTTTTTCGGAACGCCAACCCGGTAATCCGGCCGGTCCACCGGGGTAAAGTTGCAGATAAATAAAAGATTCTGCTTTTGGTTTTTGCCGTGGCGGATGAAGCTGAAGATGCTGCGGTCCCCGTCATTGGCATTGATCCATTCAAAACCGTCCCAATCATTGTCAGATTCGTAAAGTGCCGGGTATTTACGGTAAATATGCAGTAAACTCCGGACGTAGTTCTGCAGATCCTGGTGCAGGTCTTCATTGGTCAGATGCCAGTCGAGGGCTGCTCCTTCATTCCACTCGTGGAGCTGGCCGAAATCCTGGCCCATGAACAGCAATTTCTTGCCCGGATGTCCCATCATAAAGGTATAGCCGACTTTCAGGTTGGCAAATTTATCTTCGTAAAGGCCGGGCATTTTGTTGATCAGGGAGCATTTTAAATGAACGACCTCGTCATGGGAAAGGACCAGGATAAAGTTTTCGCTGGTAAAGTAGGTCAGGCCGAAGGTCATCTTATTATGGTTGAACTTACGGAAGTAAGGATCCAGCCTCATGTACTCCAGGAAATCATGCATCCAGCCCATATTCCACTTGAAAGTAAAGCCAAGCCCGTTGTCGCCCGGCCGCCGTGTCACCAGCGGCCAGGACGTGGACTCTTCGGCAATCATAATCGCACCGTCGCCTCGGTCGGCTACTTCGCTGTTCAGATGCCGGAAGAATTCGATGGCCTCCAGATTCTGGTTGCCGCCGTATTGGTTCGGGATCCACTGGCCGTTTTCCCGGCCGTAATCCAGATAGAGCATGGAAGCCACCGCATCGACCCGAAGGCCGTCCACATGGTAGCGTTTGATCCAATACAGGGCGTTGGCAATCAGGAAGTTGGAGACTTCATTTTTGCTGTAATCAAATACTTTAGTGCCCCAGTCCGGGTGCTCGCCTTTACGGGGATCGGCATATTCGTAAAGAGCCTGGCCGTCAAAATCAGCGAGTCCGTGGGCATCTCTGGGGAAATGAGCCGGAACCCAGTCCAGGATGACGCCAATGCCTTTTTTATGCAGATAATTAACAAAGTACATAAATTCATCGGGAGTGCCATAACGGGCGGTGGGCGCAAAATAACCGGTCACCTGATAGCCCCAGGAACCGTCAAAGGGATACTCGGCAATGCCCATCAGCTCGACATGGGTATATCCCATGGACTTTACATAGTCGGCCAGCTCATGAGCTGCTTCCTTGTATGTATAGAAATTGTCCCGTTCCGGCCGCTTGGCTTTTTTCCAGGAACCAAGATGAACCTCATAGATACTCATGGCCATTTCATGTGGATCTTGTTCCTGGCGCTTTTTCATCCAGGTCCCGTCGCTCCAGTGAAAACCGTCGGTCTCCCAGGTGATGGAAGCAGTACCGGGGCGGTATTCGGCATAGGTGGCATAAGGATCAGCCTTAAACAGCATCTTGCCGGTGTTGGTGATGATGACAAATTTGTACAGTTCACCGGTGCCCAGACCGGGAATAAAGGTCTCGTAGATGCCGGAGGTCTCCAGCGGCATCATCGAATGGGCTTCCGGGTCCCAGTTGTTAAAATTGCCGACGACACTGACGGAGGCGGCATGCGGTGCCCAGACGGCGAAATACATGCCCGTCTGCCCCTGATAAGTTTTAAGGTGTGCCCCCAGCTTATTGTAAATCTCATAATGTGTGCCCTGACCAAATAAGTATCGGTCTACTGCGGTGATAAATCCGGTGCCGGCGGGCTGTGTTTTTGCATTCTCCCCCATAAATCAATCCTCCATCATTCTCAGGACGGTGCCTGTATTGCCTTGCAAAATCATATTCACTCTGCCGTTTTCTACGGTTACGACAGTACCATCCATCAGATTTTTCGCATGGGCGGCAGCAAATGGTGCCGGAATGCTGACGGCGGCCGGCTGGTCGTCGCTGTTTAAAACAGTTATTGCGGCCGAACCCCGGGCATGACGGGCAAAGGCATACTGCCGGTTGTTCAGCAATAGCTCCTGATAGCGTCCGCCGTAAAATTCCGGGTTTTTGGCGTGGATGTGGATAAGGCTGGTGATGACATCGGTAAGCGGACGATGGAGTTTTTTGCCCTCCTCAATCGTGATACAGGGACGTAAATCCACATCACAGTGCGGGGTCCGCATACCTTCCATGCCCCATTCGCCGCCATAATAGATGGAGGGAATGCCGGGCAGAGTCAAAAGCAGCAGGTGTGCCAGCGGCAGGTGTTCTTTTTTATTCAGCTTGCTGGCAATGCGGTTCTCGTCATGGTTATCCAAAAACGTGTAGAGTTTGGAGCCAATGGCTTCCAGACGCCTGACATTGTGGGCAATTTCAAAAAAATTGTGGTCGTTCAGGCTGGAGTAAAGGCTCTTATGTAACTCATAGTTGGTTACGGAATGAAGCATCTCGCTATTCACCCAACGGCCATAATCCCCATGAATCACTTCGCCCATCAGCCAGAAATCGGCTTTCATCTGATCGGTGGCGGCCCGCATCTCCTTCATAAACTGAAAATCCAGGACATTGGCACAATCCAGCCGGATGCCGTCGATGTCAAAGGTATCGATCCAGAAGCGGATCACATCAAACAGGTACTGCTTTACGGCCGGACTGTGCAGATTCAGACAAGGCAGTTCAAAATGTCCCTGCCAGGCTTCATACGAAAAAGAATCGCCGAGCGGGCTGCCGGCACCAAAGTTCACCCCGCGGTACCAGTCGCAGTAAGGGGAAGCTTCCCGATTCTGCTGAATATCCTGAAACGCAAAAAATTCTCTCCCAGTGTGGTTGAAGACGCCGTCAACCACCACCCGGATCCCGGACTGGTGGCAGGTTTTTACGAAGCGTTTAAAACAATCGTTATCACCCAGACGGCGGTCTGTCAACTTATAATCTCTGGTATCGTAACCGTGGGAGGAGGACTCAAAGAGTGGTCCGATATAAATCGCATTACAGCCAAGCTGCTGAATATGAGGGATCCATTGATCCAGCCCGGCAAAACGGTAAGTGACCCGGGGCTCCCTGTTCTGTTTGGGAGCGCCGGTCATACCCAGTGGGTACATGTGATAAAAGATGGCCTGTTCATACCATGTATTCATTTAATTAGTCCTCCTGATGATGGCTTAGAGCTCTTCTAACAGCTTGAAGCGTCTAAGTAAAAACTGATACCGAAGCTGTGCGGCATTTAATTCATAAATATAGCAGTCAATCAAGGTCGGGTCCACAACCTGTTCAAAGTGGTTCCTGGCAGCATCGATGGTGCTTTGGATGCGTTCAATCTCGGCCCGCAGTTCCAGGTTCTTCAGGTCATAGTCCTGGTCATAAACTTCTTGTGTCTTTGGTGTTCTTTTTAATAATCGCATCGTGATCATCTCCTAACTTTTCCATAGTCTTTCATACCTATAGTATTTTCCGGAAATGGAAAGTTATTCGGATTTTACCTGAAAATGTCACATGGCACTGCATTGTGCAGTACTAGCGATACACAACTTCCTGAATCAGGAACCCAAGATTCATCAGCTGCCGGGTTCCTTCCAGCAGTGTCGCGTGATAATAATTGGCAGTGCCGTCCTGAATGATACCGACCAGTCCCGAATCCTTTAAAATCTTCAGATGATGGGAAATAGCGGGTCGTGACAGGTTCGTCTGCATGGTGATTTCGTTGACATTCAGTCCCTTGTGGTTGCCTTCCATATGAGCCTGGCTTAAGACGGAGATAATGCTTAGCCGGACTTCATCGCCGAAGGCAATGAATAAGGGCATACATTCACGAAATTGTTGATCGACTGTCTGGTCAACAGCCATAAGACGCCTCCTTTGGTTTAAAAATTTAAACTAATATCATTTTATCATTCTACGTCAGTATTGTCAACAATGAACGAAAATAAGATGAATGATAACCGCTGGGAAAAGGTCACAATAAATTAATTGTGAGCATTACAGTAAAAAAATTGTTTTTTTTCGCAAATATATTGACATTTGCCTGAAAAACAAATATAATACAAAACAGCAATACGCAAATCGATTGAAAATTGAATGAGATATACAGAGCAACGGCGCTCAGAATCAATCCTTTTGAAGGGATTTTTCTGGGTGATTTTTATTTTAAGAAAGGAGGAGATTTATATGATTAAAGTTGAGAATCTGGTGAAAAATTTCGGTGACCTGGAGGTTCTGAAGAATATTAATCTGGAAGTGAATGAAGGCGAGAAGCTGGTTATCATTGGTCCTTCCGGCAGCGGAAAAAGCACCTTGATCCGCTGTATCAATTATTTGGAAGAGCCGACTTCTGGTGATGTCTATATCAACGACCACCTTCTGACCAGAAAAAACCGCGGTGAAATGGCCAAAACCTACTCTTCGATGGTGTTTCAGCAATTCAACCTGTACCCACACCTGACAGTACTGCAGAATTTGACGTTAGCACCAATGAAGCTGCAGAAGATTTCCAAAAAGGAAGCGGAAGCAGATGCCATGAAATATCTGGACCGTGTCGGCCTTGCGGAAAAGGCTGACGTTTATCCGCAAAATCTTTCCGGTGGCCAGCAGCAGCGTGTTGCTATCGCCAGAGCTTTATGTACGAAGCAGAAATTGATCCTTTTTGATGAGCCCACCAGCGCGCTTGATCCGGAGATGGTTCAGGAGGTTCTGGATGTTATGGTCGGTTTGTCACAGGAAAATATCACGATGATCTGTGTAACTCACGAGATGGGCTTTGCCAGACAGGTGGCTGACCGGGTTATTTTTATGGATGATGGCACAATTGTTGAAGAAGGAACGCCGGAACATTTCTTTATCAATCCGGAAAATGAAAGAACCAAAGCATTTTTAAGCAAAATACTGCATTAAATAGCAGTACTTTGGCAAATTATCTTGAGGAGGATATAATTATGAAAAGCAAAGCAATGAAAACAAGCGCAGTACTGGTGGCGGCCACGATGATGATGTCCGCTGTATTAACCGGCTGTGGAGGCTCAACCTCTGCGCCGACTACCGCGCCGACTACCGCTCCGGCTGCTGCTCCGGCTGCTGCTGCCGGTGATGTTTCGGCAGATGTTCAGAAAATCATGGATGCAGGAGTGCTGAAAGTAGGATGTAAAATCGACGTTCCTAAATTCGGTCTTCAAAATACCGGGACCGGTGAGATGGAAGGGCTGGAAATTGATCTGGCATATCATATCGCCGGCGAAATCTTTGACTGTACCGCCGAGGAAGCAAAAGCTGACAAACTGGTTAGTTTCCAGGGTGTTACTGCCAAAACCCGCGGGCCGTTGGTCGACAATGGTGAAGTTGACCTGGTTATCGCAACTTATACCATCACACCGGAAAGAAAAGAAAACTGGAACTTCACCACCCCTTATTACACAGATGCAGTTGGTCTTCTGGTTTTAAAAGAATCAGGAATCACTTCGATTCAGGACCTGAACGGTAAGGTGATTGGTGTTTCACAGGGTTCTACTTCAAAGGAAGGCTTCCTTGCTTATTGCGAGGAAAACGGCTTTGATGTGAAACCGGAATTTGAAGAATTTGATGGATATCCATCACTGGCGGCGGCCCTGGCGGCAAAAAATATTGATGTTTTTTCTGTCGATCGGGCAATCTTAGCCGGATATAATGATGATACTACCATTATTCTTGAGGACCGTTTTGCCGAGCAGGAATACGGCGTTGTTTCCAAGCTGGATAACAAGGGTCTGGCTGATTTGGCAGATGGTGTTGTCACCGGCTTAAAGGACAGTGGGAAAATGGATGAAATGTTAAAAGAATGGGGAATTGAGTAAAGCATATGATAACAGATCTATTTAACGTAAAGCGTTGGGAGGCATTTTTCAAAGTGCTTCCGGGTCAATATATACCTGGTTTTTTAATGACATTGAGAGTTGCGCTGGCAGGACTTCTGCTGGCGCTGGTTCTTGGAATCATATTTGGTTTGTTTTCCACATCAAAAGTGAAAATCTGCAAGTTACTATCGAGAGTTTATGTAGAGTTCTTCCAGAATACGCCGTTGGTTGTTCAGGTCTTCTTTTATTATGCATGCCTTCCGTATGTCATTGGCGGAAGGGTTCCCAAATTTACGCTTGGTGTCATCGGTGTAGGGATCTATCATGGTGCCTACATTGCTGAGGTTATCCGTACCGGTATTGAAGCTGTTCCCAGGGGGCAGTTTGAAGCTGCCTATTCTCAGGGCTTTAACTATCTTCAGACCATGCGTTATATTGTTCTGCCCCAGACGATAAAAATCATCATGCCCTCACTTGCCAATCAAGCCTTGAACCTGGTAAAAAACACCTCTGTTCTGGCTATGGTTGCCGGTATGGATCTGATGTACTATGCGGATTCCTGGGGTTCTGACCGCGGCTACTTTGTTCAGGCTTATTTACCATGTGCGCTCATGTATTTCCTGATTTGCTTTCCTTTGGCAAAGCTTGCCAGATGGCTGGAGGTTCGCGCCAAGCAGACTCCGGTTCCGAAAAAGCGAAAGGAGGTGGCATAGATGGGCGCGGTACTTAGTCCTATATTTACAAAAGCAAATGTTTCTTTTATGATGCAGGGGCTTGTGATGACGGTCCTGATTGCCGCCTGCACGATTCTGCTTAGTTTGGTTTTCGGTACGATCATGGCAATGATCCGACATTTTTGTACGGGAAAGCGCGCTGTCTTGTCGGCTCTGGCCGGTGCATACATTGAAATTTTCCGGTGTACACCAAATATTCTTTGGATTTTGTGGATTCGTTTTACCATGCAGGGTGATCCGACTTTCAAAGCGATTTTTTCTTGTACACTCTTCACCACGGCCGTTGTCGCGGAAATTGTCCGGGGCGGTCTCAACGGAATTCCGAAAGGACAATTTGAAGGTGCGGCTTCTCAGGGCTTTAGCTTCTGGCAGACCATGTTCCTTATTGTGCTGCCGCAAACCTATAAGAGTATTATTCCGGCCATGCTTTCACAGGTAATTACGGTGATCAAGGACACCTCATTCCTGAAGGTGGTGGATATTGCGGAATTCATGCGGAATTCTTCTGTTGTCATGGGGCAGCTCCGTATGCCGGCGCAGATTTTGGCATTGTATGTGTTTATTGCAATGGTCTATTTCGTCATCTGCTTTTCTTTATCCTGTGTCGTTCGCTACTATCAGAAAAAAATTCGCACATAACCTTTGCCGATATCATTCGTCGGCAGGGGTTATGGTATTAACCCCCGGTCAGAAATTTCGTCAGAATTTTTTTGCAAAAAGGGATTGACAACAGACGGAAAAATGTGCATAATAAGAAAACAATCAACATCCGTTCAGGGTGAGCTGATTCTGTATTTATTTGTCCATATCGGACAGGTTATCCAATTTTTTGATTTAAAAAAACAGTAGGAGGTGATAACGGTAACGTTGGCATTATTATGTATCTTGTTGTTCGGCGGGGCCTGGACCGATTGTAAGTACCGGCGGGTTAAAAACAGCTGGCTTCTTTGGGGCATTGCAGCCGGGGTATGGCTTCAGGGGATGGCGTTTGTGACAGCAGCGGCCGCCGCATTGATTCCCGTTTTTTTACTATTTCGCCTGGGGTTATTGGGGGCGGGAGACGGCAAGATGATGGTCTGTATTGCCGGCTGTCTGGGGCTGCAGGACGGATTTATGGCAATTGGTTTTGGTATGGCGGTTGGCGCCGTCTGGTCTTTGTGTATTCTTTTGCATCACAGGAGTCTGGTGACTCGTCTTAATTATCTTTATGCCTGGTTCAGGCAAAGAGTTCAAACAAAAACATGGACTGCATATATTCCGCCGGCAGGAGAGCACGGGGAAGAGAAGATTCCGTTGGCGGCCTGTCTGGCGGTCGGGTCTTATGTTTACCTTTTGCTGGAGTATTGTCGGTAGAGCAGGGAAAGGAGTTTTAAATTTATGAAACGGGTAATGGCAGTTTATGATGAAGATCCGTTCTATGCAGAGCGTTTTGCGGAGTTTGCCAATCATAAGGAATTGACCCCGTTTATGGCGGTGGCATTTACCAGCCTGGAGCGGTTGAAGACGTTTAGTCAGAAGCAGAAGGTTGAGCTTTTGCTGATTGGGCATGAAGTCAGTGATCAGGCGCTGGCGGAGATAAAAGCCGGACAGATTATCTGGCTGGGGGGAATGGGAGGGGACCGGTTGGATGACAATCCGGTAGTGTATAAGTATCAGGCCTCGGATCATGTGCTGCGGGAGGTGATGGCCTGCTACCGGACGGCACCGGAGCAGACGGTATATGTGCAGACCGGACTGGCGGGCAGTATCATCGGCGTATACTCGCCGGTGAACCGGTGCGGGAAGACCAGTTTTGCGGTGATTATGGGCCAGATTATGGCCCGGGAGTCGCGGGTATTGTTTCTCTCCCTGGAAGAGAATTCGGGCCTTGCCCGGTTGCTGGGGGCTGAACATAAGACCAGTCTGTCGGATTTGTTTTATTATTACCGGCAGGGGGATTTGGGCAGAGAGCGGCTAAAGGCAGTCACGTACCGGTTAAATGAGATGGATTACATCCCGCCGGTGCCTTATGCCGAGGACCTGGCGCAGATTAGCTGCGAAGATATTGCCGGGCTTCTTACGGGAATCTGTACAAGCGGCGGATATGATGTGATTGTGGTGGATTTTGGCCAGTATGGCAAAGGAATTGAACGGCTGTTTGAGTTGTGCCGCCAGATTTATGTGCCGACGCTTTCGGATGGGATATCGAAGGCCAAGCTGGAAGAATGGATGGCCTATCTGGAGCTTTCCGGCAGGATGCCGGAGGAAAACCGCCTGCAGTTGATCCGGCTTCCCTGGAGCCAGGCACAACCGGCCCAGACGGAAGGATATCTGGAACAGCTTTTGTGGAGTGAAGTCGGAGACTATGTCCGGAGTTTGCTGGGGGGCAGAAGGGAGGGCTGGAAAGCTTGAAAGGTATACTGGAAAGCTTACGGGAACAGATCCGGGAGGAATTGCAGAATTTCCGGCAGATTGAGGATGATGAATTATATGTCTGTATTGACCGGGCGATCAGCCAGGCGGGCGAACGGGAGTATCTTCCGCTGAAGCAGCGGCTGGAGCTGCGGAATCGTCTGTTTGACGGTTTTCGCCGGTTGGATATTCTGCAGGTACTGGTAGATGACCCGGGGGTAACGGAAATCATGGTCAATGGCAAAGACGATATTTTCGTGGAAAGGCAGGGGGAAATCTTCCGCTGGGATCATGGTTTTGAACAGGGCAGTCAGCTGGAAGATATGATTCAGCAGATTGTCAGCCGGATCAACCGCAGTGTCAATGTGTCTCATCCGATTGCGGATGCCAGACTTGCTGACGGGTCGCGGGTACATGTGGTGCTGCCGCCGATTGCGCTTAATGGACCGGTGGTGACGATTCGTAAGTTTCCGGAACCGATTGATGTGAATAAGCTGATTGCCTGGAATTCGATCAGCAACGAAGCCGCCGGATTTCTGGAGAAGCTGGTAAAAGCAGGGTATAACCTGTTTATCAGCGGCGGGACCGGGTCCGGAAAGACCTCGTTTTTAAATGCCGTGTCCGGTTTTATTCCCGAGACGGAGCGGGTTATTACGATTGAGGACTCGGCTGAGCTGCAGATTCGGCAGGTACCGAATCTGGTACGGCTGGAGACCAGGAATGCCAATGCCGAGGGAGACGGTGCAATTGAGATCAGTGATTTAATCCGGGCCTCTCTTCGGATGCGGCCGGACAGAATCATCGTTGGCGAAGTAAGAGGCAAGGAGTGCCTGGATATGCTGCAGGCCCTGAATACGGGGCATAGCGGCAGTTTGTCGACGGGGCATGGCAACAATCCGCAAGACATGCTCTCGCGGCTGGAGACGATGACTTTGATGGGCGCAGAGCTGCCGCTGGCGGCGGTTCGCAGCCAGATTGCCTCGGCGATTGATATTCTGGTTCATCTGGGACGGCTGCGGGACAGAAGCAGAAAGGTTTTGGAGATTGTAGAGGTAGGAGGTTATATAGATGGAGAAATACAACTCAACTCCTTATACCGGTTCGAAGAAGATGAGACCGGAACGGGGGCGGGAGCGGAAACAAGAGCGGAAGCCGGCGGCAGAAACCAGCAAAAAGTCAAAGGAAGTCTTAAAAAAACCGGAACCCTGCAGGCGGTCGGAAAACTCCGGGCAGCCGGTTATCAGGTATGACCGTTACCGGCTGTCACTGATCGAGATTTTGGTGGCGGCGGGCAAAGGAACGATGCTGTGTGCCGCCTTCAGTTATACCTTTTATCGGAGCATCTATGTCTTTATCGGTTTACTTCCTATTGCCATGATATATCCCTTTTATGAGCGGCAGCAAAAAAAGCAGCAACGTCTGGTGAAACTGCGCTCACAGTTCAAGGAAGGGATGATGGTATTGGCTTCTTCGCTGAGTGCCGGGTATTCCATTGAAAATGCGTTGGCCGTCAGCGCCCAGGAATTGACGCTGCTATATGGCGAGCAGGGATACATAACCAAAGAGTTTGCTTATATGGTACAGCAGATCCGGACCAACCGGCCGGTGGAGCAGGTACTTGGCGAGCTGGCCCAGCGCAGCGGCCTGGAGGACATTCAAAGTTTCGCAGAGGTTTTTGGGACGGCGAAAAGAAGCGGCGGAGATTTAAGTGGGATCATGCGTCATACGGCGGATGTAATTCGTGACAAGATCCAGGTCAGAGAGGAAATTGCCACCTTGACCGCATCCCGGCAGTTTGAGCAAAAAGTCATGAATCTGATTCCGTTTTTTCTGGTGTTCTATATCGACCGTTCGTCGCCGGGTTTCTTTCATCAGATGTATGGGACGGTGCTGGGCCGGATCCTGATGACCGGATGTCTTGCAGTTTACATAATTTCCTGTGTGTTGGCACAAAAAATATTGGCAATTGAGGTGTGACCAGGGTGAAGGAATATGAAAGAAAACAGGACAGGAAGAAATATCTGCTGCCAATGATTGGCTGTCTGGCCGGAAGCGTGCTGCTTTATGCGGTGGCGGTAATGACCGATAAAAATACGGCAGCCGGCCGTCAGGCGGCCATGCTGTCCCAGGACAGTGCGGTTATGCGTGACAGCCCGGGGCGCGGAACCAGACAGATCCAGGTCTATGTGGAGGGGCTGGTGCAGGATCCGGTGCCACTGACCGTGGAGATCGGTGCCAGAGAATATACCAGAGAAGAAGCCGAGAGGGTGTTCCTGACAGCCATGGAGACGATGGAGGCGCGTATTCGGGGAAAGAATCCATCATTGATGGAAGTTCGTACCGATCTGGTGCTGCCGGCCGAGCTGGAGTCTGAAGGAATCCAGCTGCGCTGGTATTCATCAGATACCGACCTGATCAATTCCCGGGGCAAGATCAATAATACCCTTGCGGAGACGGAAGAAACGGGCCGGATGATTTATTTTACGGTGGCGTTGTCGGATGGTATCCATAAAGCCGATTTTGAGCTGCCGGTACGGGTTTTACCACTTGTCTGTACTGACAGTCAGCGGCAGATCGAAGGTTTAAAGCAACAAATTCAAAAGAAGGAGGAAACGCAGCGGGAGGCGGAGGTCCTGTCGCTGCCGACAGAATATGAAGGAAAGATCCTGCATTATCGAACAAAGGAAGATTCCGGACATACCATACTACTGGTTCTGGGCGGCATTTTGGCAATCTTATGTTATGCCAAGGTGCAGTCGGATGTTCGGGAACAGGAGAAACGACGGGAACGGGAACTGCTCCTTGACTATGCCGATCTGGTATCCAAGCTGATGATTTTTATTGGTGCCGGGATGACCATGCGGCTTGCCTGGGGCCGGATCGTGCAGGACTATGAGACCGGGCTGGCGGCCGGCCGGCAAAAGAAACGGGCTCTTTATGAGGAAATGAGCCAGACTCATTATCAGATGGAGCGGGGCCTTTCAGAGGGCGAGGCATTCCGGGATTTTGGCCGTCGGTGCCGCCTGCAGCCTTATTTGAAGCTAAGCAGCCTGTTGGAACAAAACCGCAAGTCGGGGACCAGGAACCTGCGGACGCTGCTGGAACTGGAGCTGGCGGATGCATGGGAACAGCGCAAGAACCTGGCCAGAAAGCTGGGGGAAGAAGCGGGAACGAAGCTGCTGCTGCCGTTGTTCCTGATGCTGGGAATTGTGATGGTGATAATTATGGTACCGGCGATGATGAGCATGGCGTAAAAAACAAAAATAAACAACAACTTATGGAGGAAAAAAGTATGACATTAGTAAAGGATTTTAAAAATTTTCTTTTAGACGAGGATGGTGTGGGGGTCGTCGAGGTAGTCCTCATTCTGGTGGTTCTGATTGGTCTGGTGCTTATCTTCAAGACCCAAATCACGAAACTGCTTGGGAATATCTTCGATCAAATCCACAAACAGTCCAAGGAAGTTTACTAAAGGAAGGAGGCAGATGACAGTGCGGCTGAAAGGACAAGTTACGGTATTTATCAGTTTGACGATGATGTGTGTGTTTGCGTTGCTCTGTTGTCTGCTGGAATCAGCCAGAACAGCAGGCGCCAGATGGTATCTGCAGATGGCAGCCGCTTCGGCCATGGATTCGGTCTTCAGCCAATATCACCGGCCATTATGGGACCGGTACCACCTGCTGTTTGCAGAATATGAGGATGAAGAAGAACTGACAGCGGATTACTTAAGTTTTTTGGAGCCATATCTGGCGACTGAAAACTGGTATCCGCTGGCGGCGGAAGGTGCGGTGACCGAGGAATTCCTGACGGCGGTGGATGATCAGGGCAGTTACCTGGAACAGGAGGTCCTGGACTATATGAAATATGGAATTTGGAAACTGGATTTTGATACCGATACCGTAACGTCATTATATGATGATATTAAGGAAGCCGGTGCCGTCAAAACTACGGCCGGGCAATATCGCGGACATGCCAGAGAAGCCCTGAAGCTGGAAAAAGCCCTGGAGGATATCAGCGACAGTTTAAAAAAGCAGGCGGAGTGGAAGCAGAAATGCCTTAACCGGCTGCGGCATCATGATTGTTCCGGTTTTTGCAGTGATGCGAAAAAATTGATTCAAGAGCTGAAACGAATGCCCGGTCTGGTGGAGACTTACTCCAAACGGGCGGATGCCATGGCCCGGGGAATGGCGGCGAGCCGCCGCAGCTATGAAAAACAAAAAGAAGGGTTAAGAGAATCAACCCGGGAGTTAATGGAGCAGGAGTTTCGCCAATATGAATCCTATATTGCCCTGGATGGCGAGTACCGTCAGGAGATTGAACGACAGACAGCTCTTTCGGCAGAACAGATGATTCTGACAGAAAGTGTAATAGAGGAAGCCATCAGGGTACAGCAGATCATTGATGACTGGGAAGAAGAAGATGATGAGGAAGATGACGGTCCGGACCTGGAAGCTTTGTGGAATCCGGTGATCCGCCGGTTTGAACGACTCCGGATTACGGAGCTGTCCTTTCCTCATGGAGTGGCAGATAAGGAAAAGGAAGGCTGGTTAAAGCAAATTGAAAGTATGAGCACCAACGGTCTTTTAAACCTGGTTCTGCCGGAAGGAACCGTGCTGTCAGAAGCAGAGCTGCAGCTGGCCGGGTCACCGTCCCAGGCAGCAATATGGTCAAATGGTACCAGACATACACCGCTTTTTGACCAGCTGCTGATCAATGAGTACTGCGGACAGTTTTTCGCCTGCTTCCGGTCAGAGGAACCTAAAATAAAGCCGGACGATTTTGCGGCGTTTTATGAAATGGAATACCTGATTGCCGGCCGGGGAACCGATAAAGAGAATTTAGGTAATACTTTGGCACGCTTGTTGGCCGTACGGGAAGGGCTGAATCTGGTTCATATACTCAGTGACTCTGCAAAACGGGAGCAGGCCAGGACCCTGGCGCTGGCAATCAGCGGGGCAGCGGCAGTAACACCGATTGTCTTTGTGGTGACATTTTTTATTATGTCAGTCTGGGCACTGGGTGAGGCAATTATGGATCTGCGCGGTCTGCTGGCCGGAAAGAAGGTAGTGCTCCTTAAAACCTCCGACACATGGACTCTGAGTATCGATCAGCTGCTGACAATGGGGCAGCAGAAAGGAGCCGAGACCGGAGGCGGCGACAAGGGACTTGATTACTTATCCTGGCTTAAGATTCTTTTGCTTGTCGAGGATACGGTGCGGCAGGAATACCGGATGATGGATATGATCCAAATGAATCTGCAACAGAAGCAGGCGGATTTCCGGATGTACCGCTGCCTTTATCATACCCGGATAAGAACCATGGTTTGTGGAAAACATGTCTTCTTTAGCCTGGCTTTTGTGGAAAACCAAACCGGCCGGCAAGACCATCAATATCCCATGTCGGTATTGGCAGAACGAATTTATTAAGGGGGGTGAACAGGAATGTCTTTTTCCGGAACAATAAATAATAAAAATAAAAAGAAAGCACCTCTCCGGGTACGAACTGGTAAAAAGACATTCCTGTCCACCCCCGCAAGTCTGACCGTGGAAGCATCTTTGGTGTTGACTTTATTTATCTTTGCGGCCGTTTGCCTGATTTTGCCGATGAAGATCATGAATACGGAGCGAAGGATTCAATCGGGGCTGGAAGCCGTTGGCGAAGATTTCAGTAAATACGCCTATGTAAAAGACCTGCTGGAGAAAAATGAGACGGGGGCCATACCCGGGGCGGGAGAATTTGCCGGCTCTTTTTGCAAATATCTGGCTGCCGGGGGCGCTGCCAGGTACGCCACTGAGCGGACAATGGCGTATACAGACACCGGAAATTGCCGGGCGGCTACGATGATTCGTTCGCAGATTCTGGAAGATGGTGAAACCTTTGATCTGATTCTGGATTATGAGATCCAAATGCCATTTCCGGTACTGGGATTGCCGGCGGTCAGGCGCACTGCCCACTGCCGCCGCCGGGCGTGGATTGGAAAAGCCGGAAAATCCTATGACGCGGAGGGCCGCGATGAGGAAGATCAGGATAAGATGGTCTATGTCGGAAAAAACGGTACTCGCTACCATCGCAGCAGAAGCTGCCACTATCTTGCCAATGATCTGACTACGGTAAGCTTTGAGGCGGTGGGTGGTCTTCGCAACACCAGCGGCGAGAAGTATTACGCCTGCAGTGTCTGCGGAAGGTCGGCCGGAGCCGGCAGCATGGTGCATGTGATGCCAAGTGGCAGCAGTTTTCATACCACCGAAGACTGTACCGCCATTATTGCTTATGTACGGGCGGTAAAATTATCAGAAGCAGAGCATCTGGGGGCTTGCTCCTATTGCTCCGGAGGACATTAACAGATGGGACAAAAAGGGTTGTTTTTAT
>Ga0153941_1000500_pt1 | contig 17240 bp, 19 predicted proteins | sample TSNJ025MetaG_FD_104733 | JGI IMG/M metagenome (GOLD analysis project Ga0153941, IMG submission 104733) | Attine ant fungus gardens microbial communities from New Jersey, USA - TSNJ025 MetaG | ecosystem: Host-associated > Fungi > Mycelium > Unclassified | place: USA: New Jersey, Brendan T. Byrne...
TATCTACTCTGTGTATATACTATAACTGGAATAAGAGAGATCCAGTCTGCACCATGATATTCCTACAGAGCTAGGAGTAATTATTTAGGAGATAAATAATAAATGATAAATAAAATAAAATAAAACCAAAAATTTGGTATATGACATCTCTTATCTACACTACACTACTACATAGTATGAACAAGACCTACATTGCCTATTTCTTTCTTTCCTTCTTATATAAGTGGATACCTTGTGTAACTACCACAGTTTGCCACCAAGCCCTATGTAATAAATTGATGATTTTTTTTAAAAAAAAGTCTGAGAATAGAAAGCTAGGTACACCAGAGCGTTGTTTATCTCAGAGTTATTCTTATTTGTTTGGAGGTTTTTAGCTCTGGAGGCTGGGGAGACTCTTTTGGCTTTGAGTGGCGGGGTCTTCAGTAGGTCCAGGGGGATTGCCCTCCTGTTGGGGTTTTTTTGTCGGGGTGGTGTGTACCCTTTTCATCCTTGACCCAGGCCTCCTCAGGCCTGGGATAGGGGTTCCAGGTATAGGGCAGCCGTCTCTGGCACTTGTTCATTCATGTTCTGTTTTGTTTTGTCTGTATGTAGACTTTTGCGAGGTGATGGGGGTGGGAAGATGTTGTGTTGTTGCACGTGATTATATGATCTCTATCTACACAACTGATGATTCTCATCCGGAGAACCCGAGCCGGGAGAGATGTTCTCCGATCGCAGATATATCACCTGGCTCGACCTTCAATTTCTTCCTACATTCGAATTGACGTTCAAGCGAGGACAATGACATCTGCTACTCTCAATGATGAGCGCTTTCTTACTGACCGTGCAGCTCCTCTATGCAGTTTAGATGTGGCCAAATCCTTCGCCCATTTAAGGTGCGAGCTTTACTTGTGGATGCTCAATTACGAGTCTTAATTGAGACCTGCAAAGTCCTCAGGAGAAGAAATACACGCATTTCCTGAACAGGGCTTCCTGGGCTGGTGCCCGGATCATTCAAGGTCGGGGCTCATGTCATATCACTATCTATCTCATAAGCAGTTAACAAATAAGCTAGGCCAATGGACCCCACAAGCTGTCGAGCTATATGATTTGTTGATCCTCACGTTCAGTAATGATGACAAGTCTAAGCTTGGAAATTTAGACGAGTTGCGTGTTGCCTCCGGGCTTTCAGCGGAGGAATGGGATGATCTCCTCCAATATATTACTCAGGTGTGTTGCGAGTCTCACCATTCTCTCTGATTGGAATGGCTTAAGCTGGCTACAGGTTTTGAGTAACCTGGTCAATTACAAATCATTTGGCTTCACCAAAATCAACCCACGCCTTCCTGTGGACAAGTTTGAAGCAGTTGTCCAAAGTTCAGTTAATAAGGATGAGGTTCTAACCTTGTGGAATAAGGTAACGCTTCTCCCTGCTGCGACAAATGCGGATAGCTCATGAAAGGGCTGCTTTAGCTCAAGGGTCATATTTATTCCACTTCTCCGGAGTCCAGCTTGTTCATTGGAAAACGGAGCCTGGGACACGTGTCAAACTATTACCTCGGCGACGTGATCGACGATGATGAGATTGCTGTTGTTCAAGCGGCTGCAGAGAAGTTGAAGATTGATGTATTGAACACTCGGTGGGTCATTCATTCAATGCCCTCCTATTCGTGACCAATTTAACAGTTGTTTTTAGTGTTGTGAAGAATGGACCAAATGATTATACCTTGCGAGTGGCGTCGGCCACTAAAACTGCTTCCATTACTCATGAGACTGATGCTCAGGGGAAGAAAGCCAAGGTTACAGTGGAGTATGGTGATTTCTCTTCGGCACTTCAGAGAGTCAACGAAGCACTAGGCGAGGTGATTGAGGCCGGTACCATACGCTATATATTTTCTTTATTGATGTTTCCAGGCCAAGAAATTTGCCGCGAACGAACACCAGACCAAGATGATCGAGGGATATATTAAATCGTAGGCGGACTTTCCGATCTTTGTCTACATTTGTCTACAACCTTACTCATATGGCAAGGTTCGAGACGGGCTCCATTCAAGCCCACAAGGATGCTTCAGAGGAATGGGTGAAGGATGTCGGACCTGTCGTTGAATCTTACATCGGGGTATATCATGTATATACCATCGGAGGCTTTGTCTGACCTTTATCTTAACAGTTTGTTGAAACCTACGTCGATCCTTATGGAGGACGTGCGGAGTGGGAAGGTAAATATGATCGGCCATCTTTCTCGATAGAGTAGCTCATCATGAATAGGATTCACCGCGATCGTAAACAAGACACTCAGCGCCAAATACGAGGTCCTGGTGAATCAAGCACCGGAACTGATCAAAGTGTTACCCTGGGGCCCAGATTTTGAAGTCGATAAGTTTAAAAAACCTGACTTTACGGCTTTGGAAGTCGTGAATTTTGCAACTGGGGGTTTGGGAACTCTATACATTCATTTTCGATCCGAAGCTAAACATTCATCTAGGTATTCCTGCTGGCATAAATGTAGGACTCAAGCACTTGAACCACGATTCCACTCAAACTGATCCCAAATCCTTTTTGTTTCTGGTAGATTCCGGTGAGATGGTATCTCACAAAGACAAATTCCAGGCTGAGTATCAATTCATAAGAACTACTACGAGATACGTGAATCGACGGGTTTCAAGAATGTTTCACTCGCTGTACATATGTTCCTTGCTTGCTGGTTCTGACTCCGCTCATATACCTCTTACTAGAATATTTTAGCCGCGAAAGCTCCCAGTGGGCCACGTCTCCGTCAACGATAGACCCTGACTGATGTGGACATCCCAATTTCTAGATGAAAAGCTCACATTTGTTCATCCCGATGACGTTGCCCTGTATAATGCCTGGGATAGCCGGGCATTTGAGCTACAAGTTGCCAATCATGAACTTCTGGGTCATGGTTCAGGCAAACAGTTTGAAGAATCTACAGATGGAACTAAAAATTTCGATCCTAAAAAAGTTTGCTTTTTGTTCATGTTCTGATCAGTTGGCTTACTCTGTCTATAGGTCATCAATCCTTTGACCGGAAAACCGATGTACGTGTGACCTATCTGGATTCTCTGACAATCACACATCTATGTTCAGCACATCCTGGTACAAACCTGGGCAGACTCCGGGATCTGTACTTGGTGAAGTGTCTTCCTCCATGGAAGAATGCCGCGCTGAGACAGTTGCCCTCTATCGTAAGTCTGGTCAATGAACATCTATCTATTCTCCTCATACCATTATTTTCTGGGTTAGTTGTCAGTGAACCTGCAATCTTGAAAATTTTTAACGTGGGTGGTCAAAAGCTTTTCTGATCAAATCAATGCTCATTCTGCCCCTTTAAGTATACGAGCCAACAAGATGTCGAGGATATTCAATACATCACGTTCCTGCTCATGGCTAGGGCTGGCTTACGTGCTCTCGAGTTCTATGACCCTGTCACTAGAAAGCATGGTCAAGCTCATATGCAGGCTAGGTGACATTTTCAAGCGATATGAGGGCTACTACAATTGACATGTTCTTCAGGCTTGGAATAACTCAACACCTCATTCGTTCCGGCATTGTGCGATTAGAGGAGATTCGTGATGGTACAGGTGCTCTCGTGAACCTTCATATTCGGGTGAGTGAAACTATGTATGCTATGGAACGTTGGAGGTCACTCACCAATTAATTGTTTCACGTCTTTTTACTGTCCCTAGGTCGATCGGAATCTTGTACTGTCCAAAGGAAGAGAGGCAGCCGGAAGATTGCTCGTAGAACTTCAGGTCCGCAAGAGCACAGCCGATGGTCTCGGTGCCCGCAGGTTCTATAACGACTTAACCTCACCCCTCAGTGGCTGGGAAGGAGAGATAAGGAATCTTGTCCTGGCAAAGAAACAGGTTTGCAACATCCATCAATACCGGTGCTCCTTGTCTGACACAACGTGTTCTCTTGTCAGCCACGCAAGATATTTGTTCAACCCAATACACTCCTGGTTGATGACGAAATCCAACTAAAAGAATATCCCTTGACGCCTGTTGGTGTTATTGAGAGCTTTATTGAACGCAATCTCTGATGGTATTCATGAGAGTAACAGAAATGCTATAATCAATGTTCATGGGTAGTGAAGGGCATCAATTCCAACATGCCAATCTATTGGGAAACGAGGAATATACATGATATATAGTACAAATCAATGAAGCTACCCACCAAAGATGACGGTATGACGTGTCGTCATGTTGTCTCCCTGACTAGTCCGACTACGATAGTAACACTGTCAACTGGGCTGAGTATGCTGTTATAGGTAGAACATGATAATTCACTTACTCGTCCTCCTTCTATGTAGGTGCGAATGTAACATATCAACTTAGGATAGAAAGAGAACCGGCCATTGACTTACCCCTCCACGGAAGAACATGCCTTCCCGTGCTGCATCTCCTAGGGAAAAGATGGATAAGGAAGAGATGGCAAAGGTAAGACTTGTGAGCGCACTCTCGAATGGACTGACTCTAGTCCTACTCCTCATACATAACTGAGAGTAGTCAACCATGCGATCAGCCATGGCCTGAGCAATTGTATCTTCAGAACCGCCCGACCGTGCAACTAGACGGCAAATGGTTGCCATCTCAGATGGAAAGACATTATCTGAAAACCCATCTGTCTGGAGGATAATGGACAAAGGACGATTTGTGTGCTCTATTCCCAAATGACGAGCAAACATACATACATAAGCAACCACGATATCTCCGTCTCTGAGCTTGGTCTGGAATGTATCTGCATCGCTTGGGGCGTCAACAATCACACCAGAAAATCGACCGGCATTAGAAGGAAGTTTTGTAAGTTGTCTTGGAAATGGATGAGAGAAAATCGGCCGAGGCGATCATGAAATATTTACTTCGGACAATTGAAAGAATGTGTCTGTGTTCGTTGTCTATGAAATATTGATGACGACCGTATAATCGCAAATCCACTATCTCCTAGACTGATGGATGTTAGAAGTATATGATACTCTTAGTGCACATCCTGGGAATGGAGCAACGCACTTAGCAGACTGTAAAATCCCATTCGCTGTGTTCAAACTGATAATACACGCGGTGCTCGAACCTGATCAGTAAATAATGGTGGCAATTTAGATATGACATACTCAAGCTTACCTGCTAGTACCATCTTTTCTCTCAAAACACCATGATATGCGAGACCGATACATTCATATGGTGTCATTTCCCAGCCCTCTATCCGCTTTTGCTCTTCATAATCAAGAGTGGGATCAATTTCGGGTTCCCCTGCCCAGGCATTTCGAGAATATCGTTGTGCATGATACATCAGAGCTTGTGAGAACAGAGACGGGTCGACACCATTTTCTACCCATCCGCTTACGCCATCCGCTACACCGAATGCTACACCCTCAGAGAGCACGAGAAGGATGGTTGAGATAAGGTGGCAAACAGGCTATGAATCTTGTGTACATACTGAGCCATTCTGCATCTATTGAGAAAGGAAGATAGAAATGGCTTCACAGATGTAACAAGATGTCATAGAAAGGCGTACCTCTTGCACGAAAAAAAAATCCTCTCCCGCGTCTGTACTTTTAATTGCTTTGGGTCGTGCTAGAGTTTGATCTCTCCATGAACCTATCAGTCCGTCTGAGGGAAAGGGTATTTTGAACCCAGAGTCCGGGTTTCGGTGTGGTTTTCCTGCCCAACTTACACCAATATGAAATGTATAAGGCCTGGTTACTGTCGACAATCTTTGATTTTGTATACGTGGTGTTGTTCCGACCTTCGCAAAAGTCTTGCGAGTGGATTCTCGCTGAACCGTCGGTCTACAGATAGCTAGGCAAGTCGATGCGCGCATGGGTGCGCGAAGATGAACGGATATTCCGGTGTATCGACAGAACTTGAACCCTTAAGTTATTCCCACGGGTTTGCGGCGTCCTCTGCACAAAGAGACGAAAATTCCTTGACAAGTCAGCTCACCTCGTCGCCCCAACAACCGATCTGAAAGGTTTGCAAACTACCCCAATGTCACTTCAGGGTGTCACGTATGCTTTCTGTCATAAAAACAGAGTTGCAGGTTGGTTTGGCTTGGAATGAAAGAGAAGAGTTTATTCCTTTGCAAACCGGTGAGTACACACAACAAACTACCAAGCGTATATACTATGGGAAAAATTCTAGAAGGTTCTTGAACCTTCAGCTGGGTCACGACGTCGGCTTGATATTCCAACACTTTCGACTACTAACCAACTACATCGTTGCTTGATGGTTTAGCACTAAATACATGACTACTCATGTTTTCTTTGAAGCCCATGCTTCCCAGTCTTTTTTACCACCTCTCGGTTACGTTTACTTTGAATGGCAACGCCGGGTAAGATTCAAGATGGTGATGCCGGGACGAGATTACATATGTCTGGCCGTTTTGAGTGCTCGGCATCCCCACTTCAGAATGTTGAACCTATAGAGGATGTCGTCTCTTGTGCCTGCGACATCGATATCGCTGGGCTGTTCTCTTCTAGTGTCACTCGAATGGGTTTTGAGACTTTCAGTGTCGGTCTCAGAGATTTCTGGGTTACTAGAGGCCCAACTTTGGTCGGCTGTGAGATCAGTGATCGAGAAAATTTCCTGAGCGGATTCTTCAGAGACATCTGCATGCACGATGACCCACTCTCGTTCTGCAATTTTTGTTCTCTTTGACGTCGCAGGGCGAGAGCAGTCATAGACTGTAAGCCTTCTTGTGCCTTTATTACATTCCTGCTTCCGAGGGTATTAAGATACTGAACTGCGTTGACTTGTGCGTTTTCCAATCGACTCTCCTTTTCCAGGAGTTTGCGCAGCTCTTTCTCGAGGTGGTGCCATGGCCGAGTTTGACGGTAAAGCATTAGGTCATCCTCGTATCGACCTTTCGTGAGACTGATAGGAACATATGTGTTTGCCCTCTGTAGGTCCGCATCATACCAATATAATTCACGGCCGTGAGGTACGCGAGACCTAGGTTCAGCAGTCATTTCATCTACTGAGTCTGAGATGATTTCAGTCGTTTCTTCTTCTTCGAAACAATCCTTGGGAGAATGTCTGTCGCGACTATTTAAGGTAGACAATTTTAGTTTTTTGAGAGATCTGTGATAGGAGTCGGAGTCCTTTTGAGAAGTCTGATGCTCATCGAACTGTTTGTTGCCAATGACCATAGGCGGCAAGTTCGACTATAGGGATAATATGAATGAAGCACCAATAAAGGTTTCACGGAAATCTCACCTCTGTACGCGACTGGTCTGGGTAACGTTCCATGTTTGCTTTGAGGATGCTTTCCCGTAATGGCTCTGCATCTTCTATGTGAGCGCGATCGCATTTTGAGTGATGAGTGTAGTCATCCCGTGGATTTCTCGTTGATGTGGATGCTTGATACAAGGGATTTTTAGCATTGTATAAAAGGTTTGCGACGCTCTCGTGGCAGAGATTCTTGATGCGAAGGATAAATTGATACTCTTCAGGAGCAGAAAACATGTTATGTTGAAGTCTCTGTAATTGCGCAAGGGAGGAAGACAAATTGGAAGAGAACAATTTCCTTTCTTTACAAGGCAGGAATGACATCTGGTCTGAAGTCACTGCAGGGCGACATCTCGTCCCGCGGAGGTCTAAATATTAGAAACACAGCACCATGATGACAACCATACATATGCCCACCGATGATAGCCAGAAGTGGGAAGGATGAAAAAACGTGATACACTGCATTGTCAATTTCACTGCAATGCTTGAGGCGAAGGATACGAAGACTCCAAGGTCCTCGAAGCTTTCGTGTAGACTCGCTTGGGTCATTGATGGAAAGCGTCCGGGAAAGCGTTACAATGCCGTGGGAGGATAACTTAGTATTACTGGCATCAAATGCTGCAAGTGCATGCAAGCATCTGAGCTCAGCAACATTATTATCCGTAAGAGCATCGCAGCCGGGAAGTTCTAGAATTGTGATCAAGGAAAAGCTGTCTGTGTTTCTTAACCCTTGGATCAAAGGCAAGAGTTCATCGTTCAATGCAAGAGTATAGGTTCGTAATTGGGGGGGTATCCGGTCAAAGATCTGAACAACGGCGGCCCACAAGCGTGGGTCAAGTTTTTTGAGGTCAAAACTGGAGTGGTTATTGGTAGTAGCACTGGAAGATGGAGCACGAAGAAAACTATCGATGAGGCGAAAGCTCTTCGGTAAAAGAGAACTCGAGGGTCGGTAGATGAGCTTGTTAGGGAGCTGAAGTTGATCGGGAAACTCTGAGATGTAACATAGACAGAACCAGACAAGTGAGGGTACTTGAGAGCTTCTACAATGCGTTTCGAATGAAAGATAAACGTCTGGTGTGTTCTTCCACCGTGGGTGAAACAGACTCTTGCCCTCCCCAAACATGATAGCACTTCAAATCGACAGGTTATAAGTGTGACATGCCGGCCGATACCTTTCCGTGGGCAACACCAAATTTTATTTTTTACTACCTTCTAGGTGGCTGCCGTCAGATACAGTTAAAACGAGAAACTCTCTGAAGGTCAGTCAATGCAGTCATCATTGCACACGAAGGCTAAGCTCTTCGGTCTACTTAATTGCGTGTGATGCTCTCATCACCAAGTGACAATGTCACAGGATCAGATTTACAGGGTCGCTATAGAAGAATTTCCAACTTCTTCCTCGCTGGCGCCGACAACTTTTTCTTTTCCTTCAAGTCCATTCCTGTCGCTGACGGCCTCTTTCTCGTTTCGTTCCTTTACAGCTCTTCAGATAATCTCCCATCCTCATCCACATACCAGTCGTTATGGCCGTTCCAGAATATCCCAGGACTTTGGATCCAAGAAACGCACTCTTTTCGCCCCAGCCTTTGCAACAAGGTCCTCCATTTCCATCTCCTCGCAGAGAATATGATGACGCCTCAGAGCTAGGCGATCACTACAATAGTATGAATTCAAGTACTGCTCGTTTAGCAGGAAGCCCGGGATATTATGACCAGAACAATGGTTTGTGAATATCTGAATCAACAATTCTCATACTGCTAACAACAATTTTCAGAGTCTAATGAATATAATCGATACAACCCCTCTGTCGACTCACATGGCAGCTTTCCTGGCACCTCTCCTTTTGCCGATCCAGGTCTTGGTTCCACCGAACACTATCCAGCTTGGACTGCTGACCGCCAGATACCAATGTCAACCGAAGAGATTGAGGATATATTTCTTGACCTCACGCAAAAGTTTGGGTTTCAACGGGACTCTATGCGTAATATGGTGGGTTGACCTGTCACTGCAAGACGCAAACATTTATTCCACATCTTCAGTTTGATTTCTTGATGCACCTCTTGGACTCTCGGACATCACGCATGTCACCAAACCAAGCGTTGTTGACTGTCCATGCAGACTATATTGGTGGTCAGCATGCAAATTACCGTAAATGGTATTTTGCTGCTCAGCTCAACCTGGATGACGCGGTCGGTCAAACACAAAACCCTGGACTTCAACGCCTGAAAAGTATCAAAGGAGCAAAGACTGCAGGTTCAAAGTCTCTAGATAGCGCGCTCAACCGCTGGCGCAATGCAATGAACAGTATGAGCCAATATGACCGTCTCCGCCAGATTGCACTTTTCCTCCTTTGTTGGGGGGAAGCTGGCAACGTTCGTTTTGTTCCAGAATGTCTATGCTTCATTTTCAAATGCGCCGACGACTACTATCGGAGTCCCGAATGTCAGAACCGTGTCGATCCTGTGCCTGAGGGTCTTTACCTGAATACTGTCATCAAACCCTTGTATCGTTTTATGAGAGATCAAGGATATGAGGTTTTAGACGGCAAGTTCGTGAGGAAAGAGAAAGATCATGACCAGATCATCGGCTATGACGACATCAATCAACTTTTCTGGTATCCCGAAGGCCTCGCCAAAATTGTTCTCCAGGGAGGAGTATGTTTCATTTATCTTGTGCTGAAATCAAGCATTCTTAAAACATCTTCTAGCAACGACTCATCGATATTCCCCCTACCCAACGCTTCATGAAGTTAGGCAAAGTCGAATGGCAACGCACGTTTTTCAAGACTTATTTTGAAAAGCGCTCCACTGCTCACCTACTCGTGAATTTCAACCGCATCTGGATTCTTCACATTGCTCTCTTCTACTTCTATACTGCTTTCAACTCACCGAAAGTATATGCTCCCCATAATAAACCTTTTCCTTCTGCGCCGATGACGTGGTCTGCTACTGCATTGGGTGGTGCAGTTTCGACTGGCATCATGATCCTTGCTACATTCGCCGAATTTTCGTATATTCCGACGACCTGGAACAACGCTTCTCATCTTACGACACGATTGATTTTTCTTCTCGTCATCCTTGCTCTGACTGCTGGGCCCACTTTCTATATCGCATTAGTGGATGGCCGTACTGCAAGCGCCAACTCTCAGATACCTCTGATCATCGGCATTGTGCAGTTCTTTGTGTCCGTCGTTGCCACGCTGGCATTTGGGATCATACCCTCGGGTCGAATGTTTGGTGATCGTGTTGCTGGAAAATCTAGAAAATATATGGCGTCCCAAACATTTACTGCTTCTTATCCCTCACTTCCCCGGACCGCGCGCACCGCTTCAATTCTCATGTGGTTGTTAATTTTTGGATGCAAATTCACAGAATCCTACTTTTTCCTGACATCATCATTCAGTAGTCCTATTGCTGTTATGGCTCGGACAAAAGTTCAGGGATGCAATGATAAGATATTTGGCAATAGCCTGTGTACCAATCAGGTCCCTTTTGCCTTGGCAATCATGTATGTCATGGATCTGATTCTCTTCTTTCTCGACACATATTTGTGGTACATTATCTGGGTTGTCATCTTCAGTATCGGCCGATCGTTCTCGCTTGGCCTATCTATCTGGACCCCTTGGAAAGACATTTACACCCGCCTCCCAAAGCGGGTTTATGCTAAGCTCTTAGCTACTGCTGAAATGGAAGTGAAGTACAAGCCAAAAGTAAGCTAGCTATTCTATATTCTATCTAGAATCTTTTCTGACTGACTGTCCTTAGGTTCTGGTATCACAAATCTGGAATGCCATCATTATTTCCATGTATCGCGAGCATCTCCTCTCGATCGATCATGTTCAACGACTATTATATCATCAAGTTGATGGTCCTGACGGCCGCCGCACTTTGCGCGCCCCTCCCTTCTTCACTCATCAAGACGGCTCAAAGAATACATTCTTCCCTGACGGTGGCGAAGCCGAGCGACGTATCTCGTTCTTTGCCTCTTCCCTTACGACTGCACTACCTGAACCACTTCCCGTCGATGCGATGCCAACATTTACTGTTCTCGTTCCTCATTATTCAGAAAAAATTCTGTTGAGCTTACGGGAGATCATCCGCGAGGAAGATCAAAATACACGGGTCACTTTACTGGAATATTTGAAGCAGTTACATCCAGTTGAGTGGGACAACTTTGTGAAGGATACCAAGATTCTTGCAGAGGAGACAGAAGCGACGGATGGTACTGCCTACCAGCACAATGAGAAGTCAAATAAAATCGATGATCTTCCTTTCTATTGCATCGGATTTAAGACATCCTCCCCGGAATATACCCTTCGCACCCGTATCTGGGCATCTCTCCGTGCTCAAACTCTTTATCGCACCGTATCCGGGATGATGAACTACTCGAAGGCCATCAAATTGCTCTACCGTGTTGAGAACCCAGATATCGTTCACAACTTTGGAGGAAATACAGAACGACTTGAAAAGGAATTAGAGCGTATGGCACGCCGCAAATTTAAGTTTACTATATCTATGCAACGTTTCTCCAAGTTCAACAAGGAGGAACAAGAGAATGCAGAATTCTTGTTACGTGCATATCCGGATCTGCAAATTGCTTACCTTGACGAGGAGCCCGGAACTAAGGGAGGAGAGGCGAGACTGTTTTCCGCTCTCATCGATGGCCACTCCGAGATCGACGAAAAAACTGGCAAGCGGAAACCTAAATTCAGGGTTGAGCTTCCTGGTAATCCCATCCTTGGGGACGGAAAGTCAGATAACCAAAACCATGCAATCATCTTCTATCGTGGTGAATACCTTCAGTTGATCGATGCTAATCAGGACAATTATTTGGAAGAATGTTTGAAAATACGCAATATCCTAGGTGAATTCGAGGAGTATTCTGTATCAAGCCAAAGTCCCTACGCCCAATGGGGTCATAAAGAGTTTAACCGCTCACCTGTTGCCATTGTTGGCACTCGCGAGTACATTTTCTCCGAGAATATCGGAGTCCTTGGTGATATTGCTGCCGGAAAGGAGCAAACATTCGGTACCATGACAGCGCGCGCCCTGGCATGGATTGGTGGAAAGCTTCATTACGGACATCCTGATTTTCTAAATGCTACTTTCATGAACACCCGCGGTGGTGTGTCCAAAGCACAAAAGGGTTTACATCTTAATGAGGATATCTTTGCTGGCATGAATGCGTTCGGTCGGGGTGGAAGAATCAAACATTCAGAGTATTATCAGTGTGGAAAGGGCCGTGATCTTGGATTCGGAACCATTCTTAATTTCCAGACGAAGATTGGTACTGGTATGGGTGAACAGATACTCAGTCGAGAGTATTATTATTTGGGCACTCAGCTACCTATTGATCGGTTCTTGACTTTCTATTATGGTCACCCAGGCTTCCATATCAACAACATTTTGGTTATCTACTCCATTCAGGTGTTCATGATTACTTGTTCGTGTCCATTTTTTCATCATTTGGTGGTCCTCATACTCTTTCCAGTACTCTATATTGGCACTTTGAATAAGCAGCTGGCCATTTGCCGTGTTGATGGACAAGGAAATGTCATTGGAGGTCAACCTGGTTGCTACAATCTGATCCCTGTCTTTGACTGGATCAAACGCTGCATTACTTCAATCTTTTTGGTCTTTTTCATTGCCTTCTTGCCTTTGTTCCTGCAAGGTGGTTGCTTCTTCCCTTTTGTATACTTTATATCTGACATCATCCTTAGAACTGGTGGAGCGAGGGACTGGGAAAGCCATTCTCCGTCTTGCAAAACACTTTTTGTCATTATCACCTATCTTTGAAGTCTTCTCGACCCAGATCTACTCTAACTCCATTCTCAGTAATTTGACATTCGGCGGTGCTCGGTATATCGCAACTGGGCGAGGTTTTGCGACAACTCGTATATCCTTCAGCATCTTGTACTCTCGTTTTGCTGGTCCAAGTATCTACATGGGCATGAGGAACCTACTACTGCTGCTCTATGCCACCATGTCAATTTGGATCCCTCACCTCATCTACTTTTGGCTTTCAGTCTTATCACTCTGCATCGCGCCATTCCTTTTCAATCCTCACCAATTTTCTTTCGCCGATTTCATCATTGATTACCGGGAATTTCTGCGTTGGATGTCTCGTGGAAATTCAAGGACCAAGGCAAGCAGTTGGTACGGCTACTGCAGGCTTTCGAGAACTATGATCACTGGTTATAAGAAAAAGAAGTTGGGTCACCCTTCTGAAAAACTCTCAGGTGACGTCCCTCGAGCAAGTTGGCAGTCCGTCATCTTTTCCGAGATTATATGGCCTATCTGCATGGCAATCATCATCATTGTAGCATACATGTTTGTGAAATCCTTCCCTGATGCGAATGGTCAATTTGGACCCAGTCCCCTTATTCGTATTGCTATCATTGCAGTCGGACCCGTCGTCTGGAATGCCGCGATCCTGATTGGCCTGTTTTTCATTTCACTTTTCTTGGGGCCCATGATGGAATCCTGGACCAAATTTGGTTCCTTGATGGCTACCTTGGCCCATGTCCTGGGATTGGTTGGTCTTGTTGCTTTCTTTGAATTCTTTGTGGGTGTCGTTTTGCCAGACATTTTTCTGTATGCTGCTAACTAGATTTCCAGTGGTTCTTGGAACTTTGGGACGCATCTCATGCCGTTCTCGGTGTCATTGCAATCATTGCCATTCAACGTGCCATTCAGAAGATTTTTATTGCTGTGTTCCTCACCCGTGAATTTAAACATGACGAAACTAACCGTGCTTGGTGGACTGGTAAGTGGTACGGTCGTGGGCTTGGAACTTCAGCCATGTCACAACCTGCCCGAGAGTTTATTGTGAAGATTGTGGAGATGTCTTTGTGGACGTCGGACTTCCTTTTGGCACATATCCTTCTTATTATCCTGACGCCACCGACCATAATTCCGTTTTTCAATAGTGTTCACTCAACGATGCTCTGTAAGTCATTCCTTGGTTCATCTCTCAACCTCACTTATATCTTCTAGTCTGGCTTCGGCCCTCCAAACAAATACGACCTCCTCTTTTCTCCACCAAGCAAAAAAGACAGCGTAGATGGATTGTGGGTAGTCCAATTCCTTGAAAATCTACTTGCTAACAAGATACTAGGTTGTCAAGTACACGATTGTCTATATTATCATGGTTTCTATTTTGGCAGCTCTTATCGTCCTGCGTAGGTCCACTCCATCTACATCTTTCTAGATTCGATTAATTCTGTTTCAGCTGCTCTTTTTAAGGATCGTATCATGTTTGACTGCGCCATCTGCAGGAATATCTAACCATCTAATTGCTCAAGACTCCTGATCTTTACACAACACCCATGAATGTAAAGACGCTTCTTTTTATTGCTTGTATTATCAATAATCAGAGATAGACAATGATATTTTTACTGGATAGGATAGATAATTTTTGGTTTGGTTGTGCTGAATTTCCATTTTTTTCTATCATGTTTTGGTGGCAGATATTACAGTAATCTTTGGTCCGGCAGATGAGTGATTGCAAAGCGGTCTGGAATGTAACACTATAGGATGGAAGATGTAGGCTATTGTGTCAGTCTCAGTCCAGCGGGCAGAGCCTATGTTGTTACTATCTCCTCTAACGGATTCTAGTTTCCCACCCCTGAATACTTGATTGAAAATCATGAATGTGAAGATAATTTTAAGCAGAGATGTCACTAGCCCAAGACCTCGTCCAAGTAATCATTGCTAGTCGTCCATTATCCTGGTCATTCGGCCCCATACTATTCGTCATTGGTGTAATAAATTCTCGGAAGATTCCCTTGTCATTTTTTGAGGTGACACTTGCAGCATTACAAATTTTCTCCTTTTCCATTCCACTTTGTATCAGTAAGTGTTTGGTCAGATAGTTCATCTAGTGCACTGACATTTTACAGTTGTTTTTGGAATGAATGATGTGTACGATTATCCAACAGATAGCCGTAACCCGCGAAAAATTCTTAATAAGCTCGAAGGAGGGGTCCTCCAGCCAAAATACCGCTCCCTCGTCTGTGTTTCCGCTCGTTTATCCACTATCTTTATACTGGGAGTTTCACTCCTCACTCGTCGGCTCCATAATACCATTGCGATCACATGCCTGCTCTTCCTCAGTTGGCAATATTCCGTGCCACCTCTTCGGTTAAAAGAGATACCAGTTATCGACTCGATATCGAACGGTTTAATCGTATTTCTTGCTTGGTTTTGTGGATTCAGCTTCTCTCGGCTGACCCTAGATAAAGTGCTTCAAAAGGGTCTCGTTTTGAGTCTCTGTACATCGGGCATTCATGCGTTGGGTGCTGTGGTAGATGCCAGTGCTGACATTGCTGCTGGTCAGAGGACTATCGCAACGGCATTGGGACAACGGCCTGCCGCTATTTTTAGTTGCATTTGCTAGTAAGTAACACCCAGTTTGTATTCTACACTCTGACCCTCCTAGTTTATTGGCAGCAACAACCGAAGAATCCAACTCAATGATTGGCGTCTATCTTCGGGCGGGAACGCTCCTCATGCTGGTGCCCTGTCTGGATATAAGTCTGGCTCACAGCATTTTTGAAATCATCGTTTATACCTCCGTTATTTCTGCAGTTTTATGGATTGTTATTCGCACTGAATCGATGAGGGAATGAAAAATATATCTATGAAATTGATGCATCATGATCTCAGCTTTTTGACTGGCGCTTCTTCTCCAATTCCATGGACTACTTCTCCAAATTCATCAAAGGGTCTAATCGGCCAGTGCGAAGAGCCCCTCATATTGATTACGCGCAAGAATTTCATAAGTCATGGGAATATATTAACGTGTGTGTGAGCCAAACTCCTTTGACTGAGGCTAACGTGCATTTTCTGGAGCCTAGTCAACACTCACACAACCAGATGAACGGCAGCTGCTGCAAGGAATCAAGTCGACAAATGTACCTGAGAAGCTGCAATCAATGGTTGACGCTCTAGTTTGGGAATCGACCCGCACTGAAGAGGGGTAGGTCTCTCTTTCAAGAGTAATTCACAGCTGGCTTAATGCACACTGGTAGCGGTACTGGCGTTTGCGTGGAATACCTTCTCAAGAACGGTGTGTCGCTATTCTCTCGTTAAGTCAATAGCCCTTGACCGTTGACAGATGTACTTGGCTCACTTGTCCGATTGAGCGAACCCGATAGACCTTCGGGGGTTCAGGCGGAAGTTTTACGTACGGTGCAAAATATGGTTGTCCTCCTTGACGAGCAATTTCTGGTTCACTCTGCTGTCCACCGAGCTGTCTTGCGACTTGTACGAACCTGTGTGGGTGACGATATCCAGGAACAGTTAGACGGAAGATCTCGTATACTCGGAGCCGCAGGAAGTGCCATCCGTAGCCGACCATCGGAATATGAAGAGGATTGTGCGCCTCCTACCCCTGCTATTGGATTGACTGATGATTTTTTTCATCTTAGTGGTCAATCTTCTATGTATCCTGTGTAGTCGAATAAGAACATATCGCGAACTTCTGTTAATTTTCTTCCACGATAGACATTGGTATCGCTCGCAGCCTCTGTGCTCTATAGAGGAGGAAGAGGAAGAGGAAGAAAAGGAAAGCCTCAACGAACGTGTGCCTTCTGAAGCTCCTTCACAGTTGACAATCGCGTCCGCCCCGCCTTCAACCTCCCATCGAAAGACGGATTATGAGTTTCTACTATTTGATTACCTCCTTCGATTTGTGCACAGGGAGGGAAATATAGGAGAGTTTTCTCGTGCAGGTCTACTATTCCTCATGGATGTAGCTATGTCACCAGGCAAGCAGCGACAACCTTCTAAAGGAGCCAAATCTCAATACGAAGATATAACACCAGCGGACCCCATTACAGATGCAGTCATCACTCTTGCCGAATACATCCTTGATGGTGACTTCTCAGAAGTCTTGGGCGCTGGTCTCAGCGCTGTATATTCCCTTTTGCCCTCAAAAATTGAATTTTTCCGGGACTTGGGAGGGAGTGGGGATGGGGATACCATGACCTGTGGCCCAATCGGATCGCAAAAA